>ERZ651768.880-NODE-880-length-22159-cov-10.565664_pt1 | contig 22159 bp, 15 predicted proteins | sample MGYA00514754_ERZ651768 | MGnify/ENA metagenome assembly ERZ651768
TCGTAGCTCAGTTGGTAGAGCACCACAATGGCATTGTGGGGGTCGCTGGTTCGAGACCAGTCGGCTCCACCATTTTTCCTTCCTCCCGGTCATTGGATCAACAGCGTTGCCCGCTTCCGGGAAACTCATCTTTTCAGAGTTCCTGCATTGATCCAGGATGATGGTGGAGTTCATACACTCGCTGCGTTGCTGGCCTCGTTGTTTGAATCGATAACCATGGCAACGACGTCAGATCGGGTGATGAATCATAGCGAAACCGGGAAGGCGAGGGAAGAATTACCGATCGGCCGAGCAAAAACCTTGTTTCAAAGCGGGAGTCGAGGCAGGTTCCCGCCAACTTAGAGACAGAAAACGAATCTCATGACCTTCTTTTTTACTGAGCATGAAGTTTTTTGAAACATTCTAATCTATTGGGCTGTTAGCTAATAGCTGAACCAATTGGTGGTTCAGTAAAATGAAAGAAAGTTAACACACAATGAAAAACGGAGTCATAATAAGTCGGAACATTATTTGAAACTAGGCGTGTGAGGGCTTTTTTCAGCCAACTTATGGTGTCTTTATTTCTGGCCGGCCTGGCCAGGCCGCTTGGCGCGTGGGCGGCCGAACGGAGCGCTGAGGGATTGGTGGTGCTGTATGATTTCCGCTTGGCCAAGGGCAGTATCGTCAGGGACCGCTCCGGCGCGGGCCAACCGCTCGACCTGAAAATCGAGAACCCCAAAAACGTGCGCCGCTCCGAGGGTGCCCTTGAGGTGCGCGGCAAGACGCTCATCCATTCCGACAAACCGGCGACAAAGATCACCGAGGCGGTTCGCCGCACTGGCGAGATCACCGTTGAGGCTTGGGTGCGCCCGGCCAATACCAAGCAATCCGGGCCGGCGCGGATCATCTCGCTCTCCGGTAACAGCTCGCAGCGCAATGTCACGCTTGGCCAGGAAGGGAACCAGTTCGACGCGCGTTTTCGCACGACCGACACCAGTGGTAACGGCCTGCCCTCGCTCAGCAGCCAGGTCCGGAGTTTGTCTCTGAGATTGACCCATGTGGTTTACACGCGGAACCGCCTGGGTCTTGCGCGTTTGTTTGTGAATGGAAAACTTAGCGGAGACAAAACCGTTGGTGGCAAGCTGTCGAACTGGGACAAGTCTTTTATGCTTGGTCTGGCCAACGAACTTACCAAGGGACGGCATTGGCTGGGAACCTATCACTTGGTGGCCGTTTACAGCCGTGACTTATCAAAGAAGGAGGTTGCTGAGCATTACAAGGCCGGTGTCAGTGCCGGGAACCCGGAGGTAATGTTGGCCGCATCGGCTCAGTCGGCCAAGGAAAAGTTTTTCGATGATGAGATCGTCCCAATGCTTTCGAGGCACTGTCTCGAATGTCACGACACGGCAACCCGCAAGGGAAAGTTGGACTTATCGAAGAAAGCAACGGCGTATGCTACCGGCAAAAATGAAACCGTGATTATTCCCGGCAAGGCAACGAAGAGTTTGTTGTGGGAAGTGGTGGAATCGGACGACATGCCGGACGAGCGTGATCCGTTGAGCGCGGACGAAAAGAAACTGCTGCGAAAGTGGATCGACGACGGCGCCGTGTGGACCACTGAGGAAATCGACCCGCTGGCTCATAGGTTTGACCGGCGAGCTAACCAAAACTGGGTTCGTCGGCTTACGGTGCCGGAGTACATTGAGACCGTTCGCAGCGTGACCGGAGTGAATATCGCCAAGGAGGCGCGCGACATCCTGCCGCCCGATGTACGCGCCGATGGTTTCAGCAACACCGCATACAACCTCTCGGTCGATCTCAAACACATCGAATCATACGCTAAACTGGCCGGTATGATCGTCACCAAAATGGATGTGCTGACATTCACTAAGGGGTTTTCCAAAAAACAGGGGTTCACCGATGATATCATGCGTGATCTGGTGGCCAAGATGGGACAGGTGTTCCTTCGTGGGGAACTGATTGAGCATGAGATTGCTGCGTTTCGAGGAATCACCACCACGATCGCCAGTGCCAGCGGGAATTTCGAGGAGGCGATGGGCTTGGTCATCGAGGCGATGCTGCAGTCGCCGCGTTTTCTTTATCGTGTTGAAAACCAACGGGGCGACGGCAGTACATGGCCGGTGACCGAGTATGAATTCGCTTCTCGAATGAGTTACATCATTTGGGGTGCGCCGCCGGATAAAAGCCTGCTGGACTTGGCTGATAACGGGGAGTTGTTCTCCGCCGATGTGTTGGACGCGCAGATTGACCGGATGCTGAACGATCCTCGTGCGATTCGGCGCTCCGTCGAGTTCGTCGACGAGTGGCTGAACTTGGGTCGCTTGGCCAATATGAAGCCTAACGCCGAGCGGTTTCCCAAGTGGGATCCTGTGTTGGCCAAGGACATGCGCGACGAGACATTGGCGTTTTTTGAGGACATTGTTTGGAAACAAAAACGGCCACTTGCCGAGTTGCTCAATGCCAAGATCACTTTCACCACGACGCGCTTGGCCAAGCACTATGGTCTGCCGGCCAATGGAGAGGGCGGCTTGGCCAGGTACGACTTAAAGTCGGTGCCTGAGCGCGGTGGTTTGCTCACACATGGTAGCGTGCTGACTCTCGGTGGTGACGAGGCATCGATGGTGACGCGCGGGTTGTTCGTAATGCAGGATCTACTGCGGAGCGGCGTGAACGATCCACCGCCGTGTGTCGATACTACGCCGGTGCCTAGCATACCGGGATTGACCCAGCGCGGCATCGCAGAAAAACGCATTGCCAACAAGGCGTGTGGCGGCTGCCACGGCAAGTTTGAGCCGCTGGCGTTTGGGCTGGAGAAATTTGACGGGTTGGGCGCGTTCCACAAAACCGATGAACATGGCAATCTTTTACGCGATGACGGCGAGGTCCTGTTTCCCGGCACAGCCAAGCCAGTGCCGTACAAGACCTCGGCGCAATTGATGAACCTGCTCGCCAGGAGCGATCACGTCCAGCAATGCCTGACGTGGAAGGTGGCCCAGTTCGCGCTTGGTCGGCCGCTCGGCCAGCCGGATGCCTTTGCCCTTGACAAGGTTCACCGTGAGGCGAAAAAGGGCGGCGGTACCTATGCGAGTTTAATCCGTGCCATTATCCAAAGCGATCTGGTGCAAAAGACTCAAACGGAACCAGAAAATGAAAACTGACCGAATCACACGTCGGACCCTTCTCAAGGGATTGGGCGGCATCACTATCGGGTTGCCGTTGCTGGAGGAAATGATGGGCACGAACATTTTGGCTGCGCGAGCCGATGTCGTGCCGGTTCGTGCGTTCAACGTGTTCTTCGGGTTGGGCATCCCGGCACCGCTGCAGCGGGAGGGATACGATGGAGTGTTCGAGCCTCTCAGGCCGTTGTCCCAAAAGCTGCTCATTATGCGCAATGTGGATCAGGTGCGATGCGATGTCAGCGGTATCAACGCCCACTTCGACGGGGCGACCGGTTCGTTCACGGCCATGCCAGCCGGAGGCGAGGCCAAGGCCGGAGGAGCTTCCATTGATCAAGTCATACGCAGGAGGTTTTACCCCAAAGGCATGCCGCCCGGCATGGTGCCAACGCTTATCGGCGGGACGTATTTCCGCCGAAGCCGCGTGGGTCGCTATGTGCACAGTTACAATTCCGACGGGACGGTGGCCGGCACGATGCAGGAAAAACCGCGCGACTTGTTTGATCGCGTATTTGGTGTGGTTAGCATTGGTGCTGGTGGCGATGTCCGCAAACAGCGTCTTAGGCGGAGTGTCCTCGACTCCGTGGTCGATCAGTACAAGTTTTACACTGGCGCCAACTCACCGTTGGGTACGGCATCCAAGGCGCGTGTTGCTGAGCACCTTGACAGGATCAGAGAGTTTGAGCTCCGCGCGTTTGAACTGAATCACAAAAACATCGGTGGGCCCAAGCTGCCGCCGCATTCCAACGTGTTGCACGGTGGACAGGCCGATCCCGGTGGGCAGGGCATCGATATCACACTGAGGGAACTCACCACCGAGTGGCGCCTGATGGCCGACCTTTATGCCTTGGCGGTGCAGATGGACCGGGTTCGATTCGGATCGATTACATTCCTCGCCGCCGGGGAGCGGATTCGCCTGACTGGTGACTACGAGTACGATGGCCGGAAGATTTTTGAATTCGATGATGCCGGCCAGCAAAATGCTACAGGTGACCAGGGCTGCAGCCACGAGTGGTGGCACAAGTTTGGCGAGGAGAAAAAGAACACCCAGCTCCGCGCCCATGCCCACATGAAGATGCGCGAGGTCGCCTACTTCCTGAGCAGGCTCGACGAGCAGAAGGAGGCCAACGGCCGGTCGATCCTCGAGAACTCAATGATTACTATCTCCACCGAGTCGGGCGATGGCCGGCACAATGACTCCAAGCGCGAACTCTCCGGGGTGTTCCACGCGATCACCGGTGCCAACGGCCGGTTCAAGTCCGGCATTGTCGACGTAGGCGCCGAGGGGCTCGACGTGTACAACACAATGCTCGGTGCCGTGGGGGCCAAGGGCAGGCTCGGCCCGGGCAAGCGCGAGCCCCGCCACATCAGTTCCATCCTGGCCTAAGCTTTGGCCAGCAACCGCTTATAAAGCTCGTACTGCCGCTCGACGAGTTGCTCGACGCTGAATTCTTCCTTTACGAGTTCCCGGCCCGCTTGGCCAAGCGCGGTTCGCAATGGCGCATCGTTGGCCAGCTTGGCCAGACTCTCCTCCAGCTTGAGCAAGTCGCCCGGCTCGATGAGGTAACCGGTTTTTTCGTCGAGACAGACTTCGCCCGCGCCGTCGCAGTTGAAGGCCACGACCGGCTTGGCGGCGGCCATGGCCTGGGGCAGGGCACGCGGCAGGCCTTCGCGGCGGGAGAGGTGCACGAGCGCATCCATCACGCCGATGAGTGACGGGATTTCGGCAGGCGGCACGAGGCCGGTGAAGAGAAAGTTTTGCTCGCAGCCGATCTGTTTGGCCAAGCGCTCGAAGCGCCCGCGCCACACGCCGTCGCCGACGAGCAGGAAGCGAATATTAGGGATGCGCCTGGCCAGGCGCGGCGCGATGTCGAACAGGTCGTCGTGACCCTTCAACTCGAAGAGCCGGGCAATCTTGCCGACGACAAAGTCGCCCGGCGACAGGCCAAGTGACTCGCGCTTAGCTGGGGAGTTTTCCGCCTCGAGGAACGGTTGCAGGTTGAAGCCGCTCGGGATGCGCGTGTAGTCGTCCGCTTGGCCGATACCGGCGGCAAGATATTGGTCGCGCATGGCGTCGGCGACGGTGATGAAGTGGTCGGTCATCCGCCCGGCCAAGTGCTCGGCGCTGCGGAATAGGCCGTTGGCCAGGCAGCCCTGAAACGGGCCGAACGACGGGCCGTGAATCGAGTGGATAATTTTTGGCACGCCGGCGTGTCTGGCTGCCAAGCGCCCGATGAAGCCGGCTTTTCCGCTATGCGTGTGCACGATGTCCGGCCGGAACGACTCGAACCCGCGCTTGAGCTGCCGGCAGGCAAGATAGTCGCTCAGCGGCCGGATGGGCCGGATCAGATTGGGGACGCGGTGAAACAGTCCGTCGATCTTTTCGACGAGCGGCTCGAGTGAGCCCTCAGGGCCGGTGGTAGGGCCGCAGTAAAGTCGGACATCGACATCCGGTTTTTCCTGCAAGCCAAGGACAGTAGCGACGGTGTTTTCCTGTGCGCCACCGATGATGAGACGGGTGATGACATGCGCGACGCGCATGGGTTAGAGCTTGCTGCCCTGCAGTTGTTTCACCCGGGTTCGCACCCGCTGCAACTCCTCCGCCGGGATGGATTGAGGATCGGCGTACTTCAAGTAAAGTTCGTAGTTTTTGAGAGCCTCGCTCGATTGGCCTTTCGCCTCGGCTATTTGGGCGAGGTTTAAATAAATGCCAGGGGCGTCCGGCCAGAATACTTGAAGTTTTTCGTAGTCCGCCTTGGCGTCGTCGTATTGTTTGGTAGCCATGTACGAGGTGGCGCGCCGCGAGAAGACTTCACGATTGTATGTGCTCTCATCAATCAATTCAGTGAAAATCGAAATCGCGTTCTCATGCTGATTCATTTTCATGTAAATGGTGGCTTTCTGGAACTTGAAATTGTCCGTGCCGGTACGATTGATGGCGCGGTCGATGTGTTTCATCGCCGATTCAAAATCGCCCTTATTAGTGAATGCGTCGGCGATCAACGAAATCAGGTTGGTCTCTTCCAGCGAGTTGGCCTGCTCGATGGCTGACTCGTACACCGCGACCGCCTCGTCGTAGCGTTTCAAGCTTGAAAGCAATTGGCCTTTGTCCTTAAGGGTGTTCAGGTCGTCAGGATGACTCTTGAGCCAGTTGTCGAGCAGTGCCAAGGCTTTCTCGTTCTGGTCGTGATCCAAGTGAAAAGCCAGCATAGTGTGGAGGCCAGGAATGGAATTCATGTGCGACTTCAACTGGTTGAGCAAATATTTTTCGGTCTCTGCTGGGCTGGAATTGGCCAGCAACAAACCTGCCTGGAGCCGGATCAACTTGATTTGCTGGTCGGAAGTAAAAGGGTTTGCCTCGTTCATTGCCGCGAGGCGCTCAATGAAGAGTTTCGCCTTTTCGGTTAGCCTGTAGGACATAAACATGTCCGCGAGGAAAAAAATAGGATCTGGGAATGTGGTCGTGAGTTCGGCGGCTCGTGTCAGTTCATGATAGGCTTGGCGAATCTGTGGCAGCCGAGATTCGGTCTTTTTTGAGAAGTATCGGCCAAGCTGAAAACAGGCCTGGGGCTCATCGACGGGGCCGTATGTTCTCAGAGAGGAATCGATTTCATTTTCGGTTATCTCCCCGCCATCGTCTACGTCGAACAGCTTGTCCGCGTCAATCAGTTGGTCCAATTCCTCATAAAATTCGTAGTCGGACTTGGGGTTGATTTGGCGAAGATTGGCTTGGGCAATAAGGTTCCCTTTCGGACTCCCCCGGTAAAGTTTGCAGGCGGCGAAGAAGAGACTCTCGGCAGCCTTCGGTTGATTGTTTCGGGCGAGGCTCACTCCCCGATAGTTCAGGTTTCGGGAGATCCAACCCATGATGATCAGCGTGTCGAGAAACTGATGTTTCCGTAGTTCTTCGCTTTCCTCGGCGAAGTCGTCGAACTGCTTCTCGATCGCCTTGGCGAGGGTTGTGCTGGCTGTGACCTGCTCGCTGGTAAGAGGCGGTTTGTCCAGCGAGGCGGCCTCGGAGGAGTAGGGCATCAGCCGGAAAACCCCTTTCTCCGGTTTCAGGTAGAACTGCTCGAAAAAGTATCCGAAGCTGGGGTGCGGGTAGTAAATAGGTTTGTGGGCGTTGATTGCGTGAAGCCTATCGAGGATAAAAAACTTATCAACGTGCTTGGAACTGGCAATCTCCTCGGGCAATTCCGGCCAAGCGGAATCGCGCTTGGCCAAGCGCGTTTGATAGTCGGGTGACTCCAATGAGTGCGTCTGCACCAGCAGGTTTTGCCCACCGGCATCGGACCGTGCCAACTCCGCCCGCAGGAGCTGGCTTTGCGGGGTCATATCGTTGTCAGTAAAGAGGATGGCTTTCCCGTCCGGCAGATTGTCGGCCAGCCATTTTGCGTAGGTACCGGCCACATCGTTTTTGTTGTTGACGGCGACGGTCCCCAAATTCCTCCAAGCCAGCATTGCGATGACCACTAGGGCAGCGATCTGCAGCCCGATATGCAGCCCCCGATTCAGTGCCTTGCCCAACTCGGACGGCTTGCGCCATTGCCGGGCCTCTTCCTTCCCGGACAGCAGCAACAGGTACCCCAGAAAATACCCGATGTTCAGCGCGCCGAGATAGTAAAAGGTCAGGAACGGCGCGCCGATGCCAGTGACCTGCGGCAGGTCGACCAGTTTTCGCGGGCTGACCACGTGGTCAAATGCCACATAAATGCAAACTACCAGGAATAGAAAATGCACCAACCGGAGGAGGCCGGACGTGATTACCGAGGCGGCGGCGTTTGTGTCACCAAAATTCGCTGGCCAACGAATGCTCACCAGCAGCAACGGCAGGATCGCCGTGGATGCCATTACTATTACCATCAGTCGCTGGCTAAACAGGTTCCCGAGGAACGACTTCTGCAGACCAAGGTTGGCCATCAGCACGTCCGCGAAGTTCTCCCCGCTGCCGGATATCATGGCAACCACCGGCAGCAACAAATAGAGCGATAAGCCAGCCAGGCCGTTCAACGCCAGCTTCAGCGGCAGGCCCTCTCGGAACAGCCGCATGCGAGCTGTCCAGAGCAGGGCAACACAGAACAGCGGCAGGAATCCAACCAAACCCCAGTTGTTCGTGATGCCGATCGCGTACACGAGCACGGCACGGGTCAGCCACCGCGTCTTGTGGTCGATCCGGTACTCGAGCAGGCAACGGATGACAAAGGCGAACAACAACACGTTGAGCATCTCGCCAGTGCCGGCCGTGGCGTGTTGCCAGAAACTCAGCTGCAGTCCGCAAACAAGCGCCGCAAACAGTGCGGGCACCCAGTTGCTGCGTAGGCTCAAGAGCGAGTGCGAACTTTGCTCGCGTTGCCGTTGCTCCTTGGTGCGGTCGTGCGGGAGCAGCAGCACCGAGCGCACCAGCAGCGCCAGCGTCAACGCCCCGAACAGTGCGGCGAGGGCGTTCATCGCCGTCGGCACCACCGAGGCCGGCAGTACTCGCAGCGGTAGCGTGAGCAGATACAGGAGCGGAGCCCCGGACTGTGGCCGATCGTTCCACCCCCCGACGTCCGACACGGCGGGCAGGCTCGCGAAACTGATCCACGAGTGCAGCGTGCCCAAGTAAATCACCAGCATGCCCAGGGCGACGGCCCAGGGGAGGCGGGTTGCAGTAAATGACTTCAGTGTGTTGCTATGTTCTGCCATTGACTCGGTTGCGGCGACAGTTGAAACCAACCCGCCCATCCTTTGCAAGACCGGTTTTTGGTGGGAGGGTTCTCTGTGCTGCGGTTCACGTGCTGGAGTTGGACCGCAGGTCGGCCACGCACTCCACATGCTGTGTGTGTGGGAACATATCCAGCGGAACGACCCGCTCCAAACGATAGACCCCGTCGGCACAGAGAGCGTTCAAATCCCGGGCCAGCGTGGCGGGGTGGCATGAGACGTAAATAATCTGCGCCGGCCTGATTTCGCGTAATTGCCCGATCACCGTCGGCGCACAGCCCTTGCGGGGCGGATCGAGGATGATGGTGGTGTTACCATCCTCGAACTTGGCCAAGAGCTCCGGCAGCAGATGCTCGGTGCGACCCTCGACGAACTCGCCGTTGTCCCCGCCGAACTTCGCGGCGTTCTCGCGGGCGGCGAGAATAGCGCGGTGGTCGTACTCCACGCCGGCGTAGCGCTTGGCCAGGCTGGCCAACTCGATCCCTAAAAACCCGACGCCGCAGTAGGCGTCGATGAGATAGTCCGAGCCGCTTGATTGAAAAATCCTGCGCACCACTTCGACCATCCGCGGCAGCATGAAGTAGTTGGTTTGAAAAAAGGAGTGATCCGGCACCATCCAGTCCTCCGGTGCCACGCGCAGGTTTACCTTCACGCCGCCCTTGTTCGGAGGATTGTTGCGAACCTCGCGGATCTGCGCGTTCAACGCTGGTTCGGCGATTTTACAGTCGTCAATCTCAACGACCCAGTGCGAGTTGCGTTTGCGGAAACCGACCAGCAGCTTCTTCGCCTTCCCGTTCCACTGGCTGCGGATGAGGATGCGGTTGCGATAGTTGAACGACTGCGGGCAGGCGACAACCGGCGCAACTTTGTCCTCCGGAAAACCGCCAATGCGCTCGAAAAGCGCCGTGATCTGTTTCTGCTTCATCGCCAACTGCGCTTCGTACGCCATGTGCTGGTATTGGCAGCCGCCGCAGTCACCGAAATAGCTACACTCCGGCTCGATGCGACTTTCCGCCGGTTCGACGACTTTGATGAGGTTGGCGCGCGCGAAACTTTTCTTCACCTCCGTGATCTCGGCCTCGACCGTCTCGCCCTCGATCACCAGTGGCACAAACACGACGAATCCATCCACGCGCCCGACCCCCTCACCACCAAACGCCACGTCGTCAATGCGCACTGTGACCTGTTGGCCTGCCTGCGGCCTGGTGATTTCCTCTTTTGCGGTTGTGGTTGCAGCGTCGCTCAAAACAGTTTCGTGCTTGCCTAAGCGCCTGGGGAAAGGCCAAGGCCGGGGCACGTTACCCGTACCGTCGGCCTTGAGAAAGGCTGTTATGAGAAAAGCGCCTACTTTTTGTGGTGCTGCTCGTAATGTTGCCGGAGCAGGTCTTCGCCGAAGTCACGCTTCAAGTCGCGCACGACGCAGTGGACATGGTTGGCGCCGTTCTGAGTGTTATCGTACTCGATCAGGAAGTCCGGTGCCTGGATTCGGTAGTAGTGTCCCTTGCCCGACTCGAGAGATCCGGCCCAGGCAAAGTGAATCATCTTGAGGTCGAGTCCCTCGAGATGCTTCAACCCCTCTTCGGCCAGGTCGAGGCGGTAGTTGCGTAGGTATTCCTCAATGAGTGTCCAGAGCTGTGTGAACTGTTTTTTATTCATCTCCGATGCAGCCAGACCAAGCGGCTCGAGTCTCCTGGCCTTCCGGTCGGCCTTGGTAATGATATCCGCTGGGGCTTTCTCGTCGACGACGGCCACCGTGCGCTGCTCGGCATTCAGTGACCTAGCCAGGGCGCGGGCAATTTTCTCCTCCGTGGCGAGCACTTGTAAACCCTTGCGCGGGCCGTCGAGTACTTTGCCGGGGTTGGTGCCAAGAAAGGACGGCGTCAGGCCGCCGACGTGGCCGTCTACCACGGTGAAGCTCAGCGACAAGTGGTGCCCCTCGAAGCGCCAGCCCCAAGTGCCCTTGACGCTTGGCTTGCCAAAGATGCTGATGAAATACCATTTTGGGTCGCGGGCGAAGCGGCCCTTCGGGTTGGCGTCGTGCAGGATCTGTTCGAGGCTCATGATCTGCGCGGTTTTTTGCAGGCCGCGGGCGCTCAACACCGAGGCCAGCAGCGCGTAAGCCATGTGCTGCTGGTCCTGCTGCATCTCGCGGAACGATAGCCCGTGGCGCGGGTGCATCTCTGTCGGGACAAAGTGCCAGCGTGTGCGGTTGGTGTCGTCGAGTTCGAACGTTGCTTTGGCTATTTGCTCCGGCTTGAGTGTGGCAAGGAAGGCGTTGGCTGCGTTCGCCATATCCGCCGCGGTCTGATCCGGGTGGGCGAAGGCGCTGGTCGAGAAAACCAGCGTCAGGGCGAAGGTAATGGGCTTGATTAAGTGCATGGAGCGCATACGCGAAAGTCGAAGCTATCCCGCCTTAAATGGCAATGCCAAAATGCCTCTCTCGACTTTGCCGGCGGCCCGGGCAATAAAGTGGTTGGTTTCATGGAGTCTGTTTTTGTTGGCATCGAGATTGGCGGGACGAAGATTCAGGTGGTCACCGGAGATGACCAAGCGCAAGTCGTTACGAGCAATCGGTTCAATGCTGACCTAGCCAAGGGCGCGGAAGGCATTCGCGAGCAGATTGCTGCTGCTTTGGCCGACATCGCCAACCGGCAGCAAATCGCCGCCATCGGGGTTGGCTTTGGCGGGCCATTCAATCGCGAAACCGGCCGAACCTGCTGCTCGCACCAAGTCGAGGGCTGGGATGATTTTCCGCTCCGCGACTGGCTGAGCGAACAGGCCGCCGGGGCACTAGTGGCGATCGACAACGACGCCAACACTGCCGCACTGGGCGAGGCACTCGCCGGGGCAGGGCGGGGGTTGAGTCCGGTTTTTTATGTCACGTTGGGCAGCGGCATTGGCGGTGGCTTGGTGATCGACGGCACTATTTATCACGGTGCGTTGCCGACCGAGGCTGAGATTGGCCACATTCGGCTGAGCCAAGCGGGTGAGACGCTCGAGTCGCGTTGCTCCGGCTGGGCGGTGGACCGGCGGCTCCGCGAGTACGCCGCCGGCAATCCCGCCTCACACTTGGCCAAGCGGCTCGATGGCGAGGGTGGCGAGGCCAGGCACTTGGCCAAGGCGATGGCCGCCGGCGACGCGGCGGCGATGGCGATCTTTGACGAGACCTGTGGCGAGCTAGCACTTGGACTGTCGTACGTCGTTCACCTGATCAATCCGGCGGCGATTATCCTCGGCGGCGGCCTATCGCTGATCGGTGAGCCGCTGCGTGTGAGCGTCGAGGCTGCGCTGGGCAGCGCGATCATGGACGTGCTCAAGCCGGGGCCAGAGGTGCGTTTGGCCCAGCTCGGCGAGGACACCGTGCCAGTAGGCGCGCTGTTTTTAGCTTTGAATGCCGGGTGAGTTTAGCGATGCTCTGGCCCATGCGCGAATGGATCGCCAATTACATTGAAGCCGAAAAGGCCGCTCTCGATTCCATTCCCATCGAGAAAGTCGAGTCGATCATTCTCAAGTTCAAGGAAGCCCACGCCGAGGGGCGACAGATTTTTCTATTTGGCAACGGTGGCAGTGCCTCCAACGCGTCGCACTTCGCCACCGACCTGGGAAAGGGTTCGTCCGATGTGCTGGGCAAGCGGTTCAAGGTTTTGTCGCTCAACGACAACGTCAGTTGGATGAGCGCCATTGGCAACGACTACTCGTACGAGGACGTTTATCTGCGGCAACTCGAAAACTACGGCCAAGCCGGAGACATCGTGCTGACGATGAGCGTCAGCGGCAGTTCGCCGAACTTGGTGAAAGCCTTCGAGTGGGCCAACGCAAACGGCCTGCACACCATCGCGCTGGTCGGTGGTAAGCGGGGCAAGTTGGCCGAATTGGCCAACGAAACGATCGTGATCGACGACATACACTACGGCCGGGCCGAGGACTGCCAGATGGGCATCGCACACATGCTCTGCTACGCCTTCATGGAAGTGGATGAGTTGAAGGCGTAATTATTGGTAAAATCAGACGGGATAGAATTGATACTTGATCCTCAGGCAAACCCCTTATAAGAATCGCCCACGCAATTTTTTGAATTTTAACAGCATTATGTCACGAGCAGTTACTCTTTTTACTGGCCAGTGGGCAGATTTGCCACTGGAAACGATGATTAAGAAGGCCAAGGATTTTGGGTACGATGGAGTCGAGTTGGCCTGTTGGGGCGATCACTTTGAAGTGGATAAAGCCGACGCGAATTACTGCAAGGCCAAGCGTGACCTGCTTGAAAAACATGGCATGAAGTGTTTCGCGGTCTCCACTCACTTGGTGGGGCAGGCTGTGTGCGATAATATTGACGAACGCCACAAGCAGATTCTGCCTGATTACATTTACGGTGATGGTGATCCCGAGTCAGTCCGTCAACGTGCGGCTGAAGAAGTCAAAAAAACTGCCACCGCTGCCAAGGAACTTGGCGTCAGTGTCGTAAACGGGTTTACTGGGAGTTCAATATGGCACTTGGTTTACAGTTTTCCACCAAATCTACCCGGTCAAATTGATGCTGGGTTCAAGGACTTTGCTGATCGCTGGGGGCCGATCATGGATGTGTTCCAGGAGAAGGGCATCAAGTATGGTTTGGAGGTTCATCCCACGGAAATCGCCTTTGACATTGCCTCCGCAGAACGTGCTCTGGAAGCGATTGATCACCATCCGGCCTTCGGGTTCAACTACGACCCCAGCCATTTGGGTTATCAGGGCGTTGATTATGTGCAGTTTATCTACAAGTTTGCTGATCGCATTAACCATGTCCATATGAAGGACGCTTTTTGGCATGATCATCTCTGTGACGCTGGAGTCTTTGGTGGGCATACCGACTTTCACAAGCCCAACAGATATTGGGACTTTAAGTCAGTGGGACGGGGGAAGGTTAACTTTGAGCTCATCATACGTGCCCTTAATGACATTGGCTATACTGGTCCATTGTCTGTGGAATGGGAAGACGGGGGCATGGATCGGGAACATGGTGCAAAAGAATCAGCTGAATTCTGCAAGCGCGTAGATTTCCCATCATCGGACATCGTTTTTGACGAACAATTCGATAAGGAAAAACAAGCGTAACTACCAGTAGGCTTTTCGTTAAGCGCAACCCATCTAGGGTTGTGCTTTTTTTATCTCAAAAACGCCTCAACTAACTCTCTGGCAGAAGGGTGTTGAGTTGTTTGGTCAGGCGTTTGACGCGGCTGGCTTTGGATTTAGCCAAGTTTTGGCGTTCGAATGGGTCTTTGGCCAGATTGTATAACTCGGTTTTGCCGGTGCCTTTTGCTTCGTCCCGGGTGGTGAGGTTGGCTTTGTACGGGAGGATGACTTTCCAATTGCCATTGATGAGCACGACGTTTGGCGGCTTGGCGGCGAACGAGCCGGCGGCGAACAGCAGCCCGGCGATCAGAAAAAGGAGCGTACGTTTCACGCCGTTCTGATTAAAGGAATCAGCTGAAAAATCAAAACCGAGGTTACTCGGCAAATGGGATTTGCTTTCGCTTGGGGCATCGGATTCACTGGTCGCGATGTTTTCGCACATAGTTATTTTCTGGACTAAACCGGGCGTGGAGGATGCCGAAAAGCGATTGGTTGACGGCTTGCACCAATATTTGCCGGGCATCCCCGGCGTGATCTCGATGCACGTGGGCCGATGCGCCCCGAGTGACCGGCCGGTGGTGGATCAAACTTATCAGGTCGCACTGAACATTACGTTCAAGAACAAGATCGTGCAGGACGCGTACCAGGCGCATCCGCAGCATGTGGAGTTTGTGGAGAAGGTGTTCAAGCAGGTTTGCGACCGGGTGGTCGTGTACGACTTCGGGGATTTGGAATAGCCGGGAGCAACCACCACAAAAACCCGGCGCATGGATCCGTTCATTTACAACTTCGCTCTCGGCGGGGCGGTCTTTGTCTTTGGCGTGGTGCTGGCGTGGCGTCAGGGCAGCCTGGGCTTGAGCGGAAGAGGCCGCCGCAACCTGTGCCTCGTGCTGGGGGTGGTTTCGTTTTACTTCATCCTGCAGGCGTTCCTCCAATACAAGGCGCCCGGCATGCCGGCGGCGGAGCCGTCCGCGTACAAGCCGACGCCGGCGAGCCAGGCGGCGATTGATCCTGGCAAGAGCTATCGAGGCGCGCCGGTCGATTACGCGATCATGATCGGTTACTTCTTGGTCATCGTGATCATGGGCGTGTTCTTCGGGCGGAAGATGAAATCGACCGACGATTTTTTCTTCGGCGGCCGGAAATTTGCCTGGTGGCTGATCGCATTCAGCATGATCGCCACCACGATCGGCTCGTACAGCTTCCTGAAATACTCGAGCAAGGGGTATCAGTACGGGCTCTCGAGCACGCAGACGTATAGCAACGACTGGATTTATTTTCCGCTGCTGCTGTTTTGCTGGCTGCCGATTCTTTATTTCTCCCGCGTCACGTCGATTCCCGAGTATTTTGGCAAGCGCTTCAACTCGAAGGTCCGCTTTTGGGCGACGGTGTGCCTGCTGGTGTACATGGTCGGCTACGTCGGCGTGAACCTGTACACGATGGGCACGGTGCTGAACAAACTTTTGGGCTGGCAAACTTTCTGGGGTGCGGTGCTGGTGGCGGTGGTTTCGGTCTCGTATGTGTCGAGCGGAGGGCAGACGAGCGTGATCATGACTGACCTGTTCCAAGGCGTGATGCTGCTGATCACCGGGTTTTTGATCCTCGGCCTTGGCATCGGCTACCTCGGCGGTTTTGATGTATTTTGGGACAATCTGCCCGGCCCCTCGCGGAAGGTATTTCATAATTTCAACAGCGACCCCGACTTCCCGAGCGTCGGCATCTTCTGGCAGGACGGCCTAGCCAACTCGATCATGTTCGGTTTTCTGCACCAGGGGACGATCATGCGCTACCTCTCGGCGCGGTCGTTCAAGGACTGCAAAAAAGCGGTGGTCACGCACCTGGTCGTGCTGATGCCGCTGGCGGCCTGCGTGGTTGGCGGCGCGGGCTGGCTAGCCAAGGCCTTGGCCAACCACGGCGACCTGCCGGGTGACATGGCGGCGGATGATTCGTTTTATGCCGCCACACAACTCATCAGCCAGCCGGGTATCTTCGGGCTGATTTTGGCGGCAATGATCGCCGCCCTGATGTCCACCGTGGACACGCTCATCACGGCGATCTCCGCCGTGTGGGTGAATGACGTGCACAAGCTATACATCAAAAAGGACATGATCGACCGCCAGGCGCTCAAGGTGGCCCGTTTGACGGCGATCGGCGCGACGCTGGTGGGAATTGCCATGGTGCCGGTGTTCATGAATTTTGACTCGATCTACGACGCGCACGGAGCGTTCACGGCGGCGGTGACGCCGCCACTGGTGGTGACGTTTGTGCTGAGCGTGTTTTGGAAACGCTTCACCGCCCCGGCGGCGTTGGCCACGCTGGTGGTCGGCTTGCTTGCGGTTGGCCTGTCATTTTTCGTGCCGGAAGTGATCACGCCGTTCGCGCACGGCGTGCCGATGGGCGAGGCCGGTGACGGGCTGTTCGCCGGCGTGAAGCAGTACAAGTTCATGCGGGCCTGCTACGGGTTGACGATCTGCGCCGTGGTGGGCGTCGTCGTGTCGTTCTTCACCAGGCCGGAGACCAAGTCGCTGGCCGGCTTGGTTTGGGAGAAGGGATACTATCGGTCGCTAAAAATTGATTAACCGGCATGTCCAGGGCGAATTACGTTAAAAAGAAGTTTTATTCGGCTTACAAGAATCTGGAGCGGGCCGTTTACGACGCGGAGAAGCGTCGGTTGCAGGCGGAGTTGCTCAATCTCCAGCGCTGGGCGGTCGAGAACAAAAAACGCATCGCCATCGCCGTCGAGGGCCGCGATGCGGCGGGCAAGGGCGGGACGATCAAGCGATTTGTCGAGTACATGATGCCGAAGTATCTGCGCGTGGTGGAACTGGGTGTGCCCACCAAGAATGAGTCGCGCAACTGGTTTCGCCGTTATGAGAAGCAGATGCCCCAAAAGGGTGAAATCGTTTTCTTCGACCGTTCGTGGTACAACCGCGCGCTCATCGAGCCGACCATGGGCTACTGCACCGAGCGGCAGTACCGCTACTTTATGAAGCGCGTCGTGCCGTGGGAGGAGCAGCTTATCGCCGACGGGCTGATCCTTATCAAGTTTTACCTGTCGGTGGACCGGGACACGCAATTGTTCCGTTTCAAGGAGCGTATCATCCACCCGCTCAAGTACTGGAAATACTCGAAGAACGACGAGAAAGCCCGAGCCAAGTGGGAGGTGTTCACCAACTACAAGACGCAGATGCTAGAGCGCACGGTATCAGATGCCAGCCCGTGGGTCGTTATCAACGCCAACGACAAAATGTACGCGCGCCTGGCCTGTATGCTCTACACCATCTATCATGTCCCGTACGTCGAGAAACAGGCCTTCAAGCCGCTGACTGGCAAGGAACTGCCGGCCAAGTTCCGCATCGAGATCGACGGCGTGCCGTTCAGCAACCTGAGCTACCGACAATACAGCGTCCTCGAGCGCCTCTCCAAGCCGCAGTAGCTGCGCCTGGCCAAGCGCCCGGTTTTGGGTTGGTTCAGTTGAATGGGGGGGGTAGTTTTGCCGTCCACGTTTTGACAGTGAATATGGCTATATTTTTTCGCATACCTTTCGCTCGACAGACCTGCCTGGCCGTTGCCGCGGCTTTGGCTGGTTTCGCTTGGCCAGGCGATACGCTTGCTGTTGACAAGAATCCGGGCGCGATCGATTTCGATCGGGACATACGGCCGTTGCTCAGCGACAATTGTTTTGCCTGCCATGGGCCCGACGCTAAGAAGCGCAAGGCCGACCTCCGGCTGGACACGCGCGAGGGCGCCTTGGCCGATCTAGACGGCACCTCGGCGGTCGTTCCCGGCAAGCCAAACGAGAGTGAATTGGCCAGGCGCATCACGAGTGACGATGAGGACGATCGCATGCCGCCGCCCGACTCGGGCAAGCAACTCGACGATCGGCAAAAGGAACTGCTACGGCAATGGATCGCCCAGGGCGCGGAGTACGATCTGCACTGGGCCTACAAGCCGGTCACTCGTCCCGCGCCGCCCAGCGTCAACAACGGCTCGTTTGTCCGCAACGACATCGACCGGTTCGTGCTGGCGACGATGCGGGACAAGGGCTACGCACCGGCGCGGGAGGCCGATCGCCGCACGCTGATCCGCCGCCTGTCGTTCGACCTCACCGGGCTTCCGCCAACGTGGGAGCGGGTGCAGGCGTTTGCCGCCGATCGGTCGCCGCGTGCCGTCGAGAAGCTGGTCGACCGTCTGCTGGCCAGTCCGCATTACGGCGAGCGCATGGCGGTGTTCTGGCTCGACCTCGTGCGCTATGCCGACACGATGGGCTACCACTCCGACAATGTGCAGACCAAGCCGCTCTACCGAGAGTACGTCATCAACGCCTTCAACGACAATTTGGCGTTCGACCAGTTCACGCGTGAGCAGCTCGCCGGCGACCTGATGCCCGGCGCCACGCGTCGGCAGCTCATCGCCTCCGGCTACAACCGGCTGAACATGACCACGCGCGAGGGCGGCTCGCAGCCCAAGGAATACATCGCCATTTACCTCGGTGACCGCGTGCGCAACGTCTCGGGCGTCTGGATGGCCACCACGCTCGGCTGCACGGAGTGTCACGACCACAAGTTCGACCCGTTCACGTCGCGGGATTTTTACAGCCTTGGCGCATACTTTGCCGACTTGGAGGAGACGCCGGTTGGTCCGCAAAAGTACAAGCCGTTGCCGACTGCCGCGCAGCAGGCCGAGGTGGATGAGTCAAAAAAACAGCTTCCCGCACTCGAGGCGGTGCTCAACACGCAGACCCCCGCACTCGACGACGCCTTGGCCAAGTGGGAGGCGGCGCAGGTCAAGTGGACCGTGCTTGAGCCAAGCGCCGCAGCCGCCTCCAACGGCACCGGGCTGGCGATTCGCGACGACCGCTCCATCCTCGCCTCCGGAGAGCTGCCGGACGTCGACACATACACCGTGACGTTCAAGGACGCCCCCGCCGGCACGCGGGCATTTCGCATCGAGGCGCTCCCCGACGATTCGCTGCCGAAGAAAGGCCCGGGCCGCGCCGGCAACGGCAATTTCGTGATCACGGAAGTCATCGTGAAAGCCGGCGATCAAATCGTTCCGCTGCAAAATGCCACGGCGTCGTTCGAGCAGACGTTGGCCAACGAGAACAATCCGTACAAAAAATGGACCGCTGGAAGTGCTATCGACGGCGATGCCAAGGGCGCATCGTTTGGCTGGGCCGTGCTGCCGAAAGTGGGCGTCGCACAGCGACTTGTCTTTGAGGCTTCCGAGGCCCTCGAGGCGGGGGGGGAGCTTGCCTTCATTTTGAAACAGGCACACGGCACGAAGCACACGCTGGGGCGGTTCAAGATTTTTGCCACCGCTCACGCCGGTAAAGTGACGGCCAACTCCATCGCACCGCCCAAAAAAATCGGCGAGATTCTCGCCGTGCCGTTCGCTAATCGGAGCGACGGACAGAAAAAAACGCTCGCCACGCACTACCGCACGTTTGCACCCGAGTTGGCCGATGCGCGCAAGGAACTGGCCGACCTTAAGGCGCGAATCAAACAACTTGAAAAGGCGTTCCCGACATCGCTCATCTCCGTGCGCCTGGCCAAGCCGCGCACCGTGCGCATCCTGTCGCGCGGCAACTGGCAGGACGACTCCGGGCCGGTGGTGCAGCCGACCGTGCCCGCCCGTCTCAACCTCGCCCACCTTGAAGGCCGCGCCTCTCGCAGCGACTTGGCCGACTGGGTGGTTTCAAAAAAGAACCCACTCACGGCGCGCGTGATGGTCAACCGGCTGTGGGCGTTGTGTTTCGGACGCGGGCTGGCTACGCCGCTGGACGACTTTGGCGCTCAGGGCACGCCGCCCACGCACCCCGAGCTGCTCGACTGGCTGGCGGCCGATTTCATGGATCACGGCTGGGACATCAAGCGCACGTTGAAGCTGCTCGTCATCAGCGGCGCGTATCGCCAGTCGTCCACCACGGACGCCGAGACCATGGACGCCGATCCGCTGAACAAGTGGCTCGCTCGGCAGGGCCGCTGGCGGCTCGATGCCGAGATGGTGCGCGACAACGCCCTCGCCGTGAGCGGCCTGTTGGCCAAGCCGATCGGCGGGGCCAGTGTCAAGCCGTACCAGCCGGCTGGCTACTGGAAACATCTCAACTTCCCCAAACGCAAATGGAGTCACGACAGCGGGACCAGCCAGTACCGGCGCGGGCTGTACACTTTTTGGTGCCGCACATTTTTGCACCCGAGCATGCTGGCGTTCGACGCGCCGACCCGCGAGGGGTGCATCGCCGAGCGCACCCGCTCGAACATCCCGCAGCAGGCGCTCGTGCTACTCAACGACCCGACGTACGTCGAGGCGGCTCGGGTGTTTGCCGAGCGCATTGTCCGGCACGGCGGCGACACGGATGCCGAGCGGTTGGCCTGGGCATTTGAGCGCGCGCTTACCCGCGGGCCAAGCGCTGCCGAGCGCGACATTTTGCTGCGCTTAGCCAAGGAGCGTGCGGGGCATTTTGCTGCGAATGCCGGGGAGGCCAAGGCGGCCGCCACCGCCGGTGAGTGGCCTGTGGCCAAGACGCTCAAGCCGGATTCCGTTGCCGCATGGGCGGCAGTGGCCCGCACGATTTTGAACCTGTATGAAACCACCTCCCGTTTCTGATTTCTGAAACATGAACCCGGAACATTTTGTCACGCGACTGAATCGCCGCTCGTTTTTGAACAACGTCTCGCTGGGCGTTGGCTCACTCGCGTTGACCTCGATGCTCGGCCCGGCTGGCTTGGCCAAGCCGGCCAAGCGCTCGTCGCTGGGCGTGATCGACCCGCTGCACTTTGCGCCCAGGGCCAAGCGGGTGATCCACCTTTGCATGGCCGGCGGGCCGTCGCACCTCGAAACGCTAGACTACAAGCCAAAGCTCGCCGAGATGGACGGCAAGCCGATGCCCCGCTCGATCACCGACGGCCAGCCGATCGCGCAGTTGCAGGGCAATAAGGAACTGAAATGCCTTGGGCCGCAGCATGAGTTTAAAGAATTCGGCCAGTCCGGCCAGTCGATCTCCAGCGCGCTGCCGCACATCGGCGGGATTGCGGATGAGATCTGCATCATCCGCTCGATGATTACGCAGCAGATCAACCACGATCCGGCGCACACGTTCATGAATACCGGAGCCCTTGTTGCCGGCCGGCCCAGCATGGGTTCGTGGGTCACTTATGGCTTGGGCAGCGAGGGCAGCGATCTGCCCGGCTTTGTTGTGCTAACCTCAGTGGGCGGCGCACAGGATCAGCCGATCGCCTCGCGGCAATGGCACAGTGGCTTTTTGCCGAGCCGGTTTCAGGGCGTGCACTTTCACTCGACCGGCGATCCTGTGCTGTACATCAGCAACCCGAAAGGGGTGGATGCAAAAGGGCAGGGGGCGGTCATCGACGCGGTCAATTCGATCAACCGACTGCGGAACAAGACCGTGGCCGACCCGGAGATCGACACACGCATCAGCCAGTACGAAATGGCGTTTCGCATGCAGGCCAGTGTGCCGGAGTTGATCGACACGTCAAATGAGCCGCAGCATGTTTTCGACCTGTACGGCGCCAAGCCGGGCGACGGTTCATTCGCGAGCAATTGCCTGCTGGCGCGGCGTCTGGCCGAGCGCGGCACGCGGTTTATCCAGCTTTATCACCGGGGCTGGGATCACCACGGCGGCGTGAAAAACGGCGTGCTCACCACTGCCAAGCATGTTGACAAGGCCTCGGCGGCGTTGATCCGGGACCTGAAGGATCGCGGCATGCTCGACGACACGCTGGTGATCTGGGGCGGCGAGTTCGGCCGCACCCCGATGGCGCAGGGTTCCGGTCGGGACCACCACATGAAGGGTTTTTCATTCTGGCTGGCCGGTGGCGGCATTAGGGGCGGCATCAGCCACGGCAACACCGATGACTTCGGCTACCATTCTGTTGAGGATGTCGTCACCGTGCATGACTTTCACGCCACGATGATGCATCTGCTCGGCGTGAATCACGAAAAATTCACCTTCAAGTTCCAGGGCCTGGACTTCCGCCTCAGCGGCGTCGAGGAGGCCCACGTGCTCAGGAACCTGATCGCGTAAATGTATCGTTACCGCTTGGCCAGACGGCCGGCGGCTTCTTTGACGTTCCAGCCGGATTGCTCGAGGGCGTGGCTGGCTTCGGCGTGGCTGGCTTGGGTGAGTTGGCGGACGATGCGTACCG
>ERZ651768.881-NODE-881-length-22155-cov-2.895914_pt1 | contig 22155 bp, 19 predicted proteins | sample MGYA00514754_ERZ651768 | MGnify/ENA metagenome assembly ERZ651768
ATTTTCGGGCTCATGCTTAAGAGTCTGACATTTTGACTCCCATCGCAGGAAAGCAATGGCTGCCCCGGAACTCACCGGCCCAAACTAAACCTCTCCCGAAAGCCCAGTTCCACGACGCCGAAAGCAACTCCAGCCAAAAGGGCACCAGCGACCGCATCGAGTATGAAGTGATTGCCAGTGATGGTGATTGCCAAGAAAGTCATAGCTGGATACAAACCCCCCAAGACCTTGACCCATCCCCTCAGGCTCCTCAGAAACAGAACCCCCAGTATCAGCGTCCAACAGAAGTGAAGGCTGGGCATGGCGGCATGGGTATTGTACGTGGCAGCCATAGCCGGACCGCCGTACAAGGAGGGCCCAAGAACTTGGATGGTGTCCACAAACTGGGAAGTTATGTCGAATGGTGGAGAAACCGGGTAGACCGCAAAAATCACCAGGGCGAATACCAAGCTGACTGCGACAACCGTTCGGTAGTAGTAAAACCGGGGCCGGTTCCGGATGAAGAGGACTAGGCCCACTCCCATGACGACGGGCCAATACGTGATGATGTAGACCCAGTTGAGGACCGATACCAGGATCTCGGCGTTTCCCAGCATCCAGGCTTGCCATGCCGGTTCCCAGAACAACCCGAGCCTTATTTCCAAGTCGATTACTCGAAGGGCGTTTTGAAGTCCGGTTTCGTCCGGATGGGCGTAGAACAATCCACGGGTCATCAGGTAGACCAGATAGAACCCGATAATCAGTCCCGACTCAGCGGCATGCGGCTTCCATACCCGCAATAGCTTCACCTCGGCAATCTAAGGGTATCGACAATTTTGGAGGCGTCTGCTCCCCGCCATGCTACCCTGTGCGCATAGCTGCTTCAAGCGCAGGGCATTGGGCCTATTTCACGGGTTGCTAGCCTCGGTAGTTAGCGATTGACTAGCTAAGGCACCGATAGTATCCTTGGGCTGCTCTAACAGATGAGACGCCTTATCAGCCAATGTCACACCGGAGGAAACGGGTAGCATGACCGCCAGGAATCGAGTGTTCACCAATCGTCAGAGAGACCTGCTTACCAGTGTCCTGAACCGGCTGATACCGGCGGAAGGCCAGCTACCCGGCGCGGGAGATCTGGGGTTGGTCACCTTCCTGGAAACAGTGATTGAAGGGGAAGCCCAACTAAACCGGTTGTTCAATGCAGGTTTGGCCCAGATAGAGATCGCCGCCGGAAATCGGGATTCATCTGGCTTCCAAGCGTTGACCGACGCCGGGAAAGACGCCGCTCTGAAAGAGGTAGAGGCATCCCATCCGCAATTCTTTGATGCGTTGGTGCTGCAAACCTACAACGGGTATTACACCAACCCCAGCGTATTCCAACTCATAGGCTATGGGGAACGCCCTACTCAGGTGACGAACGGCAGCCTGGAGTTGCTGGACGAAAGCCTTCTGGAACAACAGAAGCAGCGGGCGCCGTTCTGGAGGCGTTCCTAGGTCTGCCTCGCAACTCTCCGGATACTTGCCTTTGGCAGTCCGGACTAAAGACTAAGCAGTTAAAGCCAACTCTAGCTGGCGTTCCTGCCTCTGCAGATCTTTCGTCGGCTCCATGACCGGCAGACCCCAATCCCACCTGGCCTTATCCACCGCTTTGAGCACCATATCCGTGTAGTCCCTTGGCGCATAGGTCTTACGGTACATCTTGTCGTAGGCCGTGGTTAAGTGCGGGTAGGTCTCTCGAAGCATGGGCATGAACCACTCTTTGGAGCCGGGCTTCAAAAACAGGACGTTGGCCCCCAAGAACTGAGCCTTATGCATGGCGGCGGCACCAACCACGGCGTTGATACTCTCTTCACTGTCCGAGATACCGGGGAGGATGGGAGCCATCATGACCCCGGCGGTGATTCCGTTCTCCACAAGATCCTGCATCGCTTCCAGGCGAGCCATCGGACTGGGAGCTCCCGACTCGTTGGTCTTCCACACATTTTCGTCGAGGCTGCCGACGCTAAAGTTGATTCTCACATCGGCTACTTCGTTCAGCTCTTGGAGAACGTCCAAGTCGCGGCGCACCAAAACTCCTTTGGTAGTTAGCGACGCCGGGTTTTTGAATTCGGTGAGCACCCGCAGGATACGCCTGGTCAACCCATATTCAGCCTCGGCCGGCTCATATGGGTCGGAGGCAGTGCCGATGGCGATGGCATCTCCCATCCACCGGGGACGCCGCAGCTCATCTCTCAGAACTTCCGGGGCATTAACCTTGGCAAAAACGCGCTGCTCAAACTCCAACCCTGGGTCCATGCCCCAATACTCGTGGGTAGGACGGGCGTAGCAATACCGGCAGGCGTGGCGGCAGCCTCTGTAGGGATTCAAAGTCCACCGGAAGGGGAATCCTGGGATATCCAACCGATTAAGCATCGATTTGCAGTGAATCTCTTGTACGTCGGCGCCTGCCATGAGAACTCCTTAAGTAGGGCAATATATTAACTCATTTGTTCTAATAGTAGGGGCGGCCACACTCAAGGTCAAGAGAAGGATGTCACATTTACCGTAGTGCAAACGGCCCGGCTTTTCAGGGCGGGCAGTCGTACGAGGTTGGCCAAGGAACCCTTAAAAGCCCCCGCCACTATTATTCGGAAGCGAAGAGGGTTTAGCGACGGTAGAGGTAACCGGCGGAGGTCCGCTCACAGTTGAGACGGCGGTTCAGGTGCAATCCTTCAAGGATAAACTCCACTGCGGAAGCCACGACCTCGGGTCTCTCGTCGGTGGTTACCTTCTTCACGGCGTCGGCCAAGCCGTCAACCTGCGTCAGCATGGCCAGATACTCCGACGCTGGCTTCTCGCTGCTCGTCTCCGCGGTGTTGCCCATATCGAAAGCCGTTACTATTCGCTCCAACTCGTCCACTTCGAATACTTCGCCGAAGACACGGAGAACGCCCCGACGGGTCAGATCGTCGGTAACCCGGCTTTCGCGGCCTTCCTCAAATGTTTCCAGTTCTATCTTTCCGGAGAACGATGCCATGATATAAGGCAGGTCGCTGGTTCTGGGACAGACATATTGTTCACCGTGAATGATTGACCGTCGCAACGCGTTGCCCAGCAAGGTCTCAAAGTTTGAGATGGAGACCCGGCAGCTTACGCCGGAGCGCTGGTTAATCTCGCTGCTCTCCCTGGCTTGACTGGTAATCTCGGCCAGAATCTCTTTCATGTAATACGGAATCACCATGCTGTCCTCGTCGGGGAATCGGGTCCGCTCCTGATCCATGATGGCAATTTCTTCTTCGATGGTCTTGGGGTAGTGGGTATGGATCTGGGAGCCGTAACGGTCCTTCAACGGAGTCACTATGCGACCGCGGTTGGTGTAATCCTCCGGGTTGGCGGTGGATACCACGTACACGTCCAAAGGCAACCGGATGCGATATCCTTTGATCTGCACGTCACGCTCTTCCATCAGGTTGAACAGACCAACCTGTATGCGTTCCGCTAGGTCAGGCAATTCATTGATGCAGAAGATGCCCCGGTTGGTGCGCGGCACCAGACCGTAGTGGATAACCAGTTCATCCGAAAGGTAGTGTCCTTCGGCCACTTTGATGGGGTCGATCTCTCCGATAAGATCGGCGATGGAGATGTCAGGAGTCGCCAGCTTTTCCGAGTACCGCTCGTCTCTGCCGATCCACTGGATCTGTGTATCGTCGCCTTGCTCCGCGACCTTATTGCGGCAGACTCGGCAGATAGGAGCATAGGGGTCGTCGTTAATCTCGCAGTCGGCAATCTTGGGGATAAATTCGTCGAGTAGAGTCACCATACTGCGGATCAGGCGGGACTTGGCCTGTCCGCGTTCTCCAAGAAGGATAATGTCCTGTCCGGCGAGAATCGCATTCTCAAGTTGAGGTATGACGGTATGTTCAAAGCCAATGATACCGGGGAAGACAATCTCTTCCGACCTAATCTTGGCGATTAGATTCTTACGTAGCTCTTGGCGTACCGGCAGTACCTGATAATTGCTGGCGCGTAGGTCTCCGATGGTTCCGGGCAGGGTTGATAACGTCATCTTCTATGCTCCGATTCAGAGTCGTACCAGTATAGCCGATGCAGGCTGGAGGCGATAGAGATTTACATAACCGACCGTAGAATCCTTCAACGACCCCAGCCCGTATAGCCAGTAATACGCCGGAGAATGTTTATAAGTTTCACCAGACTTATCCAACCGCCTAGCTACTCGGTTCAATTTCCAAGCTATGGCACCTTAGTCTATAATTACTATCAGAAAACGGTCCATGAACGGTCGTTTCGGAGCAGCGTGATGTTGCATCGTCTTGCCCTACCTTTGATATTTTTCCTGTTCCCCCGAGTGGGGCCGCCGATATTCCGGTTCGTCAGGCTTATCTGGCGGCTGAACTTCGACAAGCGGGTGCCCTTTTTCTTGAGGACATCGGTGCCGCTGGCTATCCTCTATTTTCTGCTTCCCATCGGCCTGATACCGGATACGCTCGGCTATCTGGGCAAATTCGACGACATCATAATCCTGGCGATGGCGGTGCTGCTGCTGACCAAATTGGCGCCGCGCCATGTGGTAGACGAGCACAGCGGCAACAGGAAGAAAGATGACCGGCCAAAAGAAGAAGATCCCGACAAGATTGTTGAGGGTTCCGGCCACATCATCAATGACGAGTAGCCTTCAATCACTGCTGCTGAATGTTAGCTAAACCCATTCACGGCACATCCATCGTTCCCTCTTCCGGCATGGCCTTATACATCCATGTCCCCTTTTGCAAGACCAAGTGCCCCTACTGCGACTTCAATACCTACCAGGGCATTGAGCGCCTGATGGACCCCTACATGGGAGCTTTAACCCAGGAAATCACCCAGTGGGGGAAGCTACTGGAGGGACCGGTGGTGAACTCGGTGTTCTTCGGTGGGGGCACGCCATCATACCTAAGCGAGGGTTACATCGGGCGCATATTGGAATCCGCAGGCTCATCTTTCCAACTCGGGGGCGACGCGGAGATTACTATCGAGGCCAACCCCGGCGACCTGGACTTAGAGGCCTGCCAGCGGCTGGTTAAAGCGGGAGTCAACCGCCTCAGCATCGGAGTGCAAAGCCTGGACAACGGCCTACTGAGCATCCTGGGCCGCCGCCACGATGCGAATCAAGCCATGGAAGCACTGCAGATCGCCCGGAGTGGCGGTCTTTCCAATATCAACCTGGATTTCATGTACGGCCTGCCCCATCAAACTATGTCCCAGTGGAAAGACACGATGCAGCGAATGGTCTCGCAGCGCCCTAACCACATATCCCTGTACTGCCTTACTTTGGAAGAGGGCACGCCGCTACACCATTGGGTTGAAACCGGCAAGCTCCCCCAGTCCGACCAAGACCTAGCCGCCGACATGTATCACTACGCCGCCGATCTGATGGAACAAGAAGGCTACCAGCACTACGAGATTTCCAACTGGTGCCTGCCCGGCTTCGAGTGCCGCCACAACCTGTGCTACTGGCTCAACCAGCCGTATCTGGGGGTTGGCCCTGGAGCCCATTCCTGCTTGGGAACATTCCGATTCTGGGACATCTCCGCTCCCGGAACCTACATCAAGGCAGCCAACGACTGGTCGGCCACCAGCTCGCCACCTGTCGTCGAGCTAACCGAAGAGGTCTTGAACAGCGTCTTACCAGTGGACCACCAGGAATTCATCGACCCGGAGACCTTTTGCTCTGAGACCATGTTTCTGGGGCTACGGTTGCTTGAGGGTATGAACCTAGCGCAAGTCTCAGCACAGGTAGGGATAGACCTGGCTCAGCGTTATGAATCGGAGATTCAAGACCTGACCGAGTTGGGGCTACTGGAACAGGTAGGGCCCAGGCTGCGGCTGACCAAATCTACCCATCTCATCGCCAACCAGGTATTTACTCGGTTCGTTGAGTGATACTTGTACTTGTGCTACCCGATTCTTCCTGCTGATGCTATTCTTTAGGGCAACCGTGATCAAGGACTAACCAACCATGTTCGTAATCGGCACTGCGGGCCATGTGGACCACGGCAAGTCTACTTTGGTCAAAGCCCTCACCAACATCGACCCCGACCGGCTCAAGGAAGAGAAAGAGCGGGAGATGACCATTGACCTGGGCTTTGCCTGGCTGACCTTGCCCAGCGGACGTGAAATTTCCATCGTCGACGTGCCCGGCCACGAGCGGTTCATCAAGAACATGCTGGCCGGCGTCGGCGGGGTCGACCTGGCCATGCTGATTGTCGCCGCCGACGAAAGCGTCATGCCCCAGACCCGGGAACACCTGGCCATCTTGGATATTCTCCAGATCCGCCAAGGAATCGTCGTCATCACCAAGACCGACACGGTGGACGAGGAATTGGTGGAGTTGGTCAAGGCCGAAGTGGAAGACTTCCTTGAGGGGACGTCCTTCCAAGGATGTCCGATGGTGGGCGTTTCTGCCTACACCGGCGACGGCTTGGACGAGCTTAAGGACGTTCTCGACAAAGTCTTGGACAACACGGAATCCCGCCGGGACTTAGGGCGGCCCAGGCTGCCCGTGGACCGCAGCTTCTCCATAACCGGATTTGGGACTGTGGTAACCGGAACGCTTATCGACGGCGCTTTTACGGTGGGGCAAGAGGTGGAGTTGGCTAATTCGGGCCGCCACGCCCGCATCCGCGGTCTGCAGAGCCACCAGTCCAAGGTCGACCAATCCCAACCCGGCGTGCGACTGGCAGTAAACCTCTCCGGCCTGTCTCGCAGCGAAGTACCCCGGGGCGAAGTACTGACTTCCGCTGGATGGCTCCGAAAGACCAACCGCTTGGACGCCAGGGTCACGATGGTCAAAGGCGCGCCCCACGCCCTGAAACACAATGAAGGTGTCACCTTCCATCTTTTCACCAGCGAAACCACCGCTAGAGTCAGACTGTTGGACGTTGACCGCTTGGCCGCCGGTGAAGACGGCTGGGTCCAGATTCTCCTCGAAGATTCCCTGCCCATGGTCAAAGGTGATTTCTTCGTGATTCGGTCCTCAGAAGACACTTTAGGCGGCGGGCAGGTTGTAGACCCGAACCCCCGGCGCAGACATCGGCGCTTCACCCCTGAAGTCATAGAACGGTTGATGACTCTGGACCAGGGCTCCGGGGAGGACATCCTGCTGACAGTGGCCGAACAGTGGGGACCATGCGACGCTACCGTCCTGTCCCAACGCTCCAATCTTCCAGCCACCGAGGTTGTCGAGCGCATCGAAGCCCTCGAATCCCAGGGCGACGTGGTGGTTCTGGGCGAGATGGGCACCGACAGCGACGCCGTGGTCTACTCCACGCCAGGGTGGAACACCATGACCGGCAAGCTCTTCCAGAATCTGCGTGCCTATCACGATCAATATCCCATGCGCAGTGGTGCTCCCGCTCAAGAAGTCCGCAGCCGGTCGGGTCTCTCCCAAGCCATCTTCCTCAAGGTGCAGGCCCGGTTGACCGGCCAAGAGTACCTGGTAGAAGACGGAACCCATCTTCGCCTCCCGGATCACGAAGTATCCATGACGCCGGAGATGGAACAGAAAGTTACGGCCTACATCAAAGCTTTGGAAGATAATCCCTATTCCCCACCCAGCGATAGCCCTCTCGATGCCGAGTTGCTTGGCGTCCTGGCTGATGAGGGCAAGGTTGTCCGGGTTAACGAGTCGGTGGTGTTCGCCGCTTCGGCCTACCAGGAGATGACCAACCGTATCACCGAACATCTGAAAGCCAACGGCAGCATCACCGTGGCCGAAGCTAGGACCATGTTCGATACCAGCCGCAAGTACATTCTTCCCCTCTTGGAGTACATGGACCAACAGCGCGTGACTCGCCGGGTGGGCGACGAACGGGTACTGAGGTAACCAGCCATGCCCCTGGATCTGGGAAAAGCCATGCTCCAGTTGGACCGGGTAAGCCGCGGTCTGGTCGCCGATAGCGGCCACAAAGAGACCCGGCTAACAGCTTTTATTGAAGCCGCATCCAAGGTCGACGCCGCGACGGCGATAGCCAAGACGGGATACGATCCGGACCGCCCCTTTCTGGCCGCCCAGGTTTTAGACAGCTTGCTGGGCAGCTACGCCCCGGTAGAACCGCCGATGGACTGGTGCATAGTGGCCGTGGACGGTTCTCACATCGACGTGGACCGTCACCTGCCCGTGGGTTGCTACCTAATCAACATGGGCGGCTGCTCCCTGACCTACGGCTCCCAACCCGATGCCAGCTTCTTCAGCCAACCCAGCCTTTACCACAGGCCCGAGGACTTGTACCTGACCGATCCGTCCAACTCGGCCCGTGAAGAGACCGTGGCGGGGCCGTTGCTTGGTCTGTTACGAACCGTTCAGGAGTTGGAACGCCTGGCCCAAGCCATCGCAGAGGTCCCGGCTGGACTACCCACCCCGGCGCTGGTGGACGGCTCCCTGGTAATGTGGGGATTGTCGGGCCAGGGATACCCTCCATTCATCAAAGAAGCCATCATCCAAGACCGCTTGTTGCCCGCCATGGACCGATTGCGGGAAGAGTCTCAACATCGGCCCCTTTGCCTGGCCGCCTACGTTTCCCTACCCCGCAGCGCCGAGGTAGTGAACGCCGCCCGGAGCAGTCTTTGCCCTTCGGACCTGTCCCAATGCCGCAACGTTTGCAACAACCGCCGTAGCGTCCAATCGCCCTGCGACCTATCCAACGATTTTATAGACCGGGATCTGTTCCAACGGACGCTGGATCCGGGGTGTCGTTCAGCAACCTATCAGACCAACTCATCGGTGCCACGAGAAAGCTACGGTGAACACCAGGTCTGCTTCTTCTACCTGAACTGCGGAGAGGAGATCGGACGCATAGAGCTGCCCCAATGGGTCGCCCAGGACGAGAGACTTCTTGCCCTTTGCCACAGCCTGATTCTCGACCAATGCCGTAGGGGTCAAGGCTACCCGGTGGCAATCTCCGAGGCCCACGAGCAGGCAGTTATCAACGGCGCCGACCGTCAATTCTTCAAGCAGATGCTGGCGGAAGCACTGGAACGAGAGGGCCTGCCGGTCTACACATCAGAGAAAGACCGCTCCAAGCGGACGCCCTGGCTGTAACGCTAGTTTTAGGCACCGATCGTTCCAAATCGCCTTTGAATCAGTCTTGATCGCCGAGGAGGCGTGAAATGTTGCATACCCGTATCTGTGACCTGCTCGGTATCGAGCACCCCATCATCAGCGCACCCATGGGCTCCGCTGCCGGGCCTCAGTTGGCTGCGGCTGTCTCGGAGGCCGGGGGATTCGGTATGATTGGCACCGGCATCGGTCCCACTGGATCCTGGATGCGGGAGCAGATAAACATCGCCAGAGAGTTGACCGACAAACCTTTCGGCGTTGGTTTTATAACCAGCTCTCTCGGGTTTGAAGACGCGATCCAGGTTTGCCTGGAGGAGCGGGTTGCTGCGATAGGTCACTCCTTCGCTGACGCCTCCCCATACATCCCGGCAGCCCACGCCGCAGGAGTTAAAGTGCTGGTTCAGGTTCAATCCGTGGCTATGGGATCGGCGGCGGCCCAAGCTGGGGCAGATATCATCACCGCTCAGGGCACTGAAGCAGGTGGACATACCGGTTATTTGGGATCCCTAGCCATCGTTCCCGCCGTCATAGAAGTTGCTGGGGGCATCCCCGTGATTGCCTCAGGAGGAATAGCCGACGGCCGGGGAGTTGCCGCCGTGTTGATGCTCGGAGCGGAAGGGGCATGGATCGGGACCCGGTTCTCCGCCAGCAGGGAATCGGCCACTCCCGACTGGGGCTTGGAACGCATACTTGAAGCTGGCGCCGACGACACGGTTCTAACCAGGGCCTTCGACCTTGCGCTAGAATCACCCTTCCCAAGCTCTATCGGAGATCGGGTACTGCGCAACGATTACACCGACGAGTGGCACGCCCGGAACGAAGAGGTTATCGCCAACCGGCATGACCTTCAGCCAAAGTTGAACGAAGCTATGCAATCAGGCAACGTTAGGCTCGCCCCTATCCGGGCAGGTAACGCATCCGGTTTGATCAACGAGATCCTGCCTGCGGGCGACATCGTTCGGCGCATCGTGGCTGAGACAGAAGCCATTCTGCGCAGCCGGCCCGGTCAGGTGCTGGGCGGATAACTCCCACTTAATAATCTCATCGCTTGGCACCGGTTGATTTCGGATCACTGTCCGATGGACTTTGGTCCGCCGCCAAGTATTCCGTAAACTCCTGGATGCTACTGAAGCTAGCAACTGTCTTCAGGTAGTCCTCCAGCGAATCGCTGCGTCGACGCAACTCTTTCAACTGTTCGTTGATGGGGCTAACCGATGCTGGGCTGTCGGCGTAGGAACCGTGGAAGGCGAAGTAGGCCTGGTTGATTTTGCGAATGAACCGGCTGTTGTCAGCGATGAACTGGCGGCGTTCCTCCATGTAGGCCTCGGCCTCCTCAATCTTCCCTTGGGCCAATAGTTCCTCGGCTTTCAACCGGGTTTCCCGCATCGCTTCGTTAAAGTCTAATGCCCCTGGGATCGGTGGGGAACCGGACTTGGGCCCCCTGGCGCCCTTCTTACCGGTCATGGCGGAGAAGGCAAGGTCGCCTATCTCCTGTCCCCCCAGTGTGGCCGCCGTTTCATTCAAGGTTGTCATCTCGGAACTGTCCCAGAAATGCTGACCTAACGGCTGGAAGAAGAACCAATGGTGCAGCCATTCATGGGCGGTAATCACGACGGCGTGGTGCATGCTGCTCGCATCGGAAACCACGCTGGGGTAGGTGGCCACTCCCCCGGTGTTCTCCACCAATGCAGACAGATTTTCTTCCCGAAGAACCAACTCCTCGATCCGGTTCCGTTCTTCCTCGCTGATGCCTGGCGAAAGAAGGATGGTCTCTTGGCGATGGATCCGGTCCCTTGGCGACAATACCAACACCGTGGGAGAACTAGAGTACACCGTATCCACCGGCGGAAAAATCAGACCGATGCGAGACTTGAAGTTGGCATCACCGAGGATGGAGCTAATCTCGGCTTCTACCGCCTCTTCTACCTGGGGCCGCATGGCCGCGCGCCGCTCCACAATCTCTTCTATCTCGGTGCGCATTGACCGAGCTTCTTCGGCCGAGAGAGCTTCACCGTTAGTCGTTGAGAACGACAAGCGGCGCTCCAAGATTCTTTGCCTGCGTCCCATCTCAAAAAAGTCCTGAGCAAGTTGGTTCTTAACGCTTCGGACGTCTTCCGATACCCATGGAAGGAGTTGTCCAGTTTGGCGCACCCATTTGTCCATGAAGTTGGACAGTTCCCATTGGAGCAGGCTGTATTTGTAGGGCGACACTGCCAGGTCCAGAGGCGAAGGACGAAAGTCTCCCCGACCGCCAGTCAGCACCACTACGGACAACGATAGAAACAACACTGCGGTGCGGAGAGCCTTGACCATGAGAGCAATCAGGCGAGGACGTGGTACCGGTAGCTGGAAGTCAAAAGATCTCCCTCTTCGAATCGGCTGAACCTTAAGGGAGTGATGTCTATCGAAGAGGCGCTGCCCTGCGCAATCAATTCGGCCATCGTCAATCCAATCATCGGCGACAGTTTGAAGCCGTGGCCGCTGAAACCCACGGCGCAATACAGACCCTCGATACCCGGCACCCGGTCCAAGATGGGATGCCAGTCGGGAGTTATGGTGAAAAGACCCGACCAACCGCCTCGGAAATAGGAGTCGGCCATGGGCGGCATCCGGCGGGCAATCTTGGCCGAAGCCACGGTCACGGCCGGCATGTCCACGCCTTCATTGTAGTTACCAACAACAAGCTCATCGTCGCCAAAGCCCATCAGTGTCATGTTGGAACTGTCGGGCCGGAAGGAGAAGGACTGGGCGATATCGCCGACGATAGGATGCTCCGGTATACGGTCCAGGGGCCTGGTAAGCATGGCGACTTGATGGCGGACCGTGGATAAGGGCAAGTCAATTCCCACCTTGGCCATTACCTCACGGGACCAGGGGCCGGAAGCCACCACCGCTACATTGGTCTCTCGCCTGCCTTCCGCCGTCAGCACTGCCTGGACATGCCCACCTGAGATCTCGATCCCCACGGCAGGGTTGCGCAATTCGATCCGGGCCCCCATCTCCTTGGCTTTGGTGGCGTAAGAGGTCGTCAGTTGGTAAGGGTCGGCGTAACCGGACTCCGGCTCCCAGGCCATGACTTCGGTCTCATCGACCTCCACCATCGGCGCCAACTCTCGGGCTTGGGCGGCATCGACCACGGCGGTGCTGATGCCCAACTCCTGATGCATGGCGACATTCTTCTCGATCCCCGGACGGTCGACACCTTCAACAATCACTAGATACCCGGTTTTGACGAACCCCGACGTCCCACCGACCATCTCCCCAAAGTTGCTGAAGTACTTCAAGCTTTCCCATGCCATAGAGGCGGTGACTGGATTGGAATAGTGCATCCGGCAGATGGCTTGAGAGCGGCCCGTGGAGCCGGAACCCAGGACGTCCTGTTCCACCAGGACGGAGTTGGTCACTCCAAGTTTGGCCAGGTTGTACAGCATGCTGCACCCCATCACGCCGCCGCCAATAATCACTACATCCGCAGATTGTTGCATTGTTGGATATCTCCAATTCTGGGGGATTTCCCTATTTCCGCCATGATACATCATCAGGGTCAAGGCCTCCCGTTTCGACCCTGCCGCAAATATCCCACACCAGCCAACGCCCACGCCTGTTGACAGTTGTTGACCGCTGCGGTAGACTTTTACGCAATGAGGCCCATCTCGACAAACCGTTGCATATGTACCTGTCCCCCCACATAGGGGGCAGGATAGTCGTTCGTTCAACGACCTCGTCTTAAGACGAAACCTGCGTCCACCAAGCATGCCGTTTGGTGGACGTTTTATTTTGCCCAATTTTAGGAGGCCATCGTGACTAGTTCTACCGGCGGAGCCCAAACGGAAACCCAGGAACAGATACACAAGCAGAGCATGGCATTAGCCCCTTCTGCTATCGGAATCATTCCTTTCATGGACGACGAGATTGGCCGGTTGGAAGAAGAGTCCCAGAAATTCCAGAACGGTGAACTGGACAACACCGAATTCACTCCCTTCCGGCTGCGACAGGGTGTCTACGGCCAGCGCCAGGCCGACGTACAGATGATACGAGTCAAACTGCCCGGTGGGATTGTTACCGCCGATGGTTTGGACATGTTTGGGGAGATTACCGAGCGGTTTGCACCTTTGCAAAGAGGTCACATCACCACACGAGAGAACATCCAGATCCACCACATCCCGTTAGACCAGTGCCCTGAGATATTACGCATGTTGGGAACGGTGGGGTTGAGCACCAGGGAGGCGTGTGGCAACACCGTCAGAAACGTCATCAGCTCTCCGGGCGCCGGGATCTGCCCCGACGAAGTGTTTGATCCGACCCCTTATCTGGCGGCTTACGTAAGGTTTGGTGTTCGCCATCCAATCACACAGGGCTTCCCTCGCAAGTTCAAGACGGCCTTCACTGGATGCGACTCCCACGACACCGTGGCCGCCGCGATCCAGGATCTGACCTTCGTCTCACAGACTCGCGAAGTTGATGGAGTCACCCAGCGTGGCTTCAGGGTCTTCGTGGGCGGCGGAACGTCCATCATGCCCCGGCTGGCCAAGCCTTTCTACGACTTCCTACCCGAGGAAGACTACCTTCGAGTAACCCTGGCCATCTGGACAGTCTTTAACAACGCCGTGATGCTGCGCAAGAACCGGATGATGGCCCGTCTCAAGGTCCTCATCGACCGAATCGGCCTGGATGCCTTCCGCGAGCAGGTTGACGAAGAGCTGGAGAAGATAGGACCCATCGACCCCAAGCCTTTGATGGAAGCCGAAGAGATACAGAGGGAAACCCCACCGGCTTTGGAACACCTCTCCTTCGACGCTCTACAACTGAACGGCTCCTCTGCCAATGGTAGCCACGGCGATGAAGAGTTCAACCACTGGACGGAGACAAACGTCTCGGCCCAGAAGCAAGAAGGCTATTACCTGGTCTACGTCAAGGTAACCAGGGGCGACATCACTACCGCCCAGTTCCACGGTTTGGCCGACATCGTACGCCGCTTCACCGGCGGCCGGGCCCGAACCAACCAAGAGCAGAACCTGGCGCTCCGCTGGGTTCCCGGCCAGTCGTTGAAAGAAGTATGGCAAGCTTTGAAAGCCATCGGCCTAGCGGACTCCGACGTCCACACCATCGCTGACGTGGTTTCCTGCCCCGGAACCGACAGCTGCAAACTGGGCATCACCTCGTCGATGGGCCTTTCCAAGGCCGTAACAGAGGAGATTGCGGGCTGGAACGGTTTGATGGAGGACGAAGGAGTCCGAAAGATCCGCGTCAAGATAAGCGGTTGCCCCAACGGCTGCGGGCTGCACCACATCGCCAACATCGGCTTCCACGGCGCTGCCGTCAAGGGCCCCGATGGCGAACAGATTCCCGCCTATGAGTTGTTCCTGGGTGGTAACTACGGGGACAATCGGGTGGAAGACTCCAGCATCGGCACGCGGATTCCCAAGGTGAAAGTCCCCGCCAAGGCCGTTCCGGGTGTTATCAAAGAGATTACCACCTACTACAAAGAGAACCGCCAGAACCAGGAGAGCTTCAACAACTTCCTGGAAAGGGTGGGCATCGCCCAGCTAACCGCCGTCGCCGCCCAAGCCCAGAGTATCACCGAGTCCACCGAAGCGGGTTCCGACCTTTACTTCGATTGGGAGCGGACCAACATCTACAAGCTGGAGCGCGGCGAAGGTGAGTGCATGGTCTAGGGTTAGGGAATGGCAGCCTCACTAAGCGGAAAAGTCGTCGCCTTTTTGGAATCCCGGATGCAATCGGAGATGGCGGGGCTCATTGAACGCCATGGAGGAACCCCCTACTCCGCCCCTGTCCTTCAGGAGATATACCTGGAGGACAGCCCCGAGGTACGGCAACTGATACAGGATATCTGCGCCGAGCAGGTTCATGTTGTGGTCCTGCTCACCGGCGTAGGCACTCAAGCCTTGGTAGAGACCGCCGCCGCCATGGGTGTGGAGCAAGAGTTCATCCAGAGCTTGAACAGCAGGACAATCATAGCCCGCAGCCCCAAGCCAGGCGGAGTGCTACGCCGTCACAAGATTCACATCGACGTCATGCCCCCGGAGCCATACACCTCGCAGGACTTGATCCAAGCCATCCAGGACATGGATCTGTCGGGGAAAGAGGTGGCCGTGCAGGCTTACGGAGGGCCCAACAACTTTCTCAGCCGCAGCTTGCAGGAAAAGGGCGCCAACGTTCGAGAGGTCACCCTGTATTCCTGGGGCATTCCTGAGGATACGCAGCCGGTGATGGGGCTGATCGATGATTTGGCCCTGGGGAAAATCGATGCCATGGCTTTTACCAGCGGGCCTCAGGTAGAGAACCTGTTGGCCGTTGCCGCTCAGATGGGAAAAGAGGAGTCGTTGCGGGAGAGCTTAGGCCAACCGTGTCTATCGATCGCGTCGATAGGACCGGTGTGCAGCCGAAAGCTGCGGGAGAAGAACATAAAGATAGACGTGGAGCCGGAGCATGTTCATATGGGCAACCTGGTAATCGCCCTGGCCGAGCGCTTAAACCCCGGCGGCTAAGTGGGGGGACTGAAGCTTTAGCCGCTCTTCAGCCAGTTCTTGACCCGGTCCCACGGTGACTGTGCCTCATCCATCCGCTTTCCCCGCCACCACTTCTCGGTGGACATGGAGCGAGGGGTCACGAAGAATAGCAGGTAGGCCACAACCACCATTCCCAGCCCGATCCATATTCCCGGCGGCCAGGCGAAAGCACCCAGAAGGAAAACCACGAATCCCGCCAGCAAGAGCTTGCCCGGTGATAGCCGGGGCATTCTTCGCTGGACGCTGGGCTCCGTTGGAGGAAGTTGTTCCTGCGTTGAACGCACCGGACTGGCGCCGCGTTGAACAGCCTTTAGCAGTTCCACTTCCTTGGAAGGTTCGGTAGGCGCTGCCTCTCCGGCCCGCCTCATAATCTCTTCAATCTCGTCTTGGTACTTCTCAGGCATACCGCCTCCAGTCAGGAAACTCCCGGTTGCTACTAAATCTCTCTGAATCAGGCTGAAGGTTGGCTCCGACTTATTGCCGTGGTTAGGCAACCTATGCCTAGCCTGCATTAGAGCCTACATAAATGCAGGTGTGAATTATACCGTACGCTAACCTTCATGGGGAAGAGGTGAACGGCCTGAATATACCGCTTGCTGTCGACTCCATTTTAGGACCACATGGAGGAATTCGAAGCATATATCCGTCCCGTCACACCGGGTCCAGGCCCTTCCTTCAAGCTCACCACATACTTGTGAATCAACTACTCGTTGGAGTAGGATTCCGGAAGCAGGTACAAGTAATAGCCGGTCCCCACGGGTATCGGGCGGCTTATAAAGGACTTCTACGTGGTTGATAAATTGATATTAAGCGTGGTCGACCAGACTCCAGTGAGGGATGGCGACTCTGCCGGAAACGCGCTCCGAGACACCATAGAACTTGCAGCAGTGGTGGAGAAGTTAGGCTACCAACGATATTGGTTGGCCGAGCATCACAGCATCCCCAACTTCGCCGGGACCAGCCCTGAGATTTTGATCGGACAAGTAGCGGCCCGCACCAATACCATCCGGGTTGGCAGCGGTGGCGTGATGCTCCCCCATTACAGCTCATTCAAAGTCGCTGAGAATTTTCGCCTATTGGAGGCACTGTTCCCCGGGCGTATCGACCTAGGCATCGGGCGGGCTCCCGGCAGCGACCAGGTTGCCAACGCCGCCCTTTCCTACCCCAATCGCCCTCCGGACATACGCCACTTCCCCCAGCAAGTAACCGACGTGCTGGGCCATCTCGGGGGCACTTTGGAGTCCGAGCACATCTTCGCCGGCATCCAAGCGGGCCCGGTCCAAACAAGCATGCCGGATGTATGGCTGTTGGGCTCTCGCTATGAAAGCGCCCAAATGGCGGCCAGCTTGGGACTGCCCTTCTCTTATGCTCACCACTTTGGACTGGGCGTTGAGGAAGGTCCGCAGATCGTAGAAGGCTACCGCAAAAGCTTCAAGCCGTCCGAATACTTGGCTGAACCCAAGGTCAATGTCGGAGTGCAAGTGCTGTGCGCCGATACGGAAGAAGAGGCCTTGAGAATCGCATCAAGCCGTAACCTGGCCCGGCTCAAATCGGTCACCGGGCGGGCGCGAGGAGTGCCGACTATCGAAGAGGCAATAGCCTACAACTACGCTCCCAACGAGATAGCCTACACTCGTCAATACACTCAGCGATGCCTAGATGGCCCTCCGGAACAAGTGAAGGAGCGGCTCGACGGTATCGCGGAGATGTACCAGACGCCGGACCTGAGCATAGTCACGATCTGCTACGCTTTCGCCGACAGGGTGCATTCCTACGAGTTAGTGGCTGAGGCCTGCGGTCTTGAGCCAGTGACGGACAACAGCTAGATCCCCTTGAACCACTGGCCGAAGTCGGCCGCCACTTGACTATCCCCCTCCACTTCTAACCGGCCTGCGGCGATGGCCGGAGCCGTGGCGATACGCCCGTTTGTCAGCAGCAGGAAGGTCTCCGTGCGCATCGCAAGGTTACGTCGGCGTTACTATCTCCAGCGTCCTCCAGACGGACCTTATCGCCTGACACAGCGATATCGACGCGGATCGGCACCGGACGGGTCACATCGAAGCGATAGCGCACTGGATTCGCCAGGCTGGGCCCCGGCCAAAAAGCCCAGGGAAGAGACCCGGACGCCAATGAATTGGCAAGCAGAATCATGATTGACGGTAGACACGCCCCAGAAAGTCCGGCTTCCGGGTCCTGCGGGGAGCGGACGTCCCACTCGTGGAGAGCCAACTCCTTCAACCTAAGGTCGATGAAGTTCCCCGCCGGGACGATACCGCCTGGGTGATAGCATGGCGTTTCCAGGTTCTCTGGAGCCAAACCGGCCAGAACCGACACCAGTTGGCCATCCCGCTCGGTGAGGGTTGCCAATAGTTGGTCCCCAAGCATCTCAGCGTTCGCTATGGCACCTTGGGCTATCCGGTCACCGGAGGAAGCCCCCGTGGCGGTGCCGGGATCTGGGCGGCCTTCAGGGGCCGATGTATCACCCTGTAGTCCTCGCGTGACAGTAGTCGCGTAAAACTCCGATACTCCGCTGAGATGGGCCACTACATGTCGCACTTCCCACAGATCGCAGGCGCTTTGTTCCGTCCACGCGATTTCCGGAAGACCGGCCAAGTACCCCTGCACCCGCTCCATCTCCGACCGGAGCACCTTCACCCGGTTCTCATGCATGGTCATGCTGACTTCCTTCTTACTTACCCAAACTGACAGGGTCATACGGCGGTCGGTCAGCCGGGATCTAAGACTCCAGCTGGTCTGCCAGGTCCACGAAATTACTTGCTACTACGTCGAAGGACGGGTCTGGAGTAGGATCTGGCTTGTTGTTGGGGCCGCGCTCCATCGGGCGGGGGACGAAGGCCGCTCTGAGGCCAACTTTCTGGGCCGCCAGCAAGTCGCCCTGATGGGCGGCAACCATCATGACTTGATGGGGTTTCAAGCCCAGCAGGTTCACTGCGGTCTGGTAGCTCTCAGGGTCCGGCTTGTAGTGCTTGGCCAGTTCCGCGCCAAGGATGCAGTCCCAAGGGAGGCCGGCGTATTTGCCCATGTTGGTCATCAGCGCCACGTTTCCGTTGGACATTGGGCCGAGTATGAATCGGCGCTTCAGCCGCCACAGTCCGGGCGCCGAATCGGGCCATCCGTCCAAGCGGTGCCAAGCAAAGTTGAACTCTGCCTTGACCTCCTCGCTGAGGCCATGTATCTCGAACTCGCTCAGAACGTCCTCGAGGGCCATGCGATGCAGGGAGTCCAGGTTGGTCCAGGGCAACTCTCCGCTACGCACTTTATCCATGTAGGGCCGATATTTGGACCGCCAAGAGTCGGCGAAGGCCTCCCAATCAGCCTTCACGCCGTTGGCTTTGCCGAACTCATTGCCTTGTCTGGTGATGGAGGTTCGCCAATCGACTACCGTGCCAAAAACATCGAATACCAGGGCCTTAACATCGGAAGAGTTCATCTTCTTTTCCTCCATTCACTTGGGTTGCTCTTAGAAGTTCTATGGGTGCGATTCACGTTAGTATCCGAGGCTATTCACCGCCCGGCACTGGCAAGATAACTATCGGTGAGCGGGTTGTCAAATGAGCGGTGATATAATCCGAGCCATCATCTTAGCCTGGGTTCAGGGAGAAACTTGCAGCGAATCATTATCGACACCGATCCCGGCATCGACGACGCAGCCGCCATCTTGATGGCACTGGCCAGTCCCGAGTTGTCGGTGGAGGCGGTCACCACCATCTTCGGCAACGGACCGGTGGACATGTGCACCGTCAATGCTCGGCGGGTCTTGTCGTCCGCCGGCCGCACGGATATTCTGGTTTACCAGGGAGCAGCCAAGCCTCTGCTGCGCCCGCCCAACCCCAACTGGGCGCTACATATCCACGGCAACGACGCCCTGGGAGAGGCCGGCTTTCCATCACCAGAAGAATCACCTCAACCCGGCGAAAGCCGTCATGCGGCGCTGGAGTTGGTCGGCCGGGTGATGGGTTCTCCTGGAGAAATCACGATAGTGGCGCTGGGCCGGTTGACCAACGTTGCGTTGGCTTTGAGCCTGGAGCCTCGGTTCGCTCAAAGCGTGGCTCGTATCGTCGTTATGGTTGGAGCGGTTTACGTGCCGGGCAACGTCTCCCCTGTGGCCTCGGCCAACCTTTATGAAGACCCAGAGTCGGCGGCCATCGTCTACACCTCCGGCGCGCCTCTGGTACAGGTTGGGCTGGACGTTTGCAACAAGGTACACATCAGCCAATCCCAACTGGAACAAATCAAGCAGACGGATACGCCCACCACAAGATTGCTGTCGGCTGCTACGCCATCGTTACAGAGATCCTACGTGGAGCGCGGGCTTTTAGTTGAGGGCGACGGTGTCAGATTCAACGACCTGCCAGCCGTCGCTTTCATGGTCGATCCGGACCTGTTTGGCTGCTCGGAGATGTTCGTGGAGATCGAAATCCACAGTTCCACCGCCCGAGGCCAAACGGTCGCGCATCACATCGGTCATGGTCCAGGCCGTCCCTACGTCACCGTCTGCCTGGAGGTAGATGGTGAACGGGCTGCCGCCCTCTTCACGGAGCGTTTAATCGGATAGCGGGCTCCGTGACTAAAGGGCGGCAGTGTTCCAGGGACGACTAGGGCTTAGAGGTTCAGGACTCTTTAGAGTCCGTCTACCGCCGCCTGTACTTCGTCGTAGTCAGGCTCAACCCCCGGGTTTGGGCCGGTCCAGGCGTAGCGAATCACACCCCCTTTGTCCACCACGAAAACGGCCCGCTTAGATGCCACGTAGCCTTCCATCCCGGCGAAATTCTCCAGAGCCACATCGTACTTGTTGACCACTTCTCGGGTGAAATCACTGAGTAGCGGAAAATTCAGGTTGTTCTTATCGCTGAACTCTTTCTGGGCGAATGCCCCATCTACGCTGATGCCCAGAACCTGACTGTTCAGAGAATTGAACTTTTCCATCCGGTCTCTAAAGGTGCACATCTCGGTGGTGCAAACACCCGTGAACGCTCCGGGGTAAAAAGCCAGGACCACACTTTTACCACGAAATTCCGCCAAGGACCGTTGTTGGCGGTCATTATCGTATAGCGTAAACTCCGGCGCTTGTTGTCCAACCTCCACTGACATATAAACTCCTACACAGCGGCCAGCATTTCACCGGCGGCTGAGGTTAAAATATCCGCCGGTTCACACCGGCTTTGGCGTATATAAATATAGGCTCAGCCATTCCAAACCGCAACCACGTTTCGCCATCTTGGAAAACCCCATGGTACAATTGTCCGGCTCCGTCCAAAGGAGCGGCATAGACTCAATCAGCAGGCTATCGCCGCCTCATCATCTGTCCCAGTGATTATATGGGCGACACCTAAATCTTTGGAGCAAGTCAGTTATGTATTTTGATTCACGGCGTTCCACGGTCCTAGCAACCCACGGTATGGTCGCCACCAGCCAGCCCCTGGCGGCGATGGCCGGCGTGCGCATACTGATGGAAGGGGGTAACGCAGTGGACGCCGCCATCGCCAGCGCTGCAGTCCTCAACGTGGTGGAACCTGTATCTACCGGGGTCGGCGGCGACATGTTCGCTCTGATATGGAACAACGAGGAAAAGAGTGTCCGGGCGATCAACGGCAGCGGCCGGGCCCCCATGGAAGCGACGATCGATGCGCTGAAAGCCGAAGGACACACCACGATGCCACAGAGAGGCGTCCACTCGGTTACCGTGCCGGGAGCCGTCCATGGATGGGAAACCCTGCTGGAAAGCTGGCTGGCACATAGTCGAACCTTGCGACTCTCTGTCCTGGAAAAAGTCCATGGCGAGACCAGTTGGAATCGACTGGTTGAATTCATCGAGACCTACGGTGTGGAACTGTTCACCCAACAGTTTCTTGCCCTCGGCAACATTCGAGGAATTATGCACCAGGGAATTGATCCCTGGCTAACCAATTTACAAGAGCGGAACACTAGCGACATACAGTCCCGGTTGTTCGATGACCTCGACCGTGACATTTCTCGACAGACTGTCAGCAAACACTTGGGATTGATCTTAGAAGCGATCGTGGAAAATTATGGCGATTACCGTGACTACAACAGTACCACGACACAAAGTGATCAAGGCAACCTGCTGTATACCCTATTAGATTTACTCCGCTTGCGGATCAAATACGATCGTATTTGCTGGAACCTAAAACCGATTGTACTGGCTCACGAACTGCTCGTTCGTCGTCAGAAACCGCAAGCGGCTCAACTGTGGTTCAAGGCCTTGGCGAGCCGGATTGAGGATGAAGCGGATTACTATCTAAGCGAACTGACAACACTGCAAAATAAGTATGCCATCCGCGTTACTGCTATTCATGATCGTCTGAATGAACGCTTTGTGATGCCGATGAAGATGGCTCATCTGCGTGCCCTGGTAGAACCCGTCTTCGAAGAGTTAAACCAGGGGCAGCAGCAGACGATGCTCAATCGGCTGGAACAGGAAGCCGCGGAGCTTTCTCGCCAGCCAACCGGATCAGGCCTTGATCTTCCTGACTGGATCCTGGATTTGCATAATGAAGTCAATCGCGTCCG
>ERZ651768.883-NODE-883-length-22114-cov-10.636929_pt1 | contig 22114 bp, 17 predicted proteins | sample MGYA00514754_ERZ651768 | MGnify/ENA metagenome assembly ERZ651768
GCAAAGGCCAGGTGCTAGTCAAGAATCGTTATATGTCTGTTGATCCCTACATGCGCGGCCGCATGCGCCCCGAAGGGATCTATGCTGCACCCTATGCGTTGAACCAAGTGATGTACGGCGGAGCAATAGGTGAAGTAATAGAATCCAATGACAGTAATCTCCAATTAGGAGATATTGTGATTAATCAGGCAGCCTGGCAGGACAAATTCGTAACCGACGCGGGAGCTCTCAGCAAATTGGTCCCGTTTGATTCGGACCAGCTTTCGCTCTACCTCGGCACGCTCGGAATGCCTGGCCTGACAGCTTATGTTGGTTTGCTTAAATTCGGCGAACCGAAAGAAGGTGAAACAGTTTTTGTGTCTGCCGCATCTGGAGCAGTCGGAGCCAACGTCTGTCAAATAGCGAAACTAAAGGGATGTCGCGTAATCGGAAGCGTCGGAAGTGATACTAAGGCACAATGGTTACAGGAAGAATGCGGTGTAGATGCCGTAATCAACTACAAGACATGTGGTGATTTAACCGAGGCCTTAAGCGCAGCAGCGCCCGAGGGTATAGACGTCTATTTCGAAAATGTGGGCGGCTCCCATTTACAGGCTGCCTTGAATGTAATGAACCATTTTGGACGCATTCCTGCCTGTGGCATGATTGCCACTTATAATAATGCCCAACCTGCACCCGGCCCAAACAACCTTATGTTAATTGTGGGCAAGAAAATACGTATTAACGGATTCATCGTTTCGGACTATGGCGAAATACGCCCCCAATTCCTAGAAGACACTGTCAAGTGGATCAAGGAAGGCAAGATTAAAAGTAAGGAAACGGTGGTGGAAGGGCTGGAGAATGCCGTTGACGCCTTTCTTGGGCTATTCAGCGGTGATAATTTCGGAAAAATGATCGTTAAAATTTGAACCAGCTCACACTTGTTCGTGAGGAAAAATTACTTTTTGTTGCCCTAATACCTGATCTATCTGGTCTTCTGTCCCCTTAGACCCGTGTGCTTTGCGCACTGAGAACTTCCTTTCTACGATGCATAAGCAATCGAAAAAACCGGGTGGAACCGAATACCATTAGATCAATTGCCAAAGTGCTGAGAACAGCTAGTGCCAAGCCCCATTGAATTGCTATCGAGTTAAGCGGCACGGTATAGCTGTACTGCTCCATAGCTTCGTTGAAAAATTCTCGATCTGACACAAAAGCTATATGCCAGGCTGACGCGGCCATATTGCCCTGTAGAGCAGTTTGTTCAGTGGTGATCCGATTGTAACGATCCACGATTAGCCGAATGCTATCGGCGTCTCGCTGGAACACTTCATCATTGCTTTCCCGATAGTAGGTTATAAGCGATTCAAGATCACCACTAAATAACTGGTCAGCGGTATCTTGGAAACCAGTGATATTGATCCTGACCTCTCGAAAATGCGCATCTATGCGCTGCTGATACTGGTCCATAAAACTCGGTACCTGGATACCCAGTAGCAAACCGATGGCAAATAGCGCCAATCGGCCGTATGCCCTGAATAAAGATGTAAATAGAAAAGTCACGGAAATAAAGTAGAAGTATGGGAAGCCAGAACCTTGAGGTAGTTGATAATTAGACCCTTAATAGCCAGGCTAAGTTCTACCCTGTGTTAATAATTTGAGAAAATCTTTAGTGGTCATTGGAGTAAGAGATATAGTCAAGCATGGTCTATAAAAGAAGATCTCTCCACATCTAATTTCATACCAACGAACACGCCTGCTTATGCTAATTGCGCGTTATCCTGAGGCGAATGCTAGTTCTAACCGTCAGTTCTATATTGCCTCGCAATCGGTAGCCCTCAACAGTTTCTCGCATAACACTGAACATCCAGCGGGCCAGATCGTCATTCGGAGCTGTAATCAAAAAGAAAGCGTTATGTTTTTCTGCTTGCCTTGCAATATCCTTCAGCTGTTCTTGCGCTGTTTCGCTGCGTCGCGCAAATTCACGATCGTCAAGCTTAAAAAATAAATCACCCGAGTTGATCTCTTCTTGCAGGTCTATCCGTGCCTGGGTGATAGCCGGGTGATCTTCATCAACAAACTGTGCCCGCTCAATCATTAGTTCAGCATCGGAAAATAATCCCTGACGGGTAGCATCACTGGCAAGTTCAATGTAGCGTATTACGATATCTTTCAGCCCCTGATGAGCAATTTCATTGTTCGGATCATATGCCAACACACGCTTAAAACGTGCATGGGCATTATCATCAACGGGAGTCAACAAGCGGTCAGCGTCTAAAGCCTGCAGGCCCTCGAATAAAAGATCAGCGATGATGCGCTGCCGGTCAGTATCCTCATCCCTCGCATAAACCTCAGCGTGATCCAGCGTAGTAATAGTACTAATATTTACCTCACCTGGCGCCACCCCTTCACCTACAGCTGGCTCCTGGTCTTGAATCGCACAAGACTGCAAGATCAGAGCAACTATGCTTGAAAGAGCCAATTTACGGATCATTATCTGGTATGACATCACGTTAGTAGTTCGGAAAATGGAATAAATTCGAGAGTATCTCCCCTAGCGACCGAGGTATGTGGCGGGATTATGGCAAGACCATCAGCCCTGCTCAAGGAACTGCCCGCACCAGAACTCTGGTTATCGTAAGATTTTAACTCAGATCGCCCTTGTCCATCTTTGCCTAAATAAGCCCGAATGTACTGCTGACGCTCGCCGGATTTACCACTATCAAATCCCGCTCGCGCCTGAAATCTTGCGGCCGCAGTGAGATTGCAGCCAAGCATGGCAAGCAAGCAAGGCCTGACAACGAGTACAAAAGTTACGAACGCAGAGACCGGATTACCAGGCAAGCCAAAGAACTGGGTATCACGAACCTTGCCACTCGCAAAGGGCTTGCCGGGCTTAATTGCCAGCTTCCATAATTCAAGACCGCCAACCGCCTCAACAGCCGTTTTGACATGATCTTCTTCTCCGACAGAGACGCCACCGGTACTCACTATACAGTCTGCTAGACTTGCCGCCTCTTCCAGCGCCTGCATAGTGCTAACGAGATCATCCTCAACAACTCCTAACTCTATAACCTCGGCATTTAGTATCCGCAACAAGGCAGAGAGCATGAAGTAATTGGAATTGTATATCTGGCCATCCTTTAACTCGACGCCGGGTCGTACTAATTCATCGCCAGTAGTCATAACAGCTACGGTTAGTTTCCTTTGCACGAGCAGCTGTGTCAGGCCAGTAGAGGCAGCTAGACCAATATCCTGGGGTCGCAAGCGGTGACCAGCCTCCAAGAGGATTTCACCGGCTTGGATGTCTTCACCCACTTTACGCAGATTTTCTCCTGGCTCGACCATCTTAAGTATTTCCACCTGATCGCCGTCCAAGGAACAGTTCTCCTGTATAACGACCGCATTAGCTCCTTCTGGAAGAGGTGCTCCGGTAAATATCCTTGCTGCTTCTCCCTCAGATAATGGCTTGCCAACCTGCCCCGCCACAATGCGCTGAACCACTTTCAATTTAATGGGCTCACCAACTAGGTCCCTAGTGCACACGGCATAACCGTCCATTGCACTGTTGGCATGCGAAGGGACATTGGCGCTAGCGACCAATTTCTCAGTCAGCACACGACCGCAGGCATCAGCTAGGGTGACCAACTCACTGCCCGTGATCCGAGGTACGCTTGTTCGCAGTATTTCGAGAGCCTCATCAATTGGCGTGAGAGGAATATCATGTGACAATTTCATGGAATATGTTCTGGCTAGGCTGCGCTAGTCTCCGCTGAGTCTGGGTCGGTGTCTGCAGATAGCCTCAGCCGGTCGCTGTAAAGCAACTTAATGACTCTCTGCAAATGTCCATGCCAGGATTTAGGTTTTATCCCGAAGGTGTCAAACATTTTCTTACTGGACAGTGTTGAGTTGTGGATCTCGGGTGCTCTTGCTTCACGTTCTTTAATTTTGATATTGTCCAGGAGCTGGTAGACCTGCTCATCATGGTTCGTCGCATATTTCAACGTTTGTTCTGCGAACTCGATCTCTTTCTTAGTTTCCAGACCACTGTAATGGTACGTACCCCAAACGTTTGCGTCGCAATCCACCTGCTGACACACCGCAAGGATCGCTGCGGCAAGATCCCCTGTATAAGTGGGGCTGAAGCGCCGACGCGAAACCTCTAGCTCTCCGTTATTCTTAATCATGCTGCGAATCCAGGATTTGATTAAGCCTTTCTTGCGTTTTCCGAACAGCCAGCCGGAACGGATAATGATATGGGCGTTGTGTTTCTGCACCGCCAATTCGCCATCCTTGGAAGTCCTGCCGTAAATGCCCTGAGGCTTAGTATAATCGTTTTCGTTGTAACCCAGTTTTTTCTCCCCATCGAATACGTAGGCATTAGACAAGTGAAGCATTGGTATATTCAGATGGTTGCAGATTTCCGCCAACGTTCCGGGTAACAATGCGTTGATCTTCTCACAGCGCTGTTCCGAAGTTTCCGCCCGCTTAAGTGCCCCATGATTGCCGGATATAAAATCCGCCAGATTGATTAACTGACTGGGTGAATAGTCGGTAACCATTTTAGCTATCGCAACTCCGTTTTCTGGATCAAACCGATTATCGGCTGGCGCTTGGAAGCGAATCTTGAGCTTGCGCAAGTTGTCGATCAGGTCCTTCGCAACGGGGCTATTACCACCCACTATAAAGAGCTTCAAGCTGGTATTACTCCCCAATATCAGACAGATAGAGCACTCTAACTATTAAACTTCAGTGAATCCCACCTCGAAGTCAAGCCCATACACTCTATGGCGCGAAGCGTGGCTCAGAAACTAAGTGAATTTAAGATTAAATCAGCAAACAAGTGAGACCTCGAGAAGGATCGTGGGTACGATGCCGCAGCGGGAAAACCGCTGCAAAATTGCAAGCATAAAGCTAGAAATTGACCGCTATAGCACTGTAAGGATATTTTTCACAAAGCAAGCGGTCCGTATACGAGTTTCGTTAGAAAGGTATATCGTCGTCAAAGTTATCAAAATTGGCGGGAGCCTGTGCCTGCTGGGCTGGCTGTTTAGCCGGTTGAGGTGTATTAGCTTGATCTCCAAAACTATCTTGGCTGGCGCTACTTCTAGAATCAAGCATCTGCATCTCGTTCGCAACAATTTCAGTGGTATAGCGTTTAATACCATCCTGCTCCCAGGAACGGGTTTGCAGTCTTCCTTCTATATATAGTTTCGATCCTTTCTTGACATATTGCTCAACAATTTCGGCAAGGCGTTTGAAGAAAACTACTCGGTGCCATTCGGTGCGTTCTTGTTGATCTCCTGTATTTTTGTCTTTCCAGGTTTCACTCGTAGCAACCGAGACATTGGCAACAGAGTTTCCGTTCGGCATAGTTCGACACTCCGGTTCGTTACCTACGTTACCCACGAGAATTACCTTGTTAACGCCTCGACTCGCCACGTTGGCCCCCTTACTTAAAATTTACGAATAACGCTGAAGTCTATACCAAGCTACCGCCCATGAGAAATTTTCGGTGAAAATCGATCAATTTTCACTCAACGAGGGGATCGCTTTACTCGCCTATCTAGAATTGTCGATAATGGGCGGTTTGACCAACTGATTCTCGGCTAACCATGGACAAAATTGAAGTACGCGGTGCTCGCACCCATAACCTTAAAAACATTAATCTCACTATCCCCCGCGATAAACTTGTCGTCATCACGGGATTGTCCGGTTCAGGTAAATCTTCTCTAGCATTCGACACGCTCTATGCAGAGGGCCAGCGCCGCTACGTCGAATCACTGTCCACGTATGCCAGGCAGTTCCTTTCAATGATGGAGAAGCCGGATATCGATCATATAGAGGGGCTATCTCCAGCTATTTCAATCGAACAGAAATCCACGTCTCATAATCCTCGTTCTACCGTGGGAACGATTACCGAGATATATGATTACTTGCGCTTGCTATTCGCGCGGGTGGGCGAACCTCATTGCCCAGAGCACAACATAAAGCTTGAAGCGCAAACTGTGTCCCAGATGGTAGATAAGGTCATCGCGCTTCCGGCAGACACGCGCATTATGGTACTAGCTCCCATCGTGCGGAAACGCAAGGGACAGCATATCCATGTTTTCAATGAACTCAAAACGAGCGGATTTATACGCGCCCGTGTCAATGGCTTGGTATGTGAGATTGAGTATCCGCCAGAGCTTGAAAAGAATAAAAAACATTCCATCGATGTTGTGATCGATCGGTTGAAGATTCGGCCTGGTCTAGAACAACGCCTAGCGGAGAGTTTTGAAACGGCGATCCAACTTGCCGATGGACTTGCTGTTGTGAGCATGATGGAAGGAAACAGTGGGGAAAAAGACCTAGTGTTTTCATCCCTATTTGCTTGCAGGAAATGTGGACATAGCATCTCAGAACTCGAACCTCGCTTGTTTTCTTTCAATAACCCGGCTGGTGCATGCTCTGGTTGTGACGGTCTTGGCCTGAAACAATTCTTTGACGAGCAAAGAGTCATTACCGACTCCTCCCTTTCTTTGTCTGAGGGAGCTATTCGCGGCTGGGATAGACGCAGTGTTTATTATTTCCATATACTCACTTCCTTGGCGGAGCATTTCGGGTTCGCTGTGGATACACCCTTTAACAAACTTTCCAAGAAGCACCAAGAAGTCCTACTGCGAGGAAGCGACGGCGAAGTTGTAGACTTTGTTTACGTCAATGACCGAGGAGACACTCGAACCCGCAGCTATGCATTTGAAGGAGTTCTTCCGAATATGGAACGTCGCTACCACGAGACAGATTCAACTGTGGTCAGAGAAGAACTGGCGAAGTACCTGAGCTCCCAGCCTTGCCCCGACTGCGGCGGGACCCGCCTAAGACGGGATGCGCGATATGTGCTTATTCAAGGCATTAACCTGCCGAGCATAACTGAAATGACCGTAACTCAAGCGCTTGAATACTTTACCTACCTGAAGCTGACGGGCAAGCGCGCCAAAATTGCTGAGAAAGTCCTTAAAGAATTGCAAAATCGGCTTAAGTTCCTAGTGGATGTTGGGCTCAATTACCTTAACCTGAGTCGCAGTGCCGAAACGCTCTCGGGCGGCGAAGCCCAACGTATTCGCCTGGCCAGCCAGATCGGCGCAGGTTTAGTAGGAGTGATGTATATCCTCGATGAGCCTTCTATTGGGCTTCATCAAAGGGACAATAACCGGCTACTAAATACACTGTTTCATTTGCGCGATCTTGGCAATAGCGTAATTGTCGTTGAGCACGACGAAGGGGCTATACGCAGCGCTGATCATATCATCGATATCGGCCCGGGAGCTGGAATACATGGCGGCGAAATAGTTGCTACTGGAACCATTGACCAGATCGAAAATGCTCCGAATTCCCTCACCGGAAAGTATCTCGCAGGCAAGGAAAGCATTAAGGTGCCTGAGGCTCGAACACCTTACGACGAAAAAAAGCTAATTCAACTTCAGGGAGCCATTGGTAATAATTTACAGGAGGTCAATCTAATCATCCCAGTTGGCTTGTTCACCTGTATAACAGGAGTATCAGGCTCCGGTAAATCGACTTTAATTAACAACACTCTCTATCCGATTGCTGCCACCAGACTGAATAAAGCGACTACGCTGAACCCATCTCCGTTCGAATCAATCCTGGGCCTGGAACATTTAGACAAAGTAGTTGATATCGACCAAAGCCCAATTGGCCGAACGCCTCGCTCCAACCCTGCCACCTATACTGGCATCTTTACCCCAGTGCGTGAATTATTTGCCGGCACTCAGGAATCTCGCTCCCGGGGATACAAGCCCGGCCGCTTTTCTTTTAATGTCAAAGGTGGTCGCTGCGAAGCCTGTCAAGGCGATGGCGTAGTTAAAGTCGAGATGCACTTCCTGCCGGACGTCTATGTTGCTTGCGATGAGTGCCTTGGGAAACGCTATAACCGCGAGACTTTAGAAGTGAAGTACAAAGGCAAGAACATTAGCGAAGTGCTGAACATGACCATCGAAGAAGCCCGAGAATTCTTCGACGCTATTCCGACCATCTTCCGGAAATTACAGACATTGATGGATGTGGGCCTCTCCTATATCTGCCTTGGGCAATCTGCCACCACGCTTTCAGGGGGTGAAGCGCAACGGGTAAAATTGTCTCGGGAATTATCCAAACGTGATACGGGCAAGACTCTTTATATTTTAGATGAGCCAACCACAGGGCTGCATTTTCAGGACATCAAGCAGCTACTGGCTGTTCTTCATCACTTGCGTGACCACGGTAATACCATAGTGGTGATCGAACACAATCTCGACGTTATCAAGACTGCGGACTGGATCGTGGACCTCGGTCCCGAGGGAGGTGACGGTGGCGGTCAAATAATCGCTAGGGGTTCACCGGAACAAGTGGCAAAGGTAAAAGAATCATATACCGGCGCTTACATAAAGAAAGTGTTGGGCTAGAAAATTGATCCTCCAATTTGTTGAGGGGGACTTTATTTGTGACCGTGTGTAACTTTCAGCTTAAGACAAACAAAAACCCCTATAATACGGAGGTTAGGCAGCCCCCTAACTTCCTGAGTTTGTTGCTTTGTAGGCAAATAAATAATAGGCTGTCAGGCGGTTATATATGCGATATACGGGCGCGCAGTAACAGTGTCTTTTGCGCGTGGTTCTAAAATAAAAAACGGAGCAATGTCAGTGAATTCCAAACTAACACGCAGACGTTTTATCAAGGGGACGATTTTCTCTGGTGCAGCCGTTACAACCGGCACTGGATTTTATCTTGCCAATGCTCAATCCGGGCAAAGTGCCGCCGAGCGCTTGATAACTCTCAATATAAACGGTCGCAGCAGACCTGTGGACGTGATGCCATCGGAAACACTTGCCTATACCCTTCGCTATAAGCTCGATTTAACCGGCACCAAAATCGGTTGCAATCGAGGCGAATGTGGTGCGTGTACGGTCCTGATCGATGGTGTACCGAATTATTCCTGCTCGGTACTGACACACAATGTTAAAGACAAGGCTGTAATTTCCATCGAAGGAGTTAAGTCAGCGAACGGCACATTGCATGCGGTGCAGCAAGCATTCATTACAGAAAATTCACCTCAGTGTGGTTTTTGTACGCCGGGCCAAGTGATGTCGGCGGTTGCACTGCTGAACAGTAACCCCAGTCCTACACGAGAAGAAGTCCGCGCAGGCTTGTCAGGCAATCTGTGCAGGTGCGGGGCCTATGAACACTATATAAATGGCGTATTACGCGCCTCGGGGCAATTAGCATGACTACTCATATAGGACGCGATTTTGTGCCACCAGACGTTCCGGGCAAGGTAACTGGTGAGATCAAGTATGCGGAAGACTATAAAGCAGAAGGCATGGTCTTTGCGCGCTTACTGACTAGTCCTTTACCCAGCGGCAGAGTGGTAAACATCGACGCTTCTGAGGCGCTTAGAATGGATGGTGTAGTCGGTATCCTAACTGCTGACGACCTGCCACCAGCAGCCCCTCCGGGCAACCCGTCGCTGGCCTCAGAATACGTCACTTACGTTGGTCAGCCCATCTTAGCGGTTGCGGCCATATCCGAAGAGATTGCGGAATCGGCGATCGATAATATTCGCGTCGACTTCGAGAGCAGAGAGTTTGCAGTTGATCCACTTGAGAGTCTGACGCCTGGCGGCAACAATGCCTATCCAGAAGGCAACGTTTTAGTCCGTACCCGCGAGGAAGGACCAGAGGGCACTCCAATCATCGGTGCCGAAATCCGAGACATCAAATGGCCACAGTCGGCAATCGATGCCATGCGCGCTGGCAATGAACCTGTTGGTGGTGAATTCACTACTGAGTGGAGTTTTGGTGATATCGATGCTGGTTTTGCCGAAGCGGCAGCCATCATCGAAGAGCCATTCGTCACCATGGGATATGCGCACCATTCTCTGGAAGCCCGCACCTCCATGGCATACTGGGAAAATGGCAAAGTTTATTTCCACGGTTCATCCCAGAGCCAGAGTGCCAACAATGCTGGCCTGGCCCGCATGCTGAATATTGATCTGGCAGACTTGGTCTTTATTAATGAAGCAACCGGTGGCGGTTTCGGCTCCAAGATTGGCCCTTATCCGAGCATGGCAGTGGCCGGTAATTTCTCCCGTATTCTTAATCGTCCTGTTCAACTGCGAATTACCCGGGAACAGGAGTTCTACATTGGCTCAGCTCGCTCTGGTATTCAGGGCTGGATCAAGATCGGTGTAAAAGAAAACGGCAAGGTTTGTGCGGTTGATCTCGCTATCGTTAACGACGGAGGTGCAACTGGTGGCGGTAGTGGTAACTCCTCTGCACAACACACTACGGTTTGCCTGCAACCGGAAGCCATGCGTTATCGCGGCATTTCCGTTTACACCAACACCACACCACGCGGTGCACAGCGCGGTCCTGGTCAGAATGAAATGGCAGCAGTACTGGCGCCGATGACCGACAAGATCGCTGCCGAAGTAGGCATGGATCGAATTGCGTTCCGCCGTCTTAATGCATTGCGCAGTGATGGCTTCCAGGGCGGCAGTCAAGGCCCTGTTACCAGTTCCTTTATTGCAGAAGCGCTGGATCAGGGACGGCGAGCCTTCGATTGGGATGCGCGCGAAGCTCAATCCAGAGATTTGGGTGGCAGCAAGAAACGCGGTCTTGGCATTGGTATCGGTTATCACGGTGCCGGTGGTCGTGGATACGACGGGCTGCTGAAGATGGGAACCAATGGCACACTGCATATTCACAGTGGGGTGGGCAACCTCGGCACCTATTCCTATGCTGCGAACTGCCGTGCAGCGGCAGAAGCCATGCAGATTCCTTGGGAGAATTGCGAGATTCACCGCGGTCGTACCGATCGGCACCTGCCCCACAGCTCCGGCCAAGGTGGTAGCAATACCGTGTTTACCCACGGTCGTGCTATGTGGGTCGCAGCCGAAGACATGATCGCCAAGATGAAAGAAATCGCAGCGATGGATCTGGGCGGTTCGTCTGACGATTATGAAATCGGCGGTGAACGCGTTTTCCAATCATCGGATCCTTCCCAGGGACTGACTTATGCCCAGACGGCGCAGCGTGCAATAGAGCTGGGCGGCAAATTCGACGGCCAGGAATATCCGGACGACATTAATCCAATAACTCAGCTCGCCACGCAGGGTTTAGCAGGTACTGGATTAGTTGGCGTCGCCAAGGATAAGATTCCAGGTCAGGGTCAACCGCCGGGTAATATTGTCGGCTTTTGCGAAATCGAACTGGACACCGATACCGGCAAGATCGAAATTACGGATTATGCGGGTATAGCCGATTGCGGCACAGTTGTTCATCCGAAGAACTTCGACAACTCCATGCGCGGCGGTATGGTCTGGGGTGTTGGTCTGACCAACCTCGAGCGGCATGTGTACGATCCGCAAAATGGCTTGCCAGCCAACACTGGTCTGTATCAGAACAAGCCACCAACCAACATGGATGTACCGGTTGATACGATTCAGCAGGCGGTAAATATTCCCGATCCACAGAGCCCGATTGGTGCTCGCGGTATCGGTGAACCGACGCAAGGTGCCATGGCGGCAGCCTTGGCAAGCGCGATCAGGGATGCGCTAGACGGCCACATGTTTAACACGGCGCCGACTACCACAGACATGATCATCGATCACTTGGCTGGCAACGAGTACAGCACCAAGTCACTAAAAACCAATACTTTCTGAGGTGAACTATGCCATCACATGACGTAATGCCAAATATGGAACTGTACCAGCCGGTGCAGGTTGAAGACGCGCTTGAGATAGCTTCTCGCTTCGCCGACAGAGGTTGGTTAGTGGGCGGTGGTCAGGACACTTATGGCTGGTTAAAAGATCGCGCCAAGGAGGTTGATGCCCTGATCGACTTAAGTGGTATTGAGTCGCTGCGCGGGGTTCGAGAAACTGACGACGGTATCGAGATAGGCGCCCTAACTACACTGACTGAAGTCATCAATAACGAAATCATACAGCAGCGGTACTCGCTGCTCTCTGATGCTGCTAAGCAAGTTGCTAGTCCTCAGATTCGCAACATAGGCACTCTAGGCGGTAACGTATCTCAGGATGTTCGATGCTGGTACTATCGCCGCGGATTGTCCTGTTATAGAGCCGGCGGAAACTTGTGTTACGCCGACACTCCACAAGGCATGAATCGCGAGCATGCGCTGTTTGATAGTAGCCGCTGTGTGGCTGCAGGTACTTCCGATACCGCACCCGCATTAGTTGCATTGGATGCTTCTATGGTGATTCGGAACTCCACTGGTGAACGCGTGGTTTCCGCCGAGGATTTTTTTGTAGGACCAGCCAATGACATCAAGAACACTACCATTTTGCGACCGGGTGAAATTCTTGCCGGAGTGAGGATTCCTTCCACCTGGGCTAATGCGTCTTTCTATTGGGAGAAAGTAGCGGACCGTAACGTGTGGGACTTTTCACTGGTAAACATCGCGGCTGCGTTTAAGTTAAACGGTGATGCTATCGAGGATTCTCGAATCGTAGCTGGGGCAGTGCAGACTACTCCGAGACGTTTGACCAACGTAGAAAATGCCATTCAAGGGCAAACCAAAAATCTAGCTACTGGTGAGTCTGTCAAGCAGATAGCTAGCGAAGGTGCTAGGGCTTTGGCGCACAACGGGTTCAAGATTCCATTACTGCAGAACCTGGTGAAGCGAGCCATAAGCGCTTGATTATTTTTAGCTAAGCTCATCGAAGAAAAAAGGGATACCTAGCGATAGGTATCCCTTTTTTGTTGATCTGTATTTATCCATACAATGAAGTTCGGCGATTGTAGAAGCTTTTCGCAGACCCTTGGATTAATCGCTCATATCCTTTCAAATACCACTACTAATGAACAGTAGCATTTAGCCAGTATTACGTAAGTGTTTTTTAGCTATTTGGAACACCGAGTTAATCCAAGTCTGATCATCGTTGAGATTGGGCAACAACACGAATTCTTCACCACCCGCTTTAATAAATTGTTCACGATATTCGATCCCAATTTCATGGATAGTCTCCAAACAATCAGAGACAAAAGAGGGAGTCACTAATGCTAAGCGCTTGTTGCCCGCTCTTACCTGGTGCTGAATGTGCTCATCGAGGTAAGGCTTAATCCAGGGTAGACGACCGAATCGGGACTGAAAAGCCACCGAGTAAGAAGGTTCAGACCAGCCTAGGGCGCTAGCAATTGATTTGGTAGTTGAAATGCATTGGGCACGATAACAATAACGATTGTTCTCTGTAATAAGATTGCAACAATCGCCAAATTGGCAGACAGTCCTGCCATCGGCTTTCTTAATAGTCTTCTCCGGTATTCCGTGATAACTGAATATCACATGATCAACATCGACACTTGCAAGGTATTTAGTAATCACGTTTGTCCAGGCGCTAATGAACGCTTGTTCCTGGAAAAGACCGTCTACAAACTGAAGATTCGGTGGCGTTCGCCATTTCTTCGCTGCTTTGTTGACCCCATCGAAGATCGAAGCTGTGGTTGCAGTGGAATATTGGGGAAACATTGGGAGCAGCAGAATCTCCCGAATACCCTGGGTTTCTATCTGGCCCATCACGTCCGATACAAATGGGCTGCTATACGCCATTGCGTTCAGAACGGTTACCTCTTCATCGCTTTCGTCGAATGCAGCCTGAACGCCGGCCTGCACTCGATCAGCGTAAACTTTAAGGGGTGATCCTTCATCCATCCAGATTGCAGCATAGTCTCTGGCCACTCGTGGCGCTCGAAACGGCATAATGATCAGATTTCGGAGCAACCATCTGCCCATAGGGTTGAAATCGAATACGAAAGGATCTGCAAAGAAGTAGCGATAGAAATCGCGAAGACCCTTGGTTGTGGGTGTTTCAGGTGTACCCAGATTCAGCAAAAGTACAGCTTTAGACATTCCGTTTATTTCCGACAAGTATTTTTGGGGTTCAATAATAAACAGCCAAATTGAGCACGAAAATGACGCGGTGCGCGCGCTTTTGGATGATTCTACCGAATTTTATTAGCTTCCAGTTCTTTTTCCAATCAAGCCGTCATTTCAAGGTAGAGAATTGAATAGAATATATTAGGTTTTGCTGGTTTTGGATTCTATCTGCTTATTTTTGAACCGCTATCGCTATTTACATGAAGGTGCCTTAGTTTTCGTTGAACAAGCAGCTGCAAATTATTTGAGTAAGTTAGTAACAAAGAAATTAAAAAATGCTGCAATCTCCTCGGAAACCATTAAAATAGCCCTATTCCGGTTTACAAATTCATTAATTAAGGGGTTCATTTCGTGAAAAATTCTGTACAAATTTCCCTAGTGGCAATGCTAGCTCTTTTTAGCTCAAACCTTTTTGCCGGTGAAAGAGTGGGTGATTTTGCCTTGATAGATCACCTAGGCGCGCAACACCACATGTCCTGGTACGATGATCAGAACGCTGTTGTAATATTGCCGTATGCCAATGGCGCGACCTATTCCATTGCCTCACTAACAGATTTGCAGGCCAAATACACGGACCAAGGTGTGGTTTTCTTCCTGATGAACCCCGGTACAGAGACTGACCGCAAAGTCGTAGGGGCAGATGCCGCTGTAAAGGAACTCGCTCTGCCGGTATTAATGGATGATACACAAATCATTTCTGAAGCTTTGGGATTCACAAATCTAGACCAAGCGGTAGTCTACGACCCCAAATCGTTCGAACTCCTTTATCGTGGCCCAGCCGATGGTCAAATGGAACAGGCCATCGAAGGACTAATTGAAGGAGAAAATCGTGATCTGATTGCGCTGCCTACCAACGGCACCGCCATAGAGTACGCGAGCGGAAATGTTCATGCGATCCCCTCTTACATAAATGACGTTGCCCCGATAATTGTTGAGAATTGTGCAAATTGCCACCGTGAAGGGGCAATCGCGCCTTTTGCGATGGACAGCAAGCTGGCCCTACAAGGATGGTCTCCAATGATCCGTGAAGTAATCATGACCAAACGCATGCCTCCTGGCCAGCTCGACAACAAGGTCGGTTACAGAACCAAAAACATGATGAATCTCACGGATGCCGAAACACAAACACTTGTGCGCTGGGTTGATGCTGGCTCTCCTGTTGATGGTGACAGTGATCCTCTGGCCAATCTGGCCTGGCCTGATACTAAGTGGACTCTTGCCGAAACCCTTGGCGAGCCTGACCTCATCATAAAAATCCCTCCCCAGCCGGTTCCAGCTACGGGGATTGTCGACTACAGGGACATTCCCATCGATCTCGGCCTGACCGAGGATAAGTGGGTACGTGCCAGTGAAGTGGCTGCCGATAAGAAAGAAGCACTTCACCACATTATTACTACGATGATTCCTCCAGACGGCGCTGCAGATGTACAAGCCTTGTTCATAGAAGTCATTAACAGCTTGCCCGAGGAACGGGCTGCTGTAATCCGTGCTGATATGTTTGCAGCCGTTGCCGCCGGTGAGCCACCTGATATCGATAAAATTTTTCGTGAAAATCCGGATATCGATGTAGGCGCATTCCTCGGTAGCAGTGATCCGGATCAGGGCTCTCTCGCCGGGTACGCCCCTGGTAATAGTGTAGCGCTGAATCCCGAAAACGTAGGAGGTCTGCTGAAAGCCGGTACTACAATAAGTCTGCAGATGCACTATACGACTTCTGGCCGCGAATTAACCGATGAAAGTGAAATCGGTGTCTACTTTTACCCCGACGGTGTAATTCCAAAAGAGCGTATGTCAGGCGGTGTAGGTAACGCGTTTACTATTGCCATCCCTCCTCAAGATAAAGACCATGAAATGCAACTGGTCACTCACATCAATCAGGAAGTGGATATCTACGCCCTGATGCCACATATGCATTTTCGCGGCAAACGCATGAAGTTCTACGCGCGCTATCCCGACAACAGTGAGGAACTACTTCTGTCCGTACCGGCCTATGACTTTAATTGGCAGCTCTCCCACGAGCTGGAGGAACCCCTGCGCGTGCCAGCCGGCACCCAGATTATTGCCATAGGCGCATTCGACAATTCTTCTCAGAATCCAGCGAATCCTGATCCCAACATCGAAATCAACTGGGGTGAACAGAGCTGGGATGAGATGTTTATGGGATTTTATAGCTGGAAGAATGTTGACCAAGGCGGTGAAGACTAAGAAAGTATAGATCCCTTTCGAATAGAAAAGCGAGCCTCATGGCTCGTTTTTTTTGTTAAATTTAAAAGCGCTCATATAGTTTTTCTAAAGTTTTGTTACCCCAGTCGCGCAGGCCTGAGACTGACCCAATGTCTCCTCCACGGGACAATGGAAGAGTCCTTGCACCAACAGCAATTTTATTAAATTTATAAGCCAATTAGTCCAAAATAACGGATCAATCTGCCAAGAAAGCATTGTTCGTTATAGAGCTTGAGAAGATGTCCTTAAAATGCTTAGATACAGGAAGCGTGCACGACGATACTGCACGAGAAGTTGCTGCCAAAATAATACTAACTAAGGAAATGACTATGAATATAGATAAACTCGCCCCTATTGCTGCGGTGATTGTGGCTGTTATAGCAGTGGCAGTTGTTGGGGATGTTGACTTTAACTCATTCGCGGATGGGGGGGGCTTTAACTTAGAGGGAAATAATCAGTGGTTCGTCCTGGTACTTATGGCAATAGGGGTGGTGCACGGATTAATGAGTCCGGTTACAGACCATGCCTCACAGGCTATGGCTATAGTGGCCGCATTTGCGTTCCCCAGGTTAGCAGATACCTTGGACTCGATTCCTGCCATTGGGATGTACCTCAATCAATTTGTTGATCAATTAGCCATTGCCATAGCTGGCTATGCAATCGCTGCTCTGATCAACGAAACCAAATCACGAATTATGGCTGATTAAAAGCGCTCATTGATTGAAAGGCGGATTTCAAGACTCGCCTTACGCATGAAGTTGTTTTTATTAAGATACTGACTAAGGAAATAATTATGAATATAGATAAACTCGCCCCTATCGCTGCAGTGATTGTGGCTCTCATAGCGGTAGTAGTTGTTGGAGGTGTTGACCGCATCCCGTTCAACCAAGGTGGGGGCTACGTCCTTGACGGAAATGCCCAGTGGTTCATCCTGGTACTTATGTTAATAGGGTTGGTTCACGGATTAATGAGTCCGGTTACGGAACCTGCCTCAATAGCCTTCATTATAGTAGCCGCATTTATGTTCCCTAGATTGGCGAATACCTTGGAGTCGATCCCCGCCATTGGAATGTACCTCAATCAATTCGTGGATCAATTGGCCATTGCCATAGCAGGTTATGCAATTGCCGCTCTGATCATTGACCTAAAATCACGAATTACAGCGGATTAGAAGCGTCCATACGTTAAAAAGGCGAGTCTAATGACTCGCCTTTTTTATTTGGGTCTTAAACTTATTAGGTTCGCTTGCTTTCGCCGTAGCTTTGCTAGCTTGATCAATTAAACCAGGTATTGAATGCATACTTTAGAGCCCAGAAATCAATTAGTTTGCTTGTCTCAACAATAATTTCATAAAACTTACAAACTAACTACTTAAAAATGACGGAACCATCTGCTGCGAACACATTGTTAGTCATAGCGCTTGAGAAGCTTCTCTCAAAATGCTTAGATACAAGAAGCGAGCTCGACGGCACTACGCTCGAAGTTGTTTTATTACAATACTAATTAAGGAAATAACTATGAATATAGATAAACTCGCCCCAATTCTGGCGTTGGCTGTTGCTGTCATAGCGACTTTTGTTGATATGGAATATTGGGCCCTGATTCTTGTTGGCATTGGGTTGGTACACGGAATAATGAGCCGGGTTTCAGATCATGCTTCACAAGCCATGATCATAGCGGGAGCGGCTCTGTTTCCCACTATCGCGAATAATTTGGATGCAATACCTGTGGTTGGTATGTATCTGAACGAAATCGTTGATCAATTAAGTATAGCGATAGCTGGCTATGCCATTGCAGCGTTGGGCCATGAGGTCGCGTCACGAATTATGGCGGATTAAAACCAGTCATGCGTTAAAAAGGCGAGTCTAGCGACTCGCCTTTTTGCGACTTAAATTTAGGACGAATGACCACTTCCGCGATAGCTTTCTTAGCTCGATCGCCATGAGCGCTACGCCCGTAATCAGTACACTCTACCTTCTGCTTAAGACTGCTCCGCAGCAAGGATCGCGCAGTTTACTTAGAGTAGTCTATGCCTGCTATGCAGGTTTTATTCGGCCAACTAGCGCTATGGTGAAATTGGCTAGATACATACCCGCAACACCTACAGCAACATTATCGAGGATGCTATTTAGATACGAACCAACCGCAGGTATCGCATCTAACTGGTTTGCGACTGAAGGCAACGCGACAGCTATTAGCAGCATACCGGTACGCTCACCCATATCACTTGACGGGCTCATAAAGCCAGTAACCAAGCCTAATCCAAGCAGCGCCAGAGCTACGTATTGTGCATCGATACTCTCTCCAGCAAATGCGCCAATTACCGCTACAGCAACTATCAAAGCTATAATGATGTTTTCTGAACTCATTTTGTTCTCCTAATTTTTTATAAACTCACTTTTCACCAAACAGCTAGTGGATGAAACTTCACTTTTAACTTATGACATTCATCAAAGCCTGATAACGTCCAAGACCTACATACAATGCCATATCCCAATTTTCAATCCTGACTTAAGGATTGAACTGGCTATCCCTCCTCTGATTAAGAATGGCACTCAAAAAATAAGGCTTATGACGCCACTGTTGACTTTTGGATTAGGATTACTTAACCAGACAATATATTAGGATGCTATTTATAATAGAGCAATAACCACTTTACTTTTATTTAAAAAAGTCTAATCTGTGCTCGCTGGAAAATGCTAGTCCTGTCATTGTTAATGATAAAAAACAGGGTTATTGTTCCGAAAATCGTTTCATTTTGCTTGGGCACGACCCAATAGATTTGGCCCAAACCCTCATGTTATAACTGAATCCGTATGAAAGAAGAAGTATTGAGCCGATGGAGGCATTCTCATGCCTTCGGGCAGGACAAAAAACAATCCGGTGAATTTCGCACTTTTATAGTTATAGCGATAACTTCATCCATGATGTTGGTAGAGATAGTTGCGGGGTTAGCCTTCGGATCCATGGCGCTTCTGGCTGATGGCCTGCATATGGGCTCACATACTATAGCTCTAAGCATAAATGCCTTCGCCTATGTATATGCCCGCCGCAATGCCAACAACGAGCGATACAGTTTTGGCACCGGCAAGGTCAATACGCTAGGCGGCTATACCGGAGCAATCCTTTTGGCCGTGGTCGCCTCGATGATGGCTTGGGAAAGTGTCGAGCGCCTGATTGCCCCCATAAGCATCGCCTTTAACCAAGCAATTATCGTTGCTGTGCTCGGCCTTGTGGTTAACGGAGCTTCAGTGTTCATTCTTGGGATTAACCAGGGGCACGGACATGAACATGAACATCACCGTCACGATCATAATTTAAGGTCCGCGTACTTCCATGTGCTAGCGGATGCGATAACTTCCCTTCTGGCTATCTTTGCGCTGTTGGTCGGTAAGTATTTTGGCGCAGTGTGGATGGATTCAGTGATGGGTGTTGTAGGCGCCGCATTGGTGGCGCGCTGGTCATTGGGCCTGTTAAAGTCAACAGGAGTTATTTTACTTGATCAACAAAGTTCAAAAGAAACCCAGGATAGCATCCGGAAAACAATAGAAAACGATGACAACCGGATAGTTGATTTACATCTTTGGGCGGTGGGCCCTGATATTTATTCTGCAGTAATCTCTATTGTTTCCCGCTCCCCACAACAGCCCGAATATTACAAATCTCTCCTCGCAAATGATTTGACGCTAGACCACGTCAGCATCGAAGTGCATGAATACGAGGAGAACTAGATTTCGTCTTTTGATCATCGAACTAATTAGCTCCTACTTATCCCCATTTCAATAGATTTATAAACTCTCTTCGAGTCTTCGGACCATAAGTCAGGAACGATGGTTGTGGGTCTTCTTGATAGGCCAGTTTTTCCATCGATACTAAATCGTCTGCAGTCATCAATGTACGAATTTCTGATCCCTCGATACCATAAGGTACAGCAGCGTTAAGGCCAAATACTTTTCTTCTCAGCTCAGCTGTAATTTCAGGATAGCCGTAGCGACCCTGGAATTCTTCCGTAATCTGAAAAGTTCTGAAGGCTTGAATCTGGTCCTGAGGGGACCCATACCAAATGGAATCAGTGCCCCATAATACATTGTTCTCCCCAACATATTTGAATAGCTTACCTAAAGAATGAGCCGCATTGTTGGGATCGCGCATCAGGAATCGCCAGGTACTGCCCAGTTCTGCATACACATTCGAGTTTGGGGCAATGCCATTGTCAATTAAAGACTGAATCAAAGTATCGATACCGTCGCGACCAGACCCTTCGGAAAACTCCTGCTCTTCAACAGAGCCAACAAAACTAGAATGATAAATCAGGAAATTCATGTTCGGGTATTGCTTTGCGACAATACCAATATCGCTGCTCTGGCTATGCTCATAAGACTGTGGCCCAAACGGCAACCCCTTATGTACACAGATATTCCTAACACCAAGCCTGCCCGCTCGTTCAATCATGGCCAAACCGGGATCTTCATGCAGAAAGAACCCCCTGCCTCCCGGTCCGTATTGGGTATAGGTCTTGAAGGCCGAAATATCCCAATTTTCCGCCAACTCATCCATACCTTCCAGATCGCCATCTTGGTTGGGATTTACGCGTCCATGAATCATCAATCGCTTACTGCCTTCTAACTCCGCGACGATACGACGAGTTTGATCCGCATCCTCTATAGTGACTGGTTCATTCTCGCGTGTTGAAGGCACAAATGACAAAACCATGATATCAGTGTCACTGTCCAGAAAAATGTCTTTGATAAATTCACTTTCAGAAAGGCAATTCAGATAAGCACGACTTGCGCCGGAGTTAGCCGCCTCACAGGCTGCTTTTTCCATCCCGGCATAAGGTCGAGCACTGGATGGAATGCGACTAAGCCAGTCCCCCTCAGGATTCACATAGTGACCCTGCACATCAAAAATAAACTCATTCCCACCTACCTGGGCATTGGCCGAGTGGTTGTCAAGTGCACTCTCTTCCCTAACATCGAAGAAACCACCCCTGCGGTTGTGATACGCGTTAGCATGGTTAAGGGCCAACAGCGAGCTCGCAGCACCGCAGCTCGAAATCAGGAATTTGCGCCGAGATTTTCCGAGCCGCCGGGAGTTCTTCGTAGCCCAATCCAGGGCGAGCTTATTACCTTGTTCATTTCTTGTTGTAATAGGAATCGGCTCATATTCTCCATTGGAAGTGCTATCGATTTTTATCGGTAATCGAATACCATCGTTATCTAATCTGTCCATTAACACCACCTCTTCTTTTAGTTTTCAATTTCTCAATTTGCAGGAATCAGATCCAGTTTTTCGAACAGCACGGTTTCAATCTTTTGCCGAGAATAGAATACTGGAAAAACCTTATCCGTTGCCCACAGGTCGAATAAATTGGCATATAAGGGATGATCGGGATCACCCACCTGTCCAGGTACATTCATGCCCAGCGTGTTATCCCAATCTCTTGTATCAACGAAAATACGGAACGAGGCTCCAGAAGTTTGGTTATCGCCACCACCGGTATTTCCAACCGTGAAACCATTGCCTCCCCGTGGTGCTGGCCCGACGTTGAGATGCGCGCGCAGCTCGTCGTTGACGGCTGATCCCAGAGGATGTCTGATCAGGGCATGCTTGTAATCCTCCTGCCCGTAGACCCAGTTTTGGATATTCGGTCCGAGTTTTTCTCTCAGCTCAGCTATGGCTTCGGCTAGCGTGTTCAGCAAGAACTCATCTCTTCCCCTGACTGGATTGACGCCAAAATCACCATCCGGTGCCAACAGCATATCTATCGTGGTCTTCATGCCCACTCTTAAGTAACTCCGAGCGACTTCCGGGACTTTCAACTCTTCCATTTTGTCCAGCAGCTTGCGCTCGAAAGCTACATAGATACCAGCCTCAATGGAATTTTTATCCAACACAAAATCCCAGTCCAGCAACATCTGCCGCGCGCTTTCAATCTGGGGATCATCAGCTTCCAGCTCTTTAAAGAACGGGACTA
>ERZ651768.884-NODE-884-length-22101-cov-10.296495_pt1 | contig 22101 bp, 17 predicted proteins | sample MGYA00514754_ERZ651768 | MGnify/ENA metagenome assembly ERZ651768
GGACACAGATTGCGGGCCATACCCCATACCGCCTGCGCGACCACTGCGACGGCAACCACCTTGAGACCGTGAAGGACACCAGAATTAACGACATCCTGATAAGCGACGACGCCGTAGCCGAATGCAATCAGGGCAAGTGCTGATGGCATTGTAAAGCCGGTCCAGGCGACGAACGCGCCCAATAGACCGCCTCTCGCCAAGCCAACACCGATACCAACCTGACTGGATGCTGGTCCCGGCAGGAACTGACACAGCGCTACCAAATCAGCATAGGCGCGTTCTTCGATCCATTTTCTTCGCCCGACGAACTCATCGCGAAAATAGCCGAGATGGGCGACTGGACCACCAAATGAGGTGAAGCCTAAACGTAGAAAAACAAGAAATATTGTTAGCAGCGACGTTCGCCCTTCGGATGCTGTGGTTACACTCTCTTGCGGTGATTCAGACAACCGTCTTTCTCCTTAATGGTTCTAAGCCTGCGACAACTTACTTGTTAATAGGCGTCGAACCAGTTTCTGTTCTAAATAATTTCCCATCCTTCAGTATGCCCACATACATCACTGCATCGGTTGTTCCGTTGGGAAAAGTAGCAATGGAATGACTAACCATAATGTCGTCGTTCTCATAGATGCATCTGACGTTTTCTCGCCTAAAATTGTCACCGGCAATAATCTTACTAAACATTTCTTTCCAGTCATTCAGGTCGAGCACTTTCCCGGTTGAGTGCATCACCATCGTCCAGTCCGGATGCATAAGTTCCATCATGGCATCTAAGTCTTTGTTGCTGATTGCAGCTTCGAATTTCTTAAAAAAACTCATTTCTTCCACTCCTCACTTGCGTGTGGCTCATTATGACAGAAGTTAATTTGGCCCTAGAAGGTCACATGATCATCGACCTTGCCGTTCCAGCGTTAGAAACACTCTACTCTACTGGCTAACCGAAAATTCAGTCGCACCAATAAGAAATACCTTAAACTTAAATAGAACTATGGCAATGAGTAACGCTAGGATAGAGTTGTTCACATGATGGAGTCAAAGTCAGCACCATGACAGGATCAGCAGCTTACCGGGGTGTATTCCCTATTGTCCCGACCCCCTTCGACGATGTCGGAGCACTCGACCTCGATAGTCAGCGCCGGGTGCTCGACTGCATGATCGACCAAGGTGTCGATGGACTTTGCATTATCGCCAACTATTCCGAGCAGTTCCTGTTGAGCGATGCTGAGCGAGACCAGTTGATGCGTGTCTGCCTCGAGTATGTTGGTCACCGCGTGCCAGTCATCGTCACTTGTTCACATTTTTCAACACAGGTGGTCGAGGACCGGTGCCGCACTGCGGCAGGTCTAGGTGCCGATATGATCATGCTGATGCCGCCTTACCATGGTGTCGGGCTGCAAGCAGACGAAACGGCGATCTTTGAACACTTCGAGCGTGCTGCCATTGCGGGCGGAATCCCGATCATGGTGCAGGATGCACCGCTTTCTGGTGTCCAGTTGTCGGTATCGTTGCTGGCTCGGATGGCTCAGTCGATTCCGCTGCTTCAGTACTTCAAGATCGAGACACCACAGGCCGCTGGAAAACTGCGCGCGCTGATTGCTCGGGGTGGTGATGACATCGTTGGTCCATTTGATGGTGAAGAAGGCATCACCCTGATGGCCGATCTGGATGCTGGTGCTACCGGTACGATGTGTTCAGCACTGATGCCGGACTTGGTTCGCCCGGTGCTGGAAGCACACCATGTGGGCGATCGCGCAACCGCGGCACAGCACTATCAGAGGATCCTCCCTCTGATCAATTATGAGAACCGGCAGTGTGGCTTGCGTGCAACCAAAGTCGTTATGAAGGAAGGAGGCGTAATCCGCTCAGATCACGTGCGCCATCCCCTGGCACCGCTCGATCCTACGATACGCATCGAGTTACTGGAGCTGGCTCGTCAGTTCGAGCCACTGGCACTGCGCTGGGGTATTTGATGGAATTGCTCTAGCCGTGGAAACATATGCCAGTTCTAATCAAGTGAGACTGCGTCATCGCTACACCAATCCTAACTAAACAGTTGGTAACTCTCGTTGTTGTAGTCACTATTCAAATGTTTCTTGAGATTCCCCTGTGATTCGTCCGTTTCAAATTGAAGTGCCCGACGAAACGCTTGCGCTGATCCGTAGCCAGGTCGCAAGTTATGCGTGGCATGAGATGCCCGATGATGGGGGTTGGGCTTATGGTACGAACCTTGAGTATATGAAAGAACTGTGCGCTTACTGGCTGGATGAATTCGACTGGCGCGCACAAGAGACCACCATCAATCGCTTTGCCCACTTTATTGCGCCTGTCGATGGTATCGACCTGCACTTTATTCATGAGAAAGGTAGCGGACCCGCACCCCTGCCGTTGATCATCAGTCATGGTTGGCCTGGCAGCATTGTCGAATTCCTGGAGATTATCGAACCGCTCGCCCACCCAGAACGCTTTGGCGGGAGCTCAGAGGATGCCTTCGATGTCATCGCTCCTTCACTGCCCGGATTTGGATTTTCGGGCCGGCCACCACGCCCGATCGGCCCACGCGAAATTGCCCGACTGTTCGCTACATTGATGACCGACGTTCTTGAATACCCCAGTTATCTAGCCCAGGGCGGCGACTGGGGCGGCGCTATTTCAAGCTGGCTTGGCTTCGAACACGCACCGGCCTGCCGTGCTATCCACATCAATATCTTTACGATGCGTCCGCCCGATGGCCCTCAAGGGCAAGAAGAAGAAGCTTGGGCCACCCAATTCAAACGTGACCAGTCAATGGAAGACGGTTACCGAACCCAGCAGGCGACCAAACCACAAACTCTAAGCTACGCGATGATGGACAGCCCAGTTGGTGTTGCTGCCTGGATTATTGAGAAATTCAACTCCTGGTCAGACACACTCGGCGACAACATTGAAAGTGTTCATACCAAAGATGAATTATTGACCAATATCATGGTCTATCTTGTGACGAGAACTTTTAACACGGCATCGTGGATCTACTACGGGCGCCGTGAGGAGGGTGGTCGCGTGCTCTCACCTGACGGCCAGCGCGTAGAGGTGCCAACGGCAGCGGCCTTGTTCCCAGCTGAATTACTCGCCTGGCCACCGCGATCTTACGCGGAGCGCGTCTACAACATTACTCGCTGGACCGAGATGCCACGCGGTGGTCATTTCGCTGCATTAGAACAACCAACCCTGTTGATTGATGACATCAGAGCGTTCGCTCGAACCTTACGCTGATCAACTAATACCAAAACCCGCAATTTCTTACACAAGGCCCGGGGCAAATATTTGAAAGACCTAGATGACGATACCACCATCTACTCCACTTCGCGAAAAACGATAACGAGAATGTCTGAGAACTAGAGCGTTTCCAGCGGTAAGTTTCCACCCCCAACCAGTTGCTCCAAACCATCCGTGGTCAGTGCCCAGGTTCCGCCCTGGATGATGCCGATATCTTCATGATCAAGCTGCAGGTAGGCGTGAAGCACGAACACCATTCCCGGTACCAGGCGATCCTCGAACCCCCGGCTTATCTGCAATGTCTCAAGCCACACTGGGGGATAGGCAAGTCCAATCCCATAACCAAATCGCATATTGGCGTAGTCTTTCAATCCAGCCGCACGAATAGGCTCGAGAGAAGCTTCCTCGATGTCGGCCACCAATGTCCCGGATTGGCATTGGCTGACACCAGCGGCAAGCGAGGCCCGCGCAACCTCATAAAGGTCTGTCGCTCTTGTACTCGGTGTACCACAAGCCATGGTATGAACTGCAGTGGCATGGTAGCGGTGAGAGACCCCGGCAAACTCGAAATGAACGATGTCACCGGGCACAATTACACGATGCCGCGGTGTCGCATGACCCCCGGGTGTTCGAGGACCACTTGAGATCTCCGTGGGTATAGCCCAGTAGTCACTGCCCGCCTCCCGCATCGTACCCTCTACAGCTGCGGCCACTTCGATCTCCGTGGCCCCGGCCCGCAATGCCTCACGGGCCGCGTCAAGGCCTAAATTGGCATAACCTGCAGCCTCTCGCACGTAACGCATCTCTGTTTCAGATTTGATAACCCTGAGATCACCGAGCAGGCGAGTGGCATCAGAAATTTCAGCAGGTTTGAGGGCTGAAGCCAGTTCAGCAAACAAGGCAGCATTCAGAGCGTAAGACTGTAGTTCCATCGCGATCCGACCACCCGTCCAACCTTTCTCACGAGCAATGCCGGCGACCAATCCAGGGAAGTCATCCGCAAACAACTGATAATTGCGAACGTCAGAAAGCCAGGTGGTCTCCGTTGCGAGCCGGGTATCGACATTCCGTACGATCAGTGTTGGTTCGGTTTCTCCAGAAATCGAGAACACCAGGGCCTGCGGGCTGTTGACCCCGACCCAGGTGTCATAGCCTGCAAGATAATAGTGGGTTTCGGGTGCCACCGAGACACAAATCTCGAAGCCAGACATCGCCAGCTTATCCCGCGCTCTGGCGAGCCGTTCCTTGTGTTCCGCTTGGGTAAATGAGGCATAAGTCGGAAACATAGTAAGCGCTCCTGCACGACGAACAGCGCTGAATCCCTACTGGGTCAGTGCCTGCCGTATTCTTGCCCAGTCTTCCACAGCGGATTCCTGTCCCGGTGTCAGTTGCACCGTGAACTGGGTATAACCCCCATCGCGCAATGCAGCAATTCGTTCAATCAGCACATCTTCAGTTGCCGTGAAGCTGGTGTCACGAATCAATTCAGCAGTAACGAACGGGCGTTCCTCAGGCTTCACAAACATCAAGTGACCTTCGTGGTTAGTCAGATAGCGGGCATCGGCGGGTTCAAAGCGCCGGGCAAGTTCCACATAGCCCGATACGGCATCTGCAAACGACGGCAAGGAAATGCTGCTGTTCTGCCACCCAGCCAGCGCTTCGTCCGCGGCGCGATGCAGCGTGACAGCCGCGCGCGGGCCTGCCTGGGCCATTGCCCGAGGCGAATCATAAGGTTCATTGGCCTCAAGCACACAGCCCAAGGCAAAGGCTGTGGCCGAGAAGTCGTCGACCTGATGCCCTGCATCACGCCATGCCATTTGCATGGACTCCAAAGCTGAGGTAGCGCTCGACACATCGCCAATGAAATTTAGCCAGCCCGCCTGAAGTTTGGCAGTCAAGGCACGACTTCGTGGCCCGTACGCCGACACATGCAGCGCGATCGGGTCATCAGTGTTGATCAAGCCATGATCCGGATTGAGAAATCGAATCTTGCGCGGCGAACCCTCCAGGGTGACCTCTATCGTGTCTTTGCGAAGCAATGCGTAGACCGTCTGGATATAGTCCTCCATATCAGCCAGGCGCATTGCATTCAAACCCATTGCGCGTCGAGCGGTGAACCCGGTACCCACGCCGAAGTCGATCCGTCCTGGCGCAAGACGGTTGAGTGAGGCAAATGCGTTGGCGGCTACCGGTGCAATTCGATTGGTCGGTACAAGAACTCCGGTTCCAAGGCGGATGTGCTTGGTCTTGACCGCGGCGGCGCCCATGGCAACGAAACAGTCCGCACTGAGCATTTGTGTGTCGTAGAACCAGGCATGGCTGAAGCCCAACTCCTCGGCACGTTGTACCAGTTTCCAGGAGTCGGCAGATGTCGCCATCGCGATACCAAACTCCATTATGACTTCCAATTTACGATTGATTTGGTTACAGAGTCCCTTGGCCAAGGCAAGGACTTCAAAGGTCTCGATGGTGTGGTTTCGCTCCCTGGGTGTAGCATCCAGTAATCCACAGAAGCCTGACTGTTAGGGCTCACCAGCCGGGCTCAACGGAAGAAAGGTTCGATGATCTTGTCCATCCACAAGTCCAACTGCTCCATCTCCGGACCGGCCGGCTGGATTGTGACATGCTCAAGGCCGTGATTTTCCAGGAACTTCAGCTTCTCAACAATATCATCGATGCTGCCGACGAGATAGCACTCCTGCAGATGATCCCAATCACGATTGTGGCCCATGATCGTTTCCATCGGTTTGCGCTGGATTGACAGCGCTTTGTTCGAATCCGCGGTATCGACTACGTAACCGGCCTGCACGTGCGCGAGTTCCAGTGTCGCTGGATCGCGTCCTACGGACTGAAGGTGTGTCCGTACGGTCTGGAAATCGCGCGCGACCCACTCTGTGTTACCGGATGCCCGGCAGGTGAAAACGTCAGCGTGTTTGGCGATACGATTGAGCACTGACTTGACCATGTACGGCTGATCTGGTGACAGCGGATCTGGTGTGCGCGAGCCGCCGGCTATCCACACTGTAAAATAGTTCTCCGGGCGAGGTTCTATTGTTACGTTTTCGAACTGGTAATACGCCCCGTTGTATGACACGTTCTCCTCGGTCAGCAGAAGTTTGACCGCGTCGAGAATCTCGTCAGTCCGACGACCCCGTTCTCGCATGGAGATTCCCATGGACGTGAATTCCGGTTCGTTCCAGCCAGGGCCGACACCGAAGAAAAAACGACCACCCGACATGTAATCCAGTGTCGCCAGTTCCTTAGCCAGCAATACCGGGTGACGAATCGGCACAACAAGGATGTTGGTCCCCAGCGGAATCTTTTCGGTCGCACCCGCTGCACAAGCAAGCACCATCAACGGATCCAGCCAGGAACCACCGTACAAACCGGGCGCCGTCAGCAGGTGGTCCCATACGGTGAGCGAGTCGTAGCCCAACGCTTCAGCGCGGCGTGCCATATCCTTGGTGACTCGGTAAGTCATCTCATAGTCAAGGCCTGGCCAGGTGTAAGATGGCAGCGTGAACCCGAACTTCATTTTAGCGTTCCCTGGTTATTCTCGTAATGCTGAGGGTCCAAGTATCCCATGCCTGGGTCAGTACTTGAATCTGCCTCCCGCGATCTTGTTTCAGCCACAGCATCCAGTGTCACACGGGAAGACGCATAGACACCACAGTGGTGGAACCCATTCGCCCGAAAGCCCCTCCGGTGAAGCTGAATATCAACCAACAGCGCTGTTGGATTCTGTATCTGGACCCCGTATCGGCGGCGCCTGGATTTCGGGTTTTGCCATATCGAGAATCTCCTGCCGGTTACCGCCCCTCGGCGGGTAGATCCGGACACGATTGATCGTATTCTTGGTTTCTTTCGCCGCAGATCCTTCCCGGACGACGCGCCGATCCCAACCCTCAGTATAGATCGCGCCCCAGGTACCCAGATCCAGGCAGGTCACGTAATAGTCAATATGAAGGGGAATTTGTGGCAAACCCAGCAAGGCGCACACGACATTGTGTCCCGCATAACGGCCCATCGGGCGGCTGTGCTGGCATGACATCACCGATGTGTGCTCACCGTCCAAAAGAACTGAAGCGACGTCGCCAGCGGCAAATACGTCCTCCACCTGTATAACCCGCATAAAACTATCGACTGGCAGGCGGCCCAGAGAATCGAGTCTGACCGGCAATTGCTCTGCGAGTGGACTTGCCCTCATCCCTGTTGTCCAGACCACAGTCTGAGCGTCGAGCCGCTCACCGGAAGAAAGGTTGACTCCGTTCGGGTCTAGCGAATTGACCGTGGCACCGAGACGCATTTCAATATCCAGTGCAGAACAAGCCTTGCCGATTGTTGCCGGTGCATGAAGTCCCATCTGTGAGCAAACAGGGCTCGACCGATCGACAATGATGATCCGGGCTCTATCGAAACCCGCTGCAGCTAGCTTTCCCGGCATTTCGCAAGCGACTTCAACGCCAGTAAATCCCCCACCAATAACCACCACAGTATTTGCACCTGGCCGGTCGCTCAGTCGTGCAAGTGTCGCAATATGCCGGTTGAGACGTTCAGCCTCGTTTGTGGTATCAACATTGAAGAAAGGCTCGTGCAACCCAGAAATCGGTGGGAGTCGTACCTGGCTGCCAGAGGCGAGGACCAGCTTGTCATAGCTGACGGTCTTCGGTACGGTTGCCACCTCAACTGTGAGTCGCCGTTCAAACGGTTTGATATCGACAACCGTGCCTTCAATTCGTTTAATTCCGACGGGGTCAAGAACATCGTCGAGCAGCACTCGCGCATCAGCCAGGTCGGCCTCATAATTTCGCACGCGAATTGCATGGTATGGATCAGTATTGATCAGCGTAATCGAAATTTCTTCGTTGCTGATGCCGCACTCTTCCAATTTCCGGGCTGCACCGATCGCAGCCCATAAGCCGGCAAATCCGCCACCTATTACGATGATACTTTGCACAAGCCGTTATCTTCTCAACAAGTCCGGTTTAAACAACAGGTCTATTTAATTTATCCGGGATCCGATATCTCGAAGACACCCTGGCCACACAACATCTTACCGAGTAAATTTATCCGCGCCATGTAAGCACGCGCCGCTCGGTTCTAATTCAATATCGGCTTAAGGCTGCCTGACCGCTTCCTTCCGGGTTAAATACTTCTTCGACCCAGGCGGGTCTGATCTGCCCCGCAACCTCGGACACCGGTCCGAGGGAGAAACAATCACTGTTCTGTGGCGGTTGGCATTCAAGCTGTTATCCGGCGGGATTATGTCCCTTCAATCACATTTCAGTTGTCAATATGAGGTTTTCATCTGCGCAGAATTACCGTTATGCTGCCTGGACCGCGGCCCCTTCGGGTTGAATACCGGCCATCTTCATCGCCTGGCGGATACGTTCGACCTCGCTCGTGCCTACTTTGACGAGCGGTGGTCGCACCGCCGCACACGGTATGCGCCCGAGGACCACAAGTGCAGCTTTCATCCGGTTGTGCATATCGACAAATGGATCGGCATAGAACACATCGGAGACGGCACGGATACGATGGTTCAATGCCTGTGCTGAATCGAGCTCACCATTGCCAATCGCCTGGAACATTGCCAGCTGTAGATCCGCGATCACACTACCGGAACCCGACAGCAGTCCTTTACAGCCCAACACCAGTGAACTCATGAGCCAGGCACTGTGCGTTGTCAGCACATTCACTGGTCGCGGCAGGGATTGCAGTACCTGGATGTGGTGCTCATGCTGCTGAACGTTGTTGCACCAATCCTTGATCGCACACACGGTCGGCACCGAGTCACATATTTTCAGCAGTGTATCGAGTGGGTACCCCTGGCCGCTGGACAGCGGGTACTGGAAGAGGATGATGGGCAGGTCGGTTGCATCAGCAATAAACCTGAAATGCTCCAGCGCTATTTCGGGGCGCGACTGAGCTCCGAGACTGAGTGGGTTTGGGGGGAACACCAGCAACGCCGATGCACCACCCTCCTCGGCCATCTTCGCGAGACGGGCCGCCTCGAGACTGCCGTCGGCATAAATGCCATTGACGACCGGTAGGCGATCGCCGATTTCATCCAGCGTGACATTCAGCACCCGGACCTGTTCGTCGTAGGTGCAGGACGCGACCTCGGACGCATGTGCGTTGGTAGTGATAGCCGACAGTCCGTCGGTGGCTGCCACATAACGAAGATGACTGCGATAAGCCATCTCATCGATCGAGAGATCTTCAAAAAATGGCAGTAACACAGCTGGAATCACTCCCTCTGCAGAAAATGGTCTGGTTATGGGCATGGCGAATACTCGTGTGAATCAGCGTAAAGTATACGCTTCACAGAAGTCGTGTGCCGCCCCGGGCACCATTCCAACAGAAGATGCTTCTAAGGCTGCCAGTTAAGAGAAATTCGGTTTCGGCTGGAGCAGGATCAACGTTTTTCAACGATGCTTCCGCGTTCGATGACGAATGTCTGGTCGAGCAGGTGGCTGATGTGCACGTCATTCGATTCTGCGACCAGCACGGCCTGACCCTCGTGCTTGAGGTCCTGCAGAATCTCGATCATACGGCGGGCAAATACCGGCGCGATTCCTTCGCCTGGCTCGTCTAAAAGCAGCAAGCTTGTACCAGCCATCAGCGCCCGCGCAAAGGCGACAAATTTCTGCTGACCACCGGAGAGCTCCGATGCCCGGCGGTTGCGAAATTCTCCGACCTCGGGCATCAGGTCAAAGATCCAGGCAAGACGCTCCTCGGCATTCTCTGCACGCGTTGCCCATATTGGTAGCATGATGTTTTCTTCGGTCGTTAACTGCGGTACCAGGCGCCGGTCTTCAGGCATATAGCCGATTCCCAAGTGAGCGCGACGGTGACCGGCGGCCGGTACCAGATCCTGGCCTTCAAACAGGATGCGACCACCGCGTGCAGTAATGAGACCCATGATCGTTCGCATCACCGTCGTCTTGCCGGCGCCATTGCGCCCGATCAGGCCGCACATACTCCCCCCCGCAACGTCGAGTGCAACGCCGCGCAGGATCTGGGTCGGGCCGATGTTGGCAGTCAGGTTTTCGATCTCAAGCATCAGCCTGTGGTCCCGTGCGGTATTCTTTGCCGAGCACGAACTCAATCACCTTTTCATCCACCATCGCTTCGGCGGTCGGTGCATCACAGATGATTTCACCCTGGGAGAACGCGAGCACCCGTTCAACGTGGCGCTGCACGATCTCCATATCGTGCTCGATAAACATGACGGTGGTCTGTTCTTCTTTCAAAGCCGTCATGATGATTTCCATCAGGCCGAACTTCTCTTCCACGCTGATCCCACTGGTCGGTTCGTCGAGCATCAGGAGTTGCGGCTTACGCACCGTCGCCATCGCGATATCGAGCAGCTTGCGCACACCCTGTGGCAGCGCGCTGGCCGGGGTATCCCGGTGCTCGAGAATCTGGTAACGCTCGAGGTGGTTACGGACGCGGTCCGCTCTTTCACTGTTATGTAATGGATTTAGCATCCCGAACCCCGATTCCTCGGCGATGCCGTAAGCCATGAGCACGTTGTCAAATACCGGCTCAGACAAGAACACCTGCGGCACCTGGAACGACCGGCACAGACCCAGCGCTGTGATCTCCCGGGCGGGTAGCCCCAGGATACTCTTGCCCAGAAATTCAATCGTGCCCGCACTGGGCGGCAGGTGGCCGGTGACCATGTTCACGAAGGTGGTTTTGCCAGCGCCGTTGGCACCAATAATACCGACCGTTTCACCGGCTTCAACGGTCACGTTGATGTTCTTCGCCGCGACCACACCACCGAAGCTTTTCTCGAGATCTCGCACTTCGAAGATGCTCGTCACGGCGCACTGTCCTTTTTCTTTCCCACTCGTTGAACCAGCGACCAGATCCCTTCAGGCATGAACATGATGATCCCCAGTAGCGTGCCGCCCATGATCAATTGCCACAGGCTTGCGCCGTGCTCCCAGGCGTAATGGCGGATAACCTCGAACAAGACAGCACCGACAAAAGGTGCTGCCACGTTGGCAGTGCCACTGAGAATGGCAACAAACACGAATTCGCCAGACGAGGTCCAGTAGACCATTGATTCAGGGTCTACCTGTCCTATCGCAAGGGCCATGATCGCCCCGCCAAACCCGGCGAGCAATCCCGAGATTACGTACTTGATGTGCACCACCCGTTCAACCGAGTAACCGAGGTACTCGACCCGGATCTCGTTTTCCCGCACTGCCATCGTCATCTGGCCGAGGATCGAGCGCAGGTAAAACTGGACACCAAGCATTAAAAAGTAAACGATGACCAGCCCGAACAGGAACAAACAGATCTGCGCGGCCTCGTCTTGTGGTGCATAGCCGAAAAAAGTAGGCGGTCGAATATTGAGTCCGTCCGTGCTGCCAAACCGTTCGGTCTTTGCCAGGACGCCGTAAAGAATCATCGAGAATGCCATCGTCAGCAGGGCAAAGAAAATCGCCCGATAACGACGCACAAGGAAGCCCAGTCCCCAGGCCAGTAACCCCGACATCGTGGCAGATATGATGACGAGGAGGAAGGCGTCGCGCAGGCCGAGATAGTTCAGCAGCGCCACACCGTACGCGCTGAACCCATAGTAGAGCGCGTGGCCAAATGAAATGAGGCCCGTTCGCCACAGCACCAGCAAGCCGAGCGCGACCGAACCCATGGCCATACTCAACAACCCGATCTGCCGGATCCATTCGGGCACGAAGAAATTGATGATCGCGACAAGGATGACCCCGACCGTCACGCCAACCATTGTCCGGTCAGTCCACACCATCAGATCTTCCTCACCTTTGGCGGGGCAAACAGACCCTCCGGCCGGAACACGAGCACGATGGCCATGATCGCGTAGATCACGAACATTTCCGCATGTGGAAATTCATGGACCGCCGCCGCACGCACAACCCCGACCAGGATCGAACCAATGAGTGCGCCCGGTACACTGCCCATGCCACCAATCACCACCACGGCGAACGCGAGCACAATCACCTCCACACCGATGCCGGGGAGCACCGAGATCGTTGGCGCGATAGCGGCGCCACCGAGGGCACCCAGCATCGTGCCAAGAATGAACGTACCCAGAAATACCGCGGTCACGTTGATCCCCATCGCCTGGCTGATCTCACGGTCGAAGATTACCGCCTGCAACATCCGTCCCCTTATCGTGCGGGCGAGAAAATACCACAGAGCCATTGCAATAATGAACGCCAGCGCGATAAGCGACAGGTTGTAATAATCGTAGGTCATGCCCACGATCTCGACGAACCCCAGCATCGCCTGGGGTTGATAAAAGAAATAAGGATCGGTTCCCCAGATGAAGAGGCCGACACCCTCCAGAGCAAGAAATGCGGCGAAGGTCGCGAGTACTACGATGTGTTCGTCTTTTCCGTAAAGGTGCTTCAAAAGACCCCGCTCTATGAGCACACCGAAGACAATGCCGACTACAATCGCGACCAGAAAAATAATCACGAAACCACCGAAATCGGGCAGTTCGTTGTCGTACCACATTGCGCCGAGGTACGCCGCGAGGTATGCCCCGAACGCGTAAAACGAGCCGTGGGTCACGTTGAGGACCCGTTGAACGCCAAAAATGACCGTCAGTCCAACGGCAACGATAAACAGATACGACCCGTAGATCAGGCCATCGGTCACGATAGTAAACAGCGACTGCAGCATGTCTAAAAGAAACTCATCAGGCAAAGAACTCCCGGGCGTGTTCTAGGAGGCAGAGCTATCAGTCCGGGACGGATCAGGTTCCGCCCCGGACTGTCAAGCGTTTAACTCAGTCGCATTGTGCGCCTTTCATACCACCCTTGATCCACTCGACGCTACCAACCCCGTCCGGAGGCATGATGCATTCGGCCTTGTAGAGAACTACGTCGGTCACCACTGGCAGGCCTTTGTCCGGGTCGTATTTGGAAATTCCCCACATATGATCGGTCAAGCCCTGATGGCCATTATTCAGTGCTAAACGAACTTCGGTGGCCACGCCCTGGAAGGTCGCTCCTTCCAACGCTGCGATTACCTGATCGGTCGACGGAAAATTCCCACCATTCGCAGCAGCCGCCTTCTCGTAAGCGTACTTGGCACCCAGAATACCCTGGGCGTACTGGTATGACCCCTGAGTGGGTAGGGTGCCGAATCGATCGACATAAGCGTCCCGGAACCACGTCGCCAGCTCGGTATCGATCAGATTGTTGGCGTAAATACCATAAGGGCCACGCGACCCCAAAACGAGCCCTTCGGGCAATTTCTTACCAAGGCGGTAGGCCGCCGTCCCAGCAACTGTGAACAAGAATTGCTTTTTATTGAACAGGCCCCGTGCCAGACCCTGGAAGATAAATGCTTCGAGATCACCACCCCAGAAACTGGTGTGAACCAGCTCTTCCGGTGATTTCAGCAATGCCGAGATCTCGGTGCCGTAGCGACCGGCGAAAAGCTTCGGCCACTGTGCGTCATCAGCACCTTTGACCTGCGGTGCGAGCACTTTCATCGCGAGATCGAAGTCGCGCCAGGAATCCTGTCCCCAGGCATAGTTCTGATTGATTCCGGTATAACCCTTGGCATTGGGGAACCTTTTGGTCACGTAATGTGCCAGCCCAACGTTGTCCGCTGTGCCATGATTCATCGTGCGAAAGACGTACTTCGGGTTCTTATCCAGTTCTTCGAAAATTCTCGGTGTCCCACAGGTGGTGAAAATCGTCAGTGTTTTCAATTCTTCGGCAACCGGTGCAATTGCCGCACATGATCCTGACGAAACATAGCCGACAACCAAGTCAACACCGAGCTTTTGCACTTTGTTTCGATACTCGGTTACCTGTTTTGCACCGCCGCCGGACTCGTCATAGATGATCGCTTCAACCTGGGCCCCTGCGATGCCTTTGGTGTTGTAAGGCGCAGGCACCTGACCTTTATTGATCGCATTGACGATGACTTCTACACCGTTTCTCGACGGAATGCCGAAGGCGGGAGCACCCCCACCGGTCAAGAAAGTTGGCACCGCCATTAGGATCTTGTCCTTTGCCAGGGCACTGCTTGTTGCCAGTCCAAACGACGCCAGCACACCTACAATACCTATACCAAAAAATCTAAACAGATTGCTTTTCATCGTGTTGTCCTCCCTCTCGTTGAAACCTGATTTTCGAAATGTATCGGTTTGCCCTTGTGAGTATATACACACCCCTTCTACCTAGCGAACATGAAATGGGCCAACGGACTGACCCGGTGAAAACTAGGTCGAACTTGCCGCAACACCCCAGAACTGCTACCTGATGTCGAACCTCTATACTGTTAACAGAAAACCGCCATGTTCTGCAGTATTTCAATCGTTTAGGATGTAACTTCCAGATTGTCGGGTCATCGGGTTTAACCTGGCTACCGCGAGGCGATTAATTCGCACCGTCAACAATATAGGCACAGAATAGGCGTGTAATTCTGACTGTAATAGCCTGGGTCACTATTGTCAGCATTTTCGGTTGCTTAACAGCAAGTTGTCTCAATTGAACATCATGAATTGCCGGAAAAAGCTAAAGTCGAACATTCCCCCGGAACAATGGGCAATAACTGACGTAAACAAAGTGTGCTCATGTGTCTCCCGGTAGAGCCGTAGTGGCAACATTGAAATTTTTTGACAATTGACATGACTAACAAGAACCCAACAAAGGCAGATTGGGATTATCCCTATGATCCATTAGGTGCCTTTTGTCACGATAATCACGTCTCTCTTGATCCTACAGGAACAGGGGCACTTGATAATTTAACGTTTGCTGTCAAAGATGTGATGGATATTGCTGGTTCCACCACCGGATTCGGTCAGCCCGTATGGTTTAAAACTCATGAGCCAGCTTCTGAGAGTGCTGTTGTTATAGACCAGTTATTGAATGCAGGTGCACGCCTCGTCGGTCGTACCATAGCTGATGAATTATCGTATAGCCTTACCGGAGAAAACGTTCATTACGGCACACCACTAAATCCGGTTGACCCGGCTCGGATTCCGGGTGGTTCCTCCAGTGGATCGGTATCGGCTGTGGCAGGTGAATTAGTAGATTTCTCTTTGGGTACCGATTGCGCAGGTTCAGTCCGACTTCCCGCCAGCTACTGCGGCGTCTACGGAATCAGGCCAACCCATAGTAACGTTGAAGCAAGGGGTGTTATTCCGTTCGCTCCAAGTTTTGACACAGTTGGGTGGTTTGCTCGTGATCCCAACATCCTTGAAAAGGTCGGGAGTGTAATTTTGCGCGAGTGCGAAGCGACGGAACCCAACCGTTTGATAGTTGTGCCTGATGCTTTCGCGCTGGTTGAACCAGCCATACGTAAAGCACTGCAATCCAGTATGGAACGCCTTTGCCAGAGGTTCCCGGTTAGTACTGAGATCGCAGTTAGTCTCGATGGCCTAAAACCATGGATGGAGTGCTTTCGAACCATTCAGGGTGCGGAAATCTGGAAATCGCTGGGCCCCTGGATTACCGCTGAAAGCCCTGTTTTGGGTCCTGGAATTGATGAACGAATAGCGGCAGCACGTGGAATAACCGAGTCGCAGGTGACCACTGCCAGGGCCGCACACAAACAATTTGTTAACCGCTTAAAAAAGATCATGACACCAGGTGATGTGCTGTGCCTGCCGACCTCACCCCGTGTGGCACCGCTCAAGGGCACTGACACCAACACAATTGAAGATATTTATCGCTATCAAGCAATGTGTCTGCTCAGTATTGCTGGTTTGGGTGGTTTACCGCAGATCAGCTTGCCGATGGCAAAGCTAGATAACCTCCCGCTTGGAATTTCTTTAATTGGACTCGCTAATACCGATATACAACTATTGAAATTTGCCGCTAAATTAGCGAACAATTGCCAAGAATGACCCGGCAGTGGTCTGTGCTTGAGTTGGGTGTTTTCCATCAAGGTTAGGCGTGACAAGTTATCAATACGGATCTGCTGACTATCCAATTGCTAAACACGACTGGTCCGGTCTTGCATCAACTCACATCATCTAGTCTGATTCAGCACTGACATAACCATCCTGCAGATCGCGTGCGTGCGCTTGAGAATCACGTTCGCTCGCATCGCCGTAACCCCCCGCACCGGGAACCTCAAGTAGAATCTGTGAACCGACCGGGGCATTAAAACCGCCCTTGGTCAGAAGTCGGCGTATCGAACCGTCCGGTAACTTAAGGGCAATGCTTGCCCTGGCGCCGGCCTCGCCCCCACAAACACCGAACGGCGGCGACTTGGTGCGCTCCAGGCACACCGCTGCACGCGCATCGTGATCAACAATGGTCCAGGCCCGGCGCGAGCCGCAACCCCCACGGTACTTGCCACGCCCCCCACTGTCCGGTGTGATTTCGTAATAATCTATTCGAACCGGAAAACTCAGTTCGAGGATCTCAATTGGCGTGTTCATGGTATTCGAAATACCAGCAGCGACTGCGTTGATGCCGTCTTTGTTCGGTCTTGCCCCCATGCCACCCTTAATGGTTTCGTAACTGACGTAGTGCTGACCGTTGCGCGGGTCTACACCGCCAAGCGTAATGATGCCCGAAGTACCCTGACTGCACGCCATAACATTGTCAGGCATGAAGCCCGCCATGGCACCAAAAGTCATGTCGGCAACTCTATGACTGATCTCGTGGTTAGCGTAAACCACGGGTGAGGGAAATTGAGCATTAACCACAGAACCTGCCGGCGCCGTCACCCGAATTGGGCGCCAAGCGCCGGAATTGGGTGGAATCAGGCTGTTCGGATCAACAATCATCTTCAACGAGCAGTAAACCCCTGACGCAGTCACGGACAACGGCGCGTTGATAGGCCCAGAGACCGCCGGGTCACTGCCCTCAAAGTCCACTTCGAGGGTATCGCCTGATTTCAATACCCGCATACGGATGGTAAAGGTCATGTCTTCGTCTTCGCCGTCTTCGATGATGCCGTCACCATCGCAGAAGTCCTCGAAAACACCCTCGCCGTCCGGCAGCTCCGACAACATCAGTCGCATCAAGCTCTCTGAGTAATCCATCACCTCCTGCATGATGCGGGTCAGTACATCTACGCCGTACTTCGAGGCTAAACTGACCAGCCTCTGGCAAGCCCGGTGATTGGCGGCAACCTGTGCCCGTAGATCCCCCATCCGTTCGTCCGGTGTGCGCACGTTGGCAAGAATCAGATCCTCTACATTGGGGTCGATTTCACCTGCGTGATAGAGCCGAATCGGAGGCATACGCAATCCTTCGCCATAGATCTCGGTCACCGCACCATAACTTCCTGGTGTGGCACTGCCGATGTCAGGCCAGTGTGCCCGGACACAGGTCCAGGCGAAGACTCTGCCCTGGTAGAACGCCGGCGCGATGACATTAACGTCCGGAAGGTGTGAGCCACCGAAATAGGGATCGTTGTGAATAAAAACGTCGCCTTCAACCGCGCTGTGCGCGAATTTGTTGATCACGGCAGCAACCGCATCCGGCATCGAACCCAGGTGAATCGGCAGATCTGGCCCCTGGGCCACCATGTTTCCTTGGGTATCGAAGATTCCACAGGAATAATCCCCGGCAACTTTCAGGATGGGGGAATAAGCAGTTTTGGCGAGAACGATCTTCATTTCCTCGGCCGCCTTGTAGAGGGTGTTCTTGACCACCTCGAAAGTGACCGGGTCGGTCACCCGGTTTCGGTGTGCGTTGTTATTCACCGTTAGATCGCTCCAGGGTTATAAAGCCGTTGTAATCATTGCGCGCCGTCCAACCCGGTGGCACAACCAGGGTACTGTCCAGCGACTCTACGATAACGGGACCGTCGAGACTGACTCCAGCGGCAAGGCTGGAGCGATTGTGCACGCTGCAGTCCGTGGTACCCGTCTGCGCAAACCAGACCGGGCGCTGGGATTTCTCGCTCGCACCGTTTGAACGAATTGTGTCGGCAATCTCAAGCCTGCCCAATTCTCCAACTGCTGTCAGTCGAAGCGTAACCAGGTGCACTGGTTCGGTCAGATTCTTGTGGCCATAGGTCTGTTCGTGACGGGAATGAAAACTCTCTGCCAGCTTAGCTTTGATCTTTTCAGTGAATTCCCCCGCTGCAGCAGTCACGTTCAACTCATAGGCCTGCCGGCTATAGCGCAGATCAGCCGATCGCCTGAAACGCCAGTGATCCGGACTGATCCCCGTGGATCTCAGCATCTCCTCACCCTGAGCCTGCAACTCGGACCAAACAGCTTCGATATCACTGGCCGCGAGATCTTCGAGCTGTCGGTAGAGCGTTCTTGCATAGTCCCGCCGGACGTCTGTCATCACCAGTCCAAGCGCGGAAAAGCCGCCCGGGATGGGGGGGACGATGATCCGGGGGATGTCGAGTTCGTCAGCGAGCGCAGCAGCATGCACCGGCCCTGCACCTCCAAAAGCGACCAAACTAAATTCCCTTGGGTCATGACCGCGCTCGATTGATACGATCCGCAGTGCCTCGGCCATCCCGTTGTTCACAATATCCCGGACAGCTGCGGCCGCCTGCAGGGCGGTCATGTTCATGGGATCGCCGATTTTCTTTTGCAGTGCGTGCTCTGCACGCTGGTAATCGATCGGCAAATCGCCGTCCAGCAGTGAATGCGCATCCAGGTAGCCAAGCACCAGATTCGCATCGGTCACAGTCGGTTGATCACCGCCCTGACCATAACAGACGGGTCCCGGTTCTGCGCCGGCGCTGTGCGGCCCAACACGCAGGGAACCAGCCGGGTCGATCCAGGCAATACTGCCGCCACCGGCACTGACTTCGGCGAGGTCGATTACCGGCACACGAATCGGGTGACCTGACCCTGTGACCCACCTGTTCTGACTGCCTGTACCCCCGACCTCGTAGTCAGCGGTCACCTCGATCTGACCGTCGCGGATCAAACTGGCTTTCGCGGTTGTCCCGCCCATGTCGAAAGAAATCAGATTGGTTTCACCAAGCTGGGCGCCGACCAGCTGTGCCGCAATGACGCCGGCTGCAGGACCAGATTCAACCGAATTGACAGGCAGGCGCAATGCCTCCCGGACATCAAATACCCCGCCGGTTGAACCCATCACGTGCAGTTTGGGCAAGCCCAGGCTGTCGGTCGCAGTTTCGAGCTGCTTTAGATATGACCCCAGAATTGGCGCTACATAGGCACAGACCGCTGTGGTACTGGTTCGCTCGAATTCCCGGACCTCGGGCAACACTTCACTGGAGAGAAAAATGGCCGCATCGGGAAGCGCTTCGCGCAATGCATCGCCAAGCCGGCGCTCATGGTGGTCGTTAAGAAACGAGAACAGTAACGATATCGCGACCGCTTCGACTTTAAGATCCTTGAGTTGCTTGATTAGTCCGGGGATTTCGGACTCCGCCAGGGGCACTATGACTGTACCCGTTGCATCGAGCCGTTCGGTAATCTCCAGGCGGCGATGTCTTGGTACCAGTACACGCGGCGAATCCTGGAACATGTCGTACAGATCGGACCGGGCAGAACGTCGAAGCTCGAGCACATCACGGAAACCGCGTGTACTGATCAGTGCAGTGCGCGCGCCATTTTCTTCGAGAATCGAGTTGGTCACCACGGTGGTCGCATGAGACAGCAGCGACACCTCATCAGGCTGGACACCATAACGATCGAGCGCACTGTGCAGGCCGCTCAACACCGCTTTGCCGAAATCACTCGGAGTAGTGGGCGTTTTGGCAATACCAATGGTACCGTCGACATCGTTGACTAACGCAACATCTGTGAAAGTACCGCCGATATCAATACCGAGACGCCATGCCATCTGTATTTTTCCTATTCTGTTTGATTCAGGCTGTTTGCCGGAAGAGGCGCTTTAACAATCCTGGTGCTCTGATTCACGACTACACGGACCGACCATAGCAAACGCGTCGATGTCGGTCACAATCGATTCATAGGCCAAAGCAAGCTCTGTTATTCAAATTGATTATAGTTGTCGCAATCCGGTGATGTTGAGATACTTCATCTTCGAATCAGGGAGAACTAATCCATATGTCTAACGCACAATCTGACGACATGATTTGCGAATACCGCAGCCCGACGCTGCCACACTCAGGGAGGATTCACGATGGCACAAACCCAGCCGACTGATGCGTTATCTCCGAAGCCTGCATGCCGTACTTTATCCTCCCGTTATTACTGGAGCCCGGAGATCTTCGAAAAGGAAAAAACCGCTATCCTATACCGTCACTGGCATTATGCCGGTCACATCAGCCAGTTTGCTGCGCCAGGTGATTATCTGACTCTCAGAATCGGCGATGAACATCTTATCGTCATGCGGGGAGATGATGGTGACCTGAGGGGCTTTTTTAATGTCTGCCGGCACCGCGCTCATCGACTGCTGGAAAACAGCGGCAATGTAAAGGCTATCGTGTGTCCCTATCATGCCTGGACCTACAACCGCCAGGGTGAACTGCGGTATGCACGCGGTACAGACGCGATGCCTGATTTCGAACTGGAAAAGCATTGCCTGAGTTGTTTTAAGGTCGAGGTGTTCTGCAGTTTTGTGTTCGTGAATCTCGATACGAATGCCATTTCGTTGGCGGAACAGGCTGGTGACCTCGCCGAAGATCTGAAACTGCGGGTTCCCTTCCTCGACCAGCTCAAACCAATACTGACCGATACCGGTAGGCCGACCAGTATAGACGCCAATTGGAAAGTAGTAATGGACAATTTTTTGGAATGTTATCACTGTCCGAAGGGGCATCCTGCATTCGCCGACATGATCGACATGGACAGTTTCGAGAACGAAACATTTGGACTCTGGTCCAGGCAATCCGCTTCGATCGTTAATCCCAACAACAGCGCTTACCAATTCTCTAAAGATGCACCGCTTCAGGATGCAAATTTCTGGTTCTTGTGGCCAACACTCGCGATGGGGTATCTACCCGGCGAAAAAATATTCTTTGCCTCAGCCATCCTGCCTAATGGAATAGACAAGACTTACCGCTACGGCCACCGGTATGTCGTTGATGGAGCTCCGTTACCCGGCAACTACAACGACTACATCAATACCGTGATCGTCCCGGAAGACATCGACCTGTGCGAATCGGTTCAACAAGGATTGATGTCGCAGTCCTACGAAGATGGTCCATTCGTGGTTGATCCAAACCAGCTTGGAATCTCCGAACACGCTGTGCAGCAATTTCATGGACTCGTGCGGACCGCACTGGGAAATATTTAACCGACCTGTCCGGTAAAGCCGCGTCCGGTTGGTACCACCCGAAACAATTGGTCGCTATTTCAAAACCAAGATCAAGGACAACTCAGATGAAGAAGATCGGATTTATCGGCCTGGGCACGATGGGCGCCCATTTTGCGACCAACCTGATCAAGGCCGGTACAGAGATTACCGTGCACGACATTCGGCGCGATAGCGCGGATTCACATCTGTCGGCAGGCGCCAAATGGGCTGATACACCACGGGAGCTGGCAGCTGCTTCGGAAGTGATCATGACCTCCCTACCCGGACCAGCCGAAGTCGAAGCAGTGGCACTGGACGAGACCGACGGCCTGATTGCCGGTATGGCGCCGGGCACTGTGCTGTTTGATCTTTCAACAAACGCACCAACCACGGTCCGCCACATCCACGAGGTCTTCGCAGCCAGGGGCCTGCATTGCCTGGATGCGCCGGTCAGCGGTGGGCCTAAGGGCGCAGCCTCCGGGAAACTCGCCATCTGGATCGGTGGCGACGAGACCGTTTTCAGCGCCAACCGGACCGCCCTGGACATACTGGGTGATCAGGTCCGCTATATCGGCCCAATCGGTGCCGGCACTGTGGCCAAGCTCGTGCACAACGCTGCCGGTTATGCCATTCAAACCGCCCTGGCGGAAGTATTTTCCGCCGGCGTCAAGGC
>ERZ651768.885-NODE-885-length-22063-cov-3.957018_pt1 | contig 22063 bp, 22 predicted proteins | sample MGYA00514754_ERZ651768 | MGnify/ENA metagenome assembly ERZ651768
ACAGGCTAATTCGACTGGCGAAGCGGATCTATGATGCTGCCAAGATGAGAACGGTCCAACTATTGGATTAGCAGGGAGAGATGCGCCATCTTCTTGTTGCCTAGCTTAAATTTCTGGCCACTTCCTCCTTGCGCTTCAACATCTCTTGAAAGGAGTCTGTGACCACCGAGTCCAACCGAAGGGCTGCCATCTGATGGATATCACGGTCGAAGTCCAGGTCCCAAGCCAACACTCTGGCGCCTCCGGAATGAAATCTTAGGTGCAACCTGGGGTTGTAAGAGTCGTTGACTGGGTCGTACCAGTCAGCCCGCAACAGGGAGCTGAATATACGTGAGCGAATCGGGAATGGGTGGCGGCGAGACCATATGTAACCCCTCGTTATCCTGGGGTCGATCGTCTTGAGCTCCCAAAGGGATATGGGATTGAAACTGGCGACAAGTGTGCTGTTCCAGCGGGCGTGACGCCGAATCACATCAGCCACCTGATGGGTGATGAGCCTCATCCCCTTCATTATGACCTTCATTTCCACGTTGATCAGGAAGTCCGCTGGGAGAAATTCGAACACCTCATCTTACGTCGACGGCCGCTCGCCTTGGAATTCAGGAGAGAACCATGACCCAGCATCGAGGCTGCGGTCCTGGTCTTGGGTCCAGTGATTGACCGGTCCTTTGCCGTCGGAAGTGCGGTCTAGGCAGCGGTCGTGGAACTCCACCAGCTTTTCCTCCCTGGTGAGCCGGACGTCCAACTCGATGCCGTCAGCCCCAGTTCCAGCGCTTATTGTGAACGCCGGGATAGTGTTTTCCGGGGCGTTGGTGACATCGCCAGGGGAAGAGAGCCGGGAGGGAAGTCCCAGCGGGTGATGCGCCCTGTTGAACTATCTTTTGCCAATCGGGGACCTCGGTGCGAGGGGTATCCTCACGATACGCAAGGCCGAAGACGGGTGTCAATCAACGGCCGCCAGACCCGGCTTCCGGGCACAGGGAGTAGAATAACCAGGTTATCTCGCTTGCTTGCACCGGCGCGTAGCTGCCGGAGCGTGGGTCCGGTTACGGGGGCATCTCCACGGAATGAGGCCATCTTCAGGATTTAGAGGAACCGTTCTGTCGGTGTTGCAGAACGCCGATTTTCGTCTTATCTGGTATGTAGGGACCATGGGCGAGTTCGGCCGCCGCATGGAGTTGTTGGTACTGAGTTGGCTGATCCTCCAGTTGACCGATTCTTATTTCCAACTGGGCCTGGTGTTAGCTTTCAACAATCTCTCCCGGCCCATGATCTCCTTGTACACCGGATACATCGCAGACCGCTTCCCCAGGGGTAGAGTGCTGATCATTGGTCAGGCGTTGAACGTGCTGACGACGGCCACTTTGCTGGCGGTTATCGCCTACGACTTCGAACTGATTGAGGCCTGGCATGTTTTTCTGGCCGTTTTCGTCCAGGGGCTGACCAAGGCGATCGAAGACCCTTCCCGCCGTACGGCCATATTCGACATCGTCGGCCAGCGTCGGTTGGTCAATGCCCTCTCACTGGACGTGATCAGCCACAATATCGGGAAGATGAGCGGTCCCATAGTGGGCGGGGTCATCCTAGGCGCCGCTGGGTTCACCGAAGCCTATGCCTTCCTGCTGGTGGTCCACGTATCCAACCTGGCGTTGATGACCAAGCTTCAGATACCGGATTACCGGGGTCCCGCTCAGATCGAGCCGGTGGTACGCAGTCTCAAGGTTGCCGTGGGCTACGCCTGGCGAAGCCCGGTGCTGATCGGACTGTTCTACATCACGATCGTGATGAACGCCCTGGCGTTTCCCGTCCAGCAGTTCATACCGGCCATCGGCCGCGACCACTTAGGGGTCGGCGTCACGCTGGTCGGTCTCCTGGTCGCCGCCGATGGCTTCGGGCAGTTGGCCGGGGCCGGAATCATGGCCATAACCCGGGACCTGCGCTACCACGGGCGGGTCTTCGTTCTGGGCTCCACGGGCGTCTTGCTTATGGGCATGATATTCGTCTGGTCACCTTGGTATGCGCTGACATTCGGGCTGCTCACCTTTAGCGGTATCGCCCAGTCGGGTTTTTCCACGATGCAGAGCGCCGTGACTATGCTTGCCACGCCCCACGACATGCGAGGCCGGATGATGGGCCTTTTAAGCGTTTGTATCGGCGCCGGCACACCCTTGGGAGTCGTGGAGATGGGGGCGGTGGCTTCCGCGGTGTCCATCCAATGGGCCATATCGCTGAATGCATTCGCCGGGTTGATACTCCTCCTGCCGGCGATAGCCATCTCGCCTCTTCTGTGGAAGCCATTGAGCCAAGCGGAGTCGGATGCAGATTCGGACGCTGTTTCACAAGCCGCTCGCGGAGAGGCATAACCGCCAGAGACTCTCTTGCCCACCAACACCCCAAGGGTTATATTCTGATGGTCTGGGCAGTAAGGTCCATTCGTAACGGCCAAGAGAAACCCGGAGAAGAGATGCAGCGAATCGTAGATTGGCCGGCCCGAATGAAAGAGGTTGCCGATTTCGTGGGCCTGGACCAAGGGGAACTGGATATCATCGAGTCCACCCGGGAGTTGGTGTTGTCACGGGGCGAGGAACTGACCGCCGCGGTGTACGACCATTTCCTGAAATTTCCCGAGACCCGGCGGTTCTTTCTTGAAGAGGGAGGAGAGGTCGACGAGGCGAAGCTTGACCGCCGCAAGCATAGCCTTCTGCGTTGGCTGACGGGTTCAATCAGCTTCAAGGTTGACGAAGACTACCCAATCAGACTACTGGCCACCGGTATCGTCCACAGTCACCCCCCGTCCCACCGGGCCCACCTCGGTTCCATCCCCAGCAGGTTCATGACCGGCTCCATGTCGTTCATGCAGACGCTCTTGGCCCACCTATTTCAAGAAGAGATAGAGGACCCTATCGAGTCCCACCGGGCATCTGTCGCCTGGAACAAACTTCTGATGGTCCAACTGGATATCCTGCAAGCCGGGTATATCAACGAGACTCCCACTGAGGCCACCGGCGGACCTACCCAAGCGCAATAATTTTCAGTAACGATACCTAGGAGACAAAAATGGGCAAAGTTTTGGTGATTCAAGGCGCGGGCATGAATATGAGGGGCAAGGCCCAATTGGAGACGTTCGGACCCATGACCTTGGGAGAGATGAACGAACAGATCGTCGGCTACGCCGAGGAGTTAGGGATGGACGTCGAAATGTTCCATTCCAATATCGAAGGCGAAGTTATAAACGCTTTGTACGCAGCCCATGACGATGACTATGAAGCCGGGATAATCAATCCAGCCGGTTACACGACGACTACCGGACCCATCAAGGCCGCGATCGCCCAGGTAAAATTCCCGATGATAGAAGTGCATGCTTCCAACCCCACGGCCCGCGGCACCGTCTCACAGATACAACCTGTCTGCAAAGGCTCCGTGTATGGCTTTGGGATCTACGGCTACAAACTGGCCCTGGAAGCGATCAAGCAGATGGCCTAGCAGCTAATCGCACCTGAAGCAGCGGCGCTTCCCGAAGACTTCGTCGTGAACGCCTTTGGTGACGATCAAGTAATCGATGACGGCCCGTAAAGTCTTGCCCTCATCGACGATCTCGTACTGGTCTTTCATAGATCTGATGAAGGCCATCTGGTCCGTGCCTAATTCGACCTCATAGGTCTGTTTGGGGCTCGGCATTTCGGTAACTCCTTTGATAAAAAAAGGGGTTCAGGATTCGAAATAGATTTCTCCACCGCCCATGACGTCAAATCCGGCTGCGCTGTAAAAATCCGCAAGATGAGGCTCGAAAAGGACACTAAACATCTTGATACCGCTCCCCTTCACGCGCTCAGTGATCATCGCAATTAGGTTTGAAGCAATACCATGGCGGTCATGCTTAGGATCGACCATCAGGTCCCTCATGTAGGCGTCATCAATGCCGTCACTAACAACGTCAACGTAGCCGACAAGTTCATCGCCGTGGAAGCATGCAGCGCGTAAGCAGGTATTACCAAGGATTATTTGGTACTTCTCCACCCTAGCGTCCCAACCCACAGCTTCTCGCAAATCGCCGACCTGTATCTCGGTCGGCCCGGGGTTGTATTCGTACCGATAGTCCACGGAATCAGCCTTTCTTGAGCCGGGGCAGTGATGGCGCATGGGAAATCACCGATTTCCTAGCTACAATGCCGCGTCGTGGACCGCCTGGGACATGACCGAGAGCCTGGGGGTGTTGGTGGCCTCGGCACGGAACCCGTTGGTGATGTAAGCAAATGCCAGACCAGACTCACGGTTGGCCCAACCGATCGACGTACCCGAGCCGGCGTGGCCGAACGTCCTGATGTCCTCTTTGCCTGGGAGCGCGGTGCGGGGATCGCCCAACGACAGACCCAAAGAACGCTTCACCTGTCGGTCCAAGCTGTGGTCGAGACCCTCGGATTGCTGGGTGGTCACGGCCGCCACCGTCTCCGGTTTCACCGTGGTCACGCCGTCCAAAGTTCCGCCGGCGGCCATCATGGCGTAGAACCGGGCCAGCCCTCTGGCAGTGGCGATCCCCCCGCCGGCAGGCAGTACCGCGGTATGGACTTCCGGCCGGTTGTAGATGGTCACCTGGCTGGTACGGTCGCAGTCCTCCATGGGATGCAGTTTGGCCACCCGTTCTTCCATGGAGGGGTCGATACCCAGGTGGAATTCTTCGATGTTCTGGGGTCCGGTTATCTCTTCCCGCACGAACTGCTCGATGGGCCTTCCGTCGATGCGCCTGACAAGTTCACCCACCACCCAGCCGAAATTCCGGGGATGATAAGCAATCACCCGGCCAGGCTTGTAGTCGAGAGGTATCTGCTCCATGGCTTCGACGGCCGCTTCCCAGTCGTGCCAGCGGTCCCAGGTCATGTGACTGGGGGTGTCGGGAAACCCAGATTCGTGGGTCAAAACGTGCTTGATAGTGACGTCTTCTTTGCCCTTCTGGGCAAAACCGGGCCAATGGGAGGCGACCGTATCGTCCCAGTCCAACTTGCCCCGCTCCCAAAGGACGTGCAGACAGGCAGCGGTCACGGCTTTCGTTGAAGAAAAGAGGACAAACATGGTGTCCTCGGCCACAGGCTTACCCGTCTCTTGGTCGGCTAGTCCGCCGTAAAGATCGAGGACCGGCATCCCGTGCCGGTAGACCGCTAATGCCGCGCCCGGGTGGATTCCTGTCGCGATCTGCTGATTGAATAGTTCTTCCACGTGACTGAGTCCCCTGGGATCCATCTGAGCTGTTTCCGCCGCTACCACCATTCAGTTATGTCCTCTGCATCCTGGGATGTTCCCTGGTGATTCTAGATGAGGTCCGGCCTAAACGACTGTTATCTCTGCGCCGCCGAGGCCTTCTATCATTATGGATGCCGTGTCACCCGCGTTCACCGGCTTGGGCGACACGATACTACCGGTAATTATCACCATTCCCGCCGTCAGACCCAAGCCCTGCTCCGCCAATTTGTTGGCCAACCAGGCCAGCGGCTCCAGAGGGTGGCCCATGACATCCGAGCCATGGCCATCGCCTACCATCTCGCCGTTGATACTCATCGAGCCGTAGGCGGCTTGCAGGTCCAGATTTCGCCACTCGGACACCGGGTCTCCCATGACTACACCGGCGTTAAAGACGTTGGCGGCCACACCGGTGATGAATTGGACTTTGGGATCCATGTCGGGGGTGCGTCGAATATCTATGACTTCAAAGGCGGCGGAAAGGGATTCGACCGCTTCGGAAACTCTTCCCCGGTCGTAGGGAGCGCCCGATGGAGCCAAGTCTATGCCGAGCCTGACCGCTACCTCGCATTCAAGGCCCAGTTGCACAAAATCGGAGGCCTTCAGGGTGCTCGGAGAACGGCGGATATTGTCCTCCAGCATGATTCCCAGACACGGTTCACTGACCCCGTTGGCCTCCTGTAGCGCTTTGGTCGTCGCGGCCAGCTTATAACCGGCTATGGCTCCCTGCTCTTCCGAGATATGTTTCTGAAACTCACGTTGGATAAGGTACGCTTCGTCCAGGTCCCTGGGCATCAGCCGGTCTTCCAAGGAATAAAGTTGGTGGGACCGGTATTGGCCCGCAAGGGCGAGGCCTGCCTGCTGTACTTTGACGTTTGCTGACATCTGGACGACTTCCTTAAGTTGGTCTGGGGCATTTCGGGCCCGTTACGTATAGGGCTGGAGTTCTATCTCATGGAGCGCGGGCACGACCTCGCTGCCCAGGAGTTCCAGAGACCGCATGACATCTTTGTGGGGAATGTTCCCGTCACTGCCAATCAGTATTAGGTAGCCGGGGCTCAATTTCTGGACCGTGTCCTTTAATTTGGCGATCACCGTCTTTGGGCTTCCCACCACAACTGCGTTTACGTCTTGGAGGTCCTGGTAGGTCATGGGAGGTCCCCCGCCCCCGCCCAAGCGTCTGGTGGACATCTGGCTGGCGACTCTGGATTGGTAGCCGGGGGGATCGACGTGTTCTATGGGTCCGCGCATGCGGTGTTTCTGGGCCCAAAGAAAACCCTTGCCGATCTCCTGGGCCTTTTCATCGGTGTCGGCCACCAATGCCCGGACCTGGTACCCAAAATGCTTGGGGCCGGGTACGAAACCGACTTCTTTCGCAGTGTCGATGTAGACTTGTTTGAGCTCCTGAGTCAGGCCGATCAAAGCGCCCAGGTTCATGTAAGCATATTGGTGTTTGGCGGCCCAGATGACGCTCTCCGGGCTGCTGCCGCCGGGAAACCAGACCGGAGGATGGGGCTTCTGGATCGGAAGCACCCACGGATTCACCACCCGTCGCTGGTAATACTGGCCTTCGAACCGGAACGGGCCCGGCTCGGTCCAGCATTTGATTATCAGGTCGTGGGCCTCTTCGAACCGGTCACGGTTCTCTGTTGGAGAGATACCAGCCTGCAAGGTCTCCACAGCGCCGCCACGCACGAATCCTGAGATCAACCGGCCCTGGGAATAACAATCCAGCATGGCCAGTTCTTCGGCCATGCGCACGGGGTCGTTGATGGGGATGATGTTGCCCAAGATGGCGATGCGGACCTTCTTGGTGAGGCGGCTGATCACTGCGGCGTCGATGTTGGCCGAAGGTTTCATATTCCAATAGGCGGCATGATGCTCATTGGTCATGATGCCGTCCAAGCCGGCCTCATCGGCCGATTGGTATTCTTCGTGGTACTGGTTGTAGAGGACGTGGGCTTTTTCCGGGTCGAAGTAAGTGTTGGGAAAGCCAAGGCGGCCGGAGTCATACTTCTCTAGGTCTTCTTCCTTGACGTGGATATAAGGCTGTTGAGAGTGGAAGAAAACTTCAACGTGGTCTTTCATTAGTCAAACACGTCCAAGTGTTGGGTCGATGGGTCAGGCTACGGCCTAGTATAGCATCCAGCTTCGAGCCAGCCGTGAAGTTGGCGCTAGGCGGTCTCAATGCCGACGGGGCAGTGGTCTGAACCCATCACGTCCGGCAGGATGAAAGCGTCCGTCAGCCGCTCGGAGAAGACCTGGTCCACGAAGAAATAATCGATGCGCCAACCCACGTTTCGATCCCTGGCGCGGGTCATCATGTCCCAGTATGAATAGTTCTCGGGCTCTTGGTTGAATATCCTCAGGGTGTCTTTGTACCCGTGGTCTAAGAACTCGTCTATCCAAGCCCGTTCCTGGGGAAGAAAGCCGGATACATTTGCGTTTTCTTTGGGCCGGGCCAGGTCGATCTCTTTGTGGGCGGTGTTCACGTCTCCGCAGACCACTACGTGTTTGCCGCTCGCTCTGGTTTTCTCGGCATATTCCAAGAACGCGTCGTAGAAGTCCATCTTGTATTGGAGACGCTCCGCCGACTGCCTGCCGTTGGGGAAGTATATTCCAAACAGAACGAATTCGCCGTAGTCGGCGATGATGGTGCGTCCTTCGGCATCGAACCGGTCGCCGAAGCCGAATTGAACGCTATCGGGCGCCTTCTTGGTGTAGAGTCCAACTCCGCTGTAGCCCTTTCTTTCCGGCGTCGAGAAGAAAGAGTGGTATCCGGCCACGGACCGGACTTCTTCGGGGAGCTGCTCTTCGTGGGCTTTGGTCTCCTGAAGACAAAGGATGTCGGGATCTTCACTGCGGAGCCAATCGAGAAATCCCTTCTTGTGGACCGCCCTGAGACCGTTTACGTTCCAGGATATAACCCTCATGGGACCAACTCCTTCTTTGATTGACCGAAATTGCATTTCCGGGGACTGATTCGATACCGTGCGGATACGTGGCCGGTAGTAGCCTAGTCGAAATGTGGTGACAATTCTTTCGCCACCCGTTCCATGGAAGCCAACGTCTCGTTGTGGCCCCAGCCGCCGAACCCGAAGTATAGGATAACCTCTTCGATGCCGGCCTCCTCGCAATCCTTCAACACCCTTAGACAATCTTCGGGGCTGCCGGTGATGATGCTTCGGTCACCCAGATCTTCGGTGGTCATGTCCTGCATCCGCTCCACGATATCAACGAAATAGCGGATGTGGGCCGGCGCTGTTGCCCGGTCGGCGGGAAATGCCGGCAGGATACCGCGGAAATAATGGAGCAGTCGCTCTTTCGTTGCCAGCGTCTCTTCCTCATCATGGGTCACGTTGACGAAATAGGAGCACATTGCCTTGCGGCCCGGATGACCGGCCGCTTCAGATTCTTTCCTGAATTCGGCGACGGCGTTCTGAAGGCTGCCGAACATCATGGCGGCGGCAAAGGGCGCGAAGATGACATCGAACCCGGCCCGGGCGGCGTAGCGCAGGGTAGCTTCGCTGAAACACGCCACGTAGATCGGCGGGTATGGTTGCTGCACCGGCCGCGGTAGTACCGTGATCTCCGGGAATTGGTAGTGGACCCCTTGGTGGGAAGAGGTCTCTTGGCTCCAGGCCTTCTTGATCACCTCTAGGCCTTCAAAGAAGATCTCCTGGCTCTCGGTGAAATCCACTCCGAACGCGGCGTACTCCCGGGCGTCATAGCCCCGTCCCACCGAGAGTTGGGCCCTTCCATTGCTAAGCAAGTCCAAGAGCGCAAACTCCTCGGCAACCCGCAACGGGTGTTGTACCGGTAGCAAAACGGTCGCCGGACCAAGTTTCACCCGCTTGGTGCGCGCGGCCACGTTGGCTAAGAACACCGGCGCCGAAGGCAATACTCCGAATAACCCGAAGTGGTGTTCCGGCACCCATACTGAATTCAGGCCCAACTCTTCGGCGTGGAGGCATTGCTCCATGACTTCTTCCAGCAACCGGCTCGGGTCTTTGCGGTCCGCTCCGTACGCCGGTGGGTTGTCGGTCAGGGTAAAGTAGCCGAGTTTCATCCTGAGATTTTCGCTCCCGATGCCGGTTTCCAAAGATTGACCGATTATATCTGTTGACAAGCCCCAGTCAACCGGCGATGTTCAGCGAGTCGGCGCCGATTGTCTCGAGTTGTCGTGTTCGGACGCTGTGCTATTATTGCGCCCTCGATTGACAGCCTCATTTCAGGACGAATCTCTCATGACCAAAACAGGACAAGACCACCTAGATAGTTTGCGGGACGGGCGTAGCGTCTACCTGAACGGCCAATTGGTCGGCGACGTGGTGGACCACCCTGCCTACCGGAACGCCATCAGGTCAACCGCTGGGCTCTACGACTTCCAGGCCGCATCGGAGAACCGGGAACTTATGACTTTCGAGTCGCCGACTGGGGCAAGAGTGAACCGCTGCTGGCAGATGCCTGAGTCCTACGATGATCTGGTGCAGCGCCGCCGGGCCCTCGAGGCTTGGGCGGAACAGACCAACGGGTTCTTGGGCCGCTCCCCTGACCATGTGGCATCGTCTCTTTGCGGCATGATGATGCGCCTAGACCTGTTCCAAGCCCACGGCGCGGAACGGGCAAAGGCCTTCAGCGATTATTTTGAATACGTCCGGGACAACGACCGGTTCGTGACCTACGTGGTGGTCAGCCCGCAGGCGGACCGCTCTAAAGGTGTTAGCGGGCAAGCAGATGAATTCCTGACCGCCGGCATCTGCGACGAGGACTCGCAAGGAATCACCGTGAAGGGGGCTAAGATGTTGGGCACAAGCTGCATCCTGGCCAATGAGGTGTTGTTGGGCACTATCCAGCCGATGCAACCGGGCGAGGAGAAGTACGCCTTCTCGGCCTCGATTCCTTTGGGGACCAAGGGGGTCAAGCTACTCTCCCGTAAGTCCTATGAGGCGGCGGCGGTCTCGGAGTTCGACAACCCCTTGTCGAGCCGCTTCGACGAGAACGACGCAGTGGTCTATTTCGACGAGGTTAAAGTTCCTTGGGACAGGGTATTCGTGCACCGCGATCCATCGATGTGCCGGGCCCAGTATCATGAGACCCCGGCCCACGTATTCCACAACTACCAGGCTCAGGTCCGGTTGATGGTCAAGCTTCGCTTCTTGGTGGGCGTGGCGCGGAAGATTGCCGAGACCACAAATGTGCTCGCCTATCCTCAGGTGGTCGAGAGCTTGGGGGCTCTGGCGGGTCAGGTGGGGTTGATTGAGGGTATGGTCTACGGGATGGAGGCTAAGGGGACTTATGTTGGAAAGTATTACGTTCCTGACCGCCACCTGATGTACGCCTCACAGGTCCAAGCCCAGCAGATGTACCCAGAGGTGATTCAAGCCATCAGGCAGCTGGCCGGCGGTGGAGTGATCATGCTGCCGTCTGGAGCCGTTGATTTCGCCAGTCCTGAGACTGCCGGCTACATCGAAAAAACCCAGCAGTCGCCGGTGATGGACTCAAAGGACAGGGTCAAGCTCTTCAAACTGGCGTGGGACGCGATCGGGTCGGAGTTCGGCTCGCGGCACACTCAGTATGAGATGTTCTACGCCGGAGCTCAGTTTGCCGTCCGCAACCACTCTTACCGGACTTACGACTGGGAGAAGGCGACAGGTTTGGTGGACCGTTTTATGGATAGCTACGACCTACCGGAGTAGGCGCCCGAGTGTGGACTAAGATAGATGCTAGATCGCTTCGACGATCGTCTTGATCTTGGCGGTCAGGTCGGAGACGGAAAAGGGTTGGGCCAGAAACTCGGGCTGCAATTCCGAGCCAAACTGGTTGGAGATCTCTAAGATTCATCTTACGTCACCCTGCCGAAGTTTGTCATGACGGAGCGGCGCAGACCGAGTGTAAGAGGCCGGCGTATGTCAGACGCTCGCCTCTTCTTTTTCCCTGAGGTGTCTTTGCCAGAATCGCTGGAGGGCGACCAGCGCCCAGAGGCCCTCGATCACGGTGATGGGATAGACCTCTTCCAGACCGCTGTACAGCGAAGTCATACCCGACCCAATGGCGAAAATCAGCACCAACCACTTGGAGCGCGCTTCAGTCCAGTAGGAAAGAAACATGATGCTAACGGCGATGACGCCGAATACGGTCAACAACTACTGTGCCTCTGCAATGAAGTAACGGCGCTGGAAGTACAGGGCAACATTGACCAGGCCGATGAGCACCGGCACTTCGACCAACGGCCCTACCACTGCCGCCAGCGCCTGTCCGGAACCGATGCCAAAAACACCGACCGCCACGGCGATGGCCAGTTCGAAGTTGTTGCTGGCCGCGGTGAGCGCCACGGCGGTTGTCTTGGAATAGTCCACTCCCATGCTCTTCCCGATGTAGAAGGAAATCAGGAACATCACAACGAAGTAGATCGAGAGGGGAATCGCGATTCTCACCACGCTCAGCGGGATGTCCACGATGACTTCGCCTTTCAGAGAGAACATCACCAGTATCGTGAACAGCAACGCAACCAGGGTGACCGGGCTGATGCGGCGTATGAATACCTGCTCGTACCAGATCCGCCCCATGGCCCGCAGCAAAATTATCCGAGAGAGTATTCCGGCGAAAAACGGTATGCCGAGATAGATTGCCACGCTTTTGGCGATCTGGACGATGGTTATGTCGACGTCCAAGCCTTCCAGACCGAACCAAGTGGGGACGATCGTTATGAAGATAAACGCGTAAGAAGAGTAGAACAGTATCTGGAAGATAGAATTGAGCGCCACCAGTCCGGCCGCGTATTGGCTGTCGCCCTTGGCGAGTTCGTTCCACACGATCACCATGGCGATGCAACGTGCCGTTCCGATGAGGATCACCCCGGCCATGAATTCGGGGTAGTCCTTTAAGAAAAGTATCGCCAGCAGGAACATCAACACTGGGCCGATAAGCCAGTTCTGCACCAACGAAAGGGCCAGGATGCGCAAATTCCGGAATACCTCGCCCAGTTCCTCGTACCGCACCTTGGCCAAGGGCGGGTACATCATCAGGATCAGGCCAACCGCGATGGGTATGGAAGTGGAGCCGACCGAAAGAGATTCGGAGACATCCGATATCCTCGGCCAAATATGGCCGCTGCCGACTCCGATGGTCATCGCCAGGAAGATCCATACGGTGAGATACCGGTCAAGCAGAGACAACCGGCCTAGGCCGGTTGTCGTTGACTCCATGTGCGCCGGTGTATCCAGGCGATTCATCGATCAGTAGGTCGGTGGGCCTTCATCGAATTGGACCAAGATTCCGTCTGGGTCGTAAACGAATATGGTCCGGACGTTGCCCGATTCATCGGTGAAGTCCTCCATGGTCCCGGCCAACGGAACGCCCTTAGAGATCAGTTCTTTGGCGAAGGCATTGAGGTTCTCGACGCCGAACGAGATATGACTGATACCCTTCTGGTCCAGTTTGATGGGCTCGCCGCCGACTTGGTCGCCAGGATGGGAGGTTAACACCAGGTAAGGCTGGGTAGATTCGGGGTCGTCGATGTATACATCGGCCACCGTCCGGGATTTTCTGGGACGTTCGTACATATGTACCGACTGCGCGCCCGGCCGCTGGCCCATCTCCTGAGTGGCGTGCATCTTTACCGTGAGTCCCAAGATATCCCGGTAGAAACCAAGAGATTTCTCCAAGTCGGCCACGCAGATTGCGATGTGGGATACGCCTCTAACTTTCAAACTAGACTCCATCGGTGGGTTTCACTGGATGAGCATACCGCAGTGTAAAATGCTGGCAAATATGATTGTTCGTGTTCTTCTGTAGCAACCTATGCGTATCGGAAGAACGCACGAGGTGTTTCGATGACCCAAGCAGGCGATAAGCTGCCTCTGCCCCTGGATGGTATCAGAGTTCTAGACGCCACCCATATAGTGGCAGGCCCTTTTTGTTCGATGATCTTAGCTGATATGGGGGCGGACGTGATCAAGATCGAACGCCCAGGAACTGGAGACCTGGTCCGGAGCCGAGGCCCGTTCATCAAGTCCAAGGACGGACGTGAGGTGAGCTCCCGGTTCCTAGGCGTGAACCGCAACAAGAGGAGCGTTGCCATCGACCTGCGAAATCCGAGGTGCAAGACCGCCTTCGAAGAGTTGGTTCGCAACTCCGACGTGTTGTTGGACAACTGGGGTCCTGGGGCGTTCAGACGGCTGGGATTGGGCTACGACCACCTGAGCCAGATCAACCCCGGCCTGGTCTACGCCAGCATCACCGGTTATGGCGACAGCGAAGGTTTAAGCGGTCCCTATTCGGACCGCCCGGCCAACAACATGAGTATCCAGGCCATGGCGGGTTGGATGGAGATCACCGGAGACCCTGATGGGGGGCCCCACAGCGTGGGCGACAACATAGGCGATTCAGTCCCCGGCGTCTGGACCGCGCTCGGTATCGTCCTGGCCCTGGAAACGAAGCGCAAAACAGGGCGGGGACAGCACGTCGACATGGCGATGTACGATTGCATGTTCTCCCACATGGAGGGCAGCATGAACGTTTTTCGTACTACCGGGGAAACTCCGGTCCGCTCCCGCGAGCGGCTGGCCAACGCCGGAATCACATTTCGGGCCAAAGACGGCTACGTGGTCATGGCAGGAGTCCGCTCCGAGGAAAGACTTCGGGAATTATGGAAACTTGTAGGCCGGGAGGACCTGCTGGAAGGTGACGCCCGATATCTAGCCGGGCCCGGCATGGACGGCCAGTTCTACTATGACCACATCATCCCGGCCATCGAGGGGTGGTCCACTGGGATACCAAAATTCCAGGTTGCAGCGACGTTAACGGAGATCGGCTTCTCCATGGGAGTCACCCAGACCATGGCCGACCTGGCCGACTGCCCCCAATTGGAGGCCCGCCATATGTTCGTGGAGACCGGCGACAACCTAGGCGGCATATTCAGGGGAGTAAAGACCGCGGCCCGACTCACAGGCTGCGTCGACTCCCCCGCCGTAACAGCTCCACTCTTAGGCGAACACACCGCTGAGATACTCTGTTCGCTGGGGGGTATGACGGCTGTCGAAGTAACTGCATTGGAGGCGGAGGGGGCGCTTTAGGCAGCCTCCTCCGCCTGCGCGATCGGCCGCCGCACCAATGGCGAGAAAAACACAGCCGGCAGCAACAGCACCAATCCCAACGACACGCTCATGGCCACTGCAGCCTGGGCCGAAAAGAAGTTGGCGACTATTCCCACCGCCAACCCGCCCACAGCGGCTACCCCGATGCACTGTCCCAGCATGCCCAATGCCGTGCCCCGCATTTCCGGCTCCGCGGAAATCAGGATAATCGTGCTCTGCATGGTGCTGTAGCCCGCCGCGCCCAGCCCGGCCAGCAGCAGCATGAGGAACGACAACGGGTACCAGGGCGACATGGCGAAGAACAATAGGCTGAGCAGTTGCAAGCCCAGCCCTAGACAGAAGATGCGACCGTGGTACCGGACCACAGCCAGAGAAGCGATGACAGTCGCAGCTGCTAGGGAGCCGATAGCCTGAGCGGAGATCAGTATTCCGGTCAGCCCCGCGCCCACCCCCAGATGGTCTCTGGCAACCACTGGAAACAGAGATTCCACACTGAAGGCCATGGCGTTCATGATCAGAGTGATGATTAGAACGCTCCGTATGACGCTGTTATTCAATGAATACTTGAAACCGCGCGACACGGTGCTCCAGAACGAATAGGACGGCTTAACCCGGACAGGGCCCCTCGTTTCAAGCACCATGATCAGCACCAAGGCGATGACATAGACGACCATCAAGAAGATGTAGGGTCCTTTGAAACCGGTCAACTCGATCAGGAGGCCCGCCATGAACGGCCCGGCGAACCTACCGATGGTCGTGTTGATGGTTTCCAGAGACATGGCGCTGACGATGCGCTCGCTCCCGACCAGGTCGTAGATCAACGAGCGGCGAGATGGGAACTCCATCACGAAGAGACATCCCAGAAAGAAAGAGGCGATGAACACGTGCCACGGTTCAACCGCGCCGGTCAGCACCAGAGCCAATATCACGGCGGTGGAGGCCACTGCCACGGAGCGGGCAACCATCATTACGGCCCAGCGGTTGGCCCGGTCGGCAATCATGCCAGAGATCAGGGCAAAGGCCAACATGGGGATCCAACGGAAAACGAAGAGCAAGGCAACTTGGAACGCGGAGTCGGTGAGGTCTAACACCAGAAGACCCATGACCACGGTGTCCATCCAACGCCCGGCGTTGTCCAGACCGCCGGCGGCCCACATAAGCCGGAAATCCCGCAGGGCGAGCAGCTCCTTCACCCAGTCGCCCCAGGGTCTTTTTAATTGTTCTGGCGACCGTAAATCCGCCATCGGCTATGTCGCCATTCCGCGTAGTGTCATTAGGAGATTAGCCCGGACGCGGAAAAGAACCGGGGTCCGGCGGATGACCGCGGACCCCAGGTTTGGCCGTCTTTTTTGAATTCCAGGGGTTCCAGTTTCGGAACTGGGTTCAATTCCGGCGCCGAAAGAGAGGCAGTTTTATGGATAGGCTCATGAGCCTTTGGATTCCAGGGCGGCCAGAATGACGTCCGGAGTCAGAGGCAGATCGCTCATCTTAACGCCGATGGCGTTGGAGACGGCGATGGCCAGAGCCGGCAGCGGAGGGATGATCGGCGCTTCTCCGACGCCCCGTATCCCGAATGGGTGCTTCGGATTGGGGACCTCAATCATCACTGTGTCGATCATCGGCACATCCAACGAAGTGGGCATCCGGTAGTCCAGGAAACTGGAGTTCAACATTACCCCTTCTTCGTCATAGAAATAGCTCTCGTTAAGCGCCCAGCCGATACCTTGGACAGTGCCGCCCTGGATCTGGCCCTCCACGTAGGCGGGGTGCACAGCAGTGCCAACGTCCATGAACGCGGTATAGCGCAGGATATCCACCTTTCCGGTCTCGGGGTCCACTTCCACGTCCACCAGATTGCCGGCGATGATTGGTCCGCTGCCGGGGGAGGCAGCCGAGACCGAACACGTCACCGGTCCGCCGGTCTGCATCAGCCGCGCTGAGAGGTCCTTGAAACTGATATTGTCTTCAGTGCTGGTGCAGCGGAATATCCCACCGTCGAAAATGACCTCTTCTTCGTCAATCTCCCAGAGAAGCGCCGCCCGGGCCTTCATTAGTCTGATGGTCTCTTGGGCGGCCTGGATGGCGGCAAGCCCGGTGTCGAAAGCGGTGCGGCTGCCACCCGTGACTCCGGTCCAGCCGATGGTATCGGTGTCCACCACAGTTGGAGATACGTCCTCGGCGCTGATGCCAAGGATCTCAGCGGCCTGCATGGCGACGGCGGTACGGGATCCGCCAATGTCCACCGAACCTGTGACCAGGTTGATGGTGCCGTTGTTGTTGACAGTGATGGTGGCCGACGATGCCTGTCCGCCCTGCCACCGGTAACCCACCGCCACGCCACGGCCTTGGTTGGGGCCTGTGAGGGGGGTTTGATAGTGGTCATGGGCCTTCATGGCCTCTTCCATTTCCATGACCCCAAAATGGGGATGGGGCACTCCGTTGGGCATCCGGTCGCCTTCTTTGACGGCGTTCTTCAACCGGAATTCCAGCGGGTCCATGCCCAGTTTTTCGGCCAGTTCGTCTATCACCGGTTCAACGGCGAAAGCGCCTTGGGGTTGCCCGGGCGCCCGGTATGCTTGGACTTTCTGTTTATTAACCACTACGTCATAGCCGTCAACTAGCAAGTTCGCGATGTTGTAGGGTCCGGTGGCGCACAGGGTCCCTCCTCCTATGGGAGAGCCGGGATAGGCTCCGGCCTCAAAGGCCATCCATACTTGGGCGGCTGTGATCTTTCCGTCCTTAGTCGCGCCGATCTTGGTTCGCATGGTAGATGCTGACGTCGGTCCGGTGCCCTCAAAGACGTCCTTGCGGCTCATGACAACCTGGACGGGACGGCCGCTCTTCTTGGACAAGACCGCGGCCACAGGTTCCAGGTAGGTGGTTATCTTGGCCCCGAAACCTCCGCCGATCTCAGTGGGGATCACTCTGATCGCTGACTCAGGGATGTCCAAGATGGCGGCGCAGGATGAGCGTATGGCGAAGGACCCTTGAGTGCAGGTCCAGACGGTTAAACGTCCGTCACCGGCCCAGGTGGCTGTCGAAGCGTGGGGCTCGATGTAACCCTGGTGGACCGTTTGGGTAGTGAATTCCCGCTCGACGATCACGTCGGCCTCTTTGAACCCCTTTTCCACGTCCCCAAGTTTGTGCTGGATGTGGCTGGCGATGTTGCTTTTTGCCCCGGTGTCATCTCCCCGTCCGAACCGCTCCAATTTGAAGTAGGTTGTCAGGTTGCCGTGGAGCAGCGGAGCGCCGTCTTTCATAGCCTCTTGGAGGGACAGGACTGGCTTAAGCACTTCGTAATCGATCTCGATCAGAGCAAGAGCCTGCTCGGCGATATGTGGGCTGGTTGCCGAGACTGCCGCCACGGCATGTCCCTTATAGAGTGCCTTGTCGGCCGCCATGACGTGCTCCGCCATCAGGCGGGCATTGCCCTGGGTCTCAGCCAGGTCAATCATCTCGTCGGCGATGATGGGGAAGTCCTTGGAGGTGACCACCGCGGTGACGCCGGCCAACGCCTCCGCCTCGCTGGTGTCAATTGACTTGATACGAGCATGGGCGTAGGGACTGCGCAACACCTTGCCGTGCAGCATTCCTGAAAGCTGTATATCTGCCCCGTACTTGGCCGCCCCGATTACTTTGTCCACGCCGTCGTGGCGGATGGGCCGGGTACCTACGACGTCATATTGACTGGCTTCCGGAGACTGCTGGCTATCAGTGGTTGTAGTCATGTTCGTTCCCCCAAGTTGGATTTACTTATCGTGGCCGAGATTAAGTAGCTGACGGGCTTTCCGTCCCACTATATCCTTGGGCGTTTGGATGTCAATCACGGTCTTTCGATATCCCTGTTGCTTCGCAGCGAGATGCTAGCCCCGCAATTGCGGTATCACCTCTTTCCCGCAGAGCTCCAATTGGCCTGCCTGGTTGGGACCGCCGAATCGGATAACCATTGTCTGGGCGCCTGCATCAATGAATCCCTTCAACCAACCGATTGCATCTTGAACGTTGCCGGTGAAGACGCTCTGCGTCCGAGACATGGTTTCGAAGGGCATGTTGTAATAACCCTCTATGAACTCCCGCATCTCCTTGTCGGCTTGGGCCTTGTCTTCGTTTATATTCAATGTCGTGTATACGGCCCGGTGCAGACGTCCGGCGTCGTCGTCCGATTCTTTGGCCAAAGCTTCGATCTTCTGCCACCCATCTGTGAAAGCTTCAGGTGACGTAGAGTTGGGGAACCAGCCGTCGCCAATCTCCAACATTCGGCGCTGGGGTTTTTCGGCGCTGGCCGCCATCCAGATGGGTACCCCGCCCTTCTGTACCGGTTGTAGTCCCAGGCTGACGCCTTCCATCTGAAAATGCTGCCCGTTGAATGTGACTTCAGGCTCGGTCCAGAGTCTACGCATCAGAGTTATACATTCTTCGAAGATGCTGACACGGTGCCGGAACGACACGCCGCAGGCGTTGAACTCTTTCTCCACCGAGGGTGTCTTGCTGGCGATGCCAACGCCGAGGATGACCCTGCCTTTCGAGATGATGTCCAAGTTGGCGACCTCGTTGGCCAGTACGACGGGGTTGCGCAAGGCTGGCAGAAACACAGCGGTGCCCAGTTTCACCCGCTGGGTGCGCCCGGCAATGGCAGCCAGAGTGCTGAGGGCTTCCAATCGAGGACGAGCCAGGACACTGTCTCCGCACCAGACCGAGTCGAACCCAAGACCCTCGGCCGTCTCCGCCAGGTCGATCATTGACGCAAAGTCTGGGTCGCCGGCGGCCATGACCACCTCCCGGGTGGGGAGCAGGTAGCCGAAAGAAGTATTTCCGTTCGCCATGATAGGGCCTCGCAATTCGATTTAATTGGTAACGATATAAGGGTGTTCCGCAGATCGATCGGCGGAACACCCTTGTTAGGCCCTAGATTATAGCTTGCCGGTAAAGATACTGCGGCGGTAGGTGTTGAAAATTAGTCTTCCCGCCGCATCCCCATCCGGTATGCACCGTCGGACAGCAGGCCAATTACCAGAAGCAGACCGACGCTGCCCAATGGAGCGAAGATGGCTAGATCGCGTCCCAGATCGGGCGATCCATCTTCCCCAAAGGCTATATCCAAGCAGGGATTTGGCTCTTCGGACTCGTTGCCGGGCGGTACGGTGTCTCCGTCCTTACCCTCGCGGACCTCTTCGGTGGAGCCAAATGTCCTTGCAGCCAATACCATATGAGATCCAGTTACCAACACGAGCGATCTGTGCCCGGTTTGGGCAGGATATGGTGCGCCACATTCTTCCAAAGGTGATGCGTTCCGTAGGCCCGTAAGAATTTGCCGGAACTTTGCTGGAATTAAACCCGGGTTACCCCTGCGCGACCCAGCTCACCGCCCGTTCCGCGATCATGAGGACTGTGGCGTGAGCGCCGCCCGACCGTGGGACTCGGGGCATGATAGACGCATCAACGACCCATAATTTCTCTACGCCCTTCACCTTGCATCGCTGATCGACTACGGACGTTGGGTCAGAATCCGGGCCCATTCGGCAAGTCCCTGAAACATGCCTAGCCGTGCCCACGTTCTGGCGTATCCAGAGGTCAAGAGCATCATCGTCGGCCAGTACCTCGTCCTTTGGATTGATCCGGTGGTCTACCACGTCTTTATAGGCGTCTGATTCCAGTAGCCGGGTCGCCATGCGAATACCTTCCCGCACGCGCCTAACGTCGTTTGCGTTCTGGAGATAGCGGTAATTGAATGAAGGTTGGACCAACGGGTCGGCCGAGGCCAATCTTACGTACCCGGAACCGTCGGGCAATCCGAGAGTGCAGGAGATTCGAGCTACCTGTTCCGGCGGTATGCCGTCGGTTACGTACTTCGTCCGGACGCCGGGCACCTTTTCTACACGTTCATCGACTACGGGATTGGTCCTCAGCAGCATATCGTTGGCTTCGCTGGACCCATCGGAGGTGTAGTGCAGGCTAAAGTGGACTCCGTCGGTCTCTCCGGCGATGGAGACCCCATCTTTGACCTTGAAGGCAACGTGGGAGCTGAGATGGTTCCACAGATGTTGCCCCACGCCAGACAGCTGGTGGACCTGGGGTATTCCGAACTCTTGAAGTTGCTCCTCTGAACCAATACCCGACAGCATCAGCAAGTGAGGAGATTTGATCGCCCCGGCGCATAGCACGACGCGGTCTGTCTCGATGTTGAAAACCTCGCCGCCGCTTTCAGCTTCCACCCCAACGGCTTTTAGACCATCAAACAAGACTCTCCTGACGGCAACACTTCCACGCACCGTGAGGTTCAGACGATGGCGAACGGGGTTGAGGTAGGACATTGCGGCGCTCACCCGGACGCCGTCCACGTTATTAGAAGGAGACACCCCGACCCCTGCAGGGTTTGGACCGTTCGTGTCTTCTGTGGTGCCGAATCCCTCCGCTACGCAAGCTGCGTGGAACGCTCTTTGGATGTCTGGCCAAGTCCCGGACTGACGGCGCCTCACGGGCATCGGTCCATCAGTGCCATGGAAATCATCTCGGATATCCAGGTCACGCTCCATCTTTCGAAAGAACGGCAGGATCTTGGTATAGGACCATTCATCGTTTCCAAGGGCGGACCAAGCGTCAAAGTCCTCGGGTAATCCCCTTTGCATCGCCTGACCGTTGATGGACGAGCCGCCCCCGATCACCCGGCCTTGCGCCACGTGAATCTCGCCCTGCTCTTCGGTGATGGTCCCCCGCAGGGCCCAATTATGTTCCGAATCCGGGGATTCGGCGTATCTGGTGCCGCCGAACTTGATCTCGTCCGGGAGATTTGCTGGATCCGGATAGTCCGGCCCGGCTTCCAGCAGCAGGACAGAGGTGTTCGCATCTTCAGCCAATCGGCTGGCCAATACTGATCCGGCGGCCCCGCCGCCGACGATAACAACGTCATATTTCATGGATACCCCCAAATTATGGTTCGATTTTTCAGAACCTCGCCCAAGCCCAAGAAAAGCATCGATGAACGGCTCTGGTGACTTGGTCATCTAGACCAAGCCGCTCTGAATCTTAGCCAGCTACCGCGCTACAATCAATAGGCGCGGCTTGGCTGGCTTACTTCAGAGGCACATCCGGCGGACATCTACAACCTACAGACCCTTCAAGCATTCCTGAGGGGTCTGTAGTGGGCCCGTGTGATTGTTCGCTATCCAGACCCAGGCAGCAGTGTGAATTCGCGGGTGCCCAAGTTGTAGTAATTGAACTGTCCGGAACTAACGTTGGTGGCGATCAAACTAAAATGCTCAAACTCCACATCGTTGTGCACGGACATACGTTCCGCCATTTTCCCAGCGCCAACGTTTGTCTGAAGCGCTTGAACCGGTCCCGCGTTGTTTCCATTCGACCACTCCTCAGTTTCCTATCAATCAATAGCTTAAAGGGTTGAGAAATCGACGATAGAGCCGTTAGTCCCGATATTTTTGGGCCGGACGGGCTGACGCTCTTGAGCGATGCTCCAGGCCCACATGAGCACCGAACTTACCTCGAAGGGTTTCTTAGGCCTCCTCCATTGCTCTGGTTTTCACCATCTTCATGATCTTTTTCCTCGCCACTGTGTCCGCTCGCTTTTTCGCCCGTCTCTCGATTCGTACAGCCCTCGTTTCTGGGTTCCGGTGAGTCGTTTCTTTCGGCATCTTCCTCTCCTTGATTGTCCCGATCAGGGGATTGGCTCCGTCGATTGGGGATGAGACCGCTTCAAGATCAGTCGGTTGCAACAGTGA
>ERZ651768.886-NODE-886-length-22061-cov-6.164802_pt1 | contig 22061 bp, 17 predicted proteins | sample MGYA00514754_ERZ651768 | MGnify/ENA metagenome assembly ERZ651768
CGTTCTCCTCCGAAGCAGCCACCTCCTCTTTCTCTAGCGCCTGCTCGTCCTCGCCGCCGCCGCCTCCCGTTTCGTCTTCCGCCACCGCCGCCGCCACCGCCGCCGCCGCCACCGCCACCGCCACCGCCACGTGGTGCTTGGTCGCGCGCTTCGTTTACAACGATAGGTCGACCATCGAGCTCACTACCATTCATTTCTGAAATGGCCTGCTGTGTTGAACCATCTTCTGTGAAGGTTACAAAACCGAAACCGCGTGACCTTCCGGTCTCACGATCACTGATTACCTGCGCCTCTTCAATGTCACCGAATCGCTCGAAAGCTGCTCGTAGACCAGACGAATCTGTCGCCCAGGCCAGGCTACCAACAAATAACTTCTTACCCATAAATCAAGCCTCGTACTTGTGGGAATCCCATCCATTGCTCGTTTTCGAGCATATGTAGTACCGTTCCGTACGGTTATCGTCCCACTATCTTTGTTTAGCACTCTGCCATTTTGCTATCGCAAGACACATCTCGCTGATGAAGTCTTACGGCTAACAGGCCGAATGCATCTTCAATGATAAACATTATTTGTTGATTGTGGGGTTACATTCAAAGTTATTAGTTCTCGGTCCTTACTGATTTAGGGTGAAAAACTTCGAAAAATGTCTTAATTCGAAATCCGGTAGCTGATAGCCACACGGTTATTCACTTTTACTGCTTGCGGTGTCAAGAAACCATCTTTAGTGTTCACTTGTTACATTGGGGGTAGGCGAACAATGCTTATTATTTCTAATAATTATTGAGTCGGGCTTGGTTAGGGTGATGGGCCGGTACGGTTTGATGACAGACACAAAATGTTCGAATTACTAAAGGAGTGATATGGATCCGATTCAAGATATCAAGCGTCCTTCTAAAAAGTTGATCGCTACTTTATATGAGCACGTGAGTGCAGCAACGGCATCAGGGGATCTCAATAAACTGGGCATCAGAAACGCGTTCATACAAGGCCCGTTACCTTTTACTCCAGGCAAGAAAGTGGTTGGTCCAGCATTGACCCTGCAATTTATGCCAAAGCGTGACGATATCTATCCCGATGGTGAGTATGTCGAACCTGAAACTCAACTTCATCGTCATGCCCTTTACAATACCCAGCCAGGTGATCTTATAGTTGTGGATGCAATGGGACGTCTCGATAGCGGTGTATTTGGCAACATGATGCTCACATATTTTCATGGTGCGGGCGGTATAGGCGCTATAGTTGATGGTTGCATCCGTGATTACGCCGAAAGCAGAGATATAGGACTAGGCCTCTGGCTTAAGGGTGTAACCCCTAATTTCCACACGCAAACGGAGATGTTTCCGTACGCAGTAAATATTCCAGTAAATTGTTCTGGCACCTATGTTGCCCCTGGAGACATAATCATCGCTGATGATGATGGAGCAGTAGTCGTTCCGATTCATTTGGCCGAAGCGTTGGCCGAACGTGGCCAAGAGCATGCTGAATGGGAGGAATTCAGTAGGGAAAAACTGGAAGCTGGTGGCGACTTAAGACGTTACTATCCTTTGACAGAAGAAGCTCGCCCCGAATATGAAGAGTGGAAGAGAAATCAGGGCAGTTAACGTCGCAGTTGGGTGGATACCCAATGTCACTAAACTGAAGTTGTATTTGTGGGAGCGCGTTTTTCAGACAGATCTAGTCTTTACCAGCCTGTTGATGTACCGGATTTAGATAATGAATATGTTTTGCCGAAATTTGAACATATATTGATCGAGCCAGTTTATTAATGTTTCTGGGGATATATGGGTTTGACACGACCAGATTGAGGTGGAATAAGGCGTATCATTTTGGGCTTGGCACAACACACAAATCTTCATCAGGGGTAGGTAAAAGATGTATGTGATCCGCAGAGTGTATGAGGTTAAACCCGGAATGGCTCGAAGGTACGCGACAATAGCAATGAAAATGTGCGAGGAGTATGAGGCATCAGGTCAAAGGTCAACCGCGAGGATATATTTTAATGGAGGAACAATCCCTGGAGAGAGGAATCGCGTTTACATGGAATGGACCGCCGACATCCTTGACTCACCTTATCGTGAAGGAAACGTTATTCCTCAATCGGTAAGGGATGTCGGGGCCGAAGGCCGAGACATGGTTATCGACAATTGGATCGAGTTCTACGAACTTATGATTCCTGCAAAGTCTGACAATGGCTAATGGTTAGTTTGTTCTATTCAGTGCTTTTATGATTGCCTGACAACGTGTTTGTGCCTCGTAAGCAGTGCTTGCTTCACAGAACATGATGACGTTTCCATAAACTACAAAATCGCCGTATTTGGGAGAATTGGTACAGTCGCGACCGCCGCCTGGTACACGGGCCGCACATGCTCGTTCATCTGCTATCGGCCAGGACCAAGTGACGCTTTCGCGTTTTAATTCGACGTTTGGCCCGACGATTTCTAGTGCTATGGGAACGCCCTGTTCAATAGCAATTTCATGATTGGGGTAGAATCGAATTTCCACGTCTTTGCGATCGTGGAATCCCAGTGTCGCACTAACAGCACTTGGAAGACCGTCGACTTTGTAATCCTTGCCATGTTTTATACCAGCTGCCTCAAAGTCGGCGAAGGTGAGAACAGATTCTGAGTTAGTAACTATCGAACCAAAACTACTAGATCCTTGGACGGTATCGATGTGGACCTCTGACGTGAGCTCGCTGTTACATGCGGCCAGTGTCAACGCCATAATCGAAAGTGTCGACACAAACATCCAGCGTAATCCAGCATTGCCGATACGTTCAATCAAATTGGATAGGTTTCTGTTGACCATTTTTGAGTCGCTTAATACATCATATTTACATGTTTAGTCATGGCCTCGATCATCGGCCTATTTTTATTGATAGCTTCTCAGTAAATTTGACTGGAAGTTTCTCGTTTGCTCAATAGATAACTCTGTTAGCGACACTACAAAGTGAAATCCATACCTGTTAGAGCGTTTTCGAAATATGGCTAATAACGTATGGAATGAGTACCCGAGTTCTCCTAGTTAATGGAGATTTATATGGTACCCCTGGCGTGAATCGAACACGCGACACACGGTTTAGGAAACCGTTGCTCTATCCACTGAGCTACAGGGGCATGTTGACTATTCTAAGTTTAGAACTCGTTGATTGGCAGCTTTAACCAACATAGGTATCTGAAATTTGAGTGTTTAACGGTTTTTTATTTTTAAAACTTCATCGATATTTCAATATACGAAAATCAATCGTGACAACTACTTCAATAACCTGTATGTTCTTGGCAAATATTAGTTTTCGCACCGTGAATATGCCGTGTTAGTAGGAACCAATGACTTCTGCCAATTCAAATCTATTCGATGACCTTGGACTTGATCGCGTTATCAATGGGAGGAGCTGGGTGACGATATTGGGTGGCAGTCGAATGGTGCCAGAAGTTAGTCAGGCTATGTACGACGCGGCTGATACATTCATCGACTTCAATGAACTTAATAAGCGCGCAGGTGAAAGGATAGCTGAATATACCGGAGCAGAGGCCGGGCTTGTAGTTTCCGGAGCCTCTGGAGGCCTTTTGATGCAGGCTGCGGCTTGTATGGCAGGTTCAGATCCCGATTTGATTGTGCAACTGCCCGATACAACCGGAATGAAAGACGAGATCCTGATTCATGATAAACACCGTTTTGGCTATGAGATCTGCTATAGGACTTCAGGTGCCAAGCTTAAGCAATGGGGTACCGGTGAAGAACCACTTTCCGAGCAGCTTAGGTCTTCAATTGATGAACAAACTGCTGCCGTAGCCTACGTATTCGGTCCATGGTTGTCTTGCGAGTTATCGTTGGAAGAGGTTGTGGCAATTGCGCGGGAACGAGATGTTCCAGTGCTTGTTGACGGTGCTGCTATGTTGCCACCGGCAGAGAATCTAAGACGGTACATAGCTGAAGGTGCGGATATGGTGACTTTCTCAGGAGGGAAAGGCGTTAGGGGTCCACAATCAACGGGGATATTGGCTGGAAGGGCTGACCTGATAGAGGCTGCTCGTTTAAATATGTCGCCTCATGCTGGAGTAGGAAGAACGAGCAAGGTTGCCAAAGAGGAGATAGCCGGGCTTTTGGTAGCTCTTGAACGATTCGTCAGCATGGATCATGAGGAAGAATGGGCTATATGGCGTGAATGGTCTGAGACGATAGTGGCTGCAGGGAAAGATATTTTCGGTTTGAAGTCAGTTATTGAAGATGGCGATCCCAACCGACAAGGGCCTACAGCTGTTTTTTATTTCGATGAAGATTGGGACGGCTCGCCTTCATCTGTGATACAAGAGCGGCTTACTGCAGGATCTACGCCGATCCACGTTGGAACAGGTAGTTATGCAGATGAATTGTATGTGAGCCCCGTGGCGCTTGAACCAGGTGAAGCCGAGGTCGTTGCAGAGGCGCTCCGTGCAGAATTTTTATCTAACAATTAACGGTCAGTTGCATCGCTGCGTTAAGGTGCATGAGTAGTGTGATTCTAGGCTTGCCATGATTAAGTCCCCATGTTTTTTTTTGAAATCCGTACTTGATTCGGAAGGCATCGATGGTACTTTAAAAGTTGTTTCCGATTCGTCGTGATAAGGAGTGCATGTTGCACTGCGCTACATTGAACTGTAGATTGCTTCCCAACTATTAGTCGGACTCAACATTCAACAATTTTGGTACCTATTGATGAAACCTGGATTTTTTACGATGCCTTTGCACCCACCGGGTGCTGATATGACGGAACTGTTAAAGTCCGATCTTCACCAGATCGTCAAACTCGACGAATTGGGGTATGAAGAGGCTTGGATTGGTGAACACTTTACTGCCGAATGGGAGCCAATTCCGTCGCCAGAACTGTTTATTGCTCAGGCATTAGGGGTAACAAAAAATATCCGTCTTGGTACTGGTGTCACCTGCATGCCCAATCATGATCCGTTTGTGTTGGCCCACAGAATCGCTCAGCTCGACCATATGGCGGAAGGGCGACTTAATTGGGGTATTGGAACGGGGAGCTTTCCAGGTGACACCCATGTTTTTGGGTATGACGAAGATGGTGGTGTAGATGCAGGGGCTTACACGCGCGAAGCACTTCAAACTATATTAAAAATTTGGGCCAATCCTGAACCGGGTTTATATGAATCAAAATGGTGGAAATTTAGAATTCCCGAACCCGACGATGTCATAGGAATGCGGGCGCATGTGCAGCCGTATCAAAAGCCACATCCTCCCATTGGAGTGGCGGGTGTATCGCCCAATTCCCCTACTTTGAGGATGGCTGGTCAACTTGGTTGGATTCCAATGAGCATTAATCTTGCTCCACCTAACCAGATTAAGACTCACTGGGACTCCATAGCGGAAGGAGCGGAACACGCAGGGAAGAAGCCAGACCGTTCGCTTTGGCGCGTCGCGAGGGAAGTATTCATTGCAGATACAACTGTTGAGGCACGTCGCTTAGTGAAAGAAGGGACATTGGCACGAGATTTTGAAAGATATTTTATTCCTATGCTTTCGAAAAATGGCAGAATTGGAATCATGAAGAATGATCCAGATATGCCTGATTCGGATGTGACAATCGACTATTTGATCGATAACGTGTTTATTGTTGGAAGTGTTGCAGAGGTTACCCAGAAATTGAACGATTTACATGGTGATCTTGGCGGATTTGGAACACTCCTCGCAATGGGACACGAGTGGAATCCGTATGAACCTTGGCAAGAATCGATGACGGCGCTTATCAAAGATGTCTTGCCTAATGTAGCGTAGGTCTAACGGCTGTAACGTTTATTCGAGATTCGCCACTAGTTGATCGCATCTTGTTCGGTCGAATTCACATAGCAGCACAGCATTCCCGGCTACCAAATAATCGGCATATCCGGTGAACGAACCACCACTAAAGTCCAAAAGTTTGCCACCCTTTGAACGTTTTACCGCGCCTTCAATTGAGCTTGTAGCAGCAGGAACACCGAATTCGACTGCAGCCTCATGGGTTTCATAGAATCTAATTTCGATATCTTTTTGATTAAAGAACCCGTACCAAATCTCACTTGACTCGGGAACGGTCGCGGTGTCGTACTGTTTAGATTTCTTCCAGCCTGCCGTTACGAATGAGTCAGGAGTAAAGTCGCGATCTGAAAGAAGGATCGATGCGGCTTCATCACTGATCGTTTCTTCGGATCCGCAGGCAATAAATACCAGCATTGTGAACGTGAATGTTGTTAGGAAGGTTAACTTTGTTAGTTGCATTGATTTTTCATTGAAACCTGCTCGAATTTTTGCTTGGTCATATAGAAGTAGGCTCAGTTAAATTATTCTCCAATTGTTTGGGATGAACTTTTGGGTTTCAGTTAAATGAACCTTGATCGTTCTTTAACTCCGGCTGAATGATCGATATACACGCTGATCGTTTCGGTGAAGAAATCAAAGCCTTCTGTCCCTTGTTCTCGTTGTCCCGTTCCTGAAGATCCAAGACCTCCAAAAGGTAAGTGAACTTCTCCACCGAGAGTAGGGGCGTTTACGTGAACCATGCCTGTCTCAGCAGAATTTATGTATTCGTAGGCTTGAACAAGATCGCGTGTGTAAACCGACGAAGAAAGCCCAAAATCTACATTATTCGAAATATTCACGGCTTCTTTTAAATTCGAAACCTTGAACACGCTTAATACTGGTCCAAAGATTTCTTCTTTAGCAATGCGCATTTCGGGATCTACATCTGTGAAGATCGTTGGTTCGATGTAGTATCCATCAGCAAACTTGTCTTCTTGGAGTTGATGCCCTCCAAATGTCAGGCGTGCACCCTCTTCTGTGCCTACCCCGATGTATCTAAGAACGGTATCGAGCTGGTTCTTACTCGACAGTGGTGCCACATCATTGGATTCATTCATCCCATCTCCGATAGATAAGGCTTTAGTCTGATCGATTAAGTTCTCCATGAACTCATCGTAGATTCCATTTTCGACGATCACCCTTGACGTAGCCGTGCACCGCTGTCCAGTTGATCCGAAAGCCCCTTGGACGACTCCGGGAACTGCCTTTTCTAAATCTGCATCGTTGAGAATTATTGCAGCGTTCTTTCCACCCATTTCACATTGAACCTTTTTAAGTAACTCAGAACCTCGAGCGGTGACTGCTGTACCGATTTCTGTTGAGCCAGTGAAGGAGATACCTTTTACCCGTGGGTCTTCGACCAAAGTGTTTCCGACTGATCCCCCTGGTCCGGTGACTAGGTTTAATACTCCGGGTGGGAGTCCAGCCTCTTCGAATATTTCAACTAGCTTTACTGCAGAAAGTGGCGTTCCCGAAGCCGGCTTGTAAACAACAGTGTTTCCAGATACCAAACATGGAGCAAGCTTCCATGCGGGAATTGCTAGGGGGAAGTTCCATGGTGTGATGAGGGCCACGACTCCGATTGGACGTTTTATTGTGTATGCAACTGTGTCTGGCAGTTCAGAAGGTGTTGTATAACCATGCAGCCGGCGTCCTTCTCCGGCTGAGTATTCGATGATGTTCATAGCGCGTTTTACTTCACCAATTGCATCAGCGATTGGCTTACCTTCTTCAAGTGTTATCGTCTCGGCCATTTCGCCTGCACGCCGAGCCATGATATCGAGTGCTTTATACAGAATCGCCCCTCTCTGAGGAGCAGGAACGTTAGCCCAATCATTGGAGGCAGCGTCTGCTGCAGCGATAGCGTTTTCCGCATCTTGGGGGAGACTGGCCTGAAATTCCCCGACGATTTGAAACGCGTGAGCAGGATTTGCTATCGGGTATGTTTGACCAGAAACAGAGTCTTGCCATTTTCCATTAATGTAATTTTGGCTTGTCTGGCGTGGTGAGTTATCGTTCATATTTCCACTCTCTGATCAGTCTACCGAATGGCTGATGTTTGCTCTTAACTAGGTATTTTGAAATATCTCGCACTGATAGTACTCGGATACGATCATTTCGGGCTGGCGTGAGAAGGTTTTCACAGATATTCTGACGCCCGCGGACACGCTTGTGATTTGTATCCATAAACCATTCGAATGGAGTAATAAAACGTATGCCAGCTAGCGGTAGTTCAGCCGTCACCATTCATTCTTCTTCTCTCAATCAGGTAGCCAGCGCCAGAACTGTTAATGTTCCTGGATATGACCGAGAGCGTCTTGAGGACGTTGGCTTTCTTGCATCAATGACATTTGTACTGATGTGTAATTATCATCAGACTGGTCACTTTGGCGGTCCGACAGCGTATATGCCCTATACGGTAGCCACTCATCTCGCTGGTCCTGAAAATGGCGGGATGACATTTGATTATCGTCGACCAAAGCATCCGTTTGCAGATAAGTTCATGCTGGCTGGCGGGCATAACGCTCCTGCGACTTATGCACTTTGGATGATCATGGGCGAAGCACTTTCTCAAAAGCATGCGATAACGGGTGATGACCGATATAAGGCCGATCCGAAGGCTTCAATGCTTTCAATAGATGCTCTTGGATTTCGTCGCGGTGCAGGCGCACTAGCAACCATCTTGGAGGAAAACGACCTGGTCGATCACCCCGCAATGGCTCAGGCTAAGATTCGGGGCATAAGGGCATTATCGGGACATTCAGAAACTACTGACTTGACCAATGATGTGAACGGTGGACCTTCCGGAATTGGTATCGCGACAGCAGCCGGTAAAGCAGCTTTCTGGGACATGATGGGGGCCGACCCGTCCCTGAAAATAATTGCGATTGAAGGAGAATTTGCTCTCACCTCAGGACATTCGCAGGAGTTTAAGACTCAGGCAGTAGCACAGAGAGTTGGCAAAAGACTGAGAGTGCTGATGTCTTATAACAACGCGGGAATCGATGATGAGCTTGTGGGCAGCGTCGTAAAAGAAGACACCTATCGAATAGAGGATCAGTGGTCATCATATGGGTGGAATGTGCTCAAAGTCGATGATGCCACAAATTACGACCAAGTTGTCGGCGCTCTGAAGACTATGGAAGATTGGGATCAGGATGACCGCCGCCCGATGATGGTAGTTGGGAAGACCGTAAAAGGGTTTTGGCCGGGTGCTAAAGACGGGATGCTTCCAGGTGGGGTAACCCAAGTGGTTGATCATGCTAGTCACGCATATGGTATGCCGATGAATGGAGAGTATTTCCAGGCTCTTGCCGAGTCGTTTGAGAGTAAGTACGGTGTAACTTTTGAGGGGATTCGCGCAGGTGCGGTTTCCGACGATCGCGAAAGGCTTCTTCAGCTTAAAACAAATATTGATATCGCTATGTCTGTTCTTGAAAAAAACGGTCTTGGCGATTGGCTTGCTGAGCGCCTTGTTGAGATTGGGGACCAGGTGAACGATAGCCTTCCACTGCGCGTGGATCCGAACTCCGATCCATTTCTGGATGATCGATTACTGGTAGCAAACCTTCCAACCGAGGCCACCACGGTTACCGCTGAGAATCCTGTCACAGGGGAGAAGAAGGATGTTGGCATCGCACTTTTCGAGCAGCCGGGAGCAATTAAAGGCACGCGTCGTGCGATTTCGGAAATCATCAAGTGGGCCAATTACGTCACAGAAAATCGTTTTGTGATCGTTGCAGCTGATCTGGCCGAGTCGATAAACGTTGATCATGGATCGCTTTGGGGCCACTACGATCCGATCGACAATATCGTGGGGACCCGATTGAAGGCACCCATACAAGAGGCGGGAAATGCTTCTACTGCGGTTGGTTTTACGAGCCAGTCGCTGTCGATTGACCCCGACAGGCATAACGGCGTTTGGTCAATCTCCGGATCGTATGGAGCGTTCACTCCGCTTATGTACCTTCCGTTACGCGTTTGGAGCCAACAGAATCAAGATAGTCCATTCAGGCTTGGGGTTGCTCATGTTTTGGCTGGGCATTCTGGACCCGAGACTGCAGCCGATGCAAGAACTCACTTTGGAATTTTCGCTCCGCAGGTTTGGAAATTGTTTCCGAAAGGGCAAGTGATCGTACTGAGTTTTTGGGACTACAACGACGTGGCTCCAGGTTACTTTGCTGCTGCTGAGATAGCGGCACGTGACCCGAAAGTTGGTGTGATAGTGCTTGAAGTTGCAAGACCAGACTTTGCTGTTGCAGATCGTTCTACGTTTGCAGATTCAGATCCTTGTGCTGCTGCCAAGGGATTCTATTTAATCAAGGATTATGACCCTAACAAGCCTAAAGATGGCGTTGTTGTATCCCAAGGATCGAGTTCTACTGTGAACCTTGTAAGTGTTTTGGAAAAACTCGAAGAAGCGGGGGTCAACGTAAAGGTGGTTGCCGCGATAAGCGAGGAATTGTTTGACAGGCAACCTAAATCGTACCGCGACACTGTACTAACGGATGCAGATAAGTTCGATCTGATGGTTGTTACGACTGGAACCCGCCGAGTATGGCCGGTGACCGGTGTTGGACCATTGACTGATGAGTACTCTCTCACCTCTGACTGGGATAACCAGTGGCTGAGTGGCGGGACTGAGGATGACGTTATAAAGGAAGCTCATCTCGATAAAGATTCAATTTTTGACGCAGTACAACGGTTTGCTGCTGATCACCAAGAAAGACTTTCGAGGCAGGCAGCGGCCTTTAATGGTCATGCTGGTTGAAGATCATTAAATGCGGGATAGAAAAAGACTGGTTATGGATAAAAAGTTATCTTCAGTTTCGCGATAAGAAAGTTATGCTACTGGTTTAATCGGTTGGGTATTTTCTTCTTATCTTTATAGAAATCCAGACTGGATTGTCGGCAATAGAACCTGTGAATTCTTGTGTACGGCTGATCAGCAATATGGTTCGATAGTGATGCCGATAAGCTGCACAGAAACGCTGAACTGCGGTTCCATTTGTTCCATACGCGATTCCGTTGGAAATTTGGTTCCAGTTATTAACTGACTTTTATATTGTCAACATGTGGAGCGTGTATACCGAGTGAAGCCGTGAGAAACTGGGCCACCATATCGTGAGTTGGCACGCATTCTGGGCATTCTTCGTTTACACCGGGCGTGTACTTGACTTTTAAGCTGTTGCCATCCAGAGAGACTGAATCGAGTGTTCCACCCTCGGATGCCACTAATTTCTCGATCTGTTCCAGTACGAAATCCACTTGGGCGTTTTTGGTGATTTGAACCATTTTTCCTCCGGAATTCGTGTTTTGAATGTGGTGGAGCTGGGGGGATTCGAACCCCCGACCTCGTCATTGCGAACGACGCGCTCTCCCAACTGAGCTACAGCCCCTAATTCAGTTATTACTCCGCCCAGAATCATCATTAAGCTAATCAACTAACTAACTTTAAGGATTCAGAACAAATTTAGCGTAGCAAATGGTCAGCTGGAAGTCTCAATCTTTTGTGAATAAGGTGCTACCATTTCGCCGGCTCATGGTCAAAATATTTTAGGTAAAGTTTTGATACTAATAACCAATGGTGGTGTTAAATCCATCAAATCGAGAGGTGCAACTTGTTAAAGCACTTTCAAGTGCCTGATGACATAGCGGTCCGGGTAAACGTCGATAGGCTCCGCGCTGTTACTGAACGGATATTTATGAAATGCGGAGTGTCTGAGTCCGAAGCGCATTTAGGTGCGGACGTGCTTATGTTCGCTGATCAAAGTGGCATCGACACCCATGGTGTATCGAACATGCTGCGTTCTTACGTGTCTGCTTACAACTCGGAGACTTTGAATCCTGACCCGCAAATCCAGATTGTGAAAGAGACACCTTCTACCGCGACCATCGATGGTGATGGTGGTCTTGGTCTGATGATTGCACCGAAGGCCATGGATATTGCTGTTGCAAAAGCCAAGGAAGTTGGAACTGGTGTTGTTGCTGTTCGAAACTCAGGACATTTGGGGGCTGCTGGTTATCATGCGATGATGGCAGCTAATCAAGATATGGTTGGCTGGTGTATGACTGCCGGTGGAAAAGCAATGGTTCCCACATTTGGCGCAGAGCCTCAACTGGGAACGAACCCTATAGCATTTGCAGCACCAGGCAATAATGAGCCTTCGTTTATGTTTGACGCGGCAATGACGTCAATAGCGGGAAATAAGATCGGCCTAGCAAATCGTATGGGCAAGGGCATGTCACCGGGATGGGTGGCGAACGGAGATGGGACACCTGATATGGATGGAGGAGCTGTTGCAGATTTCTCCGCTAGCTCCGTGCGTATGCAACTACCGACAGGATCTACACGAGAACTTGGCTCTCATAAAGGTTACAGTCTTGGCGTGATGGTTGACATTCTTTGTGGCCAACTTTCATTTGCGCCTGGGTTTGGCACATTGTCCCGTACGCGCCGAGCACACTTTGTTGCTGCATATTCAATTGATGCTTTCGGTGATATCAGTGAGTTCAAAGAGAATATGGATGGAATGCTGAAGGGTTTGGCTGCAACGAAACCGATGCCAGGGCATGAACGTGTTTACTATGCTGGATTACCTGAACATGAAGTACGGATTGAGCGTCAAAAGAATGGGGTTCCACTGCATCCCGAAGTGATCGATTGGTTTCGTGATATATGTGGTGAGTTCGAAATCAAGTTCGATCTTGTATAGCTCAATATGAAGTGTGTATCGAACAAGCTGTATTATTCAACGCTATCGCATGAGGAATCTAGATGTTTAAAGGTGTATTGGTTGGGTTTGGGATAATGCTGGCGTCTCTAGTGATTCCCGTTGTTCACTATGTTGCGGCTCCTCTAAGCCCATTCGTAGCCGGATTTATCGGTAGTGGCATTGCGAATATTAATCAGGATGGAATCATTAAGTTTGGTGGATTGATGGCTGGGTTGATGTTCATCCCAGCTGTTGTTGTGTTGATAATAAAATTTGTGTTTGGCGTAGATGAAATCATACGGATACCGACGACTTGGTGGATGATCGTTGTTGTGGCCCTTATTCCATACACGTGGTTCGGAGCTACAGTTGGGGCGTTAGGGGGTTACATGATCCGCAGGAATCAGGATATTAAACCAGACAACCTCCACGTTGATAATTAAGAGACTGACGCTTATTAGTGAACGTTAGTGAGGGCTCTCGTCGTTTGGTGTGATGCATGTGTTCGTTGTTCCATCACCTCGGAATCAGCAACCACCACTATAGGTCCAACTGCGTCTCTTGCAAGCCTGTCTGCGACACTTCCTAGGATAGACCTTCGAAGACCCGATCGCATTTTTGATCCTACTAATATCCAAGATCCAGAAGTCTCGACTTGTATCTTGTGAATTTGGCGTGTGAAATTTCCGCCGACTCGTACTATCTCAGCATATATACCTTCATTGGAAAAATAGTTGAGAATTTCCGATTCACTTGCTCTGTTTGCGTTTGAATTTCTTTCAATGATTTTGATGGTAGATCGGCTCGCACCGGCTATCGCGCTAGCAATAGGCAGTACCGAGTCTGAACTACGGTGATCACGTGGAATAATTAAGGTTTTAGGTGCCTTTGGAGCGTTCGAGGTTAAATCTTTGTGATGTGGATTAACGATTAATAATGGGGCAGATGTGGTTTTCCAGAGTTTGTCTAGTAAGCCGGGTGATATCAGGCGGTGGGCTCTTGATCGGGCAGTTGTCGCAATTGCTATCATCCCGAATGAGCTGGTTGTGGCGCGTGATGTAATCATTGTTGCTGCATCACCGGTAGCGATCCCCCAGCGACACCTCACGCCATGGGGCCCAAGCCTGCTGACTACTTCTTCTAGGTAGGCGGATGCAAGTATGGCTCCGCGATCATGAGGTGCGTCGGGGTAGTGCACTTGCCTAGGTCTTGCACCTCGCGCGGGATGGGTTGGAGGGAGGCTGTGGAATAGTGTGATTTCACTGGAGAACCATTCAGCGAACATCGTTGCAAATGGAAGTATTTGTTCTGAATGATGTGATCCGTTCAATGGCACCAGAACCCGGTTTAAATTCAGAGCAATACCACGATTTATAGCATGGCGTCGAACATCTTCATGGGTTGGTTGTGTCAAATCTGTATGTTGTGACATTGGTCGTTGTCTTGACTGATCAAGAAAGGGAGTTTATCGCTTTCATGAAAAGAGCGAGTCGATTGATTTGTTCGCTGATTTCGATGTTTTCGCCTTCAGCATGTGGGTTTTCGCCCTTAGATCCAAGGCCATCGGCTGTTGGAACGCCCATAGCTGCGGTGAGGTTGGCATCGCTTCCTCCTCCAGTGGATTCTTCAGTCATTTTGAATCCAAGTTTGCCTGACCATTCGATCAATTTTCCTGCTAAAGCGGCTATTTCTGGCGTCCGTTCCATTGGAGGACGATGGAATTCGCCTTCGATTTTGATAGAAGTGCCTTTTACTTTTTGCTTCAATGCACAGATCGATGATTCGAGTTTTTTTGCTTGAGTTGTGGTCCGAACTCGTACGTCAATGGTTGCTTCAGCGTAGGCGGGAATCGTGTTTCGGGCGGAACCGCCCGAGATCAGACCGGTGTTCACAGTGATGCCGTTCGGCCAGTCGTTCATCGCCTGCAGTTCGATAACCTTTTGTGACAGCTCGTGAATTGCAGATGCCCCACGTTCAGGGAATGCGCCCGCATGGCTTGCTTTTCCTTCGACGGATATGCGGAATTCGCCGAGTCCTTTGCGTTGAGTCTTGAGTGCCCCAGCTCCAGCCTGTCCGGGTTCCATAATCAGCGCGTAGGCTGCGCCAGTGGCTAGACTTTCGACAAGGGGCCTTGACGATGGGCTACCGACCTCTTCATCGGTGTTGAAGAGGACCGTTATCGGCCGATCGGGCCAGAGGTCGTTCGATTGAAGAATCCGGAGTCCTATGATTGTGGTGGCTATTCCGGCCTTCATATCGAGCACGCCCGGACCGTACATCCGCCCGTCTCGCTCGCGGTAACCCATGCGGGCCAGGGTGCCAACGGGCCACACGGTGTCGAGGTGGCCGACGATGAAAGCGTGCTGCTTATCTGGCTTGCTTTTATCGCCGGTCCATCTTGCCGATACGTGGTCGCCATAAATCGGTTGCGGGTGAACCGTTACGTCGCCACCGAGCGATCGCAGTAGTTCAGCCGCCAATGTGGAAACGCGATCGTTTGCAGCCTTGTTGCTGGTTGGTGTTTCGATCAGGACGAGCTTTTCGATGAGATCGAACAGTTCGGTTTCATGGGCGCTGGCAAGGGGCAGCCATGTATTCAAGATTGAGTCCTCGGCCGCGGGGAGCTGGATTGTACGAACCCGCGTTGCGAGGATTGTAGGCGGGCCTGCCGGGCTTCGCGCCGCGGGGATTAGCTGGTTGCATCCGTTGCAACGGATTGATTGAGTGCTTCGATCAGTTCTGGGTACCCGACACTTTTGCGGATTTCCTCACCGCTGATGTAAAACTGACTCGCATCGTGGCTCATAGTCTGTCTTTCTACCCGTTGGAGAACATACCCGTGGTACCTTTGCGGGCGAAGATACAGGTATCGAGTGGCAGCGAGCTATGGCGATTCATTTTCGTAGTGAGGAGTTCGAGCAGCGGGTGCAGCAGCTTTGTGCTGCACTCGATGCGCAGGGCTTCGATGGTCTTTTGCTCTTCAAGCAGGAGAGTATGTACTATCTTACCGGCTACGAGTCATTTGGATTTTGTTTTTTCCAGTGTCTGTATTTCGGCGCTGACGGGCGAAAAGTGTTGATGACCCGCGCGCCCGATTTACGCCAAGCACAGCATACCTCGACGCTCGATGACATTCGCGTGTGGACTGACGAGGCGGGTGCGTCACCAGCTCTGTTCCTGCGAAATATGCTCGAGGAATTGGGGTGCCGCAACCAGCACCTCGGTATCGAGTTGGATTCCTACGGACTGACCGGGCGTAACTGGGGAGCAGTGCAGTCGGCGCTGGAATCATTCTGTACGCTGACTGACGCTTCTGAAGTTGTCACGCGTTTGCGAATGGTCAAGAGTCAGGCCGAGTTGTTGTTCGTTGAGCGGGCGGCTGAGCTTGCCGACGACGCACTCGATGAAGCGGTGTCTCTTGCCCGGTCTGGAGAGAATGAAGGTCGGATCCTTGCCGGGATGCATTCGGTGATGTTCAGTGCAGGGGGCGATTATCCCGGTAACGAGTTCATTATCGGATCAGGACGGGATGCACTGCTGTGTCGTTACCATAGTGGTCGCCGTGTGTTGGATGACAAGGACCAGTTGACCTTGGAATTTGCTGGTGTATACAGGCATTACCATGCCTGTCTTATGCGGACCCTTATCATTGGCAGTCCGTGTCGACAGCAGATAGTGATGCACTCGGTTTGCCGAGAAGCGCTCGCTGCTTGTCGGGAAAATGTACGGCCCGGCAATTCGATGGGCACAGTTTTCGATGCCCATACCGAGGTCATGGATGAGGGCGGATTCCAAGCACATCGGCTGAACGCCTGCGGTTACAGTCTGGGTGCAACATTTACCCCAACTTGGATGGATTACCCCATGTTTTTTCATGGCAATTCAGAGCCGATCGCTGCTGGAATGGTTCTGTTTTTGCACATGATCCTGATGAACAGCGAAGAAGGATATGCGATGACGTTGGGAGAGACCATCCAAGTAACCGAAGCGGGCGCTGTCCGATTGAGTCGCCACGGTACCGACCTGATTGTTCGTGACTGACAGTTTGCGGAAATACATCGATTGATAAGACCTAGGAACATGCGCCAAGGAAGAGCCCCCCGCTGCGTGTCGCCAACGCTAAATAGGGTCTACAATCTGCAGCCAATCCCGTTGGAGCGACGACAGGGGAAGAAATGACGGCAAAACAACCACGCATGGGAGGGCGTGCAGCACGCCATGCGCTTCGGTCCGCACCCATACCTCCGGACGAGCGGCCGGTTCAGCCCGGTCAGTCGGGTGGGCGCTTTCAACCACTTTCTCAATCGGATGTTGATCGGGTCCACCATGCCGCATTGGATGCCCTGGAAACGATCGGTTTGGCCAATGCCCTGCCAAGCCAAGTTGAGTTGTTTACACAGGCGGGTTGTTCCATGTCTGAGGACGGACGCTTAAAGTTTCCTCGGGCGCTTGTCGAGGATACGGTGGCAAGTGCTGCGCGCACTATCGTACTTCATGGTCAGGAAGAGCGGTATGACCTTGACCTGAGTGGCGAGCGAGTGTATTTCGGCACCGCAGGCGCAGCCGTGCATGTGGTCGATATAGAAAAACGGGCGTATCGGGATTCCACTATTTCGGATCTTTACGATGCAGCGCGACTGGTTGACCGGATGGAGCACATCCATTTCTTCCAGCGATCGATGGTGCCAAGGGACCTCGAAGACCCGCGTGAGATGGATTTCAATACTTGCTACGCATCAGTACATGGTACGACAAAGCACGTTGGTACGAGTTTTGTTTTGCCGGAACATGCCGACGAATCGATCGACATGTTGGAATTAATCGCCGGTGGAGAGAAACTTTGGCGAGAACGACCGTTTGTAAGTTGTTCGTGCTGTTTTGTAGTACCACCGATGCGTTTTGCCGAGGATGCCTGCCGGGTGCTTGAAACCTGTGTGCGCCGCGGCATGCCGATTCTGTTATTGGCTGCGGGTCAGGCAGGGGCTACGAGTCCGGCGGCGTTGGCGGGTGCAGTAGTACAGGAAGTGGCCGAGGTATTGGCAGGATTTGTCTACGTCAACCTGTTGCGACCAGGTCATCCGGCAATTTTTGGGACCTGGCCTTTTGTGTCCGATCTTCGAACTGGCGCTATGAGCGGCGGCAGTGGTGAACAGGCAGTGCTGATGGCGGCCTGCGGCCAGATGGGTCGTTATTACAATTTGCCAACCGGAATCGCAGCCGGCATGGCGGACTCGAAACTACCGGATGTGCAATCGGGCTACGAAAAGGCATATACGAATGTGCTGGCAGGGCACAGTGGGGCAAACCTGGTCTACGAGGCGGCGGGTATGCACGCCAGTCTACTCGGTGTCTGCCTGGAGAGTTACGTCATTGACAATGATATGTTGGGCGCGATCAATCGAACGATCCGTGGGATCGAGGTGAACGATGACACGCTGTCGCTCGCTGCCATGCGCGATGTCTGCATCGATGGCCCGTCCCATTACCTTGGTCATGATCAAACAATGGCATTGATGGAGCGTGATTACGTGTATCCGGATGTGGCGAACCGCCAGAGCCCCAAGGAATGGAACGAGTCAGATCGACCTGATGTGTTAGAAGTGGCCCGCCGGAGAACGCAGAAAATTCTGGGTTCACATTTTCCAGCGCATATTCCAGAGGCAATGGACCAGGCCATTCGAGCGCGTTTTCCGGTGTGCTTTCCGCGCGAAAAAATGATGCCACCCGAGTAACCATAGATCGCACAGTTTATCCCCGCGCGAGGCGATGATCAGGGCGTCAGGCGGTCGATTCGCCAAGCCCCGTTTTCCCCCCGGTTGTACAGGAAACGATCGTGCAAGCGGTCTTTTCGGTTTTGCCAGAACTCGATGCTGTCAGGATCCACCCGGTAACCGCCCCAGAAATCCGGAAGCGGGACTTCGCCGTCAGCGAAGCGGCGTTTGACCGTAGCAAAAGCCGACTCGAGGATTGCGCGCGAAGAAATCACGGTGCTCTGCGCAGAGGCCCAAGCACTGAGTTGACTGCCCCGGGGTCGGGAGAGAAAGTATTGCACTGATTCGCTCTTTGATATCTTTTCAACACGACCAGCAACAGTGACCTGTCGGCCCAGTCGGACCCAGGGAAAGAGCAGCGCTGCCTGAGGATTGTTACTGATTTGCTTGGCTTTGCGGCTGCCATAGTTGGTAAAGAATACGAACCCATTTGAATCATAGCCTTTGAGCAGCACAGTCCGTACCGTGGGCAGTCCTTCTGCGGAAGCCGTTGCCAGTGACATGGCGTGCGGCATGGGGTAATTTTCGTCCCAGGCTTCACGGAACCATTTCTCGAACTGCACTATCGGATCTGATTCGAGTTCCTCGATCAAAAGGGGAGGCCGGGAAAAATCAGGCTCAAGGTGACCTTGCATCGGCATAAATTGTGTCGCCTTAATCGTCCGCTCAAAGCGGCTGGCAGATTGCAGCGATCAAGCGGTGTGAATCGGAATATTGGCGATCGTTTGTTTCCAGAGCGCCGGGCCGGTGGTGTGAATCGATTCCCCGCGGCTGTCTACCGCCACGGTGACGGGCATGTCCTTGACCACAAATTCATAGATGGCCTCCATGCCGAGATCTTCAAAGGCGACGATCCGTGCTGACTGGACTGCTTTTGAGACCAGGTAAGCTGCGCCGCCCACAGCAATCAGGTAGGCGGACCCGTGCTTGCGTATGGATTCGATTGCGTCCGGCCCGCGTTCTCCTTTGCCAATCATGCCGAGCAGGCCCGTTCGTCCCAGCATGGTTTCTGTGAACTTATCCATCCGAGTCGCTGTGGTGGGGCCAGCCGGTCCCACCACCTCATCGCCGATTGGATCGACGGGTCCGACGTAGTAGATAAATCGGTTCGTGAAGTCCACTCCATTGGGAAGAGGCGCCTGGTTTTCGATCAGATCGCAAATCCTTTTATGGGCCGCGTCGCGCCCTGTCAGGATTTTGCCGGACAAAAGTAGCGTATCACCCGGTTTCCACCGGGCAAGGTCTTGACGGCTAATTTGTTCAAGGTTCACGCGACGGCTCTGGTTGGTGGGCTGAAAATCAAGATCCGGCCAGTCGTCGAGGCGGGGAGGTTCGAGATGCGCCGGCCCTGTGCCGTCAAGCGAAAAATGGATATGTCGTGTAGCTGCACAATTGGGAATCATAGCGACGGGCAGCGACGCCGCGTGAGTAGGGTAGTCGAGTAGCTTGACGTCGAGCACCGTGGTGAGTCCACCCAGACCTTGTGCGCCAATGCCAAGTGCGTTGACCCGGTTGTAAATTTCGAGGCGCAATTTTTCCTGTTCTGTCGTGGGCCCGCGGGCAATGATATCGTCCATGTCGATCGGTGCCATTAATGATTCTTTAGCAAGTAGTAAGGCTTTCTCCGGGGTGCCACCAACCCCAAGGCCAAGAATTCCAGGTGGGCACCAGCCAGCCCCCATCCCGGGCAGCGTGTCAGTCACCCAAGCAGCGAGATCGTCACTTGGGTTCAGGATGGCGAACCGTGCTTTGTTCTCAGATCCACCACCCTTGGCAGCGACGATCACATCGAGTTGGTTGCCGGCGACAAGTTCCGTGTGAACGACCGCAGGGGTGTTGTCCATTGTGTTACGCCTGGCGCCAATAGGTGGTGCTACGACGGATGCGCGAAGGGGATTGTCGGGATGATTCCAGGCCCGTCGTACCCCTTCGTCGATCAGATCTTGCAGCGGCAATTGACTGTCAAAACGAACCCCCATACCGATTTTCAGAAACACGACGACAATGCCAGTATCCTGGCAAACGGGTCTATGGCCCTCGGCTGCCATGCGGGAATTAACAAGAATCTGCGCAATGGCGCTGCGGGCTGCTTCAGATTCTTCGCGCTCATAGGCCCGCGCCATCGCGCGTACAAAGTCAGGCGGATGAAAGAAAGAAATGTACTGAAGACTGTCCGCAATGCTGCCACTCAAATCTTCCGCTGTGATGACAGTCATTCGAGTCACCTTACCGGTCCGACCCGGAAACGTGTTTCAGAGTAAATCATTTAATACCAGTGGCGATTTGTATCGAAGTCATGGATCAAGTGTAACAAACGGATGATAGATTCGGCTTTCTATTTACCACTGCCATACCACAATTTCACCTATTCGAAAAGTTTTCTGGAGATCAAAAAACGCGTAGCATCAAGGCGATGACAGTGCTTTTCATCGAACACACGGGTGGCATGAAGACCCAGCGGGATCGTGCTGTTTCAACATCAGGAACGGCTGATTCCTCGTCATGAAGGCATCTGCGGACCGGCATAATCGGTCAGTGTCGCAGTTTGTGGTTGCCGTTTTGGTTACTCTGGTTTGGGGATTTGGAGCCGGTTCGGCGGATGCGGCATCTGACCCGCGACATAACCTTAAGTGCTCTCGGGCCTTTACATGTCCACCGTCCATCTGGCCGCGGGTCGGTTTCTGGATCGATGTCTACAGTCGCTGGAATAGCAGCGATGCGATCCTGCATGACAAGGAGCATCCAAGCCATGTGTATCGCGTGCTCGTGGGCCAGAGCTGTGGTGGCAGGAAAGAACCCCCAGCTATCAAACGTCAGAAGGACAAGATCGCAAAAGAATTGCGTTATTTGGCCGACCGTCTTGAAAATGGCCGCGGTACATCCAGCCAAAGGGACCGGGAATTACTGGCTTTGTTCACCAAGCCGTCAGGTAAGGCACTGCGCCAGGCGGCCGGTCGAATTCGCTGTCAAAGTGGCAACCGTGATCGATTTCTCAAAGCACTTGACCGATACGCTGTCTACGGTAAATTGGTTCGACGGACGCTGGAACGGGCAGGCTTGCCGTCCGATATCATGTATCTGCCATTCGTCGAATCGTTATACAACCCAGCCGCATACTCTCGAGTTGGCGCTGCTGGATTGTGGCAGATCATGCCGGGCACGGCCAAAGGTCTAGGCCTGAAACTAACTGCTTCGCTTGACGAACGGCTCGACCCCGAGCTGGCAAGCGAGGCCGCAGCCCGTTACCTCGCCGAGAGTCATGCCACGCTGATGGCGGCAGCCCAGAAAATACAGCCTGGTGCGACTTCCATTCAGGTCAGCCCATTCATTATTACGTCCTACAACTACGGTATTAATGGGATGCGGCGTGCTATCGAACGGCATGGGTTGGACTACTCGACGGTTCTAGACCGTTACCAGTCGCCGAGTTTTCAGGTCGCAGTAAAAAATTTTTATGCAAGTTTCCTAGCTGCACGGCATGTTGCAAAAAACGCTGACCGTTATTTTGGTCGAAGGCAGCAACAACAGCCGCTACGCTACCAGACTGTCAGCTTACGGCGTTCGACATCGCTTGAGCGCTTAGAAAACGTGTTCAATTTGAGGCAGGAGAGTTTACGACAGCTCAACCCCGCGCTGACTCGTTTTGTCTGGCATGGGTGGCGGCTTGTTCCGGCGGGTTATCGTTTGCACCTACCATATCGCCAGGCGGGCTGGGCCACGGAGTTGCAACAGTTGAGGGCA
>ERZ651768.887-NODE-887-length-22055-cov-7.068933_pt1 | contig 22055 bp, 24 predicted proteins | sample MGYA00514754_ERZ651768 | MGnify/ENA metagenome assembly ERZ651768
TTAGCTCAGTTGGATAGAGCATCGGTTTTCTAAACCGAGGGTCAGAGGTTCGAATCCTCTAGGGCGCGCCAATAATTTAAGTATTTTTAAGATTATAGTTAATTTATCTCTTTATGGTCCTGTCATGGTCCTGTTTGATCCCTTAAAATCCTACAGTTATAGTTCCATATGAGCTGTTAAAGATTTAGAGAGTTTTAGATAGGTTCTAAAGCCTTCGGACTTCGAAATTTGACCTTGGTATTTATCTTTAATTAAATCATAACTTTCATTGTCAAACTTAGGTAATTCCAAAAAATCACAGGAATTACTTTCAGCGATCTCAACTACAGCATCCACGAGCGCCATAAAAACTTGTTTTTGTAAGATGGGACTGGAAGCGATTAGATTTTCAACAACTAACACATCGAGAGATTTTTCTTTCTTATCTTTTCCATTGTTATTTTTGGGTTCACCAACACGTTTGGAATCCATTTGTTGAATTGTATAAACTATAAGTCCCACATAATAATGTGCTTCGTTTCTAGCCACCAAGAGACCAGTTACATCTTGTTTTTTAGAAGCCACCAATTCTACATAGGATTTTATTTGTTTGGATGACCAATGCGGAAATTCTTGCTTTAGCAACGGAAGAAGAGGATAAATATTATTACTTGCATAAGGTTCAATCTGTAGGCCTCCCCAATGTTTGTTCACTTTGACGCTGATCATTATTACGATGAACTTACTCATTTTTTCGTTTGATTATTTGATATGGATCAATTTTTAAAAGATATTGATCTGTGATAAGATTATATAGTGAGAGAAACTTTAATCGAAAGTTCAGATAAATCAACAACAAGATGTGCGATCTGTAAAATACGATCCTATTCTTTTTGTCGTTGTTTGCATGATGATCAGCTTAAGATCTTTTCTGGAATTTCAACTGAGAAAGAATTTAAAGATAAAGAAACAGTATTTTTACAGCAAGAAGATTCAAAACACCTTTACAATATTACCAAAGGTAATATCAAGATATACAAGCTTTTAAGCGATGGCCGAATTCAGATTATTGGATTCCTTTATCCTGGAGATTTTTTCGGATCGTATAAAAAAGGAAAATATAATTATTCTGCTGAAGCCATAGGAGACGTTAGGTTGTGTGTATTCAAACAAGAATTATTGGATAATTATTTAGAAAAAAACATGAATCTCGCAAAGGAATTACTACATATGACTTCCCACGAATTGACTTTAGCACAAGATCGTATTGGAGTTTTAGGCAAAATGAATGCTAACGAACGGGTGGCTAAATTTATTTTAAATATTTCTGAGCAACGAGCTCGAATTGGGTGGCAAAATAATCCAGTCAGTTTGCCAATGATTAGACAGGATATTGCCGATTATTTAGGATTAACTTTGGAGACGGTTAGTCGAGAAATCACTCGATTCAAAACATCCAATTTAATTAAAGTCATGAATGCAAAACAAATCTTTATTGTTGATAAGGAAAAGCTGGCTAATGTTTGCCATTAAATTAATAAATATTAAATTTATTTGATCTAAATCAAATTTTGATGGAGCATTTTTTGTTAGTACTAAAGTCCGTTCATTTCAAAAACGGACTTGTCCTGTTAAGAGCGTGTAACTAGATTACAATCTTCCCTTATGGAGATGCAGGACGAGTGCATTTGCCATTGAATTAATATTTATTTGATCTAAATCAAATATAGGTATTAAAAAATCAATTATAGATAATATTGAAGGTAGTAATTACTATCTCTATAAAACACGCCCATTCAGCATTTTACTAACAACCATGGTTAATTAACTTTGCAGGATGGGTGTTGATACAAATCAAATTTCCTTGTCTCTGATTTAAATCAGTAAATTTATTTTCCAAAGTATTATTTTTTAATCATGACACCACAGATGATTTTTGCACTTGCATATGTACCTTGCGTAGCAACTCAAGGGATGTCAATTGCCATAGGAGGAAAAACAGGCAAGGTACTCAGAAACATCTCATTCATTTTAGGAGGAATAGCCATATGTTCATACATAATATTTATTAGAAATCTAATAATGGCTTGGTGAAACAAATAAAGAGATCAAGCAAAACTGCGGAACAACAAAATATGGAATTAAGCAGAAATACAGCAAAATTTACCCCTCACGAAATGATTGAAAAACTTCAAGAGAAAAATAAATATTTAAGAGAAACACTCGTAGAAGAAAAAATAAAATCTGAAGATAGCATAAGAGCGCTAAATAAAGCGCTAACAGAAGTTAAGGAAGATAATAGTGAACTTTCTAGACAAATAGAAGACTATATGGAACTTAAAGAGCACTATTCAAATCTTAAAAAACAAGGAATCATTTGATGAGATGCTTTTTAATACTAATAATTACTTTATGGACAGGATTATCATATGCAGCAGGTGTAGAAGTAGAAATGCTCAACAAACTTAATAATGAATTCATGGTTTATTCAAAAAAGATTGTCAAAATTGATGTAGGCGATACAGTTTTTTGGAAATCCACAACTCCTGGTCATAATGTTGAGTTTATTAAAGATGGAGTACCAGAAGGTGTTGGTAAATTTAAATCTAAATTGAGCAAGGATACCGAATACAAATTTACTGTTCCCGGAATTTATGCCTATTGGTGCACACCTCATAAAAGCATGGGAATGATTGGTTTTGTGATTGTAGGAAATGATCTTTCCAACATGGAATCTATCATCAAGGTCAAATATTCTGGAAAAGCTAAAAAAATCGCTAAAGAGTTAATTAGTCAAATCTAATAAACGAACTTGATGATCGATAGTTGGAATGGATAATGAAAAGAAAGTCAAAAAAAACTAGAGTTCCTACGTTAGCGTCAATGATGATACTATATAAAAGACATGGTTTCAGAAGACCAAAAGGTTGTGCTAAGGCATATATGCGTGGATTTAATGATGCTAAAAAAATATATATCAAATAGCAGGTTTTAAAAAAAAATTAACGAACATTAATAATGATATTTGATATTGTTATAGTTGGTGCTGGTCCAACAGGACTTGCATTGGCCTGCGGTTTTGCCAATACAAAATTAAAAGTAGCAGTTATTGAAAAACTATCTAAAAAGATTCTTACAAATCCTGCTATAGATGGTCGCGAAATTGCTATAACTCATCATTCAGCAAATATATTAAAAAAAATTGATGTTTGGCGCTATATTCCCAATCAATTGATATCAATAATTAAAGAAGCCAAAATAATGGACGGTAGATCAAAATATTCTCTAGATTTTAAACACCAGGACATAAATAAAGATTCTTTAGGATATTTAATTCCCAATAATATAATAAGAAAATATCTTTATAAAAGACTAAAAAATATCTCTAATGTAACTTTAATAAATAGAACCGAATGCTTATCTATAGATAATAATACTAAATATTCTTTGCTGCTTTTATCCAATAAAAGGAAAATTAAAAGTTCTTTAGTTGTTGCGGCAGATGGCCGTTTTTCAAAAATGAGATCAAAGGTGGGTATATCAGCTTTTATTCATAATTTTGATAAAAATATGATCGTTTGTCGAATGGAACATGAGAAGCCCCATCATAATATTGCATATGAATTTTTTCGTTATAAACAAACCCAGGCATCTCTACCTTATATTAAAAAACAATCTTCCATTGTAACAACGGTATCCAAAGAAACATCCTCCTATTTAACAGAAATAAGTGAAAAAGAATTTAATAAAGAAATACAGAAAAATTTTAACAATTTTTTTGGTAAAATGAAATTAATAGGAAAACGTTATTCTTATCCCATGATAACTACCTATTCAAAAAAATTTGTTGCTAATCGCTTTGCTTTAATCGGTGATGCTGCTGTGGGGATGCATCCTGTAACTGCACATGGATTTAATTTGGGTTTAAAGGGATTAGAAATTTTGATTAAAGAAATTAAATCCGCATTAGATCGTAATCTTGATATTGGTTCGTCACAGGTACTTCGTAATTATCAATACAAACTACATCGCATAGCCATTCCTTTGTATTTAAGTACAAATGGCATAGTTAGTTTGTACACGAACGTTACGTATCCTGCTAAAATTGCAAGAAAATTGGCATTAAGAATGGTGAATAGTATTAAACCAGTTAAACAAGCTTTCTTGAGTGTGCTAAAATAAAAAAATTCAATTAAAAGAGATAACCGAACCATCTAAATCCATTAAATATAATTCAGCAACTAATTTTGGCTGTTTTACTTTCAATTGATTTTTAAATTGAATCAAAGCAGATCTATGTGTTTCTGTTTCAATTTCTTTATTCGCAATTTTTTCTGCACCATAGGCGATCTTCGCAGCACCACAATCTCTATGATTTATTACAATTACTTTTTTTATATCATGTAATTGAACAGACATATCAAGATTCTCCCAAAATGTTTGATGCCATTTTTTAAAAGTTGGTGCAACTACACCTATAGAACCACCACCAATAGTAAAAGCGCTATATTTATTTGTTAGACCTTTTTTAGCATTTTCCTTATTTACAAAATTTTGAAATCGTGGATCAATACAAGATAAAACCATAGCCTTATAGTTTTTAAATGTACTCATATTATCTGTTTCCTTTTTTTAGCAATTATAGTCCTAACCATTTGGAGAGCGAACAGAATAAAAATCTCAAAAAACTTGTGATTTTTATATCTGGTTTCGTCTCGAGCGTTTTTTAATAGCTTCCTGCTAAATATTACTACAACAATTATTTAGCTTTTTTTCCAATGATATAGCTTAATACCATTAGAGTAACGGGCCAAAGTCCTACAAAGATACCCCAACGTTCAGCATGAGCCTCTCTTAAAACAATTCTTAATGCCTCATCATCAATATTACTAATAATATCTTTTCCCGTTAAAAGGGGTGTAAAACTAGATTCCAAAATTGTAACACCAAGCTCTATATTGGCTCCAAGATGCCACATAAGCCATGAAAATGGAATTGAAGCAATTCCTGTCCAAAATAATATCTGAGATAATAGTTTCATTTTTTCTAATCCTTTCTATTTGTTATTGTTTATATATAGCAAAAATCATATTATCGATTCAGCTATAATTTTCTAATCGGAATAAAGCCAGTATCCTCCTGCCATAAAAAGACTACCTGACAATAGATTACCAATGGTAACCCAGAATAGATTGTAGCCCGCCCCATAAAGACTAACTGCCTCAGGGTGCTCCCCTAGTAGAGCAATGCTGAACAGTGTCATGTTGGCCACGGAATGTTCGAAGCCACTGGCGATGAAACCGAACAGGCACCAGAAAATCACGATGCATTTTGCAGTATCGTTATTCGTTCGTGCCGCCATCCATAAAGCTAAACATACTAACCAGTTGCAAAGCATAGCACGAGCGAGTAGCTGCACCACGGATGCGTTCATTTTGTCAATCGCAACATGATTCACAAAGGAGTCGATAACATCAATTATTCCCGAGGCACCACCTAGCACAAACAGAATCCCAACAAAAGCTGATCCTACTAGATTACCCACCCATACCGTCACCCAGACGAGGATCAAATCATTGCTTGTGATTTTCTTTTTAAACAACGCAAGTGGCATGTACATGTTGTGACCGGTAAATAACTCAGCTCCGGCAAAAACTACTAACGTTAGGGCGATTCCGAAAGACGTACCCATAATCAGTTTTTTGCTCTGTGGATCCGCTGCACTGCCGAGAACAAAAATAAGAATAATTCCAAAGCCTACATAGGCGCCGGCCATCATAGATCCAACGAAAAAGCCGCCGGGATTGCGCTTAAGCGCCTTCACCTTGTCTCTAGCAAAGTTAGCAAAATAGTCGATCGATTTGCGGTACATTAGCTCTCCTCTCTAGCGGCCATTTCTTTCTCTCTTTCTCTTTGTTGAAAAATTTTTGGGAATAGAACAAAACCAAATGCTGAAACACTCACTACGATCCACATAAAGAAGCCAGATTTATAACTTCCGGTAAAGTAATTACTCATAGCCATTATTGATGTCGAGGTAAAACCGCATGCCGCACCAGCCGCTTTTGCAAGACCACTCACTGTACCCACTGCCTTTGGGTAGTATGTGGGTATAAGTTTTACGACGGTAGCTGCTGCTGCGCCCGCAAGTAATGCCGCACACATCATGCTTGTTATCTGAATCTTAAATGAAATTTCAAAAAAGAGAACAAATGCAATAAATGATGATCCAAAAAACAAATAACTAAGCATTGTTATCGGATTAAGCCTGTCCGAACACCATCCTCCGATGGGTCTCATAATCGCTACACACGCTACGAAAGATGCAGCATACACCATAGATGCCTGAGCTGGGTCGACATTCCACCTAACGGCAAGATATGTAGGACTGAATGCAGAGAAAAATGTTAATGTGCCAAACGATGCCCAATACAAAAATGCTATCACCCACACCAAAGGTCCTGATTTGAAAATATTTATTATTTCTTGATTAGTGAGTTTCTTTTTAATTCGTACGGGAGGCTCGGAAGTCATTGTCCAATATACGATAGCCATGATAAGCGTGGGAACCGCAAATATAATGAAGATAAAACGCCAACCCGCCAAAGGCCCAAAAACAAATTTGGCAGGCATATCCGGGAAATCCAAAGGACCTCCAAGAAGATTGGTTATCAGAAAAGGCACCATCACCATTCCTAATATTATTCCGATATTCCCTAAAGCGAATATTCCAAGAGCCGTTCCTTGTTGTGACTGAGGATACCAAATAGACACATGTGCGTTGCCAATAATAAAACTTGCACCACCTAGACCCAGTAACATTCCGCATACAAGAAATAATAAGTAGCTATCAGCATACGGAACCACCATTAAAGTAATAAAAAGTATAATGAGTGTAATTGTGAATACTTTTCTACCTCCATATCGATCAGCCCACACGCCCAGTGGAATACTGATACAAGCGGCAAAAAATGGAGGCATGGCGGATAATAAGAGTGTCTGGGTGGCAGTGTAACCGTACCATTTAATCAGGAATGGGCCCAGTGCGGAAAACATCGCCCATATACCAAAGCCGAGAGAAAAAGCGGTAAATGATACCCATAAAACTCTTGAATTACCTTTCGGCTCCCAGGAGGTTTCGGCTTTCTTTAATTCGTTCATCTAGTTCTCCTATTAGGTTCTCGTTCGTTCCTGATCTCATGTATAGAAATCCAAAGGTTTCGTGTCGCTACTTTTTTTCCTATTGATTTCAAAAAAACTTTTTCTTCAACTTTCCAATTTTTTAGGTCACTCATTTTATTGTTTTTCTTATTTTTTTTAGTTTTTTGAATTGTATTTGAGTATTTTCGATCGCTTCATCAACAGATGTAAGAATTTTATGAGTATTTTCGATCGCTTCATCAACAGTAGAAAGAATTTTAGCCCTACCTAGTTCGGGAAGAAATTTAGACTTAACAATATCTTTCTCCATAATCAGAATAGAAACATGCATCCAAACCAGAGCAATCCCTGTAATTGCAAAAAGCAACATAAAACAACTTGTAAATACACCGATAAAATCATTCATAATTCCAAAACAGATAGGTAAGGTAAAACCGCCTAAACCCCCAATCATTCCGACTATACCTCCAACAGCCCCTACATCTTTTGGATAGTAAACAGGTATATGTTTATAAACAGCCGCTGTACCCAGAGACATAAAGAACCCAAGAATAATGCTAAGGAATACAAAAATTGGCAAACTTATTTTGATACTAAAATTAATTGGTCCATCAATACCTTCCACAAGATAGTGAGTTGAAGGGTAAGACATAAAAAAACAACATCCCACACAAGCAGAAAACACCCAATACATAACAGCACGAGCACCAAATTTGTCTGATAACCAACCACCCAAGGCACGGAAAATAGATCCTGGCAAAGCGTAGGCAGCAGCTAACAAGCCTGCAGTTTTAATATCGAGGTCATAAACCAAAACGTAATAATTTGGTAACCATAAAGCCAATGATACAAAACCCCCAAAGACAAAGAAATAATACAACGAAAATCTCCAAACCTGGAGTTTCTTCAATGGTTCTATTTGTTGTAAAATGCTACGAGGTTTTTCTTTTTTTGCTTTTCTTGCCACAAGCTTCGGATCATCTTTGGCGAATAAATAAAAAAGAATTGCAGAAACGATCATGATGATAGCATAAGTTTTTGCTAATCCTTGCCAGCCTAAAGCTAACATAATGAAAGGTGCACCAAAATTTGTAAATGCTGCCCCAACATTTCCCACGCCAAAAATACCAAGAACTGTTCCTTGTTTTTCTTTTTCATACCAAGCTGATACATAAGTGATTCCAACAGCAAAAGTTCCTCCCGCCAACCCAACTCCAAGAGCTGCAACCAAGAACATTTCATACGTCTCTACTGAAGAAAGAAGGTAAGTTGATATAGCTGATAACAACATAGTTAAAGACATAACAATTCGCCCACCGTATTGATCTGTCCAGATGCCTAAAATAAGACGACTTAAAGCTCCAGTTAAAATCGGGGTTGCAACTAAGAGACCAAATTGTGTATCATTTAAACCAAGATCTTGTTTAATTTGAATTCCTAAAATTGAAAAAACTGTCCAAATGGCAAAACAAACTGTAAAAGCAAGCGTGCTCAAAGTAAGAGCTCTCGCTTGATTAGTTTTTGTTGTCATATTATCTTCTAATGTTTCTTCTCCTCATAGAAACATAAGGTCTATTAGCGTATCCAAAAGGATAACTGGCAAAATGCACAAGTTTGGTGAAAGGAAAATAAGCAAAAAATAGAAATGCAATAATAATGTGTAATTTATTGACAAGTGGAGCAGCAACAATGCCAGAAATGTCAGGTTGTAACTTAAAAATACTTGCAATCCAAGGACCAGCCATAAAAGATATTCCGAAAAGCATTTCTACTGCAACTTGATAAAGTCCTAAGCCTGCAATTAAAATCAGGAACAGGAGTACAATATAATCATCAGGAGTACTCATTGCTTTTACTTGAGGAATAAATATTCTCCGTAATAAAGCCCAAGTAACTCCATATAAAAAAACAATTCCACCTCCAAGACCTACCCAATGAAAAAACTCAACCCAACTACTTAAATTATATGACCCACCTATAAAGCCAACTAGGTGCCCAATAAACAGTATGAAAAATCCCCAATGCAAACATAAAGATGCTGGGCCGATAGAAGCACGACCAAAAAATCCAGAAGAGCGCGTTGTCCATAAATAATCACCGCGAACACTTAGATCCCACTTAGCTCTGTATCTGCCCATTATACCGCTAAAACTACGATAAAATATACCTCCAATAAACATTAGGATGGAAATGTAAGGTAATCCAATGAAAAAAAAATTATCCCACATAACTTCCTTCCATCTTTTGTTCTTGTTTTTTTGAAACCGGATGTGTTTTTAGATCAATATTCATAACGTTACTTAAAACATCAATAAGATAGACATATGGTGTTTTTAACTCTTTCAACTTAGATCTCATAGGCGGTAGAAAGGGCAATAAATATTCTCTGATAAGCTTACCTCTTACTGGATCAGTATTGGATTCAACAGTTAAGGAAAGAAAATCCACTACTAATGGAAGAAAATCAGATAATTCTTTTCCATTTGGAGATTTTCCAAAATGTTTATAAATTGCATTAAGTTCTATCATATATTTATTTCTGTCAGAAACCGCAGCATTTGCACATGTCTTAGGTTCGTCATAGGTATGACTTCCAAGATATAATGGGCATTGAGGATCTAATTCAAATAAATCAATATAGCCTTCTTCTGAAATTTTATTTTCTTTCAAAAACTTGGAAAGCAACACAGCACTTTCACTATTGATATTTTTTAATTTTTTAATAACTTTTTCGGCATCTTTTTTAATTTTCTCTCTTTTTTTATTATTTTCAGGTGGACTGTTCCATAGCTCAGCTATGAGCGAATATACATCTTTCAATGTTTTTTCTTTATTTTGTTCTTCAATTTCTCCAAGAGAACAAGGGCTTGAATAAAGTGGTTTAGTTTTTTTCATTTTTTCATTGCTGACCATGGATTAGCCTGATCAAATCCTGCAAAACCTCTTTCTGTATATGGGTCTATGTTTGTTTTTTCACGTTTTGTTGTTGGAACTACAAAACGCTCATTTAAAAAAGCAAGAGATAATGCTCTCACTATTTCTTTTGCGTCCTCTTCACTCAATCCAACTTGATCAAGAACTTTCAAGTTGGGTTTTTTGTCTACTCTTATACTTCTTTGGTAGTGTCTAATAGCGAGCTGACGTCTAAGTGTAGTTTTTACCACTTCTTCATTTCCAGCTCCAAACATACTAGTTAGGTACTTAAGAGGTACACGAAACTTATCTAACTCATCTAATTCAAGCAGCGAACCTTTTTCGGGTTTTTCCATATCAAAAATATCTTGATCTGAAGGAGTATCTTTTCCAGCGCTAGTAACTATAGGAGCTAAAGGTGGAATATAAAATAAGCTAGGCATTGTTCTAAATTCAGGATGAAGCGGAAGCGCCAACTCCCATTTTTTAACCAACTTATAAATGGGTGAGCGTTGAGCTGCATCAATCCAGTCATCGCTGATATTTTCTTTTTTGGCCGCTTCTATTACTTTTGGATCGAAAGGATCTAAAATAGTTTCTCTTTGTGCTTCCACTAGATCTTTGTCATTTGCTAAAGCAGCTTCTTTTATCTTATCCATATCGTAAAAAATTACTCCAAAGGATCGAATTTTTCCCACACAAGAATGAAAACAAACTGGAGGCAAGCCAGATTCAATTCGAGGATAGCAAAGAATACATTTTTCCATCTTTCCACTGGTCCAATTGTAGTAGACTTTTTTATATGGACAGGAAGAAATGCAATAGCGCCAATTACGACATCTATCTTGATCGATAAGAACAATACCATCTTCTTCTCTTTTATAGGCAGCACCAGATGGACATGCTGATACGCAGCCAGGATTTACGCAATGATTACATATACGAGGAAGGTAGAAATAAAATATATCTTTAAACTTAAGTGTTGCTTTCATTTCCTCCTCGCTCATTTCTTTGAAATTTATATCGTGTTTTCCAGTGATATGAGTACCACCCGCGTTATCCTCCCAGTTTACTCCCCATTTAATAGGAATATCTTCTTTTCCAGTAACCATAGATTTTGGTCTTGCAATAGGTTGTTGTTTCTTCTGTTCAGAAGAATGGAGATCATCATAGTTAAAGGAATAGACATCGTCTTCACCGTAATAATCTTTCATTTCAGGTGTGTGAGGATTATAAAAAAGATTAGAAAGCATGTAGGCTTTACTTCCATAACGAAGTTTTAGCTTGTTACCCTTTTTAACCCATCCTCCTTTCCACAAATCTTGTTTTTCCCATTTTTTTGGATAGCCAATACCTGGTTTGGTTTCGACATTGTTCCACCACATGTATTCAGCTCCCTTTCGATTCGTCCAAACATTTTTGCAAGCAACTGTACAAGTATTACAACCAATGCATTTTTCTAAATTAAATGTCATGCTTAGCTGTGCTTTTATTTTCATGAAGTTTCTCCCGTAGGCAATTTATCTAACTCGCTTTCTCTGTATATTGGTCTATTTTCTTTACCTAGAGGCATCTTCCGAATTATTACTCCGTGATCACGTTCTGATGGACTAGTTCCCCAATAATTAATGTAATATGAAAATTGGGCATACCCTCCAATCATGGTGTGAGGATTCATTAAAATTCGAGTGGTAGCATTGTTGTTACCACCTCTTAAATCTGAAGAATTATTTTTCTTAGCAAGAGGAGAGAAAGGTACATTAACATGTCTCTCAACCGCATGATAAGTAATGGCCATGTTACGTGGCACTTGATGGCTAACCACCGCTCTTACTACTTCTATTCCATTTTCACAAAACATTTCTACCCAATCGTTATCTTTAACCTCAATCTCATTTGCATCATCTGGATTGAGCCAAACAGTGGGACCTCCACGCGACATGTGCAACATAGGCCAATGATCTCTGAAAGAACTGTGTATCTGCCATTTGCCGTGAGGAGTGATAAACCGGAATACCTTGGTTTTAGGGCCAGCTTTATCCAAATTAACATCTCCTATTGCGACCGGATCCAAAGGAGGTTTATTAGTTGGTAATCCTTCACCTAGTTCTCTAATTCCTTGATGATCATAATAAATTTCCTGTCTTCCTGAAAGTGTGTGCCAAGGTTTCAATCTTTCAACATTCATCGTCCAAGGTCCGAAAGTTCTTTGTTTTCCTTCCTTGTCATGTAGTATTGCACTCCACTGAGGCGTGGTATGAATTCTTCTCGGTTGAGAGATAATATCTTTATAATGTACTTTTCTATTTTTGACTACCTCGACCATATCAGCAAGAGGAAGTCCTACTTTTTTTTCCATTTCTTTAAAAAAAAGTGATGATAATCTTCCATTAAGTTCAGGAGAAATTTGTAAAATAAGTTCACAAAATTGTTCTGCTTTTTCAAAATATACTTTTCCATTTTTTACATCTAGAACTTCATTATGTTTAAGTTCCTCTTCAACAATAGGAGTCAAATCAGTGTATTGGCCTTTGGAACCATATCCTTTGGGTTTGCTAACAAGAGGACCGAGAGAAACTAATTTGTCATAAACTTTTGAGTAATCTCTTTCGATAATGTTAATTGAAGGAAAAGTTTTTCCAGGAATAGGTTCTGTTTCTCCATTTCGCCAATCCTTTATTTCTCCTAGTGGCTGAGCAAGTTGTCCTGGAGTATCCATCCAAGTAGCATTGAATACAATATCTTTTACAGGTTTTGGGAAATGCTTTTTAGCTAGTTCTGTAAACTTTTTAGCAATGAGTTTAAAGGCTTCCCAGTCGTGTTTAGCCTCCCAAGGCGGTTCAGTAGCTGGTGTTAATGGAATAATAAAGGTATGCATATCTCCAAAAGTTACATCGTGTTTTTCATACCAGAATGCAGCTGGTAGAATCACATCCGAATACATTGCGGTTGAATCCATTCGCATATTCAGATTGACCAAAAAATCAAGTTTTCCTACTGGAGAATCTTCGTGCCATTTAATTTCATTTACTAAACCTTTTGCTGGTTCTTCATCCCACATAACGTTATTATGTGTTCCTAACCAATGTTTGAGCGCTAATTCATGTCCTCGCATGCTGGAGCCGATAAGATTACCACGGTACACGGTAACCATTTTTAAATGATTTTCTTCGGCATCCACATCGTTAATTGCAAAATTTAACTTCTTTTCTTTAAACTGTTTCATAATCCATTCTTTAACTTCATCATCATTTTTGCATCCTGCATCGATTGCCTCTTTGTATAGTTTCATTGGATTTTTCTTATCTATTTGAGGAAAAAAAGGTAACCATCCTAATCTGACAGCAAGAGAATTCATATCAGCCGCATGGTTAAAAGATGGAAGTTTTTTAGCTCCCGTAGCCCATTGAGTATCAAGAGACATATTATCGTATCTCCACTGGCCGGTATGAAAATACCATAAAGAAGTACTATTCATTAAACGAGGAGGTCTTTCCCAATCGAGAGCACCGCTCATATTTACGAAAGCGGCATTCAAACGAGTATGTTGAGTTCCTACATAGTGATTGAAATTACCACCATTTACTCCATTGCAGCCGCAAAGCGCTAACATAACGGCCATGTTACGATAATATATAGATGCACCATGGTAAAAGTGCTGAACTCCTGGCCCTGTTATGAATAAAGATTTTCCTTTAGTTTTTTCTGCGTTTTCTGCAAATTCTCTTCCTATCTGAATTGCAAGATTTTTGCTTACCCCGGTTTGTGTTTCTTGCCAAGCCGGCGTATATGGTTTTGGATCATTGTAATCTTTTGGATAATCTCCTTTCAATCCTCTTGAGACTCCGGCTTGTGCCATTGTAAGATCAAAAGCAGTAGTTACAATTAATTCCTTACCATCTTTTGTTTTTATTTTTTTAACTGGAACTTCACGTAAAATTTCTTTTGCGTTTTGTCCTTTACCTTTTGTTTTACCAATGTTTATGCTGAAAGTTTCACTAAAGTCACTAAATGAAACCATTGCATTTTTATTATCATTGCTTAATAGAGTAAGAAGTGGATCAAATTCTTTTTTGGTAACAGCATTTTTTAATTGAAGGTTCCAATTACCGGTTGGTTCTTTTTCCCATCTAAAACCAATAGATCCTGTGGGAACATGCAAATTTTCTTCAGCATCTGTCATGATAAGTTTCCAATCGGCATTTTCTTCTTTGTTATATTCTGCAATGTCCGAAGCTCTTAGAAATCGTCCCATCTGATATTTGTCACCATCTTTTTCTAAAACAACTAAGAAAGGCAAATTGGTATATTGTTTTACATAGTCAGTGAAATATGAAGTTTTTTTATCAACGTAAAATTCTTTCAAAATAACGTGAATACAAGCCATAAGGAAAGCTCCATCACTACCAGGTACAAGCGGAACCCATGTATCAGCGTATTTTGTTACATCTGAATAGTTAGGAGAGAGTACAACTATTTTTGTGCCACGATATTTTGCTTCAGGAATAAAATGAGCGTCGGCAGTTCGGGTCATGTTTATGTTAGAGCCAGCAACAATCCAGTAAGTACCAAGATACCAATCAGAGCTTTCACAATTTTCTGTTTGGTCACCAAACATGGTTGAAGAAACATGTGGAAGATCGTGATACCACTCGTAATAACTACAATATATACCACCTAATAAATTGTTATATCTGTGTCCCGAAATAAAACTGATTAAGCTCATTGCTGGGATCGGAGAAAAATTTGCCATATGGTCTGGACCATATTTTTTTATTGTATAGATTTGTGCTGCTGCAACTAGTTCAGTTGATTCATCCCAAGTAACTCTCTTCCAGCCAGCTTTACCTCTGGCAGATTTATATTTTTTTGATTTTTCTTTATTTTCAACAATAGAGGCGTAAGCCTCAACAGGATCCTTACCTTTGTTTCGTTCTTCTGTATAAAAATCCCATAATATTTTACGCACATATGGATATTTTGGTCTTAGAGGACTATAAGGATACCAAGAAGCTGTAGCACCTCTTTGGCAACCTCTAGGTTCAATATTTGGAATATCAGGATCAATTTGTGGGTAATCTGTTTTTTGAAGTTCCCAACAAATAAGTCCATCTTTCACAAAAACTTCCCAACTACAAGCCATGGAACAATTGACACCATGACCAGTTCTTACGCTATAGTCGTAGTTCCATCGTTTTCGATAAAATTCTTCCCAAGAACGGGAGTCTTCGTTTATATCAAACCACTTACTTCCGTTACTTCCGTTTTTCATAATATTTTCTCTATTCCTTAATATCCATATTTTTTTTCCCCGCTCTTAATGCTGCAATTGTGAGGATAATTATTATTAATAAACTTATGAGTAATGCAGGTAAATATTGAGATGGAAGATCGTTAAGCCACTGGAGATTTTGTAAATATTCCATAGACAAGACTCTATTTAAACTAATTCTTAAATACTTGATTTAGATCAAATGTGAAAACATATAACTATCTATATTGAAAATTATATTAAGAGTTTTATCTAAATTAATTTAAAAATTTGATTTAGATCAAATGCGACAAAAGGTACATTTGTTTAATCAATGATTTAAATCAGTGAATCTATATTTTTTATATCTTATTGATTTATAACTTTATGGAAGATGATTTTTTACAAGAGGTTCACAGCGATTTAAATGGATTTTTATTAATACAAGTTAGTGAAAGTTTAAAGAAATTAGTATCTAAAACTGAACCGTTTAAACATTGGCTGTCTAATGCTGTTTTATCAAAAGAAACCGTCGATGAACTTTTAAAACTTAAATTTGAACCATATAAGATAGAAAAACATACCGGCAAAAGGGAAAGTTATAATCATTCAAGAATATTTTTTAATGAACAATGCTGTAACAAGTATCCTGTTGCTAAAAATATTGTTCATGTTTTTAATCATCCTTCTATAATTTCACAACTCTCAAACATTTGTGGAAGAGATTTAACAAAAGGAAAATTAAGAATAGAATACACACTTGATACCGGAGATTTCTGGCTTGAGCCTCACCGTGATATTAAGGAAAAACTACTAACATTTCTTGTTTATCTTTCAAAAGATTCAAGCTCAAGCGAATGGGGAACTACAATATACAATCGAGATTTAAGTTTTCATTCAAAAGCACCTTATAAATCTAATATGGGCCTAATGTTTATGTCTGGAGAAGATACATGGCACGGAGTTCCAAAACTAAATATTCAAGGTATTAGAAAAAATTTGATTATAAATTATGTAACAAAAGATTGGAAAAGCAATCATGAACTGGCTCCTAATAATTAAGAAAATTATATTGGAAGAATAATTTTATGGCACAAATATACAGAGAATCAATTAATAAAGTCGCAATAAAGAAAAATGAACTTACAGAGCGAGTGAACATAGAGACAATTATAAAAAATCAAAGCAAACCCAGGGTAGTTAAAAATTTTTTCTCTTCAAGTGAAGTGACTCAACTTCATGAATTAAATGAGAAATTACCCATCACCACGCACAATAAAGAACAAAGAGCAATTAAAAGAAGATGGCTACAAGGTTATAATGAAAAGTTAGATACGATTTTTGCAAATCGTCTTAAAAATGAGGTTGGTGACTATAAATTTGATACGCTAAAATCAGAAGATGGCAGCGATGTTTTGGGACTAATTCAACAATGTTACTTGCCACTTCCAACGCACACGGATACTGGATTTAATTTAAACGATATAATTTATAAACAAACTTTAGTACCACTTACACCTGACGGACAAACCGTAATTTTTAAAAATAGATTTTATGGTGTGGCTACCTTTTTTACAATTGATGAAAATGAATTAATAAAAGATAGTCCTAACCTTACATTAAATGAACGGTGCAGAAAATCTTCTGAACATATAAAATATGGAGAAACTAAAAAATTTAATCCAGAAATCCATAAAAAATATTTAGTGCATGAAGATATCAATAATTTAATGGGGTTAGAAGTTGAATTTATTTTTGAATGGAGTGCAGGCGATATGTTAATTTTCGATAGATCACATTTGCATGCAGCCTCTTCAAACATAAAAAAGTTTAAAACAGGTATTGCTACATTTTTAAAAAAATAAAATATTAAATGGAAAACTTAGATAAATTTAAAGAAATTTTAGCATCTCTAAAAAAAGATGGAAAATATAGAATCTTTAACGAAATTTTAAGAACATGTGGAAAATATCCTGATGCTATTTGGTATTCGAAGTATGGGGTTAAGAAAATTATAAATTGGTGTTCAAATGATTATTTGGGTATGGGGCAACACCAATTTGTCATTGATGCTATGAAGACGGCATTGGATGCTGTAGGCGCAGGTTCTGGTGGTACAAGAAATATATCAGGAACAACAAAATATCATGTTACGCTAGAGAGTGAATTAGCGAGATTACATAAAAAAGAGTCTGCATTAATCTTTACTTCTGCTTATGTTGCCAATTTAACTACCCTAGAAACCATTCCAAAAGTTTTGCCTGAAATTACTTATATAAGCGATAGCAAAAATCATTCTTCAATTATTCAGGGCATTCGGTATAGCAAGGCAAAAAAAGAAATATGGAAACATAATGATTTAAATCATTTAGAAGAGTTGTTGATGAAAATATCCGGTCTAAAATGTGTTGTTTTTGAATCTGTTTACTCAATGGATGGAGATATAAGTCCACTAAAACAAATAGTTGAACTGTGCAAAAAATATAACGCAGTAACATATTTAGACGAAGTACATGCTGTTGGTCTTTACGGATTATCCGGCGGAGGTATAGCTGAAAGAGAAAATTTGCAAGATGAAATTGATATTATCAATGGCACTCTAAGCAAAGCTTTTGGAGTTCAAGGCGGATATATTGCTGGGAAGGCTGATTTTTTGGATACTATTCGTAGTTTAGCACCAGGATTTATATTTACAACAAGCCTAAGTCCAGTAATTTGTGCTGGGGCACTAGCATCAGTAAGATATGTCAGGGAACATAATGATTTAAGGAAAAAATTACAGGAGAGGTCTGCAAAAACAAAATATGAGTTAACAAATTCTGGAATAAAAGTATTAGAAAATAATTCTCATATTGTTCCTGTAATTATTGGAAACGCTGTAAAGTGTAAAAGAATAAGTGATGATCTTTTATATAAGGAAAATATTTATGTACAACCGATAAACTATCCAACGGTTTCCGAGGGAACTGAAAGATTACGATTCACTCCTGGGCCATTTCATACTGATAGCATGATTTTTAATATGACTGCAAAACTCAGAAATACTATGATGGAAAATAACGTCTTAAAACATAGGAAGCCACATATTAAGAAATTAATAAAAAGTAATATAATCAATATTAATTCTAGAGTGTCCTAAAACTTATATTCCAAAACTATATTTGAATGGTCGACAAATCTATATTGTCTTTCAGATGAAATTTCTTTTTTAAATACCAAGATAACAAATAAAAAATAGGCGTATCAAAAAATGCAAAAAATACTTTAAATAAAAAACCATTTATTAATAGTTTTGAAAACATATTCCATTCAATTACATTTAAATAACAAAGCAAAAATAAAACTACGAAAGTATCAACAAATTGAGAAAAAATTGTAGATGCGTTATTTCTTAACCATAAATGTTTTCCGTTAGTTAAATTTTTCCAAAAATGAAAAACTCTAACGTCAATAAATTGAGCAAATAAATATGCCACCATGGATGCGAAAACTGCCGCTCCTGATAAGCCAAAAACTTTACTAAAAGTAGGTCCATCCACAGGAGACCATGGAGTTGCTGTCATGTGGTTTGATATCGTGACAATCAAAAGCATAAATAAAGATGCAATTAGTCCAGTTATCACGACTCTGTCAGCTTTTTTCATACCATAAATTTCAGATATTATATCTGTCACTAAAAAAGTAATGGGGTATACCAACAAACCAACAGATTGTTGAAAAGTGTAATATCCAATGAATGGCAACCAAACTTTAAATTCAAAAAATTTTTGGAATATAAGATTGCATGAAACTAGGGAAGCAATAAAAATACCAGCTAAAATTAGATAAAGATTATCTGACTGTGATTTATTATCCATTAAATTCCAAAACTATACATATTTTTTTTTGGCTCGAAGTACTGATCGAAAATGGAACAAATTATTCTAACCAAGGGGCGCGCCTCAGGATTTATAATCAATTTAAAATTGTTAAAAAAAATATATTTACTGTCAATGAATGGTTTTAATTTTTCAATATTTGATGAAAAAAAATTTATATTCTTTCCAAATTTTTTTGCAATTTGATTAAGATCTACATTTAAATAGCACATTAATTCATTTATAATTTCTCTATATATTTTATCATTTGGTTTTATCTCATGACCTTTTGAGATTGGCAGTTTGTTGTTTTTCAAAGTATTTATATAATCGATTGTTCGGATTGTGTTTTGTACGTATCCATTTGGTAAATTACTTATTGATGAAGCGCCAATACCTATAAGAACATCTGCAGAATCTTCAGAATAACCTTGGAAATTTCTTTGTAATTTTCTCTTTTTAACTTTTTTAATTATAGAACTTGTCTTTTTTGCATAATGATCAATACCAAAAGCTTCATATCCATTACTTAGAAAATAATGGGAGGCAAGCTGGCAAAATTTCAATCTGCTTTCATTATTCGGGAGTTTGCTTTTGATTAATCTTTGGTGTTTTTTTATCCAAGGAACGTGACCATATCCAAAAACTGAAACACGATTGGGGTTTATAGTAACAATTTTCTCGAGAGTATCAGAAAAAGTTTGAACTGTTTGTTCAGGAAGGCCATACATCAAATCAATATTAATATTATGTATATTATTTTCATGAAAATGGTTGACAATTTCCTTTGTAGTTTCATACGATTGTACTCTATTTATAAGAATCTGGGTATTTTGTGAAAAATCTTGAACTCCTAAACTGACTCGATTAAAGCTGAATGCATTTAGAATTATTGTTAGATCTTTTCTATAAAAACGAGGGTCAATTTCCATAGCAATTTCACAATTATCTAAAACATCAAATTTTTTTTTTATCAAATTCATTATCATCCATAAATCACTTTCCATCAATATTGATGGTGTGCCTCCCCCAAAATGTATATAGGAAACATTAAATTTGCTTTCTAGTTTTTCACTAAGAATATTAATTTCTCGTAATAGTGATTTTACATAGTTTTCAATAGGGTCATATATATTAGTTGCACTGGTATGGCATCCGCAAAAATAACATAGTGAATTACAAAATGGGATATGAATATAGAGTGAAATTTTTTTGTTTTTATCAAGATTTTTTAACCAAGATTCATAAATATTACTATTTATTTTTTCGTTAAAATTAGGAGTTGTTGGATAACTTGTATATCTAGGGACCGAATGATTAGGAATAAGTTGTAAAATTTTTACTTTATCATTTAAGAACAAAAATCTCTCTGACGTATTCATACATACTAGATTTCGTATTTTGTTACACTAAATAGAAAATGCAATAAATGATTTGATATGGATCATAAAATATTTTTTCTGGTTTGTATTAATAAAAACAAGGTTTTTGAAATAGATTAAAAAAATTTTGAAAAACTAGTTAATCCATATCGATAATTTTTTTTAATTGCGACAAAATAACAATCAATTATCTTAGGTTGAATTATGGCTCATTATCGTTATCGTTACTTTAGCCACTTTTAGTAATTAATTTTGATCTATATCAAGAAATTATAGCTTTGATTTTAATCAAATCGTTCAAGGATATTATCTGTACAGTGTAAGAATGAATGCAGCATTCGTTGTGTTTTTGTTATTTCTTTTAGTTGTAGTAGGGACTCTTTTGTTTCATATATTAAGTCCTTGGTGGTTCACACCGTTAGCTTCGAATTGGAGCAGCATTGATAATGCAATTCTCATAACATTTTGGGTTGTTGGATTTGTATTTTTAGCCCTCGGTGGATTCATGGTTTACTGCTTGTGGAAGTATCGTCACCAAAGGAATCGAAAAGCAGAATATAAACCCGAAGACAAAAAATTAGAATTAATCCTTACTGTGGTATCGGCGATTGCTGTTGTAGGTTTACTTGCACCAGGGCTATCGGTTTGGGGCGATTATATAAAAGTTCCTAAAGGTGCGGTTAAAGTAGAGGTCTTGGGTTATCAGTGGGGATGGAATTATAGACTAGCTGGAGAAGATGGTGTTTTAGGCACCACTAGTATTCACAACATATCCGATGAGAATCCTTATGGATTGGATTTGAATGATCCGAACGGCAAAGATGATCTAATGGTTCAAGATGCGGATCTTCATTTGCAGATTGATATACCGGTAGAATTTCTTTTGAGAGCTATAGATGTTCTTCATAACTTTTATGTTCCAGAGTTTAGAGCAAAAATGGATATGGTTCCCGGTTTGGTAACTTATTACTGGATCATTCCAACCAAAACGGGAGAATATGAAATTCTTTGTGCTGAACTTTGTGGAACAGGTCATTACGCAATGTTCGGAACTGTTATTGTAGAAGAGGAAAGTGACTATACTAACTGGTTGGCACAACAAATAACTTTTGAAAGTGCTCTAGCTCAAAACAAAATTAAAAATAAAACAATACAACTAGCAGAAAATACAAAATGAATTTAAATATAAAAAGAGGTAACAAAGATGTCTGATGAGCATGATTATAAAATAGAAGCAAAGGCGTATACGACATCTTCATCAGGTGCTGCAGCTTCGTCTGATGAAAGACCGGATGAACAAGAGCTCTATCATTCAAAAAGTTGGTGGACAACCTATGTATTCTCTCAAGACGCAAAATATATTGGGGTTCAATATCTCTGTGCCTCAACTGCAATTGCTGTACTGGCACTGGTGCTTTCAGTACTGATGAGAGTGCAACTTGCTTATCCTGATTTAAATGTTCTTAGTCCTTCCGCGTATTATCAAGCTATCACCATGCACGGAATGATTAT
>ERZ651768.889-NODE-889-length-22034-cov-3.075511_pt1 | contig 22034 bp, 17 predicted proteins | sample MGYA00514754_ERZ651768 | MGnify/ENA metagenome assembly ERZ651768
ATATTGGGTAAAGTGGTTTTACCAAGCCCTGGGGGACCAAAAAAAAGAACGTGATCCAATGCATCACCACGCCCATTTGCCGCTTCTATATAAAGTTTCAAATTATCTACTAGTTCCTTTTGACCAATAAATTCATCAAACTGGGAAGGTCGAAGGGATTTTTCTACAGCAATATCTTCATCAAGAGGCAAAGGATCGGTGATATGTAACTCAGTCATCAAATAAAATGAACCTAAAATGGATTAAATTCGATTTTAAAGATACAATTTCAAATAGCCGACGTAAAGAGAGATCAATTTATTATACCGGGAGACTTGCTTTGAGAACATTCAGTCGTTTTTTTCTATTCTTTGCAAACCGATTTATACCTTTCCAGATGCTATCGGGATCCAAATGCGCTTCAGCTACGATCTGGTCTAGACTTCCACCGGTGCGCCACCGGTTGTCAAAATCGGAACTCATGGAATATTCTTCCACAATGCGATTCGCTATCCATTTGTACATGAGCTGCAGTGCACCATTTGTGATAATCATGGCATCATGCCATTCACTTCCGGATATGACGGAATTGCGATATTCCTTCGATCGGCGCTGGAAAAGTTCCCAACTGACAGCTGCGACAACTTTCACATTTGGGCCTTCTTGGATAAGTTGTGGCAATAATTGGACAATGGAATTAGTGGAACTTGTTCCCCGAACAATCACCACGCCTTCTTTATCCATGCTTGGGTCAAAATCTTTTATGATATAGGCACCTTTTGCCGCATCCATGTGTGGTGCCATACCTAATGCTTCCCGGTCTGGAATCATCACTGGGGGACGCGTTAAATGCAAGGCGATTAATTGGACATCTGTACTCAGGGCTGCCGCCAAGCTTGGTGCTACTTCATTGTGTTCCCATGGGTAAAGATTGATCACATGGCCATCCGGAAATAGCTGAGTAACGCCTGGAGCAAAAATGCCAAAATGGGTTCGGCTGTCTTCCGCGGTCTCGGGTCCTGAATGACCTGCCACCCAGATAACTTTCCCAACTTTCAATTGGGAATCCTGCGCAATCTGGCTGAACAGTCTCATGGGGCCATATTTCAAATAACTGAAGGACCCATAGGTGCTCACGGCACCATAAAACCCGTTGAAATCCTCATAAGTGTCTTCATTGAAATTCACGGTGGCGGCACCAGCCATCATCCCGGCATTGGTAAATTCTGTGATACCTTGCGGCATAAGTGGACTTTCCGGATTTGTATTCTTATCGTAAAGTCCTTTGTCTTCCGCACCGTTATAGCCCTTGGCAAAGCCGGAAATATTAGTAGAGTCCGCAAGATCAGCACTCATAGCTAGAACCAGTGGGCGACCATATTTTTGTTCTGAAATGGTATTAATGTAGCTGGCATATTTTGAAAAACCCACCCTGTTTGGCGCTTTTTCACCTGGTTGAACAAAAAGGTCATCGGGTAAATTATCCACATCAAAGATTAATTTATCTTGAGACGGATTATTGACGGCTACTTTGCAGGTAACTATTTGTTCTGGAACTGATTCACCCAATTCTACCAGTCGGTCCGCCAAATAATTCACATAATCCGGGTTATTTTCCATGACAGAAAAAACAGTCTTAAACATCAATGTGGCCTGATCAACTTGCCCGTTCCATGAGTCGGCGGCAGCTTCGCCAAATCCATCAAATTTGATATTATAAATATTAGCGAAATCTTCCTTCGTTTTCCAAAATAATTCGGAATTACGTTTATGAGCGGCACCATGACTTTTATTATCATACACATGATAACCGCGTCCTTTCCGGGTTTTACTGTAGATCACTTTCGGTACTTTAGAATCAGCATTTTCTATTAACAAACGATAACATGCTTCCGTGATTTGCCTCCAATCCTCACCATTGTCAACACCTTCTACATGCCAGCCATGGGACCCAAACCAGTCATGAGGTCCACCATAAATGATTGCACTAAACGGACGATCATCAATCCCAAAGTCATTCCAATCCAAAAAATAAACCAGATTGCCCAATCCAAGACCCCAAGCAGAATTTATAGTTTCGTGGCTAGCGCCGGTTGTAAAACCGCCTTCACCTTCAAAAGCAAACACTTTCACTTCCGGTATTCCGGCAAACTTTAGTGCAAGGGCTTCGCCTGCTGCAAATGGTGACCCATGTCCGCTGGGTCCGGTATTTGCTTTGAAGAACAATGTTTTTCCTTCCATTTCAGCATGGCCAGGTAAACCACCATTTTGACGAAGGGCTAAAAGGTCCTCCCAAACAAGTTGAAATTCCTCACCTTTAAAATTCAAATATTTTGGATCATTGGTCTGGTGGTATTTAATGCGTAACGCTTCATTCATAACGGCCAATGTGGCATAAACCACAGGATTACAGTGTCCTGCTACCAGTACAAACCTATCTGCAAATCGTTTTCCTGTTTCACGAATGTCCCATCGCATGGCACCGGAGAGCAGGGTAACTATCATTCCATGGACCTTCGATCGGGATCCACCCGGGTGTCCACTTTGGCTGAGGTTTAGCATAATATCAATACACTGGTCAATAAGATCTTTTGTGATTTCCCAATATTGGAAATTAGATTTCAGTTCCGAGGGCGATTTCATGCTGCCTTTTCCTTTTTATTCAAAATCTTATTTAAAAAACTACCTGTGTAAGATGCTTTCACTGTTGCAATTTCTTCAGGGGTTCCAACCGCAAGAACCAACCCACCATCATCTCCGCCCTCTGGACCTAAATCAACAATCCAATCTGCCGTCTTTATCACATCCAGATTATGCTCGATGACAAGTACAGTATTCCCCCGTTTCACTAAGCGCTGAAGAACGTCCAGAAGCATCCTTATGTCTTCGAAATGAAGCCCGGTGGTAGGTTCATCCAAGATGTAAAGTGTTTTTGTAGTACTGGCTTTAGATAATTCAGTGGCCAATTTTACCCGTTGCGCCTCCCCGCCAGAAAGTGTAGTCGCTTGTTGCCCTAAATGAATATAACCAAGGCCTACGTCATTCAAAGTTTGGAGTTTTTTGTATATTGATGGAATGTTCTTAAAAAACTCCAAAGCTTCCGATACTTGCATGTCTAAAATATCTGCAATGGTTTTTCCCCTGTATTTTATTTCCAGAGTTTCCCGATTGTATCTCAAACCTTCACATATTTCACAAGTCACATAGACATCCGGTAAAAAATTCATCTCAATTTTTATGATACCGTCGCCTTGACATGATTCGCAACGGCCTCCTTTCACATTAAAAGAAAATCTCCCGGGTTTATATCCTCGAATCTTTGATTCCGGAAGTTTGGTAAAAAGATCTCGTACATGCGTAAAAACACCTGTGTAGGTCGCAGGGTTTGACCTTGGTGTCCTGCCAATGGGTTTCTGATCAATGTCTACAACTTTATCTATGAATTGGGCGCCCTCAATTGAATCATGTTTTAAAGGATAAGCTCTGGCTTTGTTCAATTTCTGAACCAAGGCAGGATAAAGAGTTTCATTGACCAAGGTGCTTTTTCCGCTCCCAGACACACCCGTTACTGTGATTAGCCGGCCCAATGGGAAATCCACGTCAATGGACTTCAGATTGTTTCCACATGCTCCTTTCACTGAAAGCAAATTCATTTGACTGTTTCTACGTACCCGTGGAACATTTATTTTTTTCTTACCTGAGATATACTTCCCGGTTAGGGATTTATTGGATTTAACGAGCATTCCTGGAGAGCCGGCAAAAATGACTTCACCACCATACTTTCCAGCACCAGGTCCCAGATCTATTACATAATCAGCTGATTCAATAGTCTCCTTATCGTGCTCCACAACTATAATGGAATTTCCTATATCTCGGAGTTCCTTCAACGTATTTAACAAACGATTGTTGTCTCGGGGGTGTAGCCCTATTGAAGGTTCATCCAAAATATATAGTACACCCATCAGTTGGGATCCGATCTGTGTTGCTAGCCGAATCCGTTGTGCCTCACCTCCTGACAATGTGGAAGCCGATCGATCCAAGGTTAAGTAATTTAATCCCACATTAACGAGGAAACTAAGCCTCTGGCGAATCTCCTTTAGAATCTGATCTGCAATATTATGTTCTATTTTCGTTAGTTTCAAATTTTTAAAAAATTCATATAAATCCTTGATGGATAAAGAAGAGACGTCACCTATATTTCTATCATTGACTTTAACGCCGAGGGTTTCTTTTTTCAATCTGGCACCATCACATTCTGAACAAGGACGCATACTCATGAATTGCTCGATCCACTCTCGGATTCCTGACGACTTGGTTTGTGAGTATCGTCGCATCAAATTAGGGATCGCCCCCTCCCAACCACCGGTATAAGTTCCGGACCATCGTTTAGAACTATAATTCATTTTAAATTTTTTACTCCCCGTTCCATAAAGCAATACATGGCGGATGTCTGGATCCAACCGAAACCAAGGAGTCGTAAAATTGAAATTCAAGTGCTGGGATAAGCTCTTTAAAATGCCGCCATACCAATTACCACGAGGCTGTTCGCCCAAAGGGACAACCGTCCCTTGTATCAAACTTTTGGATTTGTCGGGGACAACCAATTCAGGATCCACTTCCATATGTGAACCAATACCATCACATTTAGGACAAGCTCCATAAGGCGAATTGAAGGAAAACATTCTTGGCGCCAACTCTTCCATGGAAATTTCACAACTAGGACACGCAAAATGCTCAGAAAATAAATGCTCTTTATTCGGCAATTCATTCACCATCAACAAACCACCGCTGATTTTCAGTGCCAACTCTATTGATTCCGTCAAACGATCATGAATATGCTTTTTCAATATCAAGCGATCTATCACAACTTCAATGGTATGCTTTTTATTCTTGTTCAGGATAATTTTATCATCTACCGTCAACACTTCCCCATCAACTCGGACACGGATGAAGCCCTCTTTTCGTACTGCGTCCAACACCCCTTTATGCTCTCCTTTTCTACCGCGGATGAGTGGCGCCAAAATATGTATTTTCGTTCCAGATTTTAATTTACTCACGGTATCCACTATTTGTTGGACAGTCTGCCTTTGAATCGGGTTCCCACACTTCCAACAATGGGGTTTTCCTATGTGAGCAAACAACAGTCGAAGATAATCATGGATTTCAGTTACCGTCCCAACGGTAGATCGTGGGTTTCGTGCCGTGGCTTTCTGCTGAATGGATATGGCAGGGGACAATCCTTCAATAGTATCCATGTCCGGTTTTTCCATGAGTCCTAAAAATTGTCGCGCATAAGAGGACAGGGATTCTACGTATCGTCGTTGCCCCTCCGCATATATTGTATCGAATGCGAGAGATGATTTGCCTGAACCTGATAGCCCGGTAATGACAATAAGTTTATTCCGTGGAATTTCAACATCAATATTTTTAAGATTATGTTGACGGGCGCCTTTGACTGTGATTTTATTTGTGGCTCTGGACATGAATTAAAACACCCTTATTTTGGAGTTGTTTTTATGCAACTTTGAATTTACTGATTTTTATAATTCCCACCCAAAGACGAATTACATTTTTCCTAATAAAACATTTGTCGCCCATACGCATTATCTTGACACAATGTTTGTTTATCGGTACTTTGCGACATGGGTTCGCTCAAAAACCAAATCCTTATCTCAATGCCCCATATGACGGATCCATATTTTTTAAAATCCGTCATATTTGTATGTGAACACAACAAAGAGGGCGCCATGGGAATCATTATAAACAAACGGTTTCAAAAACTGGAATTGGAGGAAAGTTTCAAAAATCTTTCCATCGGAGATGAAGCCATCAGCTCGCTCATAGATGATATTTATTTGGGGGGTCCGGTTATGATCGAACGGGGAATCATACTTCATTCATCTGAATATCAAACTGATGGAACTGTTCAAATATCCGATGATATTTCCATGTCCAGTCAAAAAACCATATTAAATGAACTTCAAAACCATTCCGGGATTGCATATAAATTGTTCTTGGGACATTCCGGTTGGACCTCGGGGCAACTTGAGCGAGAAATTGAAAACGGTGATTGGTTGATGCAATCCACAACCCTTGATTTTATTTTTAACGCCGACCCCGAACAAATGTGGCAACAGGCTGCCGGTTCACTGGGAATGAACATCGGTATGACAACCGGTATTGGGGGACAGGCCTGACCTTTTCGACTGAATGTCGAATTCTACAATCCAAACCCAATTACTTATTAAATTATTTAAAGAAAATTCCAATCCGGACAATGCCGCCCATATGGCACGCTACATGAAAAATCAGTTTTCATTTTTTGGCATTAAATCACCGGAAAGGAGAACCATCACCCAGGAATGGTTGAAAACGATCACGGTTAAATCCCTGAGTGATATTAGAAATATCATGAATGCTTTATGGAAATTGAACAAGCGTGAATTTCAATATGTCGCTTGCGACTTGGGAAAACAGTACAAAAAATACTGGACACCAAATTCCCTGGAATTCATTAAGGGACTAATCTGCACAAAGTCCTGGTGGGGCACGGTGGATGTGATAGCAAGCCATATGGCGGGAACGGTGGTGTACAATCATACGGCAACAGCCAATATAATGGATGATTGGATTGACCATCCCAATATGTGGATTCGCAGGACAGCCATTCTGCACCAGCTTAATTTTAAAGAAAAAACCGATGCCAGGCGATTATTCTCATATTGCAAAAAACGAATGCAAGAAAATGAGTTCTTCATTCGAAAAGCCATCGGATGGGCCTTGAGGCAATATTCTTACCTGGATCCAAAGGGAGTTATTCAATTTGTAAATGAATATGATGACAACCTAAGCCCCTTAAGCAAAATGGAAGCCTTGAAAGCTATGAAACGGGAAGGGAAAATTTGAATTGGGATGAATGGATGAATTACGGAACGAATTGGAACAGCTCCGCGAGGAAATAAAAAAATTGAAAAAAGATTCCTGATACTCTCAGGCCAGATCCCTAAAAAGCCCCGTTTATCAAAAAATGTAACGGGGCTTTTTATTTTAGATTAATTCATTCATTATCCATTATAATTTTGGGGATGCGAAACATACTTCCTCCGCTTGCGGTCATCCTTGCAGCCTTGCTGTGGAGTTTTGATGGTTTTTTAAGGCAAGAACTCTATGCAGTTTCATCTTTTTTGGTGGTGACGCTGGAACACGCACTGGGAGCACTTCTGTTCCTTCCTTTACTCATCAAGGCTTGGCCGGAAATAAAAACCTTAGGCCAGCGTGGCTGGATCTCTATCTTATGGATCTCCATTGGCGGTGGTATTCTGGGCACATTTTTTTACACAAAGGCACTTAGTTACCTTAATTATATTGATTTGTCCGTGGTGGTTCTTTTACAAAAATTACAACCTTTGTTTGCCATTTCTCTTGCATCCATCATATTAAAAGAAAAATTATCCCAGAGATTCATAGGATTGGCCATCATTGCGATGATTGGTGGTTACTTGGTGACGTTTGGCACCACATCCATTTCCGATTGGGACGACAAGACCATCATTGCTGCACTTCTGGCAACATTGGCGGCATTCAGCTGGGGGAGTTCCACGGTCTTGGGAAAACATGCCCTAAATAGGCTGCCTTTTACAGTGGTGACGGCATTGCGGTTATCTGTAACGGCAGTGGTGGCAATGATCATTCTTGTTTCAACAACAACAGGAGTTGATCCCATTTCACTCACTTTAATGCAGTGGCGCAACCTGATCATAATTGTGATGTCAACTGGCGCCCTGGCATTGTTCATCTACTATTACGGGCTTAAACATCTGCCCGCATCCCACACAACCTTGTACGAACTTGCCTGGCCTTTGTCCGCCGTATTCTTGGATTGGATCGTTCGCCGACGGATGTTGAGTCCTGCACAATTCCTCGGAGCCGGTATGTTGTTGGTAGCTATGATTCTTCTTCCCCAGGAAAATACAAATGACTGAATTCACCCTCTGGGATCATAACCACAATTTAAAATACAATCTGATGCATGAATTTTGCTGGGGATTCGGAATCGCGTTTCACACGATTTACGCAATAGTTCCGCTGTTTCTCAGAGAATTAGGCGCGCCGGAAAGCGTGGCAGTTTCTACTGCAGGGCTGTTTGCCGTTCTTATCGCATTGCCGACTTTATTCACCGCCGCCCTTGGAAGAAATATCCGAAATATCAAACGAGCCGTCATATTGGTTCATGGCATAATCCTAGCAACTTCCTTTCTTATGGGATTTACGTTCGTATGGCCAGAGTCGGCGCATGTCCAAACGGCATGGAAAATTTATTACGGTTATTTTTTATTATATGGACTTTCCATTGGCGTCATTATTCCAATTTGGGCCGAATTTTTAAATCAATCAACATTGGAAAAAGAACGGGGAAAATTTTTTGGATTGGGATTCGCATTCAACAGCATAGGAAGTTTCGTGGGTGGGTTTGCACTAAAAGCTCTTTTAACAAGCGAGTTGCCGTTCCCAAGAAATTTTGGGGTGGGATTTTTAGTGTTATTCATCAGTCTCACAATTGGGACCGCATTGTTTTTTCCATTCAGGGTTAAAACAAATGAAATGGGATTGCGCAATAGATCTCTGAAAGATTTTATTTCGGAAACGAAAACCATTATAGTAGGGCATAGAAATTTCCAAAAATATCTTTTATCCAGAATTTTTTTTGCAGCCTATTTGCCGGGGATGGGATTGTATGCGGTTTATACTCAGGCAGAATTCAAATTTGATATCAGCGAAGCAGGGATTTTTACTATTTTGAATGTGTTGGCATCTGGAACAACCAGTTATCTAGTGGGGAAAATGGGAGACCGGATAGGACATAAATCCGGGATGATGGTATCTTATATCGCTCATTTTTTGGCTGTCATCCTAGCCATTTACGCCAAGAATATGTTTTGGGTGTACGCTATATTCATTGCCATTGGCGCAGGACAGGGAGCTTTTATGCCTTCGGCAATGAATTTGATTTACGACTTTGCAGAGAATCGGGACGCCAAAACCTATATGGCACTGATTGATTCTTTTTTGGCTCCCTTCATCTTCATTTTCATTGTAGGCATCGGTGCGCTTATCAAATCCGGCGACTACCCTTCGGCGCTCTATGTTTTAGGCATCAGCCAGTTTATTGGAATTATTATTCTAAAGATTTTTGTTCGAGACCCAAAAAAACCTGGAGATGCTTCATTTCATTTGGAAGGATTTTCTTCTTGATTTTCGGTAACCGTTTACCAAAAATTCCTATTCGATTATGATTGATTTTATATCTCGACAATTCAGACTGATCATTCTCACTTGTTTACTGGTCCTTTTGGGGGCATGTCGGGAAGATCCATCCCGACATTTGAATCTTGGTAACTGGTTCCTTCAAAAAGGTCTGGTTGACGAAGCCATTATGGAATATCGAGAAGTTTCTCGTCTTTACTCAAGTGACCCGAGCCAACTCACAAGGGACGAATTTCAAATCCTGGGAAAAGCACATTTTAAGTTGGCTCTTGCCTATACAAAAAAAGGTTGGTGGGAATATGCGCTGAATGAAGCTCGTAGAAGTTTTGAAGTTCAACCGAATAAAGACAGCCATGATCTTGTTCTCCTGATTGAAGAAAAACTGGCGATGGATAAAAAGTCCTGATTTAAAATTTTTTCTTTATTTTATTTTCCGGAAAACTCCATCCCATCAAAATCGTGTAACCGATAACCCATCCTCCCAAGACTTGATTGGGATAGTGTACGCCTAAGTAGATTCTTGAAATCCCAATTAAAAAAATAAGTAGCGCACAAGGAACCAAGATTCCGAACCGACGGCCAATCCATCCCCAGAGTACCATTGACATTTGTGCGTGACCGCTGGGAAATCCATACCCGATTACAGAAACGAGATGTAGCTCATCCGGTGGTCGTGATATTGCAAATTTGAGCTTCAGTAATTTATTAATCCCCCACTAAACTAATATTAGAACAATAAGGAAAATAAATTCTTTTCGGTCAATGAAAAATGCTAAGGCAAGGAAGTGGGCCGGATAAGCAAAATGATTGCCCAGCATAGTGATTCCTTTCATCAAATTAAGGATCAACGGAAAATAAAATCGTTGGAAAAGTTGGATCAGCTCCAATAGAATTAGTTCACAATATGAAAGTTCCTGCTATAATCCACCATTCATAACTTTCTGTCGTATTTCGTTGAAGCAGGTTAAAAAGAACCGGAACGGGATTCGCCTCCATCACAGTAAATGATTGAGCAATTGATAAAATCCGCTTCTGGTTTTAATAACATGGATATGGTGCCAGCAACATCTTCCGGCCTCGTGGCCCGACGCATGGGATTTCGTTTTTTTGTATTTTCAACCCAACTTTCCCAGTTTGCTGTAATCTTGGTTAGAGCACGGGTGGGCGTCACACCCGCCTGAACAGAATTTGCGGTAATACCATATTGGCCTAATTCCCATCCAATCTGGCGAACGATGCCTTCCATAGCAAGTTTTGCGACACTGACGGGGCCATATCCTTCCATGGCCACATAATTGCCTTCGCTGGTAAGGCCCATTATACGGGAACCCCGACCTAATAAACCAGCATCGTAAAGTTTTTGTGTCCAATACAACAACGAATTCCCCATGACATGAATCGTCATATCCATTTGGCGCTGCGTTACTGGCTTATCACCAAAAAAATTTGTAGTGGTACCAAAAGCAATGGAGTGGAGCAATAGTCTAACTGGTTGGTCTCCAGTAATTTTTTTTATTTCCGGAATGAACTTATCCATGGATTCTATGGAGGCTGCATTTACATTCCAATAATGGGCTTTGTCCCCATTAAGCTTTTTTACTTCCTCAATTGTTTTTTGAGCTTCTTTTTTTGCTTCTCCACGATCAAAATGAAAACCAATGATGCCGAATCCATCTTGCGCAAGGCGTTTTGCCGTAGCGCCTCCATGTCCAGTGGACGCTCCAAGTATAATCACATAATCAGACATATATTCTCCTAGTATCAGTCTACAATATACCCGATTATTTTAGAACAAGGGAACGCGAAAAGTAAGTTCTTTATATCATAAAACTGTTGTACTCTCAGCCCGTTATTCAGAAAAAAATATACGGGAAATATGAAACACAAAAACAGTTATACCGGAAACGAATTATTACAATGTGCGGATGGTGAAATTTTTGGCATGGAAAACGGAAAACTCCCCAAACCGCCTATGCTGATGATAGATCGAATCCTAGAAATAAACGATAATGGCGGTAAATACCAAAAAGGTGAAATCATCGCTGAAATGGACATCAACGAAAAAAATTGGTTTTTCCATTGTCATTTTAAAAAAGATCCCGTTATGCCTGGATGTCTCGGCTTGGACGGAATGTGGCAATTATTCGGTTTTTTTCTCTCATGGGCCGGCGGCAATGGTCGCGGACGGGCTCTTGGAGTTGGAAATTTAAAATTTAAAGGACAAGTTCGACCATACCACAAAAAAATCACCTACAAACTGGACATAAAAAGACTCATTACAAAACCTTCTTATATAGTTTGGGGCGATGGCGAACTTAGTGTCGAAGATCGCGTGATCTATTTTGCAAAAAACCTTCAAGTCGGATTATTCAATAACCTTATTTATGATTTTGGCGGTGACCCCGCACTAGATAGCTTTTAAAATTATAATTATTCTTTAAATAATTATGGCACTTCAATGTGGAATTGTCGGGCTTCCCAATGTGGGGAAGTCCACCCTGTTTAATGCGTTAACTGAATCACGCGTTCCAGCTGAAAATTATCCCTTTTGTACTGTTGAACCTCATGTTGGGATGGTGGAGTTACCGGATTTACGATTAAATAAACTGGCAAAAATATATCACCCAGAAAAAATTGTACCTACCGCTGTTGAATTCATTGACATTGCCGGACTCGTACAGGGCGCAAGCAAGGGAGAGGGACTTGGAAACCAGTTCTTGGGACAAATTCGTCAAACAGCAGCTATCATACATGTTGTCAGGTGCTTCGAAAATGACATCGTCACCCATGTGGATGGATCCGTTAATCCAGTCCGTGATGCGGAAACCATCGAAACAGAATTACTATTGGCAGACCTGGACACATTGGAGAGACGTTTATATAAAGCCGAGAAAGCTTCAAAATCCGGTGGAAAATCCGAAAAAAAAGAACTAGACCTTTTAAAGCAGTTGCTCCAACACAGCAATGACGGTCATCGTGCCCGAACTCTGGATACGGACGAAACTGGAAAGAAAATATTGCATTCACTGCACCTATTGACCAGTAAACCGATTCTTTACATAGCAAATGTAGATGAAAGTGAAATCATGAAAGAAGAACGAAATCAACATGTTCGGTCCTTATTCGAATTCGCTGAAAAGGAAGGGAATTCAGCCATACGCATATGTGCTGCAATTGAGCAAGAAATCGCTACTTTGCCTGAAGTTGAAAAAGAGCTGTTTTTGACTGAGTACAAACTTCAGGAACCCGGCCTGCATAAAGTGACTCGTGCAGGATTTAAATTACTGGACCTACATTCATTTTTTACCGTTGGCGACAAAGAGGTCCGAGCGTGGACCATCCCGATAGGAACAACTGCAAAGAAAGCTGCCGGTGAAATCCATACTGATTTTGAACGAGGATTTATTAAGGCTGATGTGTTTCGTTTTGAGGATATGCGGCAATTTGGTTCTGAAAAAGCACTGGCGGAAAAAGGATTAATCAGGCAGGAGGGCAAACAATACATTGTACAAGAAGGGGATTGTATTTTCTTCAGATTTAACATATAAATAACAATTCACAAAATTAAAAGGGCAGAAAACTGCCCTTTTAATAAAATATTTGGATGAGACTTGTTAATTAATCTTCATCTTCTTCCCAATCCTCGTCTTCGTCTTCATCTTCATCTTCATCTTCATCTTCATCATAATAATCATAATAGTATTCCGGCGGATAAGCAAAATAAGGATTATTCATCATATTGTACGGATCATCCTGCTTTTCTTCTTTTTCTTTTTTTTCTTCTTTTTTCGGTTGTTCCAATTCCTGTTTCACAACGATTACTTTCGGTTGTGTGGATGAATCTGATTCTTCTTTTCCCTGCTTGATAGCATCCAAAACTAAATCTCTATCGGAACCAGACAAGCCACTGCCGATGGCAGAGGCTGCCTGTCTCTGAGATAGATTTCTATAAGACAATCCCATCAGCACGGAAAAGAAAAGGATGACAAGTGCAAAAATGGACCCCTCAGTTTGAAATTCGATGCCACCCCACATATTGGGTTTTACACCAAATCCCATAAAAATACCGACGGAAAGCAGTATGCCAAACAATAGGATCATGTTGCCCATCAGTGATGGCATCCCAGATTCCATGACCAGCATATACAGGAACCATGCAAGTATACTGGCAACGGCAAGAATAATACTCAGCAAATACATCTCCAATACAAGAGAAGTAACAAAGCCGATGAAACCAGCTGCCGGAATGAGATAGCCAATCCCGGACTTTAAGTCGTTAGCCATGTTGAAATTCCTAAAATACCTCGAATTACATCAAAAATTGCCGGTTGTTCCTCATAAATGCAAGATTTTTCGCTATTTGCATTCAGATTCTTTTCTACAATGCAATCTCCAATTTTGATTCCGTAATTTACAGGTTATCCATGGAAAGTGATTCATTAAAAGTAGGTGTTGTCGGCGTAGGGCATCTTGGACAGCACCATGTTAAACACTATGCCGCTCTCAAATGTGCTGATCTTGTCGGTATTTATGATACTGATCGCAAAAAAGGACAAACCATATCAAAACGACATAATATCACAGCTTTTAAATCAATGGATGCATTCCTAGAAAAAATCAATGCCGTATCCATCGTAACCCCAACATGTGATCATGCCGCCATAGCTGAAACATGCATTGTGGCCGGAAAACACATATTCATCGAAAAACCCATCACACAAACACTTGATGAAGCGGATCATATATTGGCTCTTGCGGAAAAACATGGTGTTTTAGTGCAAGTTGGGCATATTGAACGACTTAATCCAGCGCTTTTGGCTCTAAAACCTTACGGTGTAAAACCTAAATTCATTGAGATTCAGCGATTGGCTCCTTACAGAATACGCGGAACGGATGTTCCAGTGGTTCTAGACTTGATGATCCATGATATAGACATCCTTTTATCATTGGTTGATTCACCGGTAAAAACCATCCGTGCAACTGGACTTTCTATTTTGACAACTTCCGTAGATATCGCCCATGCACGACTTCGATTTGAGAATGGAACGGTAGCAAGTATGCTATCAAGCCGTGTAGCCAAAGACATGGTAAGAAAACTAAAAGTGTTTCAGCGCGACCTGTATGCCACCATAGATCTACTCCAAGGCTTAACGGAAATTTATAAAGTTATAAATCAGCCTGAAGATGAGTCGAATGCCCTTATGACTGTGCCGTTTGAATATGATGGAACAGAAAGATTTATTGCCTACGAAAAACCGTCAGTGGTAAATGGAGATGCCCTGAAGATGGAACTTGAAAATTTCATCAAATCAATCCAAGGTAAAGAACAACCTGTTGTTTCCGGAAAGGCCGGTCGGGATGCATTGAAAGTTGCTATTGAAATCCATGATATGATTATTCAGGACATACATTAATGGATCTACGAAATTTTTTATTTCAATACAGAAGTTTCACACCCATACCCATTATTGTTGTTATCCTATATAATAGCAATCCCGTGTATCCGTTATACTTATTCGGAGGTGGATTATTGTTTTTGGGTGAACTCATCAGAATCTATGCAGTCAGCTATGCTGGCGGCATTACTCGAACAACCAATGTGGGTGCACCGTCTCTCTGTACATCAGGACCCTATGCCTTAACTCGCAATCCGCTTTATTTTGGAAATATGATTATATTTTCCGGAGTGACTATTATTACAGGAGGGACATATGTATGGGAAATGTTTCTTTTTGTCTTCATATTTTTTACTTTTCAGTATGGAATGATTATTTCCCTAGAAGAGGAAACATTGGTCAATCTTTTTGGAGAAGATTATTACAATTATAAAAATAATGTCCCTCGATTATTTCCTAGACTCTCACCTTGGAAAAGTTCAGATAACCGTAGCCCAACACCAATAATAAAAACCTTGAAAACCGAAAAGAGAACTTTACAAAATATCGTCCTAATTTTATGTTCAATTATTGCCCGTGACTATTTCGGAGCGTTTTCTTAATCTATAAGATTAATTTACACCAATGAACCAAGGGGCCAAAAAATATTTCGTCGTTGCAGGCGAACCCTCTGGCGATATTCATGGAGGGAAACTCATATCTGCGATTCAAAATATAGAACCAGACTCATCATTCGTGGGTCATGGTGGAGATTTAATGAAACAATCCGGCATGCGAATTCTTAGACATACGAATGATCTTGCCATAATGGGATTTGTCGAGGTAGTACGGCACTTGCCAAGATTGATCAAAATAATGAGAGAAACAATTGAAGCTATTTCCCGTTTAAAACCTGATCGCGTGATTCTTATTGATTATCCCGGTTTTAATTTACGTCTAGCGAAAAATATCCATAGGTTGGGTATTCCAATCACCTATTTTATCTTGCCTCAGGCCTGGGCATGGAGAAAAAAACGGATAGAAAGTATGAAAAAATTTCTAGACCAATCTATTTCTATTTTCCCATTTGAGCAAACTTGGTACGAATCTCAGGGACTACCAACACATTACATAGGCCACCCATTTGTGGAACGAGATCATATTGGTGAATCATCCAAAGAATATCACCACAGACATAATTTAAACGACAAATATCCAATTCTCGTATTGTTGCCAGGCAGTCGGCAACAGGAAATAAAGCGACATTGGCCGATTTTCCTTAAATTTGTAAACATTCTCAAAACCATCATACCAAATCTTCAGATCGTAGTTGGAAAAGCACCCAATACAACTTTATCGCCAATACCAAATGATTTCAAAATTGAAAATAATGCCAGAAAAGCCATGATGACCGGTACCGCCGCCTTGGTTTCATCCGGGACTGCCACTTTAGAATGTGCCGTGGAAAACATCCCATTAATTGTATGCTACAAATTATCTTCGTTTTCTTGGTGGTTGGCAAGAAAAATGGTTAATGTAAAATATGCATCTATGGTTAATTTAATTGGCAATGAAAAAATTGTACCGGAGTATCTACAAAAAGCCATGACGGCTGAGAATCTTGCCAAGGCCATTGAACCCCTTTTTGACATCAAAGGTTCGAAAAGGGAAAATATGCTTATTGGATTTGAAAAGGTTCGGCATACCTTGGGCATCCCCGGTGTTTATGAACGGGCTGCCGACAAAATAATTAAACGGACAATGGAATATAATGACTAATTCATTTTTGGAAAAAATAAAGGTGTTATGCGCCAGTTATTTTCTAAAATTCATTTACATTACCAACCGGAAAGACGTTCGAGGACGTAGCCACTATCGTAAATTATTAAACGAAGGGAAATCCGTTATTTTATCGGCATGGCATGGACGATTACTGACAATAACGCACGATCTTGCAAATGAAAATTTCCATGCAATAGCTGGAACCCACCGGGATGCTGAATTAATATCACAAATTGCAACCAAATGGGGTTGGAGAATGCTCCGCGGTTCAAGTAAAGAAAAAGGAAATGTGGCTTACAAGGACATGCTCCATGCTCTGAAACAATCAGGCAGTGCCGTTTTCATCACTCCGGATGGGCCCACTGGTCCCGCTCGGATTCCAAAACCTGGGGTTATTCGGGCGGCACAAATTACTGGAGCTGCAATTATTCCCATTGGGGTCCATTCCACTTTGCGATGGGAGTTCAAGAATTGGGATACTTTTTATGTTGAAAAACCACTCGGCAAAATCTATATTGAATATGGAGAACCAATATATTTCACCATAAATGAAAATTTTGAAGACTGTAGCCAAAAGTTTATTGAAAAAATGGAAGCAGTCGAAAATAATAATTTGCAATATACAAATAATGAGAGTCCCTAAGGAATACCTGGTTTATTTGTTATTTCCATTGGCTTTATTTTATTGGGGTGTCGTGTATTGGAGGAACTGGTTTTATAGATATGGATTCTTTGTCTCAAGACATTTACCCTGTCAGGTAATCAGCATAGGAAACATAACTGCAGGAGGAACCGGAAAAACGCCAACTACTATTTTTATCGCACAATATTTAAAAAAAGGAGGGAAACGCGTAGCAATATTAAGTCGAGGATATGGACGAAAAACAAAAGGCACTTTATTGGTATCGGAGGGAAAGGGGCCAAAATGCAATTGGACTGAATGCGGAGACGAACCTTACTTGATTGCTAAAAAAATATGTGACGTTCCCATCGTGGTGGATGAAGACAGATACCGAGGTGGAACTTTTTTAATGGAAAAATTTAATCCTGAAATTATTTTGCTCGATGATGGATTTCAGCACCGAACAATTGAACGGGATTTGGATTTGGTTTTAGTCAATGGTGGTGATAAAACTGCAGATCATAAATTATTGCCCTATGGTTATCTCAGGGAACCTTGGATAAACATTCAGAGGGCAGATGCAATTACCCTCACAAAAGTAAATTTGAAAAAACCAAAATCATTCTTGGTTCGTAAGATTCGGGAAACAAATAAGCCTTTACTCTTCGCAACAGCCAATGTTTTCCTTTCCGAATTCAATACTGAAAAACACCTAACCATAAATAACCTTGTGGGGAAAAACGTTTTTGCTGTTTCAGCCTTGGGTGATAAGGCCGGGTTTGAATTGACGGTAAAATTGACGGGAGGATTAATTTGTGGTCAGATATCTTTCCCGGATCACCACGAATATAATCAACACGAATGGGATGAGATAGAGTCCCAAGCTAGGGAAACAAAATCAGAATATATTATTACAACTGAAAAAGATTGGGTCAAGCTGATGAGCGTTAATGTGACCTTATCCATCATTGTACTTGGATTGGACATGAATCTATATCCCGTAAAAAAGGTCGAAAAATTATTGAGCAGATTTTTATAACTTAATTAGTTAAACTATATCTGGGCCATACCCCAAGCAAAAACCACACCTACAAAGGTCAGCATCAAAGGCCAACTGGTGTTTACTAATTGTTGCGAACTGGGGTCGTTGAATACATGCACCTGAAATTCATGGGTCGTAGTTGCACCATGTTTGTCGACAGCCATTAAAATAAAATCATTCATCCCGATCTGTTTTCTTTTTGGTATCCATTCAATCGTGGCTTTCCTTTTATCAAAACGAGCATATTTCGGTAATCGAACTGCTCGATACGCAACCTTATCATCATTTAAATCTTCAGCGGTTATCCTGTAATGCCACACATGTCCAGTCAGCCCAACCGGTTTAGGGTTAGAAATAATGTTCGGTGGATTATTCACGAAAATGCTACCGGTTTGAACATCGGTTCCATACCCATCGCTTACGGTCACCTCGAAAGTATTATTGTTAATTTGTGCTGCTTTAGGTACCCAAAGAATTTTTCCGTACCGATCCATTTGCATCCCATGAGGGCCCTTTAGCAAAGAAAACTCCAAATTTGCATTGGCATTTTTATCATCCACTCGTACTGGATATTTATAAAGTTCTCCCACAAGAGCCATTTGTGGCGGACTAGACACAATGGCTGGAAGTTGGTTTGCATAGACTTCAAACGCTTGTTCATCTTTAGTATATCCATCGGTGGCAACTATTGTGATTGGATGCGTATCGGTTTGATCTGGCCCAGGAGTCCACCGAATCGTTGCAGAATTCGATTCTACGACCATACCCTCGGGAAAATCCAATAACGTGTACTTGATCGGGCTCATTCTTTCCACTATGACACGAGGCGGTTTCTTTTGTCCGCCATGGAAAAATTCCCACATAAAATCTTTTATCTTGATTGTGCGTCCATCAATCGTTTCCAAAATAACCCACAACCTGTCATCCTCAAAATAAACGGAGTGAGTGTATTTTTTCATATTAAGCCTAGACACCAATGAGTCTGCCGGATATTTTGGATCTACAAAATAAACCGCATCTGCATTATGCCAATCGCCCAAATAACGGTCAATATTTGATAAAACAAGGTCATCTGCAATATTCACGGAATACATACGAATGGCGGAAATGTCATTTACTTTAACGACGCGGTCAAATGGCAGAAGAGAGCCCTTGTTTTTATCATTGGTCATGATACGATATGCATATTCCTCGCCAACAGTTGCCGCCATGGATGGTACTGAGATAATCTGGATTGGTGCATTTACAAAGAATTCGGATTCAATTATCCGGGTTTCATGACCATCATTCAATTCTATTTTCAATTTGTGAAAATCCAACTCATTCATTGTTGGTTCCCATAGCAGACGCCCCGTATGAGGGTCCATGCGCATTCCTGGGGGCATATTGTGTGCAACAAAAACAAGCTGGTCGTTTTCATTTGGATCTTTCACTTCCAGTTGAAAATCCCAAGCTCCACCTACATTGATCTTATTCATGGGGTTAGGTGCGGATTTTATGATAGGCGGATGATTGACAAAGATATTCACATATTGAGTGTCCGTTGCTACGCCATGGCTCACCACTAGGGCATATTTGACTGAATCAATTTGAATAGGATTGGGGGTCCAAGTTATATTCCCGTTTGAATCCACCTGCATACCATCAGGTCCATAAAATAGTTCATAATTTATTTTTTCGTCTTCTTGTTGCCGCCATACTTTCGCTGAATAGGAGTAAGAATTTCCGACACTAGCCGACACTGGCGCTTGAGAAAGTATTTTTACGCCGGCACGTGAGAAAAGCTGGAATTCCTGAGCCGTTCTTTCAAAGCCATCGGTCACTATCAATCGCACATCGTACGCTTCAACATGGACACTATCGGTTTGCCATTTTAGAATACCGTTCTCCTCTAAAATCATCCCCTCGGGAGCAATTTCGAGATCAAAGCTTAACTTGGCATCTTTGTTAAGATCCTGTACAATGGGTTCATAAAAAAATTCATCACCAGCAACAAATTCCGTAACCTCAGGTTCAGTCAAGAACCGCGGTGGATCGTTTACATAGATCCAAAGGCTCTCATCTCGGCTTTCCAAAACTGGGACTGTTTTGTATACCTGTTCTTGTTCTGTCGATGCGGATTTTGTCTCCATAATCTCATCCACTTTCACTTTATGCTGAAATGAGATAGGAAATGCATCCAACTGTTCCTTGGTCGGGATCCAATAGATGGATTTTGATTCATAATTAAAATGCATACCCTTTGGCGGGACGGTTTCCCATCGAAAACTGTAAAATTCTTCAGTACTGTCTTTTAATATTTCATACAAAAAAGGATGATTTGGCGTTAAAATATATCGGGGCAAAATATATTCAGGAAGTCTTTGTCCGGTCATTTCTTGTGGCTTAGGTTTTTTTGGTTGTTCCAAAGTTCGAATGATTTTTTTAGGAGCAGATTCTTTGGGCTGTTCCTTTAAAACTTTTCCTTCTTTGAAATCCGGTTGCAAGGTACCGGGAATGTGCTTACTTGGAGATTCACCAAGATCCGTAATGATTCTTTCTTGCTGTTGCGGTTCTAAAGTTTCTTTTTCTTTGGGAACCACCTCGATATAAACCTCCGGAATGGATGGCTCATCATCTTGAGAATTGGACAGCAGATCTGATAATTGATTTTGAATGAAATCAGATGTAATGAGATACCCTTGGTTAAAACTATCGGATTTTTCTCCTAATTTGATGACATAAGTTGAATTCTCGCTTCCATTCCAGCCCGACGCCAAAACATTTCCTGTATACTGACCGGATTGTATCAGAGGCAATATGGCAAACACATGCATCTCTTTTGGAATCTCCCTCATGGCATTTTGTACACCCTCAATTCCGCCATCTGCACCAGACACGAGTGTTAAGGCGTTGATGTCGGAAGACAAAATCAACAAATCTTCAAAGGTGTCTTGGTTGAAATCTTCAACAACAACTTGGGTCAAAGGGCCAGCTTGAACGGGGACTTCATCGATTACAAGGGTAGCTGGAGTGAGCGTAAAGGCAATAATATCGCCTGATTTGAATGAAGAAAGCACATCGAAAAATCCGTCGGCATCCCAATCGGTGAGTTCAATGGAATGGGGCAGCATTCCGCTCAGTCCATCAATCTTTTTTCGAACTAAATGACCGGAATCAAAAACACCTCCAATATTGTAAAACGGCTGAGCTTTGATCATGTTGCCTTCAGGACTGATAGCAATCACATCTTCAAAACCATCTCCATCATAATCTACAGCACCTACATAAAGAAGTGCAGAACCGATGAGCAGTTCATCGGGTCGAACTTTTTTGGTTATGGAAAGCCCCGATTGGGTCGCATCCACAACCGCAAAACCACGAAAAGGACTTCCAAGAGCTAAAACAATCTCTTGATCGCCATCCGCGTTTTGATCCATTAGCAGAAAATTATTGCAACGAAGCGATCTGTTTTCCTTCCCTATGTCCAATGTAGTACTGGGAATTTCCGAAAAAAACATGCCATCCCAAGTATAGGTAGCCACAAAAACATGCGGTGTGGCATTATCACCAAATCGCGACAGATTCATAACAATAATCAATTCGGGAACCCCGTCCCCATCCATTTCGCCAACCTGAGCATCTACAAAATGTCCTTCCAGTGCAACGGGAGGAGTAAACTCCCAGATCAAAGTTTGATAACCATCCGCATCAATTTCATAATATCGAACCGTTGTTGGATAAATGTCTGTTTTTGGATCCATTTCCAACGATATAAATTCCAAAAGATTGTCCCCGTCAAGATCATAGGAACCATTCATTTGGACAATCTTTTGACCCATTGAAAGCCCTATAAAAAGCCAAATTGTTATAATAAACCGAATGAATTTATCCAAAGTCATGATAGACCTTAATTCTTTTCAGTCTCATCATTATTGTTTATATCATTGGCTTTCGTGGTCTCCGGCTTGGCGGTCTCCGGCTTGGCGGT
>ERZ651768.893-NODE-893-length-22010-cov-4.405508_pt1 | contig 22010 bp, 21 predicted proteins | sample MGYA00514754_ERZ651768 | MGnify/ENA metagenome assembly ERZ651768
TCTGATACTTCTATATTCGACCTGACTGGAAAGGTATCGGTGGTATCCGGAGCAGCCAGGGGGATGGGAAGGGCTATGGCGTTATCCCTGGCATCCGCAGGGTCTGACATGTTATTGGTTGATCTCAATGAAAGGGGCCTCAAATCCACAACGAAAGAGATCAGATCAATGGGTCGTAAGGTTGATTATTCGACAACAGATGTGTCTGAGACAGACCTTATACCCGCACTGTTTGAGCATTTGGACAATACTTTTGGCCGCGTTGATTTCTTGGGAAACGTTGCCGGAGGTGAAACAGTATTTGGGGCACCTGAAGATATATCGATTGGTGACTTCGAACAATCTATTAAGAGCCTGGTAACAGGTCGATTTCTTATGTGCCAGGAAGCCGGCAAGAGGATGCTTGCTCAGGGAAGAGGTTCAATTGTAAATATTGGTTCGATCGGAGGCGTGAGCTCCCTCGGGAGGGGGCAGATCGCCTACTTTGCTGCAATGGGAGCTGTAGTTCAAATGGTGCGAGGTCTGGCGACTGAATGGGCCAGCAGGGGAGTACGCGTGAATGCAATACTACCGGCACAGGTATTAAACCCAGGACTTTCGGAAAGGATAGACAAGACTCCTGAAGTTCTTGAAACCTTTCTTCGAGGTATACCGGCGGGTAGAATGGGGCAACCAGACGATATAAGAGGACTTTCGGTTTTACTGGCATCAGATGCGTCGACTTGGATCACTGGAGCTTTGATTCCTATGGATGGTGGTAATCTCGCTTTGAACGCTGGAGGATCTTATCCCGGCTCTCCCTCAGCATCGGGCTAGCAATAGGGCGATCCGTCATCTCGCGTCGTAATCGGCCTGAATTTTGATCAAGGTATTTGGAGGATATAGATGATTACAAAGTTTGATAGTTTATTTGCCGGTCACGTCGACATGGATAACATCGGATATGCGGGCATTCCTGTAAATGATCGCGTTTTTGATAATGAGACCCTATCCGGAGTATTTGATAAAACTACTGCTATAGCAAAAACTATGGACGGGCTAGGCTACGACACCTTGTGGTTGGCTGAGCATCATTTTCAGCCTGAGGGTTATGAATGTCTTCCCAACGTTTTGATGCTTGCCGTCCACCTCGCTCACCTAACCAACAACATAAGGCTCGGCTGCGGGTTCAACATCGCCCCCATGTGGCATCCATTGAGGTTAGCTGAAGACTATGCCACAGCCGACATACTTACTGGCGGGAGGGTTGTATTTGGAGTCGGAAGGGGATATCACACCCGGGAGGTGGAGACATTTGGCTCTCCGCTTCTAGATCAACCGGCCAACAGGGATCTTTTCGAGGAACAGGTAGACATCGTTTTTGAAGCATTTGAAAACGAGTCATTCTCACACCAAGGTAAGAATTACTCTATTCCCCCTAGCGTTCCTTACAGGGGATATACGCTAGAAGAGATAACACTTGTGCCCAGGCCGTTGAACAGGCCCGTTGAATGTTGGCAACCAATACAGAGTGCGACTCCCCGCGGACTCGATTTCATGGCAAAGCACGGTATAAGTGGAATCATCGGCGGAGGGAGCTCTGAGGGAGGGGCGATGGACAAGGCAGTGCAGGGATTTAGGGAAGCGTACGGTCGTGCAGGTGTGGAACTAGAAGCTGGGGAAAAGCTTTCGATTGGCTTTCACTATCACATAGCTGACACGCAAGAGAAGGCTATGCGTGAAGTTGCTGGTATGTACGAAGAAAATCTCAAAATGTTTGGTCCGTTAAGGCTCGTTCGCGCTCTATCCGATGAACAAATAGAGGTGATGTCAGATGCCAAATTGGCTCCGACGGCAGATTTACCAAGAGTGGAAGACGCGGTAGAGTCTGGAGGCGTCCTTGCAGGTCCACCGGATCTAATTATCGAACAATTAAAGACTCTTGAGAAAAAGTATCCGGGCCTGGAAAGAGTTAGTGTGAGTCACCCCATGGGAACACCTGAAACTGTTTTGACAGAGCAACTGCAGCAGTTTGCAGAAGAGGTAATTCCAGCATTTAAGCAAGAGGCAATAATACCCAATTTAATAAGATAGAAGGGTTTGGAATTCCGGTACTTCGTGGCGGCTGTTTTTACGACGGTGTCTTGCCGGGCGCCGTCACTTGGATTTCTGAGGAAGGCGTAACCTGAGATTTATTTTCGGGTTTCACTCACTAAAATGCCAAGGTTCTCTTTCTCTCTTGAGAATATTTGAGGTCCAACCTGCCGCCTCTTTATGAGACATCCAAAAAGCCTGACTGTATCTTCGGTGCTATTCACTTTTGAGCCTCTGAGCGAGGGCCTCATAAAAACACCCGTCCTAGGCTTCAAATCGATTCCATGTTGGGGTGATGAGGACTTCATTAATTGTCACGTGTGGAGGTTGCTTTGCGATGTACAGTACTAGATCCCCAAGATCCTCTGATTGTAGTATTCTCGCCTGATCCTCCGCGCTCACCGGCACAGGTCGTAGGTCGAGAATCGGTGTAGCTACTTCACCGGGGCACACCGCAGTGGCCCTAATTCCATTGTTTCTCTCTTCAAGAAGTAAGCTTGCGGTCATGGCATTCATAGCGTGCTTGGCGGAAGTGTAGGCGGGTCCTGTGAGTTTTCCAACACCCTTCGCAGCCATGGAAGATATGTTTATGACTAGGCCTCCACCCTGACTTCGCATAGCGGGCAATACTGCTTGGCAACAATAGAAGGCGCCATTTAGGTCGATGTTAATCACCCTGTCCCAATCCCCCACGGCGACATTGTGCCAATTCCTGTCTCTTACATTGATTCCAGCGCTGAAGACGCCTATATCTATTCGACCATGCTCTTCGAGGATCATATCCGTGACTCCCTTCACGGCATCCTTGTCCGACACGTCAAGTTGTTTTATAGATACCCCAGATCCAATTGCTTCGGCCACGTTCTCCAATACATCCCTGCGACGACCTGAAAGCACCACTTTACATCCAGCTTCGGCCAGTTTGATGGCTGCACTTTCACCAATACCCGTGCCGGCTCCTGTTATCCAAGCTACCTGTCCATCTAGATCCTGAAGCAATGTGATTCTCCTGATTTGTATAATCTATCGTTTCGTTTGCATAACTTTCGTTTCCGAATGGCTTTCATACAGAAGGCATATAACAGCCTAGCCCATCGTACTGATTCCGTTTTTCTTAATGAGGATCTTCGTTTGTAAACACGAGGCTACCTGCCGCCATGAACATGCCACCAACTCCCTGGCAGAATGAAGCCTTTACGTCAGGAACCTGGTGTGATGCCTCTCCTCTCACCTGGCGAACCGATTCCTGTATGGCAAACATCCCATACATACCAGTGTGTGTGTAGGAAAGTCCACCACCATTTGTGTTCATAGGCAGACTTCCGCCAGGCGAAGTGTTACCTTCCTCTATAAATGCGCCTGCCTCACCTCGCCCCACGAATCCGAGGTCTTCAAGTCCGTAGATCGGTAGGTGAGCAAAAGCGTCGTACACCATAAGGTGATCTATGTCGCTGTGGTTGACACCAGATTCCTGGAAGGCTTTCTTACTTGCCGTCTTGAACGCGGCAGAAGTTGTCATGTCGTACATCTGGCTGATTACCGGTGTCTCTACAGATTCACCGGTTCCCATTACATATACAGGCTTCTTTGGAAAATCCTTGGCCCGATCAGCGTTTGTGATCACAAGCGCTCCGCCACCATCTGTGACAAGGCAACATTCAAGAAGATGGAACGGATAGCAGATCATTCTGCTTGCAAAAACATCCTCCGTTGTTATCAAGTCTCGATACATAGCCCTAGGGACCTTGTTCGACCATTTTCTTTGGGCTACTGCGACTGATGCGAGCTGTTCGTGGGTTGTTCCTGTCTCTTTCATGTAGCGCAGTACCCCCATTCCAAATTGTGTGGTGGGGCCGGCTACTCCATATGGGGATTCAAACTGTCCTGGAAATGAACTATCTCTTCGGCCACCGGCCATCGCGGAAACATCGCCGATTCTTCCCGATTGCTCACCCACTCTGCTACGACCGCTTTGGGCCATCGACACAAGTACTGTATTGCATAGCCCACTGGCGATCGCTGCTGCCGCGTGCCTGACATGAACTAGAAAAGAAGTGCCACCAACCTGAGTATTGTCTATCCACTTAGGCACTATGCCCAGATAATGCGCTAGGGCCGCAGGGCTCATAGTAGTGGCTATTCCATCTATTTCGCTCTTTTCTATACCGCAGTCCCTGATGGCATTTATTGAGGCATCGACATGGAGTTGAAACTCTGTTTTGTCTGGGATTTGGCCCAGTTCTGTAGTTTCGGATGCTCCAACGACCGCTGTTTTGTATCTGAGGGAATCCAATTTCACTCTCCCTTTCTTTTATGGTGTGTAAGAAATCGGTCGGTTCTTCAGGATCCCGATGGCTTCCATTTTGGGATCGACATGTCATCTGCGATGTCCTCGAATACCACTTCCAGAGGCATGTCAAGAATCAGGTTTTCGGGGGTGTTTTCTACCTCGACTATGTTCGTCATCATTCTCGGCCCTTCCTCCAGCTGTACTATGGCGATAGCATAAGGAGCGTCGTCTTCAAATCCTGGGGGCGGTCTGTGATTGATCATGTATGAATAGAGAAAACCCTTTCCCGATGTCTTGAACCATTCGAGGTTTTCTGAAAGACAAACAGGGCAGACCATCCTGGGGTAAAAGAACGGGTCTCCGCAATCAGAGCATTTCTGGATCCAAAGCTCGTGGTGGCGGGCTTTCTCCCAGAAAAAATCGGATTCGGGAGTAGCGACTGGAACTGGTTTTTTGTATACCTCTTCTGCCATCTTTGACCTCTTTATTGCTGAAGGTTTCAAACTGGTGCATCACAATACTTACGACGGGCATTGTATTGATGTCTTCCAAAAAAGGTCAAAAAAAAGGCGAGGATCTAATTAGGATCGCATGCGCGACTATGGTTGTGGAACTATGTTGCCGGTTGGACTAGTTCAATCAGAACCTCATCAGGCCCCTCTATATATGCGAGTTTAGTACCTCCCGATATTTCCGTGATTGGAAGGACGATGCGTACCCCGGAGCGCTGGAATCTTTGTATGTCTGCTTCTATATCATTCGTGTCGAATCCAAAATGTTCCAACCCTAGGCGGTTTAGTTCTGCCGGTGCAGTCTCGCCAGAAGAACCTGGCGGTTGCGAGGATATATTCAACCTGACAGGGCCCCCTGCGTCCATGCTTACAGTTATGGTCCCGGGCATGACTTCCCTTGCTGAAATTACCTTTGCCTTGAAAAATTTTTCATACCATGCTGCGGAGGAATGTGGGTCCTGTGCCCTGATATGGACGTGATTTATTGAATACCCCATCTTTCTTGCTCCTTGGAACTCAGTTCAGACATTTAATGAAGCGCTGACCTTATGAGTAGATAACTAATAAATTACTTCTCTACTGACGAGCCCGTCGTATCTCTTTTCTTGGTATCCGAGCAGGTCTTTTGCAATCAGTTCATTATGTTGGCCAAATAAAGGTGTCGGTGCATAGTCGAATTTATCTATTTCCCCCATCCTTAAAGGAAGACCTGCAACCATTCGGGGACCCACTTCATCATGATCGATTTCTACAAGGAACCCCCTTTCCATCACATGGGGGTTAGAGACCAGATCGAATACGCTCATAACCGGGCCAGCAGAGACTCCGGCTTCTTGTAGAGACTTCATCAGTTCAACCGATGATGTGGTTTTAGTCCACTGGGATATTAGTTTATCGAGCTCGTCTTCATTTAATTTCCTACCGTTTTCGGTGGAAAAAAGTGGATTGGATATCCATTCTTTATGGCCGGATACCCTGCATAGTGTTCTCCATTCCTCTTCACTGGTCACTGATATGGCTGCCCATTGGTCAAATCCTGAACATGGGTAGACGTTGTGAGGGGCATATTTCGCGTGTCTGTTACCTATTCTTTGGTGTTGAACTCCGTTCATCGACCAGTCCATAAACGCCTCAGGTAAAAGACTGCTAACACATTCTGCCATAGAGAACTCGATGAATTGTCCTTCTCCTGTTTTTTCCCTGTGACGGAGAGCTGCGAGGATGCTGAAAACCATCATCGTCCCTACTAAATAATCTGGCCAGTTCCCCCCCATATTCATAGGGGGACCTCCTTGGTAGCCACTTATGTACGGGAGCCCCGCGTACGAGGAGACGTTAGGACCAAATCCAGATGCCAGTCGCTGGGGCCCTTCTACCCCGAGCGTCGAGCCTGACAGCATCACAATGTCAGGCCGGTGCACTACCAAGTCCCTATACCCACATCCTAGATTGTTCATAACATCTGTCGCAAAATTTTCTATTACAACGTCTGATATGGCTACTAGCTCTTTGAATAAATCTAATCCTTCTTTCGTCTTAAGGTTGACCGTGAACCCATTCTTACTAAAGTTCAGACTGTTGTAATTGGAGTTTCTGTTGATGCCTGGCGTGCCGTCTGCTCCACCACCAAGGGCTACTTTCCTTCCGAGGTCAAGGCTGGCCATTGATTCTACCTCGATCACTTCTGCTCCTAGGGTGCCAAGCCATGCACCGCAGTGGGGGACGGACAGAATCCAACCCATATCTAGTACTCGAACGCCTTCGAGCGGCCGAGCTCCTTTAGTTTTCTGAAGAGGCGCAGCATTGATGGCTGGTGGGAAGCCAATATCTCCGATGATTTCATCAGCATGTTGATTAAGCAACGGGGCTGGGCTATCCAGGCGCCACGGGGTTTTGGACATCCTTATGGAAGGTCCGGGCTGAGTTACTTTCCCAGCTTTTGGGTGATTTTGTTCCACGAAAAAATCCCGTGCTACGTATTGAGGCGACTTAATGACTTCTTCCGTTGAGTAAACCGGGAAACATGCTATCCCCTTACCAGACAAACTTTCGTATAACTCGTTTTTGGTAAAGGATTTCATCCAGGCCATCACACCGGCCTCGATCTCTTCGACAGAATCTCTTCTTCCTTCCAGAGTATCGAAGTCAGTGTTCATTGCCCACGCCGGATTTCCCATTTCATCGACCAATAATTTCCACCAGTGATCGGCAACTATCGACATAGATACATGTCCGTCTTTGCAAGGCCATATCCAAGTAAAGAAAGACTTAAGTCGGCTCTCTGGAAGTGACGCAATATCGTATGAAAAGGTAGCAAAGTTGCCACGAATATGATTCATAGCGCTGTCCATTGCTGCTATGTCAATCATTTGCCCTGTGCCGTATCGATTCCTGTAGAAAATACCTATCATAGAGGCGGTCGCTGCCGTCCAGCCCGCGAAATACTCCACGTTATATCCGCCACTTTTAAGTGGCGGCTGTGATGCAAGGTCAGTCACAGTAAATGCCGGGGTTTCGTACCCAAGTCCCCCCATGTGCCAGAGCACGAGCTCGTCCCCGCTGTAATTCTTATAGGGCCCAGAATGACCAAAAGGGGTGACGTAAGTCGCTATCGTCTGATCGTTCAGCTTCCTGATGTCCGTGAAGGCAAGGTGTTCCTTTTCCGCCTCGAAAGGTTTCAGATCGGTAATAAATATGTCTGATTCGGAGATGAGATGACGGAGTCGACTGGAATCTTGTTTTTTTGTTAGATCCAAAACTAGGCTGCGTTTGTTCGCGTTCAAATAAAGAAACTGGAAGCTTTTCTCCGGATCCTCTCTTCCTCCCGGATATGGCCCGTGAAATCTGCTTGGATGCCCTTCAGGTGGTTCTATTAAAATGACGTCAGCACCAAAATCCGCCAAAGATTTCCCGCACATAGAGGCCGATCTTCCCCTGCTGTATTCGATAATTTTTATACCTTCTAAAGAGTTCAAGTCATTACTTTCTTGCTTTTTCTGGTCGTTTTGCCTTTCGAGTTTCAATATTTAGGCGTGGCCCGTTGTTGCAATCTGTTTTAAGCACGGTTATACCTAAACAAATTGAACTTGGCAATGGAGGATACCCTAATGGAACAAGTTGGATCGGATAGTCGGACATATTCGGTGGATTATGATTGGTTGAAACTCCCAGAAGGTTGGGAGGCTCCCATGGCCGCGGTCACGGTTGATTCCATGGATAGGGTTTATGGATTCAACAGGGGGGAAAACGGAGTAATTATATTCGATACGGATGGTAATTACCTGGAACATTGGGAAGGTGTCGATTTTATATTTCCCCATGCTATCTACGCAGATCATGAAGATAATATATGGATAGTAGATCGTGATGCGGGCCAGGTGTTGAAATACACCGCAGAAGGTAAACAGAAGCTCGCAATTGGCAGGCGGGGATATAGATCGAACACGGGGGCCGACAATTCAGTTTTTAGTTCCGACGGTTACAGGGACGTCGTTCGTGCCGGTGAACCGTTTAATCTACCCGCTGGAGTAGCAGTAGCGCCATCTGGAGATGTTTTCGTAGCCGACGGTTATGCGAACTGTCGAGTACATCGCTTCGATGCAGATGGAAACCACATCACTTCATGGGGGCAGCCTGGAAGTGGCGAGGGTGAGTTCCTTCTGCCGCATGGAGTCACAATTGACCAAAACGGAAGCGTACTTGTTTCAGATAGAGAAAATAACCGTATACAGGAGTTCGATCAGGAAGGTCGATTCTTGTCCGAGTGGGCCACGGGGCTGATCGGACCTGCTCTTGTCTGGCAAGATATTGACGGAGTTGGATTTGTTCCTGAGCATAACGGGGGAAATTTCAGTGTTTTAACTCCAACAGGATCTCCGCTTGCCCGATGGGGCGATGAAATATATCGCTCATGCCACGGAGCGGCGGGTGATTCCAAAGGTGGGATCTATTTCGTTCAGCCTGTTCGGGGTGCTCATGGGCGGCAAATAGTCAAATATTCGCCCATTTAGTACGTGAATAGAATGTAGAGCTGCATCAAGTGATCTCTATCCTGCAGACTCTCCGAGTCGGGTCGCAGCAGAACAGTAGGGCTCCGTCATGAATCGTCAGGCCGTGGACTTCCGGGTCGGGGATCAAGATCTCTTCCAGAATTTCTCCTGTCTCTGGATGGAGCTTATGTATTGCCCCCATCGCTCTATCCCCGCACCAGAGGGCTTCACCATTCCAAGCTATGCCGTGCGGCGCTGAACCTGGAGTTGGTATTGACTTGATAACATCAAGAGTAGATACAGTTACCAGGTAATTTCGGAGAGCAGGCTTTACTGAGACCCACATCGTGCCATCTCCCAAATACTCCATTCCATGAGGTCGGATGTAGGATGGTCCCGAATCACGGCGATCTCTAACTCCGACTCCGGGGGGATCGCGGTATTCTATCGTTGAACCATCTATATTCAATCGATAGAGCCTTGAGTTGTGGGTTGAAGCGACCCAGACTTCGTCTCCTGCAACCGTGAGGCCACTAGGTTTATAGGTATCAGTGGGTACCTCAGTGATTATTTGACCTGTATCATGGTCGAGCTTATATAGATGACTGTTTTCAGCATCTATAACCCAAAGACCATCGGGTGACGCCTGCAAGCCATTGGGCCTGGGTCCTGGTGTTTGCCAGAGATCCTCAATTCTTCCCATGCGCTTAGCCACCTCGTTATCAATTCGATGCTGTTAGACGAAAGGTATACCTCATAATTCAATTCAGAAGTAATTGCCGATATGAAACTCCTGAGTCCGGTGAAAGTTCTACCGCAGTGACCGAGCCCGATCCACCCCCTATACCCATGGGGCACCCTGAGTATACGGCGGTGACACCGCCCTGCGATATGTCCGTGTGTACATCCCAGTGGCCCAGGGCGAGATAATCACAATTCAGGGAAGAAATGTCCTCGGAAAATATCAAGGATGATCGTCCGCTACCCGTGTTTTTCTCCTCAAAATGGCCGTGTGCCATGGAGACCAGCCATTTTTCTGGAGATGCATCAGGCATACCTTCAACAGGCCGGAACGAAGGGCTATGCTCTTTCATGGCCTTGCCCCAAAAGTCGATGTGTTTGAACGAAATCGATTGTCCTGTCGGATCACGGAACACATATAGGTTTTCGGGACTATGGTCGAAGATGACTCTACTGTAAATTGAGGTCTCATTCATCAAGTCGTGGTTTCCGGGAAGCAGGATGGTCGGGACTTTTGCGCGAGAGACCTCGTTTAGAAAATGCCGGATTACCTCGTCACCTATTCTCTGGTTATCAAACACGTCGCCCGAAAGTAGTAAATAATCGGTTTTTTGATCACTTACTGCATTTACTACTTTCTGGAGTGCTTGAATAGAAGCAGGGTGACCGTAAGGATCGCCCAGATGAATATCGGACGTGTGGATCAAACGCAAATCTACACTCGGCAGTGATGTTCGAGTCACCGGTATCTGTAGGGCTGTCTAGAGCCTTTGCTCGTTGCAGACGTCCTGATCGAACAATATATGCCCTGTGTATTCTTTCGGTTGCTCGCAGATCCATACCCCGGCTTTGCCCATTTCATCCGCAGCTTCGAACTCCAGACTTGGGTTGTCGGGATCATTCTCTGCCCAGATGTTTCCAGGTGTCTTTATTCTGCCCTGCGGTGAAAGTACATTCACCTTGATCTTGTCACCTTGAAGTTCCCTGGCGAGACCCTGTGAAAATCTTTCTAGTCCCGATTTCACCATCCCGTAAAAACTTCCTTCTCTCCTAGACGGAGTGGTGTCATATGGCCCTGATCCGGGGAACACCCCGGCCACAGAGGATATGTTGATAATATCTCCTCCGCCTGCTTCTTTGAGATGAGGAAGACCGTACTTCATTAGCAACAGAGGACCTCTTAGGTCTATCTGCCATATCAGGTCCAAGTGCCTGTCCTGTACTGTTTCAAGGCTGCCAGGGACGAGAATAGCTGCATTGTTTACTATAATGTCCAGGGATCCTAAGTCTTCAACGGCCTGTGCGACACCATTGGTGATGCTCTCTGGGTCGCGCATGTTCATTTGAACAGCCGTGGCTTCTCCACCATCTGACCGAATAGCTTCGGCCACTGAGTGAATGGTTCCGGGGAGCCTTTTGTCGGTCACTTCCACGGTCCTTGCTGCTATAGCAACCTTAGCTCCTGCCCGTGCGAAATGCTTCGCCATATATTCGCCGATCCCTCTACTTGACCCTGTCACCAGGGCCACTTTACCTTCCAGACTTCCCATGTTGGATAACTCCTAATATTTGATTCTTTAAAGCAGTGAGTAGGGGAATGTTAACGAAATTTGTTGTTAGCGGCTATCTGCGTATCTCAGGCCGCATTTGAAAAGGACAGGTGTGTGAGCAATAGATGACAGATAATTTCCAGGTATCTTGTGCCTCTAACGGCATGCTACTATCTGGCTCCGATCGAAATTTATTAATTAGGCAAAGAGGCAAGTATGAAGGCTGTAATATGTGCGGAGCTCTTCGATGGCACAAGTGTTGAAATTAGAAAAGACTGGACCCTTTTAGTGGATCAGGGAAATGTTGTGACATCGGGTCCTTTCAGCGACGTAGAGATTCCGGAAGGTGCCGATGTAGTAGATTCCGGTTCCTTGACTGTCTTGCCAGGATTGATCGACTGCCATGACCATTTGGCTTCTTTTGGTTATGAAACTGCAAGCAGATGGGGATTGACTGAACAGAGAACTCACCGGGATATGCGCATAGCTTCTGTTCTGAAGCAAACATTAGAGACCGGTTATACCACTGTCAGGGATGCCGGGGGACTTGCGGCAGGATTCAGGGATGCTGTTGATGAAGGATTAGTTCCCGGTCCCAGGTTGCTCGTATCTCTAGGTATCATTACCCCGACAGGCGGGATTGGGGAACATATAAGCCCATCAGGCTACGGAACCCCATTTCCTGAGGACCCAAGCGTTCCCTCCGGTGTTGCTAACGGACCACACGAGATGAGAGCCAAAGTGCGAGAAATGGTCAGGTCTGGGGCTGACGTTATCAAGTTTGCGGCCACCGGCGGCGCAAGTTCAAGAGGTGGACTTGAACCCAAGGATATGCTGATAAGTGAGGAAGAGATAGATGCGCTTGTGGATGAGGCCCATAAACTTGGCAGAAAAGTAATGTGCCACGCACTTGGTGGGCCCGGCCTCAGGGCTGGTATTGAGGCGGGAGTGGACTCGATCGAACACGGAACGTTTTTGCACGAAGATCCTGAGCTATTACAATTGATGGCTCAAGCTAACATCTTCTTTGCTCCAACGTTCTCCGTATACAAATATCATGGAGAAAGAGGGACTCCTCACGGGCGAAGGAGGTCTGCCGAGCTCAGGGATGATCATGTATCTAGTCTTTTGGCTGCGATGGAGGCCGGCGTCAAGGTAGTTTCAGGAACAGATGCGGGAGGATGGTTGCATGGTAACAATGCCGAGGAAATAGTTTGCCTCGTTGAGGCCGGTATGACCCCCGCCCAGGCAATTTTGGCTGCCACTAGAACCGCAGCGGAATGTATAGGTCGCGAAAACGATCTTGGTACTTTAGAGGCTGGTAAGAAGGCAGATCTGATTTTTGTTGACGGATCCCCGTTGGTTGATGTTACGGGTCTGCAACACGGAAGGGAAGTATCCTTGGTTATGAAGGAAGGAAATGTGGTTTATGACGCAAGGGACGGGCTGGGCAGAGGCCAGGATTGAAATGAGTATTACAAGGTTAGTGTGAAGTTGATTGCTGCGGAACTGCAGGGTAGTTTTCCAACCACCACCTGGCTATTTCATCCCTTCTGGCAAACCAGACATTCGGCTTATCGTCCACATAGGCCAGAAACTGCTTCAGAACACTGGCCCTTGAAGGGCGGCCTGCGATCCTGCAGTGAAGTCCCACATTCATTATCTTAGGGTTCTCAAGCCCCTCCTCATAGAGAAGGTCGAAAGTGTTTGTCAGGGTCTCAAGGAAATCTGAAGGACGATTCATGCCCCCCCTCCAGAACCGGGTGTCGTTGACCTCCAACGAATAGGGGACCACTAACCAGGGCTCCCCTTCAACCGTCTCATAATAGGGGATGTCGTCACCGTACGAGTTTGAGTCATAGATAAATTCTCCATTGGAGGCGACCAGCTTTCTTGTATTCTCACTAGGCGCATATCTGGTGTACCAACCGACCGGTTTCACCCCAGTTGTCCTCTCTAAAGAGTCAATGGTCCTATGAATCGCCTCTCTTTCAGACTCTATGTCCATCAGGTAATACTCTTCCCAGCGGTATCCGTGCCCTACTACTTCGTGTCCCCTTCTGACTATTTCTCGTCCCACCTCTGGGTTACGCTCCAACGCCAAAGCACAACAGAAAAAGGAGGCACTGATGGAAAAATCATCCAGTATACTCATCAGCCTCCAGACCCCAACTCTACTTCCGTACTCAAAGAAAGATTCGTTTGCCAGATCTCTCTGGCTTACTGGGACTGGTGAGGGGACCTCATTGTTCACTTCGTGTGTTTCGTCACCGTCCAGAGTGGAATACTCGGACCCTTCTTCGTAGTTCACAACTACCGAGATAGCGATGCGAGCATCACCAGGCCATTTAACTCGCGGAGGATTCCTTCCGTAGCCTGTAAAATTCCGTGGATTCATATGAGTTTTGAGGCGATTTCCTCAAGTTGGGACAAGGCCTCTGTCTCTCCAACGCTGTCAATCGAAACGACTGCGCGGTCAGCACCTGCAGATTCAAAGTCTTTCAGCAACTCTCGGTCTGCTGCTACTCCATAGACAGTTATTCCTATATCAGCCGGATCCCTTCCTGCCTCTGAGGCAAGACTATCAATGGTTTTCCTTCCATTTTCGATGTCTTGCGGAGTTATCCTGTTTGGCATCCAGGCGTCGCCCCACCCTACAATGCGCCGAAACACATTCTTAGCATGACCCCCGAGATAGATAGGTGGATGTGGGCGTTGAACGGGCATAGGAAAAGAATATACCGGGGGGAAGTCATAGTACTTGCCATGGAATTCGCTTTCCACATTTGTCCACAGTTCTTTCATGGCCATAACGGCTTCTCTTGTCTGTGTCCAGCGATGGGCGAAGTCACCTCCCATGATATCGGTTTCCTCTTTCAGCCACCCTGCTCCAATTCCAAATAGAAACCTTCCCTTCGAATACATGTCAAGGGTAGCTACTTCATTTGCCAAAATAAGCGGGTTGCGTTCAGGTACGAGGCAGATACCGGTCCCGAGAAGAAGATTTTCAGTTACTGCTGAAGCCCGGCCTAGAGCTACGAATGGATCGACCGTATCCGCGTATTTCTTGGGAATTTTCCCATCAGCTGATCCTGGCCAGGGGGTTTTTGAATTTACCGGCAAAATTGGATGTTCGGCAAGCCACAGGGAATCATATCCCAGTTGTTCTGCCTTTCTTGCCAGTATCGCTATGTCAATCGAATAGTCCGTTGGGAAGGTCGAGATTCCTACCTTAATCAAGTCATGCTCCTCTGTACCATTTATAAGTTCATTTCAAGTTTCTGTCTGACGATGGGCCAGATGATACAAGGAAAGTATTACTCAACCAAACTTCGCTGGCTGCCAATAGCGATTCAACAATAAAGGAGCGTTAATTCACGGTAAGCCTATGCTAGTAGAAACTAACTCAGAAATAGTGTCGAAGTTATGATTTGGCCATCTTCAAGAACTTTTCAATTGCTTTGATGTGATCACCGGGAAACTTCATGCCGCTGTTCATAGTGTTTACTGAAAGATGAGTGGCTCCCAGTCGTTTCCAGCCGGCAATCTCTTCTTCGACATCAGAATCTGACAACCCATTTAGAGTTATCCAGCTTTCAATACCTATATCAGTGATACTCCGGCTCGCCTTCTCCAGGTAGCCGGTCAACTTCTCGATCATTTCTTTTCTGGAGTCATCCGGTCTGCCTACAGGCATCCAGCCATCTCCGATTTCGGCAACCCTTCTGAGTACCGGGTCAGATGTTCCTCCAAACCAGATTGGTATGGATTTTCCCGGCGGCAGGGGATTTAACCCAGCATCGGTGATCTTATGGTATCTGCCCTGGTATGTGAGTAGCTCTTCAGACCATAGTGCTTTAAGGAGTTCGATCTGTTCTTCTGAACGCCTTCCTCTATTACTGAAGTCCTCACCCAGCGCCTCATATTCGACGGGGTTCCAGCCTATGCCGATACCAAGGCGTAGTCTTCCACCTGAAAGTAGATCGACCGTTGCCGCCTGTTTTGCAACCAGGGTTGTCTGTCTCTGGGGAAGAATGATAATTCCGGTTGCAAGTTCGATTTTCTGAGTTATACCGGCAATGTGGCCGAAAAGGACCAAGGGCTCGTAAAACGAGTCAGTATGCTTGTAAGCGCCCGACCACCCTGGCCGACTTGCTGCATTGGCACCAATCACATGGTCAAATGCGAGGATATGATCGAAACCAAGCGATTCTACCGATTGAGCGTAATCTTTGATAGCGCCTGGGTCCGTTCCTGACTCAGTCTGTGGAAACACTGCTCCTATACGCATTGAAACTCCTTCTCTTTATTGTGTGCTTAGCTTTGACTGATCAATTTTGAACGTAGTATCCGCGAGTGACGTGGTCGGAAGTTTTATGATTTCCCAGTGTAGATTGTTGATTCCAACTCGGAGGATTTATATATAGATAGAGCTACGTCCAGAACCTTCGTTGAGAAATCTATATCCATATCGGGATGCTTGCCATCAATAATAGAGTCTATGAAACTTCTGGCAGCACCTTTGAAACCTTCGATCCAATCTGAAGGCACATTAAATGAGATGGTCTCGTTTCCCTTCACTAGGACCACAGGGGGCATGTCTAACATCTCGCCAGTGCATCTAGTTACCCATATTGCTCCCTTAGGGCCCATGATTTCAAAGAACTCATCAAGAGGATAATACTTTGTTCTGATCGGCATCTCCGGAGCGCTGGAATAGTCCAGGGTAATCAGGCAGTCGCGACCCCTGACCTTCAAGACCACTGCGCTTGGAGTGTTGTCAAGGTAATCATCGTTATGTGTGACTATGCTGGTTACCTTTTCAACATCACCAACCCATGACATAGCTGTTGCGTATTTATGCCAGCCGTCATCGTAAAGCATCCCCCCAGGATTGAGTTCAGGGTCTCTTCGCCAGACATAGGCGTCGCTTTCCACCGGAATTCTTGTTTTGTCCATTCCTCCCCTGATTGTCCTTATTCTAACTAGGGAGGGTTCACCAATTTCGCCGAACATGACCAGTTCCTTGGCTTTTAGGATTGGAGGGTAGTAAAGGAAATTCTCGGTAACCCTGAAGATCCGATCACTTTTGGTAACTACTTCCGATATTCGTGCGGCTTCTTCCATGCTGGTAGCAAGCGGCTTCTGACAAGAGATATGCTTTCCGCCCTGGAGCCCCTTTATTATCTGGTCTGCGTGAAGATAGGTCGGCGTGAGTAGTTCGACAGCGTCGATTTCGGAGTCAGCTATGATCTCTCCGTAATCGGTACATATTCTGGGAGAAATTCCCCATTCACGAGCTTTGGATTCCGCCCTTTCTGAAACAGGGTCGCAAAGCGCCACTATCTCACAATCGGGGTGTTCGATATATCCGGGAACGTTGAGTTGCGAAATGGTGCCGCAACCCACTATGGCTATCCTGACCTTGCTCATGTTTGTGGGAACTGTACTGCTTTTAATGGATGTCCGTTAATTGGCCACGGCATCGTGCACGTACCACTCGGCAGGCTCTTCTCCGGGTTCCGGGAGAATTTCACCGTCTTCCATGGTCCATGACGCCGGCGCTTCACTAATGTGACCACTCACATCGTTTCTGGGCACAGAGATTATTTCAGAGAATCGATTTATCAAACCGTCCAGTATCTGAGCGCGGACTTCGGGAGGTCTGCCCGCGCGGTTGCCGCCGGCGATAAAGTAAGGAGTGTCGTATTCCAGAACACCAGCTCCGTGTGTATCAGATACAGGGCTGCCTTCTTCAACTTCAAGGAAAGCTACGTGGACGAAGTTTCTTGGAGCTGCAGAAATCCCACAATGCACATCTGTAAATGCGGTCGCTACCTGACTCCTTTGGTCGTAATTAAGAGATCCTTTCGGAATTAAGCATCTGTAAAAAGGCATTTGGTCCCCCTGTTCTTATGTAACCTATCCTGCCCAGCTAATGTCCCTTGCGGACACGATGAGCTCATCCTTCTTTGCTCCCGTGATTCTGCACCACTCATCCCCTATGCGTTTCATGAGTTCTGATCTGGTACCTTTATCACAGCCATCAGGTATCTTTCCCCTCACGAGCGATGTAGTCGACGGATGGCCTCCCCTGAAGCCAAAACCCTTTGGGATAGCGACCCAACCAACGCTGACAGGCCCTTGCTCCATTCCGAGAACTTCCAGGCAACAGCTTTCAATAGTACGAGCAAGTTCGCTCCTCAACGTACCAGGGATACAGCCTTCTTGTACTGTGCATTGGAATTCAATCATCTCATCCATACTCCGAACCCAAAGCCTATGACTTATTTATACGGGTGTATCTTATCCGTTGGCTATTACTTTGCAACGCTGGCTCCGACTACCATTCAGGAGCAGACTAGTCATTTTCAGATTCGCTAAAGCGAACCTCCACATCTCCAGCCCTTTCTTCCTGGAGTAATAAGCTTATACGGGAATCCATCTCTCCCCAGCCCCGGTTGATCGCGGAGGTCAGCTCATTATAGGCGTGTCCTGCGGCAGCCATCGGCACATCATATTCTCGGCCCAGCTCCAACGCTAGGGCAACGTCTTTCCGAGCTAATCTGAGGGCAAAATTGGGCGGGTCAAATATTCCCCTAAAGTAGGTTTCAGGAAGGGTCACATTAAGGAGGTTTCCCCTTCCGACACTCCCATTTCTGATGCATTCCACCAGCGTTTCAGCATCAACCCCTGCCTTGACTCCAAGTGTAAGACACTCTGACAGGATCATCTGCATTCCGTATCCAACGGAGTTGTGCATCAGTTTGCAGATGCTTCCCGACCCAATATCTCCTGTGTGGGTCACTCGATCACCGAATGATTCAAGCAGAGGTCGGAGTTTCTCAAAAACTGTTTTGTCACCGCCCACCATAACAGCCAGCCTGCCATGCTGAGCTCCGCGGACTCCGCCACTAACGGGGGCGTCCATGACGGTGACCCCTTTTTCTGCGAATACACCGGCAAGTCTTCTTATCAAGGTAGGAGAGCTTGTACTGAGATCCAACCAGACCGATCCTGGCTTGATTCCTTTTACTAGCCCTTCGTCTCCCGTAGCAACGGCTTCTACCTCGGCAGGTCCCGGTAAGGAAGTAAAAATCACGTCAGACATCCCTGCCAATTCCTTCGGGCTTTCAGCCCATTCTGCCCCGTATTCGAGCAGCTGTGTGGCGGTGTCACGGTTAAGGTCATGGACAACCATGTTGTAACCACCTCTTGCAATATTCATTGACATTCCGCCGCCCATATTTCCCAGTCCGATGAATCCGACCGTTGTGTCAGTCATGAAAATACCCCCGTAGCTTTCATTTCAATTACCCTATTGTCGAGTCACCCCGGTATTTTCTGTCCGAGAATGTTCGAAAACAGGACTTTTTAGTGAGCTGTTTATGAGAGGCAGAGGATATCAGGTAACGGCTAGTTCTCGCAGTGATGGGAACTCACGAACACAAAATTTAGCAGGCTTTCCGGTATCAATGTCGAGGTGGACCATGCAGGAGAAAATCAACGTAGGAAACGTCGAGATAATAGCGCTGCTCGACATGATTCCGCCCCCCAGGTTACCAGCAGACTTTTTCCCGGAGGCTCCAGAGTCGGAGTGGAAAAAATACGAAGAAGATGTACTTGTCGAGGGCATGATTCAACTTTACTACGGATGCTTTCTCGTTCGATCAGGTCGGAAAAACATTTTGGTGGATACAGGAATTGGGCCAGGACCACATCCAAGCAGGGATAATCGAAAAGGCAATCTCATGTCTGATCTTGGCCGAGTTGGTGTCGATGCAGGAGAGATAGATATTGTCATTCACAGTCATCTACATATAGATCATGTTGGCTGGAATCTCGATCTCTCGAACGATCCGCCCACCCCATTCTTCCCGAACGCTCGTTATCTTGTGCCTTCCGTAGATTGGAATCATTTCAGGAAACCCGAAAATCTCATCAACGCGCCCTGGGTGGAAGAAAACGTCATACCTTTGCAGAAGCTGTCTCTCATGGATCTGTTCGATGATGGATTCAATGTCACTGACGAGATTACCGCTCTGATCACACCTGGCCATACTCCTGGCCACATGGTTTTTCTTCTCGACTCTGCAGGTGAAAAGGGTGTCATTATCGGTGACGCTATACACAGCAAGGTTCAAATAAAGGAGCCCTCTTGGTGCGCAGGAGTAGATACAGATAAAGCAGCCAGTGAAAGTAGTCGTAGGGAGCTGATAAAAAGAGCCGTTTCAGGAGGCTATATTATAGCGGCAGGCCACTTCGCCCCTGAAGAGCATTTCGGAAGAATACAGGAAGAAAATGGAAATTATCACTGGCGACGAGCCTGAGGATAATTCGAATTGATATCTGGTAGCACAAATAATCAAGCGGAGGGAAACAATGGGAAGGTTGGAAGGTAAGGTTGCCCTTATATCTGGCGGAGCCAAGGGGCAGGGTGAGGTTGAGGCGAAACTGTTTGTGAGTGAAGGAGCCAAGGTGGTGTTCGGCGATATTCTCGATGAAGAGGGAAAGAAGGTCGAGAGTGAAATTGCAGAACTAGGAGGGGATGCTACCTATCTGCATCTTGACGTGACGGTTGAAAGCGATTGGGAGTCTGTTGTTCGGGTTGCTGAGGATCGGTATGGGCGTCTCGACATACTTGTAAATAATGCGGGCATATCTCTCAGGCATGATGGTCTTGATCTCACAGGTGAAGAATGGGATAAGACTATGGAGGTGAATGCTAAAGGCGTGTTTCTCGGCACTAAATATTCGATTCCCGCAATGCAAAGGTCTGGCGGAGGATCCATCATAAACATTTCTTCTATAGCAGGAATCACAGGACGGCCACTTGCATCGCCTGCATATGCTGCTTCAAAGGGTGCTGTGAGGGTATTTACCAAGTCCACTGCGGGAAGGTTCGCAGTGGATGGAATAAGGGCAAATTCAATTCATCCCGGGCCCATAGACACAGATATGATTCGCGCTGCAACCAACTCTGTCCGACCGGAAAGCAGAGTAGGGGAAATCCCTCTCGGTCGCCTAGGTCAGCCTGAAGATGTGGCCTACGGGGTGTTGTTCCTGGCTTCTGACGAGTCCTCGTTTATTACAGCCAGTGAACTGGTCATTGATGGTGGTGTAACAGGGGTGCGTCCGTAAATACTGTTCAGCCGAAAAAGAGTGATGAATAAAGAAGCATATGATCGTCTTGGAAATCATGGGGATGGAACATTATCGTCCGTAATGATATAAATCGGGTTGCCGACTCGTCCGAAGTGACTTTTACTGGGAGGTGTGCCTTTTGCTTGAAACAAGCTCCACTGTGCAACAAGACGGTCCCCTAAAAGGCCTGAGAGTTCTTGATTGGACGATTTGGCAGTTTGGGCCAGTTAGCACTTCTATGATGGGGGATATGGGCGCAGATGTGATTAAGATTGAATCCCTGGAAGGCGATCCTGGCAGAGGCCTAGCCAGGGCATCGAATCTCAGAATGGATCTCGGGGAGGGCCGGGTAGCTTATTTTGAGACATGCAACAGGAACAAGCGAAGTATAGCGGTTAACCTAAAAACTGAGGAAGGATTAAATATAGTCCATCAATTGGTTAAAGATGCTGATGTCTTCGTTCAAAACTTCAGAAGTGGGGTTGCTGAGCGACTTGGAGTGGGATACGACACTCTCAACGAGATAAATCCGCAACTCATATATGGGTCTGCAAACGGCTACGGCCCTCAGGGTCCGGATGCCGGACAACCATCCTTCGATGGCTGCGGACAGGCGAGATCCGGTTTGATGATGTCTGCAACGGAGCCTTACCAGGAATACCCAACCAGGGTCACTCAGGGTGTTTCTGATCAAATAGGAGCAATCATGCTCTGTCAAGGTGTGTTAGCTGCCTTGGTCGGCAGGAGCATCAGGGGAATCGGTCAGAAAGTTGAGACGTCTCACCTGAGTGCAAATATGTGGTTACAGGGAATGGGTATGACTATGAGCCTTCTTCAGGGTGGAGCGGGGTTCGCCTCCTACAGCCGTGAAAGCCCAACGAATCCATTGTCCAATACATACAACGGCAAGGATGGCAAAGCGATCGTCATGATGCATCTGCAACCGGACAGATACTGGAAACCACTCATGGAAGAGATGGACCTTCACGAATTCATCGCAGATGAACGGTTTACCGATATGAGCCTAAGGGCGGAAAACTCCGCAGCGCTAGTAGAAATCCTTGACGAACGATTTGGAACGAAAACTGCGCATGAATGGGATGTTGTGTTTAGGGCGTCGAAAACAGATTTCATCTATGCCCTTGTACAGAGTATAGAAGACCTTCCAAACGATCCACAGGTTCAGGCTAACAACTATATAACCAATTTCGAGCACCCAGTTTTAGGTGACGTTCAGATGTGCAATCACCCCAATATTTATAGCCGCACGCCGGCTGGCATCTGGAAGGAGGCTCCCGAGATAGGTCAAGACACAGAGGATATCCTGATAAATGAGTTAGGTTACGATTGGGATGAGATAGGTAAACTGCAGGATGCAGGTGCAATCCTCTAGTAAGTTAGAAAGTGAAATCTAGGATTCTATAGGAGAAAAAATGGCAGAAATAGACGGTGGACATCTCTTTGCGAAGGCTCTAAAGAAAGAGGGTGTCGAATATATTTTCACCTTGAACGGGGGACATATATACAATCTTTATGAGGGTTGCGCTGATGAGGGAATAAAAATTATTGATTTTCGGCATGAGCAGGTTGCGGCTCACGCGGCGGAAGGGTGGGCCAAGGTTACTGGAAAGCCTGGTGTTGCTATTGTCACCGCCGGACCCGGCGTAACTGACGCAGTAACGGGGATTGCAAATGCATTTCAGGCACCGAG
>ERZ651768.894-NODE-894-length-22008-cov-7.587297_pt1 | contig 22008 bp, 10 predicted proteins | sample MGYA00514754_ERZ651768 | MGnify/ENA metagenome assembly ERZ651768
CATTGGGAGAATTGGGTCTCTCAGGGTTTTCTGAGTGATCAGTGTGATAGCTGTATTTCCCCAGAAAACGGGGGATTTGATGTTCGTTGGGTTCGATTCCAATCACCCGCTCCTTCTTCATTTTAGCCCTTAAAAACAAGGTTATTCTGAATTATAGGCCTTCAAAATAGGCCAAAGTGCTAACGAAAGTGCTAACGCGTTCACCCGTATCAGAGGTGTTTTGGGGTGTCATTGATGTTCATTTCTTAAGTGGAAACAGTCCCCCCCACAAGTTTGAACGGGCATGGCGGAAGGCATAGGTTGGCGGAAAATTTGGGGGAGTTAAAGTATTGCAGTGAGGATCCTCTGAACTTCCCTGAATCAGGATGGTGGGGTAGGATTCTCTCAGCGATGAAGAAACGGATTCCAATTTTGGAAGGTTTGTAGGTACCTGCATCAGCACCGGCCGAATCGAAAAATGCCCCCAAGCCCAACGTAGTCATCCTTTTGTGGAGGACTTGCATGGTTGAAGCTGGGTGCCCAGGTGGAGCCACGAATATTGTTCCCGGCATGCTCCTTGACACGACGGAAAGGTTTGTCATTATTTGGGCTTAGTTGAGGTTAAGAAATCCGTAAATCTGTCTGGGCTGAATTGAATATTATGAGTGCTATTTGGAAACATAAATCGGGCAAGACACATGGGGTGCTTGGTCTTTGTTGTTTTGCAATGTTCGCAGGGATGTCCGGCCCGACGGTTGCAGCCGATTCAGACTCAATTGATCTGAGCTATCGAAGCTACCGGCAATGGACGATCAACCTTCCGTCATTCAAGTGGTTCGAGGTGAAAGACGGAATAAAGATCGCACACGCTAAGGGCGATCGCTTTGCTGTGGCCGTTGAGGGAAACAGCTTAAGATTTGACACGAATGGTGACGGCAAGCTGGATCGGACGATTAAGCCGTTGGTGGATCGAGTTACGAATGTATCAACTTCACGGGTCGTCTTGTCCGGTAAAACCAAAAAGGGCGCCGCATTTCGTTATGCCATTCGATTGCAAAAAGACGCGCGCGGTTGGGAGTGGGCTCCGGGCGGAGCGATGAGTGGAACGATAAAAGGCGATGCGGGTCCTATCCCAATTCGAATCATTGACCAAAATGGCGATGGCTCATTTGACGACATTGGCATTGATTCGATGATTGTTGGTTCCGGCGATGAGGCAGTGTTCCTGTCGGAGACCATCGTTGTAGACAACAAACTTCGTAAAATATCGATTACCCCTGAGGGGAATCGGATCACCGTGACCGCCTACTCGGGACCGACAACCAAATTTGATATGACCACGTCATTCAACGCGAACGGCGCGTTGTTGTCCGCTATTGTCCGGTCCACGGATGGCAAGAATTCATTTGATTTTGGAGGTTCTGATGGGCCACTGGAAATTCCGGCTGGAGACTACGAGTTTGTTGCTGGTGCGGTTGGCCTGGCTCAACATCGCGTGAAGATTGGTACGGGCAGGATGCATCCGTTTAAGTTGGGCGCGGATCAACAGCAGACCCTCAAATGGGGAGGTCCTGTCCAAGCGGAATTCACCTTTGCGCGCGCGGGCGACAAGGTTCAGTTCTCTCCGGCGAACATTTGGTATTATGGTCAAGCAGGCGAAGAATACTTCAACTGGACTCCACAGGGAAAATCGCCCGAGTACAAAGTGATCAATGCTGGCACCGGAGCGTTGTTCCGGGTTGCAGTATGTCCGGGATCCACCTGATGCCGCGGATATGTACCGGTCGCCGTGAGCGTCCCTTCGATTTTTAATATCAATGTTGAAATGACCATAGATACTTTCGCATTCGGCAAAATCTCTGGTAAGCTCCGCAAGCAGGCCCCAAAAAGGTAGAGCCCGGCACTAGAGCTTTGGTTCCGCTGACCGACAATGGCTGTGCCTCCGTTCCATATTTGAGAATGGAGGTATTTTTCTGTAGGTTGCCGTTGTCGCCTGAGTAAGGAAAACGGCAAGATTGCACAGGACTGAAAAGTTTTGAAATTTATGGATAAATCTTTGTCTCACATGGTCGGCAATGTTGCCGCCATCGCAAGCCTCATGTTGCTCCTATGCAACTCGGTGGCCGCGCAAGACAAAGACATCAACCGCCCACCTGTTCTTAGCGGCGAGGGCGGCGCCATTCCGGTGCGTGTGATAGATGATCGCCTGGTTGTGTCGTGTGATATTTCCGGCACAAAACTGCGTATACCGGTCAATCTGTGGCTCGATTTTGACGGGCCGTATGGTTTGCAGTTACACAATAAAGCCGCGGCTAACCTGCCGGCTGAAACACAAGAGGGTAAGCCCAGTCCGCTGACCTTGCATTTCCCCGACTTCACAATTGAAGTCGCGCGACGAGAACTGGGACCGGAAGAAGCGTTCGAAGAATTTACCAAGTACCATTCCAAGGAGATTGGCGAGGATGCTTTGGTGGGAGCGATTGGCGCTCAAGTGCTAAAGCACTTCGATGTTGTTTTTGATTTGCCGAGAGGGCAGGTCAGTATTCTGCCAATAGGCAGACTGGCCGACCAAGTAATCAGCCAATCGGAAAATCAGGTAGTCACTCCGATAACCTTGAAAAACGACCTCGTGTGGATTCCCGTAAATCTGAAAAGTGGAAAGGGAACACTTCGTCGAGCCATGGCGATCGGGTCGTCGCAGTACGACACGTTACTGGATCGGCGGCTATGCGACTCTTTGCAACGGCCGGCTGGCAACGTCGGGGCTGTTCGCTGTGAATCGATTGATTTCTCCCCTTATGTCGCTTTCCGTCCCGCAAAGGTCGTGCAGGTTCATGCCGATGGTGTCGCCGGGATCATGGGGATCAATCTACTTGAGAACTTTCGGGTTCACATCGACAGGCGATCTTTATTGGCAACATTACAGAGCACCCGGTCCGCGTCGTTTCCCGATGAGGATTTGGCCTGGTTTCAGGCAATGGTGCAGGAGGATTCCCAACTTGTAATGGCTTGGTTGAAGAAACATGGCCAAACACGATTGGGCCGCGAGGCCGCGGAGTTTCTCCTCACGCTGCTGCTGGACGAAGGTGCAAAGGAAGGGCAATTGGCTCAGGCCATCCAGTGGGTAAACGACACCATGCCCAAAGATCTTCGAGCTACTCGTCTGTTTGATCTGATGGAGGAACTGATCAATGAGGGTGAGGAACGACTGGGTGTTGCCGCCGGCGAACTCGGGCTCAAAAGTGCCAGGGCAGATCGCTATCCAGAATCGGCCTATCAACTGCACGGGCGACTGGGCGAACTGTTGTTAGCGACAGATAACCGTGAGGCCTGGCGACATTTGTTGTCGGCAGCGTTCGGATTGCCGGAGGACGGCATGATCAACCTTAATTTGGGACGTTGCTACGAAGCCAGCGGCAAAAAGAATCGTGCTTTTAGCCGCTACGTCCAGGCGCTCGTCAAAGAAGAGAGTTCCGAACTTGCAATGGCCGCACTGGCGCGTTTGGACGCTGAACTCCCAGCCGACCAACGCATGACTATTGAGACCATCGATCGCATGATCTCCGGACGAGTGCGAAATTATTCAGCCCCCACCGCCTACGAACCTGATCCTAAAACGCGTTCCAACAGAACGAGTCTGGTGGAGTTCTTTACCAGTGCCTACGTGGGTGACGAACGGGCGGGAGCCATTGGCGGCGCACTGGGAAACCAGGGTGCGCTGTCGCACTTTGGCGATGCAGACTGTATTTTTCTATCGTACCACTTACCCGTGCCTCGCGTGGAACCGTTGGTCACACCCTTGGCCATGCACATGCAAAAGTGGCTGAAAGTACCCGGACCATGGGTACACGTTGTCGATGGGGGGCAGCGCGCACCTGGTGTTGGCCGATACCGCCACGGGGAACGCATCTACGAGGCGATTCGTGATGTCGTGGCCAAACGTTTGCAGCAGCCAACCAAGATTGAACTGACGGCTTCAGGCAAAATCCAGGGGAAATTGATTGAGGGCCAGGTCGTGGTACAAGGTCCCGCTGCAGGCGCTAATAGCACCCCATCAGGTGGCCTTGTCGTTCAAGTCGTCATCGCCGAGCGAGGTGTTGTTTTCCACGGTTCAAGCGGCGTGGTCATCCACCGCATGCTGGCTCGTGGTTTGGCAACCGAAGGTTCGTTGAATGGCGTTGCCTACAAACCCGATGCGAAGGGGCGTTTCGAATTCCAGTTCAGCTGTCAATTAGATGACATTGTGGCAAGAAACAAAGCTCATCTGGACACACTGGAAACAGGCAAGGCTCCCGGAAATCTACGAATGGGTTTACGGATTGAGCCGAAGAGCGTCGAAGTTGTGATTGTCGTGCGTGAAGCAACTAGTGGTGCTGTTGTCCAGTCTGGGGAATGCGTTCTCGAAAGGACCGGGACACCCAAATGAAATCTCAACCTGAGAATATTAGCGAGGGAATTGACGCCGTTGCGAAAAACTCGTCCAGACAGCTCGCGACGCGTCAGCGACAAAATGTTTTTCGATCACTATTGTCAGCGTCGATTCTGTTGATTCTGATCGTGCCGGTGTTGGCTGTCATTGCACAGGCGATCCGTTGGCGAGCGGGTCTTGACGCGGGCCAGTGGTTTTCCTGGCCGCTGCTGGTTGCGCTATCCTTTACCGTGCCGGTTCTGTGGTTAATGGCCAGAACATTGAGTTGCAACACGCATGTGGATCGCCTGGGAGCCTTGGGAAGAATGGATTCCGCGCTGGGTGCAAGTGAGCGGATAGTGACGGCCGACCAATTCCTAAAGTCAGACACTCGAGATGCTTTCATGCAAGCTGCGGTAGAAGACTCTACCGAATGGGTGAAACGCGGGCGCCTCGCAAGTTTTGACCCGACAGCCGGCAAGATCCAATTGGGTCGGTCGCTAGCCGCGATTCCGCTCGCTTTTCTTATCGTGATCGTGGCCGCTTGGATGGCCGGTTTGACCATGCCAGGAGACGAGCCCAAGGATCAGCCATCCGGCACCCCATTGGTTGCTGCCCTCGAAACAACGCCCGAACCACGAGGGTTCCAGCCCCAACCTGATGAAGAAGAAAAGATCGCACCCGCCCAGCACGGGCAGCGCAAAGTCAAACCTGAGCGCAGCGCGAAACAAAAGAGCGCTGTCGCCAACGTGGCGCCAGAGGGAGCCGAGGAATCCCGTGGGCGCTTGGCGGATGGCGAGACCAGTGAGAGCCAGCAGACATCAAACCCATCCAGCGCTCGTGGAGAACCTTCCTCTCAATCACAATCCTCAAAGTCCGGCGAACAAACGCCTCGAAAACCGAAGAAAGGACAGAAACAGACGACGGAGCAGAAACGTCCTCAACGCCCGAGAGACAAACAGGAGGAACCCTCGGGTGTGACCGCTGGGCAGGGTTCTTCTCGCGGTTCCCAGAACAATGCCGCTGCCAGCGATTGGTCCAGTCGTAGTCAAGAGGCTACGCCTGATGACGAAGATATCGAAGATGAAGGGGAGGTTGATGACGAGGATGAAGAACAAAAATCACGCGGCGGTGTGCAGCCCAACATGAGAGACCGTCGCGCGCCCGTAAATCGCGATTTGCAGATTGGCTTCGGTAACGGCCGCCCCAACCCCGACGCAAATTCTCGAGGCGGTCCGGGAGGCCAGAAGAAATCGCGCGGAGTCGCATCACTCATTCTGGGTGTGCCAATTCCTGACCGCGTCAACGGCCAACCCAACAAAGGCCGTATCCGTGTAACTCAACAGCGCGTTACACCGGAGGCCGAGGAAAGCGATAGGGTGGTCGCTGAGCAGCGATCTCCGCGAATGGGTATTGTTGGCCCGATTTACCATCCGGACCTGTCTCCCTGGATTCAGGATTTTATCCGTCGCTATTTCCTGGCGCGGCGAAAATCCGCTGAACCAGAAGCTCGGGTCCCACTTCAAAAACCACCTGTTAAATCGCCCAAATCAAAAGAAAGCAATACTCCGAAATCATGAGTTCCACACTACGTCTTGACGATCCTTCCGATGCTCGCGAAGCCGCATCAGAATTCAAACAAGTTCACAACGCCGTACACACCGAAGTGGCCCGCATGATGGTTGGCCAGGAGTCCGTTATTGACGGTGTCTTGTCGGCGCTGTTTGCCGGAGGACATGTGCTGCTGGAGGGCGTTCCCGGTTTGGGCAAAACACTTCTGGTTAGTTCGATAAGCAATGCAGTTGATCTGTCGTTTCGTCGCATCCAGTTCACGCCGGACATGATGCCGGCCGATATCCGGGGAACGAACGTTCTTACTGAGGATGGAACAGGTGGCACAAAGTTAGAGTTTCAACCGGGGCCACTGGTAGCCAACTTGATCCTAGCCGATGAAATTAATCGAGCTACGCCGAGGACTCAATCGGCACTGTTGGAATCGATGCAGGAGAAGCAGATATCGGTAGGCAACCGCACGATCGTATTGGACGAACCTTTCTGTGTGATGGCAACGCAAAATCCGATTGAGCAGGAGGGCACCTATCCGTTACCCGAGGCACAGTTGGACCGATTTCTCTTTAAGTTGAGCGTGGGTTATCCGGCAGAAGAGGATTACCGCACGATCATAAGACGCACGACCGCCAACGAGGAAATCAAACTCAAAGCCGTCACTGACGCTGAGACTGTCGTGCGATTGCGGCAGGTCGTCCGCGCGATTCCGCTTCCCGAGCACGTCGAGACAGAAGCGATTCGGATCGTAATGGCAACCCAGCCGGGCAGTGAGTATGCACCGAATATTGTTGATGAAGTAGTCGCCCTGGGCGCTTCACCTCGGGGCGTACAGGGATTGATTCTGGCCGGAAAAGTCCGGGCCCTACTCGAAGGCCGTTTTGCGGTAGCTGGAGAAGACCTGCGAGCGGTTGCATTAGACGTCTTGAGGCATCGTGTGTTGGTTAACTTCCAAGGGATGTCCGAAGGTATTTCACCGGACAAGGTGATCACCGAGGTGCTCGCTGTTGTTCCCACAGTTGAGGGTTAACGTGAAAGACGAATTCCACCTGCTCGATCCGGTGTTTCTGGAACAAGCGTGCGCGCTTCGTATCGTAGCTCGTCGCGTGGCACCGGCCGGCCGCTGGGCGGAACACCGCTCGCGCGACAGCGGCCAGGGACTCGAGTTTCGTGACTATCGCCCTTATTCCCCTGGCGATGAGATGCGCACCATTGACTGGAATATCTATCGCCGTTTGGGACGCGTGGTGGTTCGACTCTTTGAGGAAATGGAAGACCTGCCAGTCTACCTGATGCCCGACCTCTCCTATAGCATGTGGAAAGAGGGCGACCCTCGTGCCGTCGTGGCCTTAAAAGTGGCCATCGGCTTGGCGGCGATTGGTTTGGATCAACACGATCGTGTCGGCATCTTCCCGTTTGGCGAGGAGTTGGACACGAGCGTGAGGCCTACTTCTGGTCGCGGACGCCTGCCGATACTGGCGAAGGCACTTACCCGTATTGCACAGGCCTCACGAGGACGCAAATCCGGCACCGACCTAGCAGCTTCCGCAGCCAGGTTTCGTGGGCTGGGAATGCGGGAAGGCATGCTGGTTGTGATTTCCGACTTCTTCGATCCTAAAGGTGCTGAGGAGATTTTGAGTGAACTGAAACGCTCCCGCCATCGCCCACTGCTCGTGGCCATTGCTCGAAAAGAAGACCGTGACCCCACGCTTCAGGGAGATGTCCGGGTGCGAGATTGTGAATCCGGGATTGTGCAGGATGTATCGGTCAATGACGCTGTTTTAAAGAAATACAGGGAGGCATATGACACTCATTTCGACAAGCTGCGCGCCTTCGTCATGCAACGCCAAGGAGGATGGCTCCAAATTGATGCAGACAGGGATGTCATGGAGCAATTAGCGACGCTTTTCGAAGAAGGGAGGTTTGTCGCGTGAGTTTTGGCCTGTTTTCAGTAACTGCCGTCCTTGGAGGAATTGTCGTGCTAGCCATCGGCCTATGGTTGGCGCAACGACTGCGAGTTCAGCACCGTGAGGTAGAAGTGCTAACCACATTGTTCTGGCAATCAGCCATGGAGGAAACACGAGCCCGGGTGTTTGTGCGCCGGTTTCGTCACTGGTGGGCGTGGGTTTTGCTTGTGGTGATTGCTTCCCTGCTGTGGATGCTGCTCAGCCAGCCTCGAACGATATCCTGGGACGAAACCCGGCACATCGTGCTTATAGACTGGAGTGTCGACGACCCGCAGGTCCGCCAACAAGATCTGGATGTTGCTCTAAAGCTGGCTGCACAATTGCCAGACACAGATCGCGAAATTATTGCTGTGGGAACCCGGTTGGAGACCCTGCTTCGGCCACTGGAACCGCTGGAATTAGCCCGGCAGCGCAGCAAGTTAAAGCCGGGCTTGGCCCCACAAGGACTGGACTGGGCGATCGAGTCACTGGCCGCACGCGCGGGGCCCAAGACGCCAATCACGATTCATATTGTTGGTGACGCCTCGATTGACCAAGAAAAGCTCTTGGCGTTGCGGTCAGACGACAGGGACACGAGTCAATCGCCCCCGCTAAACGTGTTTCGCATAAACCAAGAGCATGTTGCATCGCCACCAATTAATCTGGCGACGCTTGGTGTTTCTGATTCGGCGAGCGGAGATTGGAATCTGCTCGATATTTGGATCGCGTTTGATGATTCTGAAAACGTCCAGGCAAGTCACTTGGGAGTGTTGCTGGATAAGCAACCGCTGAAACGCCCATTCGTTAAGCGCGAGGATGGCATCCTCGAAATTCAAGGGATCGAGGCTGATGCCGGCCTGATCGAAGTGATGTACGATGGTCGCCTCGTGGGTGCCATTACGTTACCAAACCGTGATTTGATCCGCGTACACATGGACAACGATGTTCCGGAGACACTACGGCAGTTGGTACAACTCGACCCGGCCTGCGAGATAGTAGACGATCCGAAGGACTCGGAGGTCTTCATTGGTTCGGCAACCAACGCCAATTTTCGATTAACCTCAGGAGACCAGCCATCATTTCTTATCCAAACCGAAAACAAAAATCCTCAGGCTGCTTTGGCCAATCTCGTGGACGCGCTGGCATTACGGCAAATTGACGCGACCGGGATTGCCGTGAAAAGTGGACGTGTTGTCGATGTTCAGGCTGTCAGTGGAAGTTCGAGATCATTGGCTCTGTGGCGCAGTTTGTTCACCTCATCATTTGACTTTCAAGAAAGTCGAGCTTGTCCAATTGTCATGGGACGATCCATCCGTTGGCTGGCCAATCGACCTCCTTTGGTGGAATGGGCAGAACTTGGCCGGAGGCTGCCGGTCGCCTCACCAGAATACGACCGGGCAAGCGCCGACCTTGCCCTAACGAACGATGGCCGTCAGCTGCGCACGACTCGGCTGACGCCATTAACGGGACAAGTGGCAACGCTGGATAATTCAAATGAGAGTCTGACGTTTTCGGGTATCAACCTGGTTCCCTGGATGGGATTGCTTGTAGCATTCATGCTGATTGGCGAGTGGATACTCTTTCAGAGAGGGTACATGCCATGATGACCCTTCACCCATGGTGGTGGATTTTGGCCCTTTGTGCCTTGTTGCCATGGATTGGACCCTGGCGAGGTAGGGATGCGGGTCAAAATGTCCTGAGATCCCTGCTGTTTATCTTTCTGGCCGCCGCGCTCACCCGCCCCCACCTCCTTCGGGATGATGCAGCACCCCAGCGAATTCTGATACTCGACCGTAGTGCCAGTGTCGACCCGGAGGCGAGTCAGGAAGCTACCGGACGCGCGTTGCAGTTCGCCAAAGCTGGAACGCGAAAAAACCAACATCTTGTTTTGTTCGGCTCACTCAATGATGAGCATCAACGGTTGTTCTCGAAGGAATTCGGTTCTGTCACCGTGCTTCAGGACAGTGGCCCGGAAGGCAATTCCCCTTTGTCAGCCGCGCTTGCTCGAGCCAATTCGCTCATTCCACGAACCAGTACCGGAACGATCACATTGGCCAGCGACGGCTTGGCTACTCGGCCGGACGATGCGCGCGCGATTTCTGCATTACGCGACAGGGGCATTCCCGTTCATGTGGCATTGATGCCCGCCGCTTCCACTCCGCCAACTCCAGTGGGACTCTCTTGGACCGACGAGTTGCGAGTGGGCACAACTGCTCGTCTTCAGGCAACGGTTGTTGCCCGGGGTGGAGGTAACTCCGGGACCTTGACATTGCGTAGCGAAGGGCGTGCATTGGCTTCAGCACTCTACGAAGGTGGCCAACGGGAAGTGATTTCATTGTCATTCGAGCCCGAAAAAGCTGGCTTTCTGAACGCGGTGCTTTCCGTTGTTCCCGATAACAATCAGACCAATTTGCCGCAGCTGGGTGTGGTACTCCCGATTCGTGAGCCACATCGATTGCTTTATCTTGGTGAGTTGCAACAGAACGGGGCCGCTGAGCTTGCAAACGTGCTGGGGCCGGGTTTCGAAGTGAAAAAAGTCGATCCAGCCAACGCTGATGACTTTGAATTGGCCCTGTCATTATGTGATTTGGTTGTGCTCGATGACCAACCCGCCGCCTCAATTCCTCTAGCTGCAGAAAGAAGCCTGTTGGATGCTGTGACCAACGAAGGGTTGGGGCTGGTCATGAGCGGAGGCCGCGCCGCATTCGGGACGGGAGGCTGGCACGATCGGCCAATTGAAACTATGTTGCCGGTGGAGTCGGTCCAGAAAGAAGAGAAACGGGATCCTTCGACAACGCTGACTGTCGTGATCGATACCTCAGGCTCGATGAGTGGCGTACGTGTTCAGTTAGCCAAGGAAGTCTCTCGTCTGGCGATACGTCGTCTGTTGCCTCACGATAAGGTGGGTATTGTAGAATTTTATGGCGCGAAACGCTGGGCCGCGCCGATTCAGCCCGCCTCCAACGCGATCGAGCTTCAACGCGCACTCAATCGTATGGACGCTGGCGGGGGAACGGTGATCATGCCTGCTCTCGTGGAGGCCTTCTACGCCCTGCAGAATGTTGATACACGTTACAAACATGTTTTGGTTTTGACCGACGGAGGTGTCGAGTCGGGTGACTTTGAATCCCTAATGAGGCGAATGGCCGACGAAGGGATCAACGTGTCTACGGTGCTATGTGGTGGTGGTTATCATAGTGAATTTCTGGTCAATGTTGCCAACTGGGGTAAGGGACGATTTTATAATGTTCCCAACCGATTCAATCTTCCCGAAATTCTCTTGAAGCAACCCTCAACCGCAAAGCTCCCGGCCTATCGCCCAGGGGTTCATCAGGTGCGGGCACGCGGAGGCTCCGGCTGGTGGGGCGATGTTAATACCGCAACGATCCCCGGGCTGGCTGGTTATGTGGAAACCAAAGCCAAAAATGGCAGCGAAGTGTTGTTGGAAACGGTTGATGCCCAGCACCCGGTGTTGGCGAGCTGGAGATTCGGTCTGGGACGAGTGACCACATTGTGCACCGAACCGGTCGGAGCAGGGACTCGGCCTTGGCGTGACTGGCCGGATTATGGCAAGATGTTGGCGCGGATAATGGAACGTAGCGCAGCGGATACCCGGGATCCGTTTCATTATGAAATCACCTTTGACGGGGGTGAAGTCTTGCTGCACGCAAAACGTCAGCGTCCGCGAACCGGCGCAAAACGTGGTGCACTCCCCCTGGCCAAGCTCTATCGTGACAATGACGCCTCCAAGCCTCCAACCAATGACAAGAATGCCTCAGGTGACGAGCTTTCTTTTGTCGCCAAGAGTCCGAATCACTTTCTCGCGATTGGTCCTGCTCCGCCCGTCGGCACGACCTGGAAAATCATGACTTCGGCCAGTACGACCTCCGGTCGGTGGGAACCACTGGTGGCATCATCTCCACAAGTCGATGAACAACGCGTTGACCCTCAGCGAGGGATCAATTTACCGATACTCTCTGAATCCACTGGAGGCCAAGTACTGGCATTTAATGGCAATTGGTCCGTAGCCACAGTTAAAACAGGTGGGCGACATATGTTGTCGCTGGCATCCTGGCTATTTGCCGCCGCACTGGCGTTTTTTCTGGTGGAAATCGTTTGGCGCAGACGGCCGGCCAAACAGATCAAAACACCAAACCACACTTCACCGGTGACTCAATGAAACTCCGGATTCAATTTATCGTATTGTTGCTTGTGTCGGTTTCGCTTGTCAGGCAGGCAGAGGCTGCGGACGGCCTGGCTGAATCCATCGTCCAACAGATCCATGCAGTCGTTCAACAGTCGCATAAAGGATCAACTGCCAGGCCGGTGACTGGTGAAGAAATCGAAGCCCTATTTCGCAAAACGCTCCTGCAATACGGCAATGTTGAACCGCTACTGTCCTGGCTTGCCGAATCCCGCGGGCAAGGCACCGGTCCCCGCGAACGAGTGCTCGCTGAGATTGAAGTTCATGTCGCCTCAAAACGGGGCGACTTGCGGCGTGCCTCGGATGTAATGGAGAAATTGCTGGGCCAGGAATCCGTTGCTTCAGGGCGTCTTGATTTGTGGCTCTGGCAAGCCAAGCTGTTTGATGCGCTGGGTCAAGTTAAGGAGGCTCGTGAGGCCTATCAATCGTTGACATCGAAGGATCTTTCGGACGCAGATCAGCAGTCAGTGCGATTGCGGCTGGCGTTGATGGGTTTGCTTTCGGGAACCGACCACAAGCCTGGCGTAGATGCAAAGGAGTTAATTGAATTGGCCAAGGAATCGAAGGATATCGCCTTTCGTAATCGGGCAGCCATCGTCCTGGCTGTGCAGAATCAATATGTCGAGGCCGTCAAATTATTCGCTATTGTTGGTAAGGGCACCGTTCGTTTCCGCAGTGCAAGCCGGCTGACGGAGTGGGCGATACGTGCGAAAAACCGCGACAAGGCAATCGTGTCGGCCTGGGATGCAGTCCGGTCAGCTCAACTGAAACGGGATCGCCGCTATGCTCTCGCGCTGTTAGTGGAATCCTATCGGATGATTCAGAATCGTAAAGGGTTGAAAGAGCTGATCAAAGCCTTTGCCAAAGAAGATCAGAAAGATACACCGATCAGCAACGAAATGAGGGCAGCCTGGGTCGAATTGCTGCGCGAACTGGGCCGACACGAAGATGCTGTTGCCCTGTTCAAAGCCACAGCGGAAAACAAGAACGGGTTTTCCATAGAAATGCGTCGCGAATTGCTCGAGATGGAAGGTGAGGCAGGCAATGTCGAGCGGATGATTGACTCGTACCGGGAATTGATCGCGGCCGAACCCAACGAACTTGCCTGGCGTGGCGGTCTGACTCGCGTCTTATTGGAACAGGGTAAAGACGGTGAGGCATTAAAGCTCTGGGATTCCTATATTGACCAATTGAACAAGGGATCCTTGCTGCTCTTATCAGCCAAGACACTGGGTGATTTGGGGTTGGATGGATTGGCTGAGCGGGCGATTGAGCGAATGGTTCAACTGCAGGCCGATAGTGGGCAAGCCTTGTTGTTTTTAGCGGATCTCCAACAGATTCGTGGCCGGCTTTCTGAAGCAGACGCCACTTTGGATCGACTGAACAAGATGCCGAATGTAGGCGATGCCGTCCGCTCAGAACTGGCGAGTGCATTTGAACGAGTGGGTCGGCAAGACAAGGCTATCGAAGTGATGGAAGCAATTCGGGCCAGCCGAAAAACCGTGGCTGAAGACTTGGAAATGAGACTGGCATGGCTGTACAGCGAAGTGGGTGACGAAGAAAAAGCCCTTGAGCAGTGGCTCGCATTGTGGCGAAAGCTGAAGTCGATTCCGCGTCGCCGCTATGTTGAAGATCGGCTCATGACCGTCGCCAGTCGGCTGGGCACTCTGGCTGATATTGCCGTAAAACTTGAGGAGAAGCTCGCCGACGGCAAGGCCGACGAGCGCGAAGCGGGTTTATTGGTGCGTATCTATTCCCGAGTCAATGATTCGGTTGCAGCGTCTGAAATCCTGGAAGAGTACATGACTCAATCCGGGCGCAATGAAGTGGAGAGGCTGCAAGAGAAAGGGCGAATCTACCAGGTCTGCAATGATTATTGGAATTACGAGAAAGTCATTGAGAGACTGATCGAAGTCGATCCCGAAGGTAAAACGGAATACTTGCGCCAGTTGGCGCTCAGCATGTTGGAAAGAGGAAAAGCTCAAGACGCGCGTGCAGTGTTGGTGACTCTCCGCGATGCGGATGACGGTCGTGACTCAATAGGTGGTGAATTCGAGGCCGGAGTCCTGGCACTGGTAGGCATGAGACGAGGGGCGGCCGATGCCTATCGCCGTGGGATTGCGACGCACCCCGATCGTATTGAATCGTATCTGCTACTGGCGAATCTCCTGAAAGAAATGGGTGAGACGGATCGCGCCGTGGGCATGTTCCAATATCTGGCCGAGAACGCTAAACAGGATGATCTCTTTACGATCGCTATCGACGGTCTGTTGAATATGGAAGCCCGCGGCCGGGTCATGCAATGGGCACGGCGGATTACGCTGGAGCGACTTGCCGGACGTGACGACAAGAATTATCTCTATCAGTTGCTTGCCGACCTATCGGCTGAGGTAAATGACAAAACCGGTCAGATACGGGCGATGGAGAATTCACTTGCCGTATCTGGGAATCGACGGTTGTCCGTGTTGCGGGAATGCATGGACTTGTCCTCGAACATTCGAGGTGGAGTTTTCTATCAGCGAAGTGCCAGCGGCCCAACAAATGCCGGCAACAAACCGTTCCTTGCTTTCGGTCGGCGATTGATCGGTTTGGGGGAGTTGATGCCACCGCAAGTTTTCCTCGACCTGGGGCAGGCGTTCCTGGCCGCCGGCGACACCGCCAGTGCAGAACGAACGTTTGGCCTGGCTCGCAAACAGGCCAACGAACGAGGTTACCAGCGCGAAGTTGCTCAAATCTTTGAGAAAGCCGGCAAACGCGCTGAAGCGTTGGTCCGCTACGATCGCCTGCTGCGCACGAGCCCGTCTGACGTGGCTCTGATGGCTCGTGTTGCGAAGTTAAACGAGCAGGAAGGCAAGGATGCGATCGCCTGTCGATTCTACGAACACGGACTGAATTTATTGATTGCCCAAACCCCCCTGACAACCCGGGAAAATTCATCGAATAAACCCAGTGTACGGTTTTGGGGAGGCAATCGGGATGCCTATCAAACCTATTCGGACCGTCTTTTGAGAGGCGTGTTGGTGACTGTTCCGGATGATCGAATCGATGCACTACTCAATGAACAAAGATCGTTGCTTGATGACAATCTCAAGCAATTAACAGCCGCTGCCGCTGCAGGCCGTGGGGCTAAGACGCTGGCGGAAGCCCCCCGGATTCATAAACAGTCAATCATTCTACGGAGACTGTACTATGCCTTTGCTCGCCAAGAGAATCTGCAGGAGTTGGATCTCGAGCTGATTCGTCACTTTAAGAATGATCGCACCTTACTGGTTAAATTCGCCACAGACCATATATCCCGAAATTGGTACAACAGCGCGGAGTGGTTGCTGAATCACTCCGAACCAGATGCGCAACAGCGACGCCAGATCTTAACCCTGTTGGGACAGTCGCTCGCTGTGGATCAGTCTGGACAGGCACTGACGCCCAAGGAGATGTGGCAGCGGCTCTTGCCGGTATGGATGAGTGGAGATAATGAAGAGGCTCGACGTATTCTGCGCCGAGTCGATCGTTCGAAGGGCATCACCAATGAACGGCTCGGGTATGTTACCTATGTCATGGTAAACGGCGTCATGGTTCCCCGACAACCCAGATTGACCGCTGATGTATCGGCGTGGACGCGATTGGCCATTCAGCTGGGTGACGAAGGATTAGCACTGACGTTCGCCAGGTCGCAGCTTCAACACAAGAGCCGTTACGGCGCTCGGAATGTGAAGCAAATGTTCGAGTCTTATCGAAACGTTTTGCCGGCAGATTCTTTTCGGTCGCTGGTTCGTTTCGCGGCCAACCTGTACCGCAACGACGACAAGCGAGTGGTCGAATATCTATGGCTGGTTTCCAATCTGGGAGCTGAAATTGGGGGCGAACTGCCCACGGACGAAGAACTTTTGAAGCTGGTGGAAGATGGAAATCTGCGGCTGAACTACCAGTTTCCTTTCCAGCAGGCGATGGAGGCTTTCCCTGAATCGATCCGAGACAAGGCGCTTGAAATATTGATTGAAAGGATCGACAAAAAGTCCCGCCCTCGCGAGTTGATTTCCATTCCCTTCCACTTTGAGGAACCCCTTGGAGAAAACATCTCCAAGATTATTCTGGACGCCATTGCCAGCGGAATTCAGCCCGCGTTACAGGACAAATACCTTCGATACATATCATACTACCTGGGCGGGAGCAGGGCAGCGCGCGCTCGAAAAGGTAAAGCGGTTGCTTGTGACGCAAATTCCGAACTTGCGATTGCGGCATTGGATCTATTAAGCGCCAAGAACGTCCACAGTCAGAATCCGCAAATTGCCGGGATGGCGAAGATGATAAAGGCGGTTGTGTTGCACCAGAACGGGCGCAGTGACGAGGCACTGGAGATCGTGCTTGAATCGTACGATCCCGATCGACCGATCAAGGACACCTATCAGCGCTATGTGAGTGAATGGGCAAAAAATGAGTTGGTCCCATTTGCGCCCGATCGTTTCTTGGCGAAGCTGGACAAACTTTCAAAGACTTCTAAATCGATCCAACATACTGACAGACGCCTGGTACTCGCACGGTTGGCACAGGATGAGGAACTGCTGCGTGCGACCTATGAACAAGCTTGGAAAGATCATCCGACCCAGAGCAAGTATCCACAACAGTACGATCGTTGGGAACAACGAGCCGGCAGGATCGGCAACTCAATTGCCATCAACAATCGACTGCTGGAAACTAAAAAGTCAAAAAAGAACGTTCCGGCCAGGCAACCGGTTCCTGTAACGCTGAAATCCGGCGACCGTGGACGACTGGTCGAGGATTTACAGCGAACCTTGAATGCTCGTCTAAAACCCGTCCCCAATCTCTTGGTTGATGGTGATTTCGGCCCCAAGACAGAAGAGCTGGTAATGCAATTCCAGCGCCTCCACAAACTACCTGCCAGTGGCATGGTCAATACGGCGACCCGAAAAGCAATGGGCCTCTTGATCACCCAGACTGATATTCAGATTGTGGCAATCGAGCGCCGATTGGGAGAGCTCTGGTTCTTGGCGGGACATTCCATCAATGGCCTGGCTCATTGGATAATTTCAGATGACCACGACTTGATCCGCTTTGAACAGAAACAAAAAATGGGGAATATGCCGCAGAAGCCACCCAGCAAGCCCAGTGTTCCATTGAAGAGGCCCGCACCTACGGTTATTCGCAAGGTCCCGAACGCGATTCCCTCAATTACTTCGGGGATAGCAAAGTTAAAATCGGCCATGAAGTCTGGGAATGATGCCGAAGCGGGGCAAATTCTCCGGCAGTTGTGGCGAGCATTTCCACAGGTGGTCGAAAGCCCCTATGGCTATCGCATGCGGCAGAAAAACTTTAACGGGTTGCGCTGGCCCAGCGACCTAGCTCCACGAATTGTTAAGGAACCCGATGAAGACGAAATACGCCGACGCCTGCGTGGAGGGCTTGCCACTTTTGAGACGTCAACGAGGAAAAAAACAAGCACGGCTGTGCCTGACAGTATCTGGAAAATTCTTGCGGCCGAACCGTTTGGAATTGCTGAGATGAAACGTATTTTGCGTAGTCGATCTGCGTTCGAATTGGACAGCGTCGATGAAGTTGCTTTGGGTCTGCTGCTCGCCGATCGCCGTGCAAGAGGTGATGACGTTGTTTTCGAAGAACTAGTGGGCGCTGTAAAGCAGGGGCGTGTTGGCAGCGTGGAATGGAATCAGCTATTGGCGATGATCGAAAAGAACCCGGCCAGGATCAATAGTGAAAATCAGTTTATGGTTGAGGAATTGGTAAAGAAAACGGACTTGTCCCAGTTGAACCGGGTAAGTCGGTTGGCGTGGCTTTGCGGTAAAATCGGACAAAAGAAACGTTCAGCATCACTGTTTGTCCACTGCTCACTTTTGGCACAGTCAAAAGGCGTGACTTTCACCAGTTTGATCAAAAAGGCTCGCGAAATCTTCAAGGGTGATGAGTTGATGGCGCTAGCCGAGCGCATGTTTGAGGTAGCTGTTACAAACGATGCAGCGATTAGTACCATGTTGGATTTGCGTATCGAGATTCTCGATGCCGAACAGGTTGCAAGAAAATCTTCGGAGTTGTTTGCCAAACTGGACAGCGATCCAACTGACCTCTCGACTCAGCAAGCTCGTTACGGTGTTCAAATCTTTTCCCGGGCGAGTCAATTTCAGAAGGCCCGCCAGTGTTTGAAGGCCGCAATGCTCTCAAGCTCGAAACCAATTCAAAATCCCTCACCCTACTATAATTCTGGAGTTCGCCCAAGAACTCGCCTAACTCGCGTAGACTTGATCGAGATGTTCCCACAAGATGGAACGGCTTTCGATGATTATGCCAAGTGGCTCACCGAAGCAGCACAGGAGGTTCGTCAAATAGTTTCCGATGAAAAATTCGATACAGCATTATCCGTCGAGTTGCTCTTAATCATAGCCATCCGCCAAGTGCAGCAGAACGCGATTGAGGCGGCCACGTTAACATTGGGGCCGTTGCTAGAGAAAACCTTGGGTGAACAAGTTTTGGAAAAGGCGAAAACACATGAGCTCCTTGCAATCGATGTGCTGCATCTGGCCAAGCAATATGAGCCAGCTTACAAGCTGCAATATGCCCTCTATAAATGCGATCAGTTGTCTCCGGTTCGTTATGGCGATTTGCTGCGTGATACCTTACGAGTCAAAGGCAAGAATAACGCCCTCGTGCTGTTGGAAGAACTCCTGTTGAAATCACTCCATGAAGACTTGCTCGAAGTCGCCTTGAAAATATGGCCGCCTGATTCGCCGCTCTCGATGCGCATCATTAAATTGCGTCAGCAGAGCCAAGCTGCCGATGCTGAGTACAGGAAAAGATCTGAAGCCGCTCGCCAACGCGATGCAAAACGAGGGGAAGGCGACTAAAAGGCGGCACTAAGATAGCGGAGACAAAACCGAGTTGCATGGGGACGCGAATGATTCAAACTATTTCCCACTGTTCTCCTCAATTCCCCTGAGAAACACTGAGAAACACTGAAACGAAGAATCCCACACACCAATAGCACTCTAGACATGGGGAGAACAGTGGGATTGAAACGATGATCCTCTGAACTTCTCTGAATCAGGATGGTGGGGTATAACGTCGGTACTCTCACAACATGGTTGCAGGCACACAAAAAATGAAACTGCATCACTTTCTTTTGGCGACGGCATTGCTGACGTCTCCCTTGTTGGCGGCGGAGAAGGGGGCCGAGGCGCCGGTGACGCCGCGCAAGGCGGCCGCGCTTTTTAACGGAAAGGATTTTAGCGGGCTGTACATCTGGTTGCGGGCGAGCGGACCGAAGGATCCGCACGAGGTCTTCTCCGTGCGGGATGGGGCGATCCACATGAAGGGCGGCGAACACCGCGGTTGCGTCACCACCCGCCGAGCGTACAAGGACTATCACGTTTCCGTGGAGTACAAGTGGGGCGAGCAGACTGACGGCGGCAAGTACGTGCGCAACAGCGGCTTGCTCGTGCACGCCACCGGCGCCGATGGCGGGGCGGGCCGCAATGCCTGGATGCCGAGCTTGGAAATTCAGCTCGCCCAAGGCTGCGAGGGCGACCTTATCGTGATTCGCGGCAAGGACAAGGAAGGCGACGTTGTCAAGGTGGACATGGCCACCCACGTGCGCGTGGCGGCTGACAAGAAGACCCGCTGGGATCCGAAGGGCAAGAAGGTCCAGTACAGCGGGCGGCAGTTCTGGTGGAAGGATCACATGCCGTTCTTCAAGGAGCTGCTCGATACGCGAGGCAACAAGGATGTGGCCAGCCCCAAGGGCGAGTGGACCCGAGTGGAGGCCATCTGCCGTGGCCGTACGGTGACGATCAAGATCAACGGCGTGATCGTCAATCAGGCCGTGGACGTCTTCCCCGGCCACGGCAAAATCCTGCTGCAAAACGAGGGTCACGAGGTTTATTTCCGTAACTTCACTATTTCACCCCTGAAGGAGACAAAATGAAAAACACGAATCGGAGACAGTTCTTGAAACACAGCGCAGCGGGGCATTTCACTGAGGGGGAGCTGGCTAGGGGGAGTTTTTCGCAGTGCCTTTCCAGGCTTCCAGCATCCAACGGGCGGCATTGACCGGGGCAACCGTGATGGCAAGCCGGTCGGGCCGGGATGTTTGGTAAGTCTGTACGGCGGGAAGGCAGCGTGCGCGTGCGTCTTTGAGTGGCAGTGTGCGGTTCAGGCCATCGACCAGCCCGTTCAAGTGAAGCGGGCGAGGCGCAAGGGCGGCGGCCAAATCGACGAGATCTCCCTTGGGTAGCACGCCGGGCACGATGGTATCGTGCGGGACGTACACGTACGGGTCGGACAACACATCGTGAAAACCGGCCAGTCCTCCGTGGGTGTACACCGCCTTCACGTCATCCTCGTACAGTGCCCCCCACAGCGCGAGCAACCCGCCCAGAGGCTCGGAAAAACGCGGACGACCGCCCACGCGCTTGGGAACCTGAAAATTGGTGTCCTTCGCATTGGGCGCCGTGAAGGAATCTCCCCACAAGGCAAAGCCGCGCTGTTTGCAATCATCGCGAGTGCGCAGGTGCTGGAGCACTGCGCGCAGGTCGCGCAGACGCAGGCCAACTAGGGGCGTTTCAAAAAACAGCGCGTAATAGGAGGCCGAGCCCAGTTCGCCCCGGCCGCCGCGTGTGCGGCCCGCCCCACGCACATCAGGCAGACAAACGGTGGCACCCGCGGCGAGTAGTTCGGTGATTTCCCCCGCGCGTTCGCGCAGAAACTTTTCCTTGCCCGCCTGGGCCACTGCCACCACCACGGATCCGGTTTGATTTTTGGCGAGTGTGTGTTGCAGCAGGAGCATTGGCACCACGATGCCCGGCTCGGTTTGAAGCGCGATGCGTTCCACGCGGATTGCACAATCCTTCAGAGTTTCGCCTTGCCGGGACAACACCTTGGCCTGCACGCGCGGATTAATGTCGCCAAGCAGGGCGCGCCAATCAGCTTGCAACTGTTTCCGGCGGGCGGCGGGCGTTTTGGAGGCCAGCACTTTGCGGGCGATGGCGATTTGTGATTGGGCGATGTCTCGCGCGGTTTCGAAAAATTTGCGCGGCTTGAGATCGCGCCTAGCCTGGACGGTCATACTACGGAGTTGTTCTGGCTCCAGCTGCTGGCTGTATTCGGTTTGCGGGGTAACACCGATATCGAACCAACGTTGGAAGGCCTGGTGGATACGCTGGCGGTGATGGGGACCGATATTGGTGCAATGAGTCGCCTCAGGTGGGCGTCCCTTCACGCTACCTCGGCCAAGGGTGTAGTCGATTCGGTCGCCAGCATTGTAAAAACCATAAATCGTGTTTAGGCGTTTCCAGATTGGATCACGTTCCTTGTCCCACGCAAATTCGTGGGCGTACACCAGCGCGCGTGGCGCAGCGCTGGCCGCGATGCTCCAGTGGAAAAATCCATCGACCCCTGAGCGGCGCAGGTTGCGCGTGCCTTCCCAGTACGCGCCGCCAAGGTAGTTGAACCGCAGCTCAGCATCTTCAGGTAGGGGAAAACGGGTCTCGGGCTGCGGCCCGCCGAAGTTGAAGGGCACCACGCCGGTGATACGCTGGTCCAGCGCGGCTGTCACCGCGGCGGGATCACCACCCCCGGCCACGGCGCCCAGCAGTAGGATTTTTTCCGGGTCAATACCGGGTCGGGCTAGCAGCAGATCTACTCCACGCATCAGGTCCCATGCCATCCAGCCCATCAGACTGTCGCCGATTAGGTGCAGCTGGGCATTTACATCAAACCGGTAATAATAATCCTGCCGCCACCAGCGGTAGCCGGAATTTTTTTTCGTGTAGTCCTGTTCACTTTGAAACGGATGATCGGCTCGTTCACCGTGGCCGAGCTGATCGATTATCAGCACTACACAGCCGCCCCGCGCCCAGGTCATGCCCATGTCCTGCAGTTCGCCC
>ERZ651768.895-NODE-895-length-21989-cov-9.854326_pt1 | contig 21989 bp, 22 predicted proteins | sample MGYA00514754_ERZ651768 | MGnify/ENA metagenome assembly ERZ651768
ATTTCCCCGCTAGATCCATCAGAACCGGCAGCCTCATCGGCGCCATCGGACAGCTGGTCTGGGAATGGGGGCACAGGCACACTGGGCACGGGCTCTGGAGTCTTGGTCATCAGCGCTTGGGGGGGCGCTTCTTGGGGCACTGCATGCCGGACCACGAAGTTTGCGACGTCACGGTAAAGCGGTTCGTCGAGATTGCAGCCACGCAACATGGTGAATTCGGGGTCGAGCTCCTCCAACATCTGTTTGACCTTGGTGTCGCCGTGGCGGGCGGCCAACGCGTAGGCCAGGCCACGGGTGTCGCGGTCCAAGGAGCGCTCGTGTTCCTCGTCCTCTTCCAACTCGATGTCATAGTCCACGCGGTCGGCGACGGCCAATGCCTCCATGGCCTGACGTCGGGAGCTGTCGATCTCTTTCAAGAGAGTGTAGAGCTCAATAACCGTGTGAGCGGCTTGTCCCAGCAAATCCGGCACCCGTTTCTGCTTGTCGGAGGCTGTTTGGGCCGCGTTTTTAGCTTTGTAGATGGACTCATCTTTGGCCCGCTTGCGCTCTTCTTCCTTCTGGGCTTTGGCCTTTTGCAGACGCAATTGGGGAGCTTCCGCAGCCAAGGGTTCTAGCCGTTGCACTTCTCTTTCCGCCGACTCAGCCTGTCTGAGGCGATCATTGAAGCTCTCTTCGATTCCGTTACCGTTGACCATGTTGAATGCTCCTATATCTTTGGTTACGCCCCAAGGATTTACCTGCAATAACTCATTGTTTGGGCTGCGCAACCAAGGGCAGCATATGGCTACCCTGTCTAACAATCATAACCAAGAAAACAGAAAACACCTCTCGTGGCCGCGTGCGGTTTTCCCCCTTTTTGACCCTGGCCACGCCTCCCTTGACCCGCGAAGACAGCTTGAATAGACTCCAGTGGCACAGATTCAGGCGGTTTCATACATCCAATAGGCGGTCGAAAAATGCGTCGCGCTGCTTTCATATACCAGGATGCTCTGTCCCAACACCAACTGCGGTCGGACCACCCCATGCGCCCGGTGCGTCTGCGCTACACCTACGAGTTGCTACAGGAATACGGGGCATTTGACCATCCAGAAGCGGTCCTACTGGACCCTCGTGCAGCAACCGAAGAAGAGCTTGCCTGGCTGCACACGCCTGAATATGTGGCTGCGGTCAAATCGCTGGGGTCCGGCACAGGCGGAGTGGACGCGGCCCAGTTCGGCTTTAGCGGGCAAGGAGACAATCCGGTTTACCCAAACATGTTCGAGGCGGCGGCTCTGAGCACGGGAGGGTCGTTGCTGGCTGCTGAGATGGTGGCCAGCGGGGAAGTCGGCGCCGCATTCAACATTTCCGGCGGGCTGCACCACGCAGCGGCGGGCCACGCCTCCGGCTTCTGCGTTTTCAACGACCCAGCCCTGGCCGTCCATTATTTCTTGAACCAGGGTATGCGGGTTGCCTATGTGGATATCGACGCCCATCACGGTGACGGCGTCCAAGAGGCCTTCTATGCCGATGACCGGGTGCTGACCATTTCAGTCCACGAGTCGGGCCAATACCTGTTTCCGGGTACGGGCGCCGTGGCTGAGTTGGGAGAAGGGCCAGGCCGGGGTTATTCTGTCAACTTGCCGCTTTACCCGTACACCGCGGATGACGACTATGTGGCTGCTTTCAGTGAGGTGGTGCCGCCGCTGGTCCGGGCTTTTGCCCCAGACGTGCTGGTGACCCAACTGGGCATCGACAGCTATCACAGCGACCCCCTGACCCATCTTCAGGTTACAACGGAGGGTTACGTCGAGTCGGTGCGGCAATTGGCGGGGTTGGGCTTGCCCTGGCTGGCGCTGGGCGGCGGCGGATATGATGTCAACGCCGTCGCCCGGGCCTGGACCCTGGCCTACGGAGTGATGCTGGAGACCGACTGGCCCGACCAACTGCCGATAGGCTTCGCCCGGGAACACGGCACCGGCAGGCTGCGGGATGAGCTAAGCCCGGAGGTCCCATCCAACATCAAAGTGGATGTTAGAAGGCACCTAGAAGAAACGGTTGGGGCCATTCGGCAGCAGATTTTCCCGCTGCATGGGCTCTGATCCTAGTTAGTTGTCATTTCGAGGTGAAAGCCTACAAAGAGATAGCTGAAGTGGGCTGGGTATAACTCACGGCTCCGCGCTCTGTGGAACAAGTGAAGCGGGCGAGAAACGCGGTGGACGGGCCGTTCTCCATAATGCAGGCCTACATGGATCCATCGCTCTCCAACGAAGAATTGCTCAACTTAGGCATAAATCTTTCCTGGATGCCCCGGCCTATTCACGATGTCACCTGTTTGGCCCTCTATGACTTCATAAAAGATTTTATGGAGCGAGGCACCAGCGCCTGGGATGACTTCCAGAAACAGCATAAGGAGAACCCATACCTGACCGGCGACTTGAAGATTGGCGGCGTCCAGCTGACGAAGCATCGGGAACCGGAAGAGAGGTATCTATCCGACGATTCTCTGGGAAATACGACCGCTCCACCGGGAGACAGCCGTAGAAATCTTCAGACGATCGAGACGCTCCGGCTTCGACGAAAAAGAGGGCGGTGGCCTAATCCACCGCCCTCTTTTCTAGTTACCGGTTTTAAATCCCTTAGTTTACGTGTTGCTCGCGATTCAGCAGTTCTTTGGCTTCATCGCCCACGTTGGCTTCGATGCAGTCACGCAAAGTCGAATAGATGGACTTGTTGAGAGCGTCCATCATCCAAGACTCGTAATCGGCGTCGGTCTGATAGGAGTTCTTCAGCGTTACCAAGCGCTGCAGCAGACTCAAGTAATGATACTGGAGGGGTGTCAGGTCCTTATCGATACCTACCAGGCGCCAATCGTTGTCGGCAACGGGAGAATCTATGTCGGAATCCAGGTTCGGCATCACCTCTTCGGTGTTTCCGCTACCTAGGATCTCAGGATCTGCTTGGTCTTGTTCGCTCATGCTTCCTCCATCGGCCTGCACCTTCAATCTCTCAAAGGCCGGTCCAAACTGGGGAGTCGATATTCTTAAGGATTACCTAGCTACAACTATGATTATAGCAGACCAGTTTCCTTAAATAACATAATACCTATCAATGTTGTGTTTATCTCGGGAATTTAGGTGGATATTCAGATGAATTCAACCCTATTCCCACCTAAATATTCTCTTATGATTGATACTACGGTCAAACCGCCCGGCCGGAATTCCGGTTAAGCTCCGGATCAAACTTCCCGGAACTCACCTTCAACGGTCCCCTCGTCGTCGTCGGACGCGCCGTCTTCGCCGGCGTCTGTACCGGTCCCGTCTTCAGGCCCCGCCCCGCCTTCTGCGTCCCCAGCGGTTTGGCTGTACACTGCTTCGCCCACCCGCTGCATAGCGCTACTGAGCTCAGTCGTCGCGGACTGCATCTCAGCCGTGTTGTTGGCAGCGATGGCGGCCTTCAACGTGTCGATCATACCCTGGACCTCGGTCTTGAGTTCTTCGGGAACCTTGTCGGCATTATCTTCCAACAGTTTCTCGGTGCTATAGACCAGTGAATCGGCCTGGTTACGGGTCTCAACCTCGGCGCGCCGCACCTGGTCTGCTTCCTCGTTCTGGGCGGCCTCGTTAACCATTCGTTCGATGTCATCTTTGTCCAGACCCGAGCCCGACTGAATGACGATCTTCTGCTCTTTGCCGGTCCCTTTGTCCTGGGCCGACACGCTCAAGATGCCGTTAGCGTCGATATCGAAAGTGACCTCGATCTGCGGAATGCCCCTGGGTGCGGGCAGCAGCCCGTCCAGCATGAAGCGGCCGATGGACTTGTTGTCCGTGGCCATGGAGCGTTCACCCTGAAGGACGTGGATGTCCACCGTGGTCTGGCTCTCAGCCGCGGTCGTGAACGTTTCATTCTTCTTCGTTGGGATGGTCGTGTTCCGGGAGATGAGGGTGGTCATCACAGAGCCCAAAGTCTCCAGCCCAAGCGTTAAAGGGGTGACGTCCAGAAGCACGATATCATCGACTTCACCGGCCAAGATGCCTGCCTGGATGGCGGCGCCCATGGCCACGGCTTCGTCGGGGTTAACGTTCCTGTTCGGCTCTTTGCCAAAGACCTGTTTGACCTTTTCTTGGACGGCCGGCATGCGGCTCATGCCACCCACCATGATCACTTCGTCGATGGCGCTGGCGTTTAATCCGGAGTCGGTCAATGCCTGGCGGCAGGGGCCTTCGGTCCGGTCGACTAAATCAGAGACCAATTGTTCCAGCTTGGCGCGGCTCAGTGTCTTGACCATATGCTGCGGGCCGCTGGCGTCTGCGGTGATGAAGGGCAGGTTGATTTCTGTCTCAAGGACGCTGGACAGCTCTACCTTGGCCCGTTCCGCGGCGTCACGCAGCCGCTGCAAAGCCATGCGGTCGGCGGCCAGGTCGATGCCGGTTTCGTGTTTGAATTCGTCGATCATCCATTCCAGTATTAGTTGGTCGAAGTCGTCGCCACCCAAGAATGTGTCGCCGTTGGTGGACTTAACTTCAAATACGCCGTCGCCCATCTGGAGGATTGTGATGTCAAACGTCCCTCCGCCAAGGTCGAACACCGCGATGGTGGCGTCGGTCTTGGTCTTGTCTAGCCCGTAGGCCAAAGAAGATGCGGTAGGCTCGTTGATGATGCGCAGCACTTCCAGCCCGGCGATGGTGCCGGCGTCTTTAGTTGCTTGGCGTTGGGCGTCGTTGAAGTAGGCCGGGACCGTGATCACAGCTTGGGTTATCTTCTCCCCCAGCTTGGCTTCTGCGTCCTGTTTAATCTTGTGCAGCACAAAAGCAGAGATCTGGGGCGGGGCGTGGGATTCTTCGCCCAACTGCACCATGGCGTCTCCGGTGGGTCCGGCCACGACCTTGTAGGGCAGCTTGGCCATTGCGTTCTGAATCTCCGCGTCCTTGAACTGCCGGCCCATGAGCCGTTTCACGGAAAAAAGAGTGTTCTCCGGATTTGTTACTGCCTGCCGCTTGGCGACTTGGCCAACGTAACGTTCTCCGGTTTTGGTGTTCAGTGCAACGACGGACGGGGTGATGCGGCCGCCTTCAGCGTTCTCCACGACCACGGGTTCACCAGCTTCGATGATTGCCGCTACCGAGTTGGTTGTGCCGAGGTCGATTCCCAGGACTTTAGCCATTATGGTTTCTCCTAATCTCTCACGCGCCGGTGACTATATTGATGTTATCGGACCGCTTTGAGTCTTTGGTTATCTTTATGGGTCTTTGGGAGCCATGGCCACCATCACCTGGGCCGGGCGGATTACCCGGTCGTGCAGGCGAAAACCCGGCCGGATTATCTGGGTGACATAGCCGGATTCGACCTCAATTGTCTCTTCCGTGCCCAGGGCTTCGTGCTCCAAGGGGTTGAACATGAGTCCCACGGCCTCGATCGCTGCTACGCCCTCGGATTCTAGCACGGTGGTAAGTTTACGCTGAATCAGCTTGATCCCTTCCAGCAAAGAGTCATTCACATCGGCGGCGCCCTCGGAATGACTGATGGCCAGCTCAAGCTCCTCCAATACCGGGAGGACATTGGCGATCAGCCGGCTGTTGGCATATTTAGCGTTAGCGATGCGGTCTTCGTCGGTCCGGCGCTTGAAGTTGACCATCTCAGCCTGGGCGCGCTGCGCGGTGTCCAGGTGTTCGGCGGCTTCTTTCTGCGCCAGCTCCAGACTGGACTTTAAGGCGTTTACTCGCTCCTCCAACGGGAGGCTGTCCAAGTCAACTCCGGCCTCGGCCAGCAGTTCTTCCAGTTCTTTTTCAAGCCCCTGACTTTCAGTTTGGTTTTCAGCCTGGTTTTTAGGCTGATTTTCGGGTTGGCCATCTGGTTCTTCTGGGTGGCCGTCTGATTCCCTTGGTCCTTTCGCCATTTGGGCATTTCCTTAGGTGAGATTAAATTATGGGCCGGATAAGATTATTTGGCACCGGCTTTAACGGTCCACCGGCAGGTTCAGGCTGTCGAATAAAAGGTCCATCTCTTCTTGTACCACCTGTTGGGCCGCCGGGATACCCTCAAGCCGTCCGTTGATCCGCTGCTTGATGGTAGACATGTTGTCAAAGGCAGCTAGGGCAAATTGCACACCGGCCAGGTTTAAGCCCAACTCGTCGGACAAATACCGGATCAGCCGTACCTTTCTGATGTCCTCCGTGGAATAAAGCCGCAGCATGCCAATGGTCCGGCCCGGGTTGATCAGACCCAGTCTCTCGTATTTCCGCAGCGTTTGGGGATGCATGTCTAGGATCCGTGCAGCCACGCTGATTATGTAGACGCCCTGGACCTCAAGGACCGCATCCCGGTTCGCTTCTTCGGTGTCGGCAGGCTGGGTGGGTGACAGGTCCGTATTCTCTGGGCGCGGAGGTGGCATCCAACCCGGTGTTACACGACGGTCTTCCATTCTAGGTTTATGTTGTTGGCTCATAAGAACCCTGCATCAGCGACTTTCGGCCAAGTTGTTGACCAGCGATTTACCATATGATACTGTCTGATACGAGTCATGTCAACATTAGTATACCATTCTGCATTATATGACTTTAGATTATCCGGTGAATGCCTGTGTTGAATCGGCGCCAGATCGAGACTACCCGGCAACCGGTAAAAGGAGGTTAATCATGATGTATCTGAGGGAATGTCCAAAGTGTAACGGTGATCTAAACGCGGAGGAGGATATCCACGGCAAGTACGTGAGCTGTATGCAATGCGGCTATCTAAAGGATGTGTCGTCAGAGGACTCGAATACGTTGGCTGGAAAGACTTTCGTGATTGACGCGCCTAAGGCCGCCAAGAAGCGTCATAAAAAGGTTCGCCAAGCCGCCTAATCACAGGGTTTTGGCTAAACCATAACGGGGCGGTAAGAAAGCCGCCCCGTTTTTGATGCGATGATTACTCAATGACTATTTTGTCAGTTCAGGCCAGAATCGTTCTTCTTTCCAGGGGTCGCCTTCGTTGTGGTAGCCGCGCTGCTCCCAAAATCCGGGGCGGTCATTGGCCATCAACTCGATGCCGTTGACCCACTTGGCGCTTTTCCAGGCGTAGATACTAGGGACGATCAGCCGCAGAGGCCAGCCGTGGCTCATGCCCAGTGGGTCGCCGTCCTGCTTGTGCGCTAGCAAGCCTTCGTCCATGGCGAGGGAGAGAGGCAGGTTGGTGGAGTAGCCACCGTAGCAGTGGGCCATGACGAACTTGGCTTCTGGTTTGGGTCCGGTGGGTGCGATCAGGTCGCTAAAAGTCACGCCTTCCCAGGTGTTATCCAGTTGGCTCCACTGGGTAACACAGTGGAAGTCGGCCAGGGTGGTCGTCCATTGCAGGGCCGAGAACTGCTCCCAGTTCAAGGTTATCTCCCGCTCAACCAGTCCGAAGATTCGAATTTCCCAGTTGTCGATATCGACCTTGGGTTCGGGGCCGTAGGTGAGGACTGGAAACTTGGTTGTGAGGAATTGACCGGGGGGAACCCGGTCGCCCATGCCTTGATCGGGAGCCGTCTTCACTTGGTCAGGTCGCTTCATCTGATGTGGCTCTCCGACTGAAATGCCATGGTAAGCCGCTCTCGGGCCATATTGAACCAGAGTCCCCAGTTTAGCACCCGAATACTGTGTGTCAAAGAGAATCGACTTTGTGTTTAGGCCGATACCCTGATGCGCCCTGGGTTTTCAGCGGTGATGTTGCCCACTATCGCCTTGGTTCCCACTCCTGAGGCATCAAGCTCGGACAAAAGCTGTTCCAACTTGGGTTTGGGCACCGAAATCAAGAGGCCGCCAGAGGTTTGGGCGTCGCACATCAGCAGGCGCTCTTGGTCGGTTACCTCGTCGTCCCAGTCCATGTCTTCGGACACGCTCGACATATTGCGGAATGTGCCTCCGGGGACGGTGCCTTTCTCCAACAAGTCCCAAACGCCGGGGAGCACCGGCACGTCGGACACGCGTATGCGGGCGCTGGTGCCGCTGCCGCGGACCATCCCTCTCAGGTGGCCCATGAAGCCAAATCCGGTGATGTCGGTGCAGGAGTTCACTCCCACCCGCATCATGGCTTCCGCCGCGCCTCTGTTCAATTCGGCCATGGTGTCCACGGCTTTTTCCAGGATGGCGTCGGGGGTTATTCCTTGCTTAACCCCAGTAGTGATGATTCCCGTGCCGATCGGCTTGGTAAGGACCAAGATATCCCCGGGCTGGGCGTTGGCGTTGGAGACCTCTTTCCCCGGTTCAATCAGGCCGACTACCGAAAGTCCGTATTTGGGTTCGGCGTCGTCCACCGTATGTCCGCCAACGATCAGACAGTTGGCCTCCATGGCCTTGTCGTAGCCGCCTTTCAGAACGTCGCCCAGCATATCCACTGCCAGCTCGGCGGGGAATCCGACCACGTTCAGGGCCACCAGGGGCTTCCCGCCCATGGCGTAAACATCGCTTAAAGAGTTGGCTGCGGCCACCAATCCGAACTCGTAGGGGTCGTCGGTGATGGGCGTGAAGAAGTCCACCGTCACTATGATGGCGGTGTTGTTATCCAGCCGGTAGACGGCCGCGTCGTCCCCTGTGTCGTTGCCCACCAAAAGGTCAGGGTGGCTGACCATGGGGAGGTGCTTCAGGACCTGGACCAGGTCCTCTTGGCTAAGCTTGGCGGCTCAACCGGCGCAGTGGGACAGTTCAGTTAGGCGGACTTTGCTACTGGCCATCCGGCGTTACCTCCTTGGGTGCATGAACCGTGGTTAATCTCACTTATGAACATGGCTTATATATAGGATACATCAAAGGTGTTAGAAGAGGGCTCTAATTGCTCTGACTCTTGAATTTGGGCATGACTTCTTTCCCGAACAACTCAAGTTGTTCCAGGATAATCGATTGCTCGGTGCTCATAACGGACGCTCCAACGTTGACCTCTCGGAGCCCCGGGAACCGGTCTTGAAGTTCCATCAGCCGTTCCGTGACCAACTCGGGAGGTCCGACCAGCCACGCCCCGGTTTTGATGGCATCTTCGATGGTCGGCAAGCCCGCCGACCGTGCAGCAGACCCTCGTCCTAACGCCGTGATCTGGTCATCAGATAGGCCCCGGACGAATCCGAGGGGAGCAAACATCTTCATATTTTCTTCAAAGTAACGTTCCACCCCTTTCTTAGCTTTCTCTTCGGTATCGTCGATGAAGGTGGAAACGCCTACGATCAGATCGCCGCCCAACTCGGTCTCCCGTCCGTGTTTGGCCAAGGTTTCCTGCCATTGCTTGACAACCGAATCTGAGGCTCCACCAGTAGCCGCGCCGCCACCGACGATGCCTTTGATCCCGTGCTTGGCCATGAAGTCCATTGCCCGCTGACTGGCGCTTACCATAGGCTGGTAAGTCTCTACCGGCAGGGTGCGTGGGCGTGGGACTAGCGTGATCTCTTTCAGAGTGTATCCCCGGTAGGGCACCTCTGGTGGCAAGGTGTAATGCTTACCCTGATGGGAGAATGACTCCTCGTTGAACGCCTTCATGATTATCTCGACTTGCTCTTCGAAGATCTCTCGGTTGGCGTCGTTGTCGGTGTTGGTGCTGGGCACGCCAAAGGTATCCACTTCCCGCGAATGGTATCCCCGGCCCACGCCAAAGATGACCCGTCCGCCAGTGAGTATGTCGGCGGTGGCATAGTCTTCCGCCAGTCGCAGCGGGTGCCACATGGGATTGACGTTGAAGCCGCAGCCAAAGCGGAGATTCTTGGTCAGGTGGGCCAGGTGGACGTACATCATCAACAGGTTTGGGATGCACTCGTAGCCCTCGTGCTGGAAGTGGTGTTCGGCCGACCAAAATGTGTCGTAGCCCAGTTCGTCCATTTTGACGGCGATGGCCTGCGCCTTGGGAAATACTGATGTTAATCTCTCGTCTGATAATCGACGGTCATTGACCGGTGTTGCGTCATACCCGACATCGTCTAGGTCAACGTGTCCGGCATAGAGTGACCCGAACCTGGTAATCATTTGGATTCTCCCGATTTGATGTTACTGGCTGTATGTGTTTTCTTGCACATTCTATTCTAAATGGGGCGGTCCGACTGTCAAATTTCCGCACTGGTGCAAGGCATCCGACCACCAGGCCTACGACCCGGCCAAAGACCGGTCACGGGATCAGGCCACCCCCGCTGCTACCGACGACTAGGCCCGTAGCGTTTACTAAGAAGAAAAGCCAGGGCATTTTATCCCTGGCTTTTCTTCTTAGTACTGACTTAAGTTGCTACCCCTGAAGCTTCAAGGGCTCGAATACGCCTGCATCCGGGACGTAGTAATGGACCTGGCCTGAGCTGATCTTGGTGGCGATCAGCGTGTAGTCCAGCTTATATTCGTCGATGTGGCGATAGATTCGGGCGTCTCTCCACTCGTCCGGTGAGAGGGTCGCTCTAACATCCTTCAGCTCTTGAATCGCCGGTTCCATATCCGGTTGGTCGTTAGTTTCAGGCATACTGAGTTTAATTCTCCGGTATCATGCCTAGTTGCTGCATCATCGTCATGGCGTTGGCCAGGCCCCAATGCTCAACTGCCTTGTTCTCGGCTGACATGATGTTCCTCCTAGTAATTTTAGATTACTAGTGGAATACCCAACAGCCTTGATTTATAGCGCTAATCCACACAAGCGTTATCCCTTTCGGACATATTTGTCGATGGCGTCGGGAACACCCGCCAGGTATATGTCGCCTCGTGAATCGATCCAACTGCCGTGACCGGAACCGCGGCAATTGAACCGCGACAATACGCCGCCCTTCTTGTCCAAGATGCTGATGCGGGCTGAGTTTTCGCGCTGGCCTTCGCTCACCATATAGTTGCCGTCTGAGTCCATGGAGATGTCCATGGGGCGTTGGATGTCGTCCCAGATCTCTTTGAAATCCCCATCCAAGCCGAAGACCTGGATGCGGTCGTTCTCCCGGTCGCAGACCACCACGTTGTCGCCGTCGACCAGGATGCTGTGGGGTAGGTGGAATTCATTGGGCCCTCCCTTGCCCGGCTCGCCCCAGGACTTCTTGAGCTGGCCGTCTGCGGAGAACCTGTGCACCCTCGAGTTGCGGTAGCCGTCGGCCACGTAGAGGTCTCCGGATGCTGAAGGCACCAATTCAGCGGGGTAATTGAACGGTCCGGCAGCTCTCGGCACCAGGTCTCCGGGGTTCTCGCAGCCCGTGTCCGAGTGGACACCGTGGCGTCCCAACATCTGGATGGGCTTGCCGTCCAGTGTGTACATGATGCAGACCGAGGTGTTGCGGTCGGTCACATAGATCACGTCATCTGCGATATGGATGCCGTGGGCGAATTCAAAGGAGCCGTTGCCCCAGGAGTCGGTGAGGTTCCCGTCCCGGTCGAAGATGAGCATGGGCGGGTCCTTCCGCTGAAAAGCGAAGACCCGGTCATTTGAGTCGGTGGCGATGGCACTCACCATGCCAAAGGTGTCGCCCGCGGGCAATTTCCCCCAGTTCTCGATCACATCGTACGTGTATTTGCCGGTACCTACTGTGGCCATTTCAGGTTGCCTCCTATCGGGAGAGTTGGTTTGGTCTGGACTGCAGACGCCTACCGGCGGCCTGCGTCCCGTTTGTCGAATAATGATTGTAAGGGCGAGATTCCGCCCAAGGTATCCAGGTCAATGCTGTCAACGGTGGTGCGGCCGCACATACCCATGGTGGCGGCCAGTTCATCGCGGAGTATCTCCAGCATAGAACTGACGCCCGCTTCGCCATCCACGGCCAGCCCCCAGAAGAGGGGCCGGCCCAGCAACACTGACCGGGCGCCTAGGGCTAGGGCTTTGAAGATGTCCGAACCCCGGCGGATGCCCCCGTCCAAGTAGACTTCCGCCTTTCCGTCCACCTGCTCCACCACCTCTGGCAGTACCTCGATAGTCGTGAATGTAGTGTCTAAGTACCGGGCCCCATGATTGGATACAATGATTGCCTTGGCCCCAGAATCTGTAGCAGCTCTGCCGTCCGCTCCGGTCATGATCCCCTTGACGACGATTGGCATTTTGGTCTGGCCGGCCAGCCATTCCAAGTCTGTCCAGGTCGTGGCCTGGTCTCGGATGTCCGAGGGACTTGCGGGAGCGTCGGCGGCGAACTTCCACGAGTGTGTGCCCAGGTCTAAGTGGGCATAGTTGGGGGAGACCGGGCCTACGTAGTCATTCCGTATGTTTCGCTCCCGTTTGGGCGAGATCTTGGCGTCTAGTGTTAGGCATAGCGCGGTGTATCCGGCTTCTTCGGCGCGGGCGGCCATGCCCAGGGTCAACTCTCGGTCTTTGAAGAAATACTGCTGGAACCAGATGGGGCCGGTGGCGGCTTCTGCCACGTCTTCCAGGGTCTTGGCCGAGTGGGAACTCAGTACCATCACTGTGTCTGCCTTTCCGGCGGCTTTTACCGTGGCCAACTCGGCGTCTGGGTGGGCTGCGCCGTGATTACCGGCCGGGCAGAGCATCACGGGAAAACTGATCTTTTGGCCCAGGACTGTGGTAGCCAAATCTCGCTTGCTCACGTCCACCATCATCCTGGGTTTCATGACGATGGAGTCCAAGACTTCGCGAGTACGCCGCAGGGTAATCTCGTCAGTGGCGGCTCCGGCGATGAAATCGTAGTCGCCTTTGTTGAGGCGCTTCTTGGCGATCTCCTCGTACTCAAAGATATTAACCGGGTCTGGGGCCATAGGAAATTCCTCCGGGGAACGTCTGGAATGAGATTGCGAGGCAAGTCTAAAAGCTGGGCTTTGCGTAGTCAAACGCATGAGTGACACTGGTCTCCGCGGACCGTTAAGTCAGACCCCGTGTTATTCTTGCCCATAGCGGGTAAAAGATGGTATGTGGAGCGGAAAATTGGCCAATAACGCGGTGGACTACGAGATATTTGAGGCAGGCGATCTGGAACTCAAATCAGGGGAAACTTTGCGGGGGGCCAGATTAGCCTACAAGACCCACGGCAATCTGAACGCCAACAAAGACAACGTGGTGGTGTTTCCCACGTTCTTTGGGGGCAAACACACCCAAAATGAAGGGGTGATTGGCGAGGGGCGGGCGCTGGACCCCAACAAATATTTCATCATCGTCCCGAACATGTTCGGCAACAGCGTTTCCAGCTCCCCCAGTAACGCCATGCCCCCTTACAACCGGGGCCGGTTCCCATCAGTGAGCCTCTACGACAATGTGTCCTGCCAACACCGCCTGGTAACGGAGGTTTTTGGCATCGAAAAGATCGCCTTGGTCACCGGCTGGTCCATGGGCGCACAGCAGACCTTTCAATGGGGCAGCCTTTTCCCCGATATGGTCGAGCGCATCGTGCCCGTCTGCGGTTCGGCCAAAACCTCCCGCCATAATTTCGTGTTCCTGGAGGGAGTCAAAGCAGCCATCACCGCCGATGACGCCTGGGCCGGCGGGTCCTACGAGAAGCCGCCGCTGAAGGGCTTGAAGGCCATGGGCCGGGTTTATGCCGGTTGGGCGGTGTCGCAGGCATTCTACCGGGAAGAAATCTATCTGGACCTGGGATACCCGTCTCTAGAAGACTACCTGGTAGATTTCTGGGAGGCCCGTAGAATCAGCGCGGACGCCAACGATTTGCTGTCGATGATTTGGACCTGGCAGAACGCCGATATCAGCGACAACCATCTCCACAATGGGGATTTCAGCAAGGCGCTCGGAGCCATCAAAGCCAAGGCGATCGTGATGCCGGCCCGGACGGACCTGTACTTTCCTCCGGAGGATAACGAGGCCGAAGTTGCCCAGATGCCCAATGCTGAACTCCGCCCCATCGAGTCTATCTGGGGCCATCTGGCCGGGGGGCCCGGCTTCAACCCCGTAGATTCAAGTTTCGTGGACGACGCGCTGAAGGAGATACTGGCCAACTAGGCTTCTGGCACTCGAATCGCTGACCGCTGACGGCTGATAGCAAAAAACCGGAGGACCACCATGCCCGACCTACGTTACGAGAGATTCTGCGGCGGCCACTATGCCGTTTTCACCATGGACCGGCCCGACCGGCTGAACGCCCAGGGCGCCGATATGCGTGAGGAGTTGCGTGAGGCGCTGGACGAGTTCGCCGCTGATCCTGAGATGCGGGTTGGGATTCTAACCGGGGCGGGGCGAGCCTTTTCCGCTGGGGCTGACCTGAAAGAGATGACGGACCTCTCCGGCACGCTGGCGTCTTTGACTGAGGAACAGCGGATCGAAGGCTACCGGGGCAACCAGCCATTTGGCCGGAACCCCAAGCCGTTCGTCGCGGCGGTCAACGGGCTGGCCATCGGCGCGGGGATGGAACGGGCCACCGACTGCGACATCCGCATCGCTTCCACTGATGCCTACTTCGGTCTGTTCGAGGTGAAACGGGGCATCATGGCCAACTACGCCATCAACAACCTGGCGCGGGTGCTGCCCTACGGCGAGGCCTCGTACCTGATGCTAACCGGAGACACATTGAGCGTTGACGACGCCTACCGGCTGGGTTTTGTTCGTGAAATATTGGCGCCCGAAGATTTGATGCCTCGGGCGGTTGAGATTGCGGAGATGATTGGAGCCAACGCGCCGTTGGCGGTCGAGGGAACCAAGGCCGTAGGCCAGTTCTGGCGGCGGTACGGTCTGGAAGAATCGCTGCGTTTCACTGCCAAAGTGGGAGACCGAGTGCTGGGCTCCCAGGATGCGTTGGAAGGCCCCAAAGCATTCGCCGAGAAAAGACCGCCGGTGTGGTGCGGTGAATAGTATTCATGGTTTGATATCATAGTCTTAGATATTAATATAGGGACCGGTCAGAAAACCCCTTTGAAGATAGACGGATGTTGAACCAGGTGCCGTTGGTGCGCAAGGCCAGAGGCGCGTATTACGGTTGGTGGGTGCTTGGCGCAACCTTTGCGTTGGGTGTGTTGTCCGGTGGCATCTTCTCCCACAGCAACGCGATATTTTTCGGTCCGATCAAGCGTGACTTGGGACTGAACAGTACTCAAACATCTTTGATTTTCAGCCTGGTCCGTGCCGAAGGCAGCTTCGCCGGGCCCATCGTCGGCCGGTTCGTGGACAAGTTTGGCGCGCGCCCTATGATCATATTTGGGGGACTGCTGGCCAGTGCCGGTTTCATGGCTCTCAGTTGGGTGCACAGCTACGTCTTGTTTGTGGTGATCTTCGTGGGCATGGTGGGCGTCGGGAAGAGCTCGGGCTTGGGGCAGGTGCTGATTAGCGCAGTCAACCGGTGGTTCATCCGCCGCAGGTCACTGGCGATGTCTATCTGCATCACCGGGTTCGCCTCGGGCGGCGCCGTGTTGCTGCCGCTCATCTCCATCGGCGTCAGCACCATTGGTTGGCGCGACGTCATGCTCTACTCCGGGATATTCATGGCGGTCATAGTCGTACCTCTGGCCTTGTTGGTGCGCCACTCGCCGGAACAGATGGGGATCGAGCCCGATCTGCTCCGGCCCGAAGACGATACCGCGACCCAGACGAGCCTGGTTGACTTCACGGTGCGTCAGGCGCTGCGGACGCGGTCTTATTGGATACTGTTTACCGGGTCGGTGTTGCGCATCACCATGTGGGGCGCCATATCGGTCCACGCGGTAGAGATGTTTGTGTGGAAAGGAATGTCCCAGGGAGAAGCCGGCCTGATGTTCTCCCTGATGTTCTTCCTCTCCATACCTATGCGGTTGGCGGCGGGGTATCTTGGCGATCATATTCCCCTCCAGCCTATGATGGGCGGCGGCATGGTGGCCGCGGGCCTGGCGGTTGTGGCCATGTTGGTCATGGACGGGAATACCGCGGTCTATCTGTTTGTCGTGTTGATGGCCGTGGAGCAGGGTGGCAGCACGCTGAACTGGGTGGCGCTGGGCAATTTCTTCGGGCGGACCAGTTTCGCAACCTTGATGGGCATCATCAGCACGGCATTCAACTTGGGGATGCTGGTCTCGCCGATCTATGCGGGGTATATGTTCGACCGCACCGGCAGCTACACCGTGGTCCTAATCTCTTTCCTACCCATCTATCTGGCCAGTGGCGTCTTCTTCCTGATGACTCGAAAACCCGAAGCGCCTGTTTCAACTCGGACACCGGTTTACGGGCGGTAGGGCTAAGCCAATTTTCGCAGCAGGCTGCCGAAGCCCTGGATGGGTTCGGTCCAGCCTATGCGGCGCAGGGCTAGCCAGATGGTTGCCTGGTTCACCGATATCACGGTCTTGCCCAGCTTCTGTTCCAGAGGCTCCACCGCGTCGAGGCCTCGCCACGCCGTGCCGGGCAGGAAGATGGTGTCGGCTTCGTCTTTCACCACCGTGGGGACAAAGTCGATGATGGTCTGGACCGTTTCTTCCTCGATCTCCAAGGGGTTCATGGAGTCCTGCATCCAGGGCTCACCATCCGCGCTCACCACGTTGAAACCAGCCTCCTCAAGCAGGGGCTTGAGACGTTCCCTAAGGTGAAAATGCCGGTAGGGCCCTGCGATGCTGAGACGCTTGGAGCCTATGAACTTGAACGCTTCGATGCAGGCCCCGACAGCAGTGATGGATTCCACTCCGCTGGCCGTCTGCATCTCTTCCGACATCTCCTGGTCGAACTGGATATAGCCCTTGTGATAGGTGCCTGAGGTGCAGGCGTAGACCAGGATATCGGGTTTGATGTTGGACAGGGAGCGCGCGCCTCGGCTGACATCCTCGTTCATCTTGTCGGCGTCGAACCCGAACAGGGCGGTATCGACAGTGGCCGCCTCTTCGCTGGAGATGTCGATCTGGTGGCCGGTGTTCTTAGTAGACTTGGGCTGATTGCCCCAATCGCCGTTGAACATCCGCTCGAAGTGAACGGTTATCTCCGGTGGTAGCACCCGGTAAAAATCGGGTTCTACCACCGGGTTGGTTGCGGGTACCAATGCTCCGATACGCTTAGTTACAGGCACGTGTAGTTACCCCCTCGCCGATCTGCCGATTCCATCAACAGGGAACGCCCCTGTGGTACCTAGTCCGCAGCCCCGGCGGTCTTGGCGGGCGCGGCTTCGGTCAATTCGTAGAGGGTGCTGCGGGCGCGAATCTGTTCGTCCCAACCCCGGAAACGCAGGTCGATCATCAGCCCGTCCGGTCCCTTGTACTTGCGGTTGGCCTTGCTGCTGCCCGGACACTCAGTTCCGCCGTGGTCCTTGACCGTGGAGACGGCCTCGTCAAGATCGTCAACGTAGAAGCCAATGTGATGAACGCCTTTCACCGTCGAGGAGCCTTCGCCCAGGTTGGGAGCGTCCTCGGAGCCCATCTTCAGGATGGCGAAATAGATGTAGCCGTCGGTTAGCCAGACCCCTTCCTCACCGGTCTCAGCGGGCACGCGGCGAAGTTCGTCCAGACCGAATACGCTCTTGTACCACTCGGCGGTCTCAGCGGGGTTCTCTGTTTGCAGCGCTATGTGCTTGATACGGTTGGCCATGGCTCCTCCATCTGCCGCTATCGAATCGAAAAACACGGTCGGGACACCGGTGACCGGCTACCCCGCACAGGAATTGTACATCGCTCCGTGGAGTTGGGCTATCAGGGATGCCGGTCAGTTCACCTGAGGCGGTTTCACGCAGGTCTTGATCACACCGAAAAAATCGCCGGTGTTCAACTTCTGGCGGTTAACGCACATAAGTTGACTTTCCGGCGACGGGCGCACACTAAAGTGAAGGTGATGGGTACTTTAGGGGTGCTTCTTAGTGAGTGTTAAGGAAGGATTGGCTGAATTTCAGCCCGGCAATGGCACACTCCGAAATGTTGTTTTTTCTTAATGATGCCGGCAATTCGCCGGCAAACTTGCATGCGCGACCGGGAGAAGGCCGTGGGTTAGTCGTGGGATCGGCCGGGGAGAGGCAGGTGGTGCCGAGTGACAGAAGGAAACCGCGGATCAGATCGTCATCGGGTAAGTTGCGTGGCTTGGAATTAGAAGCACAAACATCCGAGTTGGGTGTTGTGGAAGCCATATCAACCCTCCAGAAAAGGTTGATTTTAGCTTTCCGGATATGCGCATTGTTGTAAAATGGTGGCGCCGACTGGGTTCGAACCGGTGACCCAGCGCCTATGAAGTATAACGGTTAATTCCAATCAGATATACGACGAATTACGTTGACCAATTAGTAGTGTAGCCATGCGAACAAGACGAATTAGGAACACCTTGCAGGTTCTTTAGGTAATTGATATCAACCCACTAGCTAGCTATATGCCTCGATCATAAGGTATTTATGGTTAGAGCCCGTTAGTCCCTCTACTCCCACTTTCAAGGGTGAAGCCCTCATATCCGTTGTTCGCGACCTCATTGCACTTTTTCCGGTAGTTTCCGAGTCCGCCGACGTAAGGCATGAACACACGAGGTTTCCCAGGGATGTTCGCTCCGAGGTACCAGGAGTTCGCTAGCATGTACATTGTAGGCTCGGCGACCTCATTCACGTGGGCTACCCATGCCGTCTCGGCGTCGACATCTGCTTCTACGGTCTTGATGTCGCGTTCGCGCGTGTATTGGAGGAAGTCGGCGATCCAATCGATGTGCTGCTCTATAGACACCGGCATGTTACTTAGGACGGAGGGGCTGCCAGGTCCTGTAATCATGAACAAGTTGGGGAATCCGGCTGCTTGTAATCCAAGGTATGTCTTCGGACCCTCAGACCACTTGTCTTTAAGCGACAGATCATTTTTACCGCGAATATCCATCTTAAAATAGGTGCCCGTCATAGCATCGAATCCGGTAGCGAATACGATCATATCGAACTCGAAATCTTGGTCCTCAGTCCGTATCCCATTGGGCGTGATCTCTTTGATTGGTGAGTGGCGAATATCCACTAGCTCGACGTTCTCATTGTTGTATGTTTCGAAGTAATCGGTATCTATTAGAGGACGTTTTGAACCAAACGGATGATCCGTAGGCATAAGCTTTTCGGCGGTCTCGGGGTCCCGAACCATTTCCCGGATCTTCCTCCGGATAAACTCGGCCATTGTGTCGTTCGCCCTTCTGTCGGTGCTGATGTCTTTGAAGGATGCGCCTAGGAACCTGATTCCACCTTCAGCCCAGCCGGCTTCGTATGCTTCCAGGCGCTCTGCCGCGGTGACCTGGAGAGCGGAGCGCTCATCACGGTTTATAGGGAAGCCGCCGGTGGACCACCTTGCCTGCTCTAATATCTCGTCGTAGTTCGGTTTTACTACCTCTTCGAGGAATTTGCGGTCTACGGTGGCGTGGCGCGCAGGAATAGTGTATTGCGGAGTCCGTTGAAACACGGTCAGGTGCTCCGCTTGTTCGGCGATCACCGGAATTGACTGTACCCCGCTTGAACCTGTCCCAATGACAGCCACGCGCTTCCCGGCGAATTCCACCTTTTCATGAGGCCAACTACCTGTGTGATACCACTCTCCCTGGAAGGAGTCCAATCCCTTAATACTCGGCACATTTCCTGATGAGATGCACCCGATACCGGTGATTAGGAACTGGGATGTGACAAGATTCCCTTGGTCTGTTTCGACCTCCCAAAAGCCCGCATCTTCTAGGAATCTTGCCGACGTGACCCGGGTGTTGAACTGGATGTTACGGCGGAGATCGAAACGGTCCGCGACGTGGTTTAGGTACGAAAGTATCTCTGGTTGCTCTGGATACTTTCCGCTCCAGTTCCAATCTTGAAGCAGCTCCTTCGAGAACGAAAAACAATACATGTAGCTCTCGGAGTCGCAGCGCGCACCAGGGTAGCGGTTCCAATACCACGTACCGCCGACTCCGGAGCCCGTCTCGTAGACTTGGACGGACATACCGTGTTCTTCCCGGAGTCGCCGGAGCATGCCCAATCCGGCAAAGCCAGCCCCAATTACTACGGCATCAAAGTCGGGAGAATTTTCTGAGTCCGACATTTTGTCCTCCGGGCGCTTCTTCGATTAGTTAGAGGGTCTCGCCAGAGAGCTAGATCTTGTTACTCGTTGACTGAGCTTTTGCGGTTCTTACAATGCATGCTTTAATCGCTTTAACAACTTGCTGGAAACCTAGTTCGCTACCATGAAGCATCAGCAGAGTAAAGAATCCATGCATTTGGCCAGTATATCTTTGGAGATCAGTGGGCACATTAGCTTCCTGCAAACGCGATGAGTAGGCCTCGCCTTCGTCCCGTAAGACATCGTGCTCCGCTGTAAGGATGACGGCCGGTGGAAGTCCTGATAGATTTTCGGCGCGAAATGGAGAGGCGTCCGGCTCGCTGCGGCAGGAGGGATCTGGTAGGTAATGGTCCCAGAACCAGATCATTCCATCGCGTGTCAGCAGTAGTTGATTTTCGGGGTCTGTGTATGAGGGGCGGTTAAAATCAGCATCGGTGGCGGGATAGATGAGCACCTGCAGGGCTATCGACGGTCCGTTGTTATCGCGGGCACGGATCGCCATTACCGCCGCAAGGTTCCCACCGGCGCTATCACCGGCCACGATAAGTGGCACCTCCCGCCCTGCGATATCTATTACGTGATCTCCGACCCATTTCAATGCCGCATATGAGTCATCTACTGCGGTTGGGTAGCGGTGCTCTGGCGCAAGCCGATACTCTACTAAGATGACTGCGCAAGATGTCCGCTCTGCGAGCTTACGTGCGACCGTGTCATATTCGTCGATCGAGCCTAAAACCCATCCACCTCCGTGGTAGTAAACCAGAACGCCAACGGGATTATCGAGTGGGACAAGAACCCGGAGTTTGGCTTGGCCATCCGGCTCCATTAAGTTGTGCTCCTCCACACGTCGCATTTCCGGTGCAGGCCCGGCAAGGTCCGATAACTTCGACAAGAAGGCGCGTGCCTCGTCTGGTGTGCATTTGTGTAAAGGCTTGCCATCACTTTCGGCCAACTGTTTTAGAAACCGGACAGTCGCGGAGTCAAGTGCCATAAATCTCTCTATGCGTATATTACTGGCGTGGCCATTTGTGCGCATATCTGTCAATTGGTGGCATCGACTAGGTTCGAACCAGTGACCTAGCGCTTGTGAGCCCGTAAATCGATCGGTCGCCACGTCTAACCAGGCGATTATAGATGAATTTGTGGCCTACAAAAAGTCCACAAAGGGCCTGACTCAACGAGCCGAGCAATGGCTACGAGACATGACTGGTCGATCCCTAAAGCAACTACGCATGAATTTGACCGATAATCAAACGGCTGGTGGGATAACCCCAGTTCAGCCCCCGGTACTCTTGATGTTCAGAGGATCAATTCGTTGCCCAAACTTTGGTCGAGATATAGTATCCCCGAAATATCTATTCATATTGAAGGTAACTATGAGCCTCGACAATATTTCGGTGATTGCCCAGCTATTCAGTAGTGTTGCTACATTTGCGGTTGCGATATTGCTCTTACGTTCTCTCAGGTTACAGCATAAAGATTCGGTAACTTCCCTTGGCGTCGGCATGACAGATTCGCTAACAGAGCTCTTGACCATAATGAGTAAGGACGCCGAATTTTCTGATCTGTTCCTTCGAGGAGTCGAATCAGACGGGACTTTGAACAAGATTGAAACCCATCGTTACAATGTATTTATGAACGTGTATTTCTTGCAGATTCAGGAGATATGGGAATACGATAGCACTAGTACGCAGTCTCGGTTGTTAGCCATGGCCATGATCCAAACAGGGCCTGGGGTTTACATGTGGTTCAAAAAGGTGGGTCCGATATTGTTCAAACCAGAGTTCGTTGAATATGTCGAGAACGAAATTGTGGCAGCTATCAAATAGAGTATCGGAAATCGGCAAAATGGGAGAGAAGATCAGACTCGTCGCCGGAGGCCCCAGACAAACTCAATGCTTGTGGTTTAGTTAGGTGCTAGGTTTCAGTCCTGTTTTAGCCCAAATTTATTTTGTACTGGAGGCACGGTTTTAGCCTTTAGCTTCAAAATCGTGTCTAGGAAAGACTGCTGGACACGCCTATGCACAGAAAGCAACTTACTCTTAATCAGTGGCTCCAAAGTGGCCTGGTGTCGTCCGTACCCTGGCATCACCCTGCGGTAATTAACCAATAAAATAAAGGGCGATACTTACCTGCCCTGATAACGGTCCTCGAGGCGAATGGATTCCCTGCATGCCGTTCACTAAA
>ERZ651768.896-NODE-896-length-21988-cov-4.998266_pt1 | contig 21988 bp, 20 predicted proteins | sample MGYA00514754_ERZ651768 | MGnify/ENA metagenome assembly ERZ651768
ATCAATACACATATTTGGAATATCATTTTCTGAATCATTACTACACCCAAATACTAAACTTAATCCAAAACATATACATAATATTTTTTTCATATTACATAATACTTGTAATAGATAATTTGATAATAGTATTATTATTATCAATAGAGGCTTGATTAGTCAAGCCTGCATCATAGAGTTGATGCTTGTATTGTTTGTTATATTTTTCAAATGATAAATCAATAGTACTGCTCTTAAATTTATATCCTATTCCAAGAGAAAAACCTTTTCTATCGCTATAGTAATCAGTATTACGATATGGACTTCCATCAATTCTATAACCAGCTCTGTAGCTCATGCTATTAGATCTTATTTCAGCACCAATTTTATAGGAATTAGCAACAGTTAGATTATTATAAATTGCCCAATTTAAATCAGAAAAATGAGAATCTTCAACTCCATCTGATGTTCTAAATTCCATTTTGCTATAATCCTTTCTAGAATAATCAAAACTTATAAGTCCTAATTTATTTATTATAAATGCTAAACTACCTGTTATTTTAGAAGGTGTTTGAATAGTATATTCGTCAAAGACATTAATAGCATTAGGATCTAAAACTACTGTGGTTTCTTCATCAGCTTGATCAACAAATCTTGTGGCTAAATATTGTCTTGTTTCCTCCTTAATTGAATACCAAACAGGCGAGTCATAAGTAAGACCAAATCTTAACCAATCAGTTAATTTAGCAATTGTTCCTAATTGAAATGAAAATCCTCCACCAAATCCTGAAAGTCTATTTTCAAAGTTTATATCAGTAATATGCAAATTGCCAGACTGGCCATTAGTGTTTGATTCTTCTAAAATATTATAGTTGTCGTAATCTACAAAATGTGCATTTAGGTTAACGCCTAAGGACAGTTTTTCAGAATATTGAGCACCAACATTTGCAGTAAATTTTCCGTTATATCCTCTTGAAATTGAATAATATGTTTGATTGAATGTTCCAGGGGCAACATTTGAGGTATATGAGGTATTATCATCGTCAAAAGAATCAGGTTCTATTATAAATGATTCATATCCTAAAAATGCTTGTTGATGTGGGTATCCAAAGGTATTCCCTATATCTACATAAGCATCAGTTACTGATTCATTTTCAAAAGCAGAAATTTGATCTAATCTTAATCCTTGAGCGTTAGCTAGGAAGAAACTATCAATAGAATTAGAATTAGTAAAATCTCTAACAAAAAATTCATTAAAGTTATTATTGGTTTGGTCATAAGATAATCCTACAACAATTTTCTTCCATTTTTTAGCCGCACCAATATTATTAAATACAAATACACCACCTATTTGATTCATTGTTAGATTGGATTTATCTTGAGTATTATATGCATTTAAAAGATTAACATCATTTGTCTTTTTATCACTGGCAAATGATAGTGAGAAATAACTGTTGTTAAAAATAGCAGAGCCTGCTGGATTTAAACTAATTGATGAAATTTCACCACCTAAGGCCCCAAAAGCACCTCCCATAGCAGAAAATCTTGCTGATCCATCAATGTTATTGTTTGTATAGTTTAATGCATCTGATATGTTCTGTGACATTAAACTAAGTGTTGATATGCAGAAAAATATAACTAGAATTATTCTATTCATAACTTAAAAATTTAAATGAAATTTATATACAGCATTAATATCCTCCAGATCTACCTCCAGATTTACCACCTGATCTACTTCCACTAGAAGAAGGTCTTGAGCTTCCTGAACTACCAGAGGGTTTAAAACTAGGACTAGAATTAAAACTAGGACTAGAATTAGACGAAGGTTTACTATTACTTCCATTATAACCACTTGGTTTATAATTGTAATTGGAAGAAGGTTTTGTATTTGGTTTATAGGTGTTATTGCTAGGCTTACTACCTGTACCATAATTAGAAACAGGTTTTGAATAGTAGTTAGGTTTGACTCTAGCGGCACTATTTATTCTATCTATCCTTGAAATTCTATCTCTTAGAGAGGAAGAACTAAGATTACTAACTCTATTACTTATCCTGGTTGTATTATTTGTATAACCAGATCTTAAAGAAGAAGCATTTCTAGATCGCCTTCCTCCACTAATATATGCTATAGATGTATTATTCCATTGATTTTGGAAGTATGGATAGTTGTAATAATTATAATAGCTATAATAAAATGGATGACCATAGCCTCCCCAACCCCAAGGACTAAAAAAGTCATTATAATATCCGCCAAAACCTCCATAAAGGTATGGACGTAACCAATAATTATTATATCCATAACCCCATGTATTCCATGCACTTCCATATCCGTATCCATAATTATTTAACCATATAGGGTAATTCCATAATCTTGACCAATAGATGCTGTTATAAGCATGGCCTCTATATAGGTTTATTGTAAGATGATCAATATCTTCCCCCCACGGAGCGTAATTTTTCTTAATGGTGTCATTTTCAACTAAACCTTCATAGTTTTCAACATCAGTAAAAACAGAATCATTTAAGGATTCAACCTCTTCATATTGCATTGATTTTTCACTAAATACCGTTTGATAGTATGAGTTTTTTATTTCTTTATCATAAACAGGTTCTTGAGTATATTCTTGCTGAGAATGTATATTTTTATTTTCACTATAAATACCGTCACTAATATTTCCAGAGTATTGATAAGAACCACATGAAAATAAAATAACTGAAAAAGTGATCAATAAAATTGATCTTTTTAATAGAAGAAAATTGTATAATTGCATATCTCCACAATTTAATTGTTGAACAAAACAAAAATAGTTAGATTTGTAAATCAACAAAAGTTATCTATTAACACAACTGCAATAGTTGTGCCAATTTACAAAAAATGGCAAAAAATCTTACAACTAGAGAGGAAGATTATTCAAAATGGTATAATGATTTAGTTGTTAAATCAGGTTTGGCTGAGAATTCTTCAGTAAGAGGATGTATGGTAATTAAACCATATGGTTATGCGATTTGGGAAAAAATGCAGGCTCAATTAGACAAGATGTTTAAGGAAACAGGACATCAAAATGCATATTTTCCTCTATTTGTTCCTAAGAGCTTGTTTGAAGCTGAAGAGAAAAATGCTGAGGGTTTTGCTAAGGAATGTGCAATAGTTACACATTATAGACTTGAGACAGATCCTGATAATCCAAAAAAATTAAGAGTTGATCCAAAGGCAAAACTAGAGGAGGAGCTAATCATAAGACCAACTAGTGAAGCTATAATATGGAATACTTATAAAAACTGGATTCAATCCTATAGAGATTTACCTATTTTAATTAATCAATGGGCAAATGTAGTAAGATGGGAGATGAGACCCAGACTGTTTTTAAGAACGACTGAATTCTTATGGCAAGAAGGGCATACTGCTCATCAAACTGAAGATGAAGCAATGCAAGAAGCATTAATGATTAACTCAATCTATGCAGAATTTGCCGAGAAGCATATGTCTATGCCAGTAATTCAAGGTATAAAATCTGAAAATGAAAGATTTGCAGGAGCAGAAGAAACTTTTTGTATTGAAGCTCTTATGCAGGATGGTAAGGCCCTACAAGCAGGTACGTCACACTTTTTAGGACAGAATTTTGCAAAAGCATTTGATGTAAAATTCACTAATAAAGAAGGAAAACTAAATTATGTATGGGCTACTTCATGGGGCGTTTCTTCTAGACTAATGGGAGCATTAATCATGACTCATAGTGATGACAAAGGACTTGTATTACCTCCAAAATTAGCTCCAATACAAGTTGTAATAGTCCCAATCTATAATGGTGAACAGGAACTTGATTCTATTTCTAAGATTGCAGAGGATATTCAAAGCAAATTGATCAAATTAGGTGTTAGTGTTAAATATGATAATAGAGATACTCTAAGGCCAGGAGCAAAATTTGCTCAGCACGAATTACAAGGAGTACCTATAAGAATTGCTATTGGTCCGAAGGATTTAGAAAACAACTCTGCAGAGATTTCTAGGAGAGATCTTCTAACAAAGGAAATTATTGATATGGGCGATCTTGTAGAACATATAGATAAATTATTATCAGATATTCAAGAAAATCTCTTCAAAAAGGCTTTGAAATTTAGAGAAGATCATATAACTCAAGTAGAATCATTTGATGAATTTGAAGAAGTTTTAAATAAAAAAGGAGGATTTATCTCTGCTCATTGGGATGGCACAAATGAAACAGAAAATAAGATAAAAGAAAAAACTCAAGCTACTATTAGATGCATACCTAATAATTCATCTTCATCCAAAGGTAAATGCGTGTATAGTGGCAAACCCTCAAATCAACGTGTCATCTTTGCAAAAGCATATTAAACAAATTGCTGAAAAACCTCTTGAAGAAGTTGTATCATATAAAAATAGTTGTATTTTTGCACGCGCAACAATTAGTTGACTGTATGGGCCCGTTCGTCTATCGGCTAGGACGCCAGGTTTTCATCCTGGTAAGAGGGGTTCGACTCCCCTACGGGCTACTAAAATTAAATTAAAAAAATGGCAAATCATAAATCTGCTTTAAAAAGAATTAGAAGTAACGAATTGAAGCGTTTAAGAAATAAGTACCAACATAAAAGTGCCAGAACTGCTATGAAAAATTTTTTTGAGTTAACAAAGAAGAAAGAAGCTCAAAAAGAACTTCCATCTATTTTATCTATGATCGATAAACTGGCTAGGAATAATATTATTCACGATAATAAAGCGTCAAATTTAAAATCTAATTTGACAAAACATTTAGCAGGATTGAAATAGCTTATCCATTCATTGAGACAAGAAATTCTTCATTGTTTAAAGTTTTCTTAAATCTATCATTTATAAATTCCATAGCTTCAACAGGATTCATATCTGCTAAATATTTTCTCATTACCCACATTCTTTGAATAGTACTTGCATCCAATAATAGATCATCTCTTCTAGTACTAGATGAAGTTAAGTCTATAGCAGGGAATATTCTTCTATTAGAAATATTTCTATCTAATAGGAGTTCCATATTACCTGTACCTTTAAATTCTTCAAAAATTACTTCATCCATTTTAGAACCTGTCTCAGTTAATGCAGTAGCAATAATTGAAAGAGAACCTCCATTTTCAATATTTCTTGCAGCTCCAAAGAATCTCTTAGGTTTATGTAATGCATTAGCATCTACACCACCACTTAATATTTTACCTGATGCAGGTTGTACTGTATTGTAAGCTCTTGCAAGTCTAGTAATAGAATCAAGAAGAATTACAACATCGTATCCACATTCAACTAGTCTTTTAGCCTTTTCAAGAACTATATTTGCAATTCTCACATGTTCATTAGCTTCTTTATCAAAAGTTGATGCAATTACTTCACCTTTTGTGTTCCTTTGCATATCTGTTACTTCTTCTGGTCTTTCATCAATAAGTAAAATTATTTGATATACTTCTGGATGATTAGCTGCAATTGCATTAGCAATATCTTTTAGTAACATAGTTTTTCCAGTTTTAGGCTGAGAAACTAGCATTCCTCTTTGACCTTTTCCAATTGGAGAAAACAGATCAATTACTCTGGTAGAAATGGTATTGTTTTTGTCAGCCAAAACAAATTTCTCCTCAGGAAATAATGGGGTTAAGTGCTCAAAGGAAACTCTATCTCTTACTATTTTTGGATCAAGTCCATTTATCTTATTTACTTGAATTAATGGAAAATATTTTTCCCCCTCCTTTGGAGGCCTAACATTACCAAGAATTGTATCACCTTTTTTGAGTCCAAATAATCTTATTTGAGACTGAGAAACATATATGTCATCAGGTGATGATAAGTAATGATAATCTGAAGATCTTAGGAATCCATACCCATCCATCATAACGTCTAGGACACCTTCACTCTCAATGATTGCATCAAATTCGTAGTCAGGTTCTCTATAACGATTCCTATTATCCCTATTTCCGTTAGGTTCTTTAGATCCTTTTGGTGGATCCTTTTTATCATTTCTAGGATGATTTTTATTTTTATTCTGTCTAGAATAACTTTCTGAGTCTTTTTTAGCAGGCTTAGATTCCTTTTTAACAGAGCTAGATTCCTTTTTAACAGGATTAGACTCTTGCTTAGGAGAAGTTTTTCTGGGTTCAGGATTAGACTCTTGCTTAGGAGTAGTTTTTTTGATTTCAGGATTATCAGCCTGATGATCCAAAATTTTATATACTAAATCAAGTTTCTTTAAGGTTTTGAATTTAGAAATATTTAATTCTTCAGCAATTTGCTGTAGATCAGAAAGTTTTTTTTCTTTTAGTTTAGAAATTTCAAACATTTTAATTTTTTTAATTAATTATTATTTAATGTGATGTGGTGTGAGATTTTTATATGTAATAAATCAGCTAGTGATTTTTAAATTTTATAGAAGTAAAAAATTGTGATTAATCAAGAATTATATCTGTGATGTTGAATAATTCTGGTACAATAATACAACTTTTTTTTTAAAACTCTTAATTTAGCAGAAAATTATATACTATGATTCAAAGAATTCAATCTCTGTATTTATTTATTTGTTCAATAATTAACTTGGCGTATTGCTATCATCTATATTTTGAAAATGAAATCGCTAAGTTCTTTTTAGATGTTGATTCAAATATTCCATTTGAGGTTATTTTATTGTTTCCATTAATTATTTCTATTATATGTTTTTACACAATCTTCAAATATAAAAAAAGGCAAACCCAATTTGTATTAAATAGACTTTCAATAATTCTGTGTTTTCTGTTTGTTGGAATTCTGATATTTGTATTTGATCTTGCATCTAACTTTGAATGGATAAATTTAGTTCCACTATTTTCAATTATTTTATTAGTACTTGCAAATAGAGCTATAAAAAAAGATGAAGATTTAATAAGATCTATTGATAGGATCAGATAATTATCTTTTAAACTCTATTACGGATAGATTTTCAATTTTTTTGCCATTGATTTCAAATTGAATCATGGTCCTGACTCTGTGAAGCCCATGTTTTCCAATAGCCCCTGGATTCATATGTAAAAGATCTAATTCTTTGTCATTTATCACTTTTAATATATGAGAATGACCACATATGAAAAGGTCGGGAGGATTTGATTTTAGTTCTTCTAATATTTTTGGATTGTATCTTTTTGGGTAGCCACCAATGTGAGTAATCCAAACACTAACTTTTTCACAAATAAATCTATTGTGAAGCGGAAATTCAGCTCTAATTTTTTGATCGTCAATATTCCCATACACACCTTTTAAAGGTTTTATTTTTTTTAGTTTATCGCTAACTGAAATATCTCCAATATCACCAGCATGCCAGATTTCATCTACCTTATTAGCATACTTGACAATTTTTTCATCAATATATCCGTGGGTATCTGAAATTAAAAGAATTTTTTTCATTTTTTAATCTAGGAAGATTAAGTATATATTTGTCCTTTAAACAAATGTAACAAATACCTTGAGATATTTTCTTGAAATTTCATATAACGGATCAACATTTCATGGTTGGCAATTTCAACCTAATGCTATAACTGTACAGGAGACAATAGAAAATGCTTTAATAACGCTATTAGAAGAAGAAATTAAAATAGTTGGAGCTGGAAGAACGGATACAGGTGTTCATGCAAGGCATATGTGTGCTCATTTTGATTATAATAAGAAGTTTGAATTAAGTCAACTGAGAATTAATTTAAACTCATTTTTAAATAAGGAAATCTACATTAAGGATATATACAGGGTGAATGATGAAGCTCATGCTAGATTTAGCGCAACAAGTAGGGAGTATGAATATTATATTTCCTTAGTAAAGGATGTATTCTCTTACGAAACTTCGCACTTTATTCAACAAGATTTGAATATTGAAAAAATGAATCAAGCAATATCAATAATTAAGGATTATGAAGATTTTGAAGCATTTTCTAAATCAAAAACAGATGTAAAGACATATTTATGTAATATTATAAGCTGTTCATTAATTGAAAACGAAAACATGCTAATATTTAGGATTAAGGCTAATAGATTTTTAAGGAACATGGTAAGAACTATTGTTGGTACACTCTTGGAAGTAGGATTAGGAAAAATTCCTCCAGGGGAAGTTCATAATATTATTAAATCAAAAGATAGATCAAAAGCAGGGCCTTCAATGCCTGCACACGCTTTGTTTTTGACTAAAATTGAGTATCCTAGCAATATTAAATTATAATGAAAGAAAAAACTCAAGTATATAATATTGTCCTTTTTAAAAGAATATTGAAATATGTTTATCCTTATAAACTGTTTTTTTCAATATGTATCATTTCAGTTTTAGGACTTTCAATATTTGGTGCACTACGGCCTGTTGTACTAGAGAAAGTAGTTGACCAGAATCTAACAGCTCAAATCAGTGAGGGTTTTTTATTCTACATTATTATAATGGGATTATTACTTATCTGTGAAGTTATTTCAAATTACCTTTTTATTTATTATGCAAGCTGGTTAGGACAATCTGTAGTTAAAGATATTAGAGTTAAGTTATTTAACCATATTCTAAATTTTAAGATGAAGTATTATGACAAATCTTCAGTGGGTATATTAATTACAAGAGCTGTGACTGATATGGAAAGAATTGCAGATATTTTTGGTCAGGGGCTATTTATGATTCTAAGTGATATTTTAAAGATGCTTTTAGTTGGAATTGTAATGATTATAATGAATTGGAAATTAAGTATAATAGTTTTTTTCACACTACCTCTAATATTAATTGCAACTATGGTATTTCAAAAATACATGAAAACGGCTTTTGATGAAGTTAGAACAGAAGTTGCAAATTTAAATTCTTTTGTTCAAGAAAGGGTCACAGGAATGAAAGTATTGCAACTCTTTGCAAGAGAAGAAATTGAATATTTAAAATTTAAAGAAATAAATGAGCGTCATAAAAAGGCTTGGTTAAAAACAGTTTGGTATAATTCCATATTTTTTCCAGTGGCTGAAATACTATCATCTCTTACTCTAGGTGTTGTTGTTTGGTATGGGGGAATGAATAATATATTGTATAATTTGACGTCTTTGGGCGAATTAACTGCTTTTATTATGATGATCCCAATGATGTTCAGACCATTAAATCAAATTGCAAATAAATTCAATACATTATTAATGGGCATGGTGGCTGCTGAGAGAGTATTTAAAGTTCTTGATACAGAATCCAACATCAATGAATCAGGAAATAAAATAGCTAATAATTTAAGGGGAGATATACAATTTAAAAATATCAATTTCTCATATAATGAATCTGAGATTGTATTAAAGAATATCTCTTTTGAAATAAAAGCTGGAACTACTACTGCTATTGTTGGTTCAACAGGCGCCGGAAAATCAACTATTATTAATTTAATTAATAGATTTTATGAGATTAATTCTGGTGATATATTAATTGACGGCACTAATATTAAAGAATTTGCTCTTTCATCGTTAAGAAATCAAATTGGTTTTGTATCACAAGATGTTCATCTATTTTCAGATACAATTCTACATAATATTACTTTAAATAATAGTAATATTTCATTTGATCAGGTAAAAAGAGCATCAGCTGAAATTGGAGTCCATGATTTTATAAAAACACTTCCAAATGGTTATAACTATAATGTTCGTGAAAGAGGCATAATGCTATCCACAGGTCAGAGGCAATTAATTTCATTTTTAAGGGCATATGTTACTGATCCAAGAATTTTAATTCTTGATGAAGCTACTTCATCTATAGACACAGACTCTGAAATTTTAATTCAAAAAGCAATAGAAAAAATGACTGACAATAGAACTTCCTTAGTTATTGCCCATAGGCTAAGTACAATTAGAAATGCAGATAATATAATTGTAATGAATTTAGGAGAGATTGTTGAGCAGGGAACGCATCAGGAACTTCTTAAAATTAATGGATTTTATAAAAAACTCTATGATACTCAATTAAAAAGTCAAAAAAATATGGAACTAGTTTAATATAAATCTTTTTTAATTAAACCAACTAGATCTTCTGAATCTTTGAAGTTTTTGAATTCACCATTTTTAATATATGAAATCTTGCCTGTTTCTTCTGAAACTACAATTGCTAATGCATCCGTTTTTTCTGTTATACTAACTGCTGCTCTATGACGAAGACCATATTTATTAGGAATCATTTTTTCATTAGTTATTGGCAGTACTACCCTTGTAGCTTTAATAAAATTATTGGACACAATAATTGCCCCATCATGTAAAGGACTATTTTTAAAGAATATACTTTCTATAATTGGCTGAGTAACTTTTATATTCATTTCATCACCTGTATCTTCTAAAAAGTTTAGGTTATTATTTCTTTCTATGACTATAATAGCACCAGTTTTTGAAATACTCATATTTGTACAGGCAGAAATAATAGATTTAATGTTAGTTGTGTTTTTATTAATATCTTGTCCTCCTCTAAGAAAATTCACTCTATCCAATACAGATCCTTTTTTTGCAAAATTTGTGGAACCAATCATTAATAAAAATTTCCTAATCTCTGGTTGGAATACAACAATTAATGCGATAATACCTACACTCATAAATCCACCAATTATACTTGAAAGTAAATCCATTTCTATAAATGCAGTAATACGCCATACTAAGTAGATAAGAATAATTCCTAGGAAGATATTTATTGCAACAGTTCCTTTAAGAAGTTTGTATGCATAATACAATAAAATTGCAACAAGAATAATATCGGCAAATTCGACAATTCCAAAATCAAGTATTTCCTTAAAAAACTCCATAATACGCTGTTAAAGATACGTATAATTATAAAATAATTGAATAAAAAGGATTCTTAGAATTAGCCTTGTTTATTTAGTGCATTTATTAATTTAATGCACTCATTTGCTTCTTTTACATCATGAACTCTTAAAATAGAAGCACCCTTTATTAAAGATACTGTATTGAGAACAGTCGTCCCATTTAAAGATTCTTTAGCATTAGTTTTTAATGACTGATAAATCATTGATTTCCTAGAAATACCAACCATAATCGGCTTCTCAAGTATTTTTAGTAGATCCATATTACTTAGTAGATTATAATTTTGCTTCAGATCTTTTGCAAAACCAAATCCGGGATCAATAATCATGTCATTTATCTTATAGGATACTGCTTGATTTATTTTTTTTGAGAAATACTTTATGATCTCTTTAAGCATGTCATCATAATTAGTTTTCTTTATCATATTTTGTGGATTTCCTTTCATATGCATCATTACGTATGGAACGTTATATTTGCCTACAATTTCCATCATTTTTTTATCTATTTCACCTGCAGATACATCATTTATTATTGAAGCACCAGAATTTAAACAAGTTTCAGCAACTTTACTTCTAAATGTATCTATTGAAATTATAGTCTCCGGAAATTTATTAATTACTAATTCTAATGCTGGAACAACTCTATTTAATTCTTCATTTTCATCAACATTTATTCCATTAGGCCTTGAACTATAAGCACCGATGTCTATAAATACTGCCCCATCATTTAACATTTTTTCAACGTGTTTCAATATTTTTTTGTCTGAGTTGTGCACTCCTCCATCATAAAATGAGTCTGGAGTGACATTCAGTATACCCATAATTTTTGGTGTCGATAAATCTACTAGTTTTCCTGCGCAGTTAATAGTCATTAATTATAGCTATATAAATTTTAATCTTTATTCTTTGAACATTAAAAATATTTAATCGAAATTTACGTAAATTTTGAAATTATAGTGCAAAATACAATAAAACAATATGATACTGTAATTAAAACTTGTAGGGGGCTTTTTCATAAGAAAATGAAAGATTACGGAAGTGCATGGAGGATTTTAAGATTATCGTCTTTAACTGACCAAATTTTTATAAAAGCACAAAGAATTAGAGAATTACAAAAAAACAATGTAAGAAAAATTGATGAGGGACAATCTGATGAATTTATCGGTATCGTAAATTATTCTATAATGGCTTTAATTCAACTCGATAAAGGAGTTTCAGAAGAGCCGGATATTGATTTAGCTGAATCTTTAGTTTTATATGATGAAATTTCTGAAAATACAAAAAATTTAATGCTTAACAAGAATCATGATTATGGAGAAGCTTGGAGAGAAATGAGGGTAAGTTCTTTAATTGATTTAATAATGCAAAAATTGTTAAGAATAAAAAAAATAGAGGATAATGCTGGTAAAACACTCGTGAGTGAAGGAATCGATGCTAATTATAGAGATATGATAAATTATGCTGTTTTTGCACTAATTCATTTAGATAAGTAGTATGAAAATTTTAGTTAATATTTTAAGAATATTTGTAGGGTCATTATTTATTTTTTCAGGCTTAGTTAAAATTAATGATCCAATCGGGTTTTCATTTAAACTTGAAGAATATTTTGGCCCAACTGTATTTGATATTGATTTTTTACTCCCTTATACTTTAGCTCTAGCTATTATTATAGTTATTCTTGAGGTTCTGCTAGGTCTTTTTTTACTAATAGGATTTAAACCTAAGTTAACTATATGGGTTATGCTTTTAATGATTATTTGGTTCACATTTCTAACTTGGTATTCTGCATATTATAATAAAGTAACGGATTGTGGATGTTTCGGAGATGCAATTCCATTAACTCCATGGGAATCTTTCACTAAGGACGTTTTCCTTCTATCCTTTATATTAATTATATTTTACAAAATAGAATTAATTAAGCCTATAATTAATTTTAAAAATCAAATAATTGTTTCTGCTATTTCTTTAATTATATGCAGTTCAATAGTATATAGAGTTATTGAGCATTTACCCATGATTGATTTTAGGCCTTATAATATACAAGCAAACATAATTGATAATATGGTTGTTCCTGATGATGCTCCAAAAGATATATGGAATTATGATTGGAAATTTGTTGTGGATGGTACAGAGGAAATAATTTCTAGTACTGGAGAATATCCAGATATAAATGGAGAATTTGTGTCTGTTGAAACAAAACTAATTAAGAAAGGATATGAACCACCAATTCATGATTTTTCCATTGAGTTAAATGGAGAAGATATGTCAGGTGAATTATTAAATGAGGAAAAACTTTTGATGTTTGTTTTATATAATTTATCTAAATCAAATTTTGATGAAAGTAGTGAGTTAATAACAAAATCAAAACAAGCAATTGAAAACGGATACAAGGTAATAGGTATAACTGCCTCTGGAATTGATATGCAGGAAGAAGTTAAGAACCAATTTGGTTTTGAATTTGATTTTTATACTTGTGATGAAACTGCTTTAAAGACAATAATTAGATCCAATCCAGGCGCATTGGAAATTAAGTCAGGCACTATAGTCAATAAGTGGCATTATAATGATTTTAATAAAATTAAATTTAATTATGAGTAGAGATAAAATTGTTGCCGGTAATTGGAAAATGAATAATGATTTTAATCAAACACAGACTCTTATACTTGAGTTAAAAAAAACTATGCAAATGGATGTAAATGTTATGATTGCTCCTTCATTTACTAATTTATCTATTGCTAAAGATTTGCTATTAGATTCAAAAATTGAAGTTATTGCACAAAATATGCACTTTTCTGATAGTGGTGCTTTTACTGGTGAAGTTTCAGCAAATATGTTAAAAAGCATAGGAATTGAAACAGTCATTCTGGGACATAGTGAAAGAAGAAAATATTTTAAAGAAACTGATGATCAACTAAAATCAAAAGTTGATGCTGCAATCTCCTCATCCATGAAAATCATTTTTTGCATTGGAGAAGAGATTGTGGAGAGAAAAAATAATAATCATTTTGAAATAGTATATGATCAAATTAATAATAGTCTATTTCATCTGGATGAGGATTCCTGGAGTAGAATAATATTAGCATATGAACCTGTTTGGGCTATTGGAACAGGTGAAACTGCAACATTAGATCAAATTCAAGAAATGCATTTAAAGATTAGAAATAACATTTCAGAAAGATATACTCAAGAATTGGCAAATTCTATAAGTATTTTATATGGTGGAAGTGTAAAACCATCAAATTCTCATGATATTTTTTCTTTAGAAGATGTAGACGGAGGATTGATTGGGGGAGCATCTCTAAATGCTAATGATTTTAATCAAATAATTAATTCAATTTAATTACTAATAGTCAATTCAGATCTATAGCAATTTTCATTTAGGTTGGTCTTTTTTATTTCATTAAATCCACCTGCAATATTAATTAAATTATTAATTCCATTTGCTTTAAGAATGGATATAGCTATTACAGATCTATATCCTCCAGCACAATGAACATATGATTTCTCATTAGTATTAATAAGATCTAAATTTTCATGAATCTCAGCTAATGGAGAATTTATTGAACTTTCTATGTGTTGAGTTTCAAATTCAGATTCTTTTCTTACATCTAAAATATTAATCTTATTGAGCTTTAGCATTTCAACAAAATTATTTGCTGAAATAGATTCTAAATCAGAAGTCGGGTTACCACTCTTTTCCCAAGCAGAAATTCCTCCATCTAAATAACCTAAGCAATTGTCACATCCAACTCTTGCAAGTCTGGTAATAGCTTCTTCCTCTTTACCCTTATCTACAATTAGAATAATAGGTTGATGAATATCTTTTATTATGGTACCAACCCAGGTTGCAAAACTTCCATTTAAACCAACAAATAATGAATTTGGAATGTGTTTTTTTATGAATTCATTTTGATGTCTAACATCTATAACTAAACTATTTTTTGAAACCATATGATTCTTAAATTCATCGATGGTTAGTGCTTTATTTGATTTGACAAGAACATCGTCGAAATTGTTATACCCATTCTTGTTTAAAAGCGCATTTTGTCTAAAGTAACTTGGAGGCGGAGGCATACCTTCTAATAGTTCCCCAATAAACTCCGCTTTGGTCATATCATCTCTAAGTGCATAGTTTGATTTTCTTTGTTCACCCAAGGTACTAAATGTTTCATCAGACATATTTTTTCCACAAGCAGAACCAGCTCCATGTGCAGGATAGATTAATACATTATCCTCAAGTGTCATTATTTTATTTCTGAGTGAATCATATAGGTTCCCTGCTAATTCTTCTTTAGTTATATTATTTGTAATTGCAAGATCAGGTCTTCCTACATCTCCAATAAACAATGTATCTCCAGTAAAAATGGCATGATTATTACCATCTTCATTAATTAATAAGTATGTTGTAGACTCAGGAGTATGGCCTGGAGTATGAATGGCTCTAATTTTTATTTTACCTACTATAAATTCCTCTTGATCTTTTGCTATATGACATGGATAATCTGTTTTAGCTCCCGGGCCAAATATTATTGTAGAATTTGTTTTTCTAGCTAAATCAACATGACCAGAAACAAAATCAGCATGAAAGTGTGTTTCAAAAACATATTTTATTTTGACTTTGTCATTTTCAGCTTTATCAACATATGGCTGGCTTTCTCTTAAAGGATCAATAATTGCTGCCTCTCCTTCAGAAGAAATATAATATGCTCCTTGAGCTAGACAACTGGTATATAGTTGTTCAATTTTCATTTACCATAGTTTAAGCAAAGATAAATACTATTTTCTAAAAATTATGAATCTCTAATTCTAGAATAGTATCTATAGGGTTTTTTTTATCGTTTGGCACCTTAAGAAGCAGTCCAGATTCATTTTTAATGAAATCAACTTTTTCTGTTGATTTATAGTATGAAATGTTTTTAATTCTGAGATTAAAATTTTCAATAAAGAATGTTTCTTTATTTGAATCAAGAATATGAATAAACACTTTATTCCCTTTTTGTGTTGAGGCTATTTCATCTGATGGATCAATTGGTCCCCTTTTCGTTTTGTAGATAGTTTCACCGTTATTTTTTATCCAGACGCCAATTTCCTTTAATGAATTTATATGCTCTTTCTGTATTCTTCCATTTGGCATAGGCCCTACATTAAGAAGAAGATTACTTCCATATCCTGCTGATTTAATAAGATACTGAATAAGTTCTTTTTTTGACTTATGCTTTCTGTCTTTAAGGTTAAATCCCCATGATCCATTTATAGTTTCACAGACCTCTAAAGGTAGATCTCCTATATCATTTTCGGAAGTTGCAAATGATTTTGTGCTTTTTCCTGGAAGATCCTTTTCAAACATTTGAAAATCTTCACCAGCATTTGGAGCTATATGATGATTGCTTCCTATTAAGGCTTGTGGTTGTAGTTCATGAATTAATCTGTAAACTTCATCTAATTTAAAATCCATCATTTTTTTTCCGAATCTTTTTCCATCCCATTCCATTTGATCCCATTCTCCATCAAACCAAATACCCCCAATTTCCCCGTAATTTGTTAATAATTCTGTCAGTTGAGATTTCATAAACTCTATGTAATCGTCCCAATTCCCAGTTCCTCTTCCTGATATACCATTTCCAGTCCTTCCACGAGGATAGTAATCATCTCTAAACCAATCTAGCTGTGAATAATAGAAAAACAATTTTAATCCATGCTTTTTGCAAGCATTAGAAAGCATTTTTAAAACATCTTTGCCATAAGGAGTTTTTTCTACAATATTGTAGTTAGATGCTTTAGAATCAAACATAGAAAATCCATCATGATGACGACTTGTAATGGTTATATACTTCATGCCTGCATTTTTTGCCATTAATACCCATTCTTCAGCATCAAAATAAACAGGATTAAAGAATGATGGGAGTTTTTTGTATTCATTTATAGAAATGTTTTGATTGTTCATAACCCATTCTCCATCCCCAAGAACACTATAAACACCCCAATGAATAAATAATCCAAATCTAGCTTCTTGGAACCATTTTCTTGCCTCCAAGTTTTCTTCTGTTGGAATGTAATTAGTTTGCGAAAAAATATTTTGAGTGAATACAATAAGTATTAGTATGATAATTTTTTTCATATAATATAAATTTATAAAATTAACCATATAGAAAGGCCGCCAATAATCAACCCCTCTAAATAGGAAAGCCAAAGTGCATTAAATGTACTTATTTTAAGTTCAGACAAAATATTATCCACTTTATCTCTGTATTGAAGACTGAAAATAAAGAAGATAAATACGATTAAGAAATATATAGTTAGAATTAAGGATACCATTTTTTTTATTTTAAAATTATTCTAATACAAAATTAAAATTATTATCGAGATTCAAACTTTTGTTATCTTTAGAAAAAATATTTAAAGATGTATTCAGTTGAATTTGATACTAATATAATTAAAGGAGTTGAGCCAATAGATATTGATTTATTGAATCCTCACGAAAAAATTATTAAAAAAAAGAAAACTAGATTAACCAAGTTCATAAAATCATTTGATGAATACTACATAATATCTTCCATATTGTGTTGTCATAAAACTCATGTAATAATTGATGGACATCACAGATATTTTGCCTTGAAGGAATTAGGATTTAAGAAAGTTCCGGTTACCAAAATTGATTATTCTTCCGATTTAATTAGTACTGGAGTAGGTGGTAATGGAATTCCAAAAGATGAAATAATTAGTAAAGGAGTTTCTAATGAACTATTTGAACCTAAAAGTACTCAGCATTTAATTTATTGCAGTAGATCAAAAGCTTGGCATCCTATCATATTGTTATCTACAATGTTCAAGATTGATACTAAGAATTAATTTCATAAATTTACAGGCAACTTATAACTTATTATTATTATGATATTATCAACTACAGAGACATTACCTAACAGAGACATTGCCGAAGTAAAGGGAATAGCTAGAGGATCTACTGTTCGAACTAGAAATATTGGAAGGGATATTCTGGCTGGATTTAAAAATTTAGTTGGAGGAGAAATTGAAGAATATACCAAACTTCAAGCTGATGCCAGAGAACAGGCACTTCAAAGAATGAAGGATGATGCAGCTAAATATGGTGCAGATGCCATTGTAAATGTTAGGTTTACGACCTCAGTTATAACACAGGCAGCCTCAGAGGTATTAGCCTATGGCACTGCAGTAACTCTTAAATAATTAAGGTATGGATTGGAGCTTAATTATTTGGGGTATAGCTTTAGTGCTATTAATTATAGTAATAATTAATAGATTCAAACAAAAAGAAGATGAAGATTTCGATAATAGAAATAACTAAAATATAGATTATGGAAACATATAAATGTAATAATTGCGGTATGTCTGTAAACGCAAGTTGTGCAAAATGTAATCAACCTCTTGTAAATGGTCATCTAACATTGGAAGATGGAACTACAGTTCAAATATCAAGTTGCCCGACTTGTGAGGGTAAAATAAAATCTCCTCAGTGTTGCGGAATGGACATGAGTTGTGAAGTATAAATCTTATACAATATATTTAACTGCATTTTATGGGTTCTATGAAGGATTAAATAAAAACTTTAATTTTTCTAATTAGGTAATCAAAACATGAAAATCAAAATATTTTTCTTATTGTATTTTTTATGTTTGAGTATTTATTCTCAACAATTTAGAAATGCTTCAACTTTATCAGATCTCGATCAATATTATAATAATAATGGGGTGGCGGTTGCCGATTATGATCAGGATGGAGATCTAGATATTTTTTTAGTCAGTTATTATTCTGATGGCAATAATGATAGTAGATTATTAGAAAACACTAATAATGGTAATTTTATTGATGTAACTGCTGCAACCGGTATTAACCAAAATTTAAATCATGAAATTGATCTTCCTTCTGGATTTTACTTTGGCGATCGCCTTTCTGCATCTTGGGGTGATTTCAATAATGATGGGTATCCGGATTTATTTTTAGGAAATTCAGTTCAGAGTGAATTATATAAGAATAATGGGGATGGAAGCTTTACTAATATAACTGAATCAGCAGGTTTTCAAGTTTCTTGTGAGGATTGTTATATAGCAGGAGCTCTATGGTTAGATTATGACCTAGATGGACGTTTAGATATTTTTCTCTCAGACTATCATTCATATTCACACAATAAGCTCTATAGAAATTTAGGAAATGAGACTTTTGAATTAATTGATTTAACCTCAGTTATATTAAATAAAAATAGTTTCTCTGCAATATTTATGTATATAAATGAAGATGAATATCCAGATATATATATAGCCAATGATTTTGATCAGGATAATGCGCTATTAATTAATCAAGAGGGCAGTGGATTTGTTGATCAAGCTGAATCATATCATGTAGTAGATCCACGTGATGGCATGGGCCTTGCAACCTGTGATTATGATAATGATTTAGATACAGATTTCTTAGTAACAAACATCAAGGAAAACAGTTTTTTTGTAAATGAGTACGTTTCTGAGGACCAGTTCACAAATTTGTCAGAGGACGTAAACATATATGACACTAATTGGGCATGGGGTGCAATTTTTTCTGATTTTACTCATGATGGATATGAAGATTTATATATAGCAAATGGATTTTTTAATGATGAGGAAAATGAATATTTTCAGAGTATTTTTACACCCGAAGGAAGGAAATTTCAAACTGGAATCTTTACAGATCAACCAATTATAGCTACTAATAGTAGATCGGTTAATTCTTTTGATTATGACAATGATGGTGATTTAGATCTATTGGTTACAAACATTAATTCCTCCTTAGATTTTTATGAAAACAAGGCTATAGACACTTATTATGATAATGATATATCGGGCGCATGGATAAAGATTCATTTGGAGGGAACTACCTCGAACAGGGATGGTCTTGGTGCAGTTATAAATATACTAGACAGTAATGATGATCAGCAAACTAGACTATATAACGGATCAGGGTTCCAACATCAATCACTTCAACCTATTCATTTTGGGCTTAATGATGCAACTCTAGTAAATACTATTTCTGTAACATGGCCTAACACTGGAGTTGAAACTTACACTAATATTGATGTAAATTCAACAGTAAAAATAGTTGAGGGTTCTGGTATTCAAGTAGTTAATAATAATACAGCGAATAAAATTCCAGGATGTACTGACTCAAATTCATGCAATTATAATCCTGATGCTACAGTTGATGATAATTCATGTGTATATTTAACTAGTGGACAAATAGAAGGAACACAAATAGTTGCTCCTCTTGAAACATATTCATATAGCTATAGTGACACGAGCTCTACAAATTTTTTATGGGATGTTACAAATGGCACAATAATTCAGGGTCAAGGAACTACTACAATAGAAGTAAGATGGGATATTGAATCAGAAGGTTCTTTAAGCATAATAGGTTCAGATGATAATTGTACTACTAATGTTGTAGAATTTAATGTCAGCATTGAACTTTCAAGTGTTAATGATGAATCAAATTATTCAATAGCTAGGTTATGGAACGAAGTATTACTTGAGGCCATAAGAAATGATCTAGCAAGACCAACCGTTCATGCTAGAAATTTATTTCACACTAGTGCAGCTATCTATGATGCTTGGTCTATAGTTAATTCTGAAGGAACTCCGTATTTGATGGGAAATTTAGTTTACGGATATGAGGCGCCATTTGATGGTTTTAGTAACTCCTTGTCTGATGTTGAGAATAATAATACAGCAATAAGTTATGCAGCATATAGAATAATAACACATAGGTTTTCACAATCTCCAGGCTATCAATCAATATTGTCTAAATGCAATACCTTGATGAGTCTCTTAAATTATAATATAGAAAATCATGATATAGATAATAATGGTGAAGATCCTATTGCTTTAGGTAATTATATTGCAGAAAACTATATCTCATATGGTTTACAGGATGGTGCAATGGAACAAGTAGATTACGTAAACCAATATTATCAACCAGTTAATGAGCCACTTGTTCCAATCTTAAGTGGGAATCCATCTATTACGAATCCTAATAGATGGCAGCCATTATCTTTAAATGTATTCATTGATCAAAGTGGAAACATATTAGATGAACACACTCCAGAATTCTTAGGTGCTGAGTGGGGGAATGTGAATCCATTTGGTTTAGATCAGAATGATATGACAACTTACACTAGAGATGGAAACAATTATTATGTATACCATGATCCTGGTCAACCTCCTGAACTCGATGATAATCTAGAGAGTGATCTTGATTATATTGACGCCTTTTCAATGGTTTCAGTGTGGGGATCACATTTATCGCAAGATGATGGAGTAATGTGGGATATTTCTCCAAATAATATTGGAAATGTTCCTGATGAATCGTATCCTGAAAACTTATCAGAATATAATTCCTTTTTTGACTATTTTAATGGAGGAGATAATGGAATGGGGTATAGCTCAAATCCAGTCACAAATCAACCTTATGAAACACAGATAGTTCCGAGAGGAGATTATACTAGAGTTTTGGCAGAATTTTGGGCTGATGGACCTGATTCTGAAACCCCACCTGGTCATTGGTTTGTTCTGTTAAATAGCATAAGCGATAATCCATTACTAGAGAAAAAATTTCAAGGCACTGGCGATGAATTATCAAATTTAGAGTGGGATGTGAAGTCATATTTTATTTTGGGTGGTGTGATGCATGATGTTGCTATTACCGCTTGGGGTATAAAAGGATGGTACGATTATGTTAGACCTATTTCTTCAATTAGGTATATGGCTGATCTAGGTCAAAGCACTGATCAAAGTCTTTCAAATTATAATTCAAATGGTCTTCCTTTAATTACCGGTTATATTGAGGTTATTAACGAAGGAGATCTACTTGCCGGTGATTCAGACGAGAATGTAGGAAAGATAAAAGTATATTCTTGGAAAGGTCATGATTATATTGATAATCCCTCTACAGATCAAGCTGGTGTGGGTTGGATTCTTGCTGAAGAATGGTGGCCTTATCAGAGACCTACTTTTGTAACTCCAAATTTTGCTGGATATGTTTCTGGCCATTCTACTTATTCAAGAGCAGCTGCAGAAGCTCTTACGCTATTTACTGGAAGTCCATATTTCCCCGGAGGAATGGGAGAATACATAGCAAGAGAAAATGAATTTTTAGTATTTGAAGAGGGGCCAAGTCAAGATGTTAAATTGCAGTGGGCTTCTTATCGTGATGCATCAGATCAATGCAG
>ERZ651768.897-NODE-897-length-21985-cov-3.848594_pt1 | contig 21985 bp, 18 predicted proteins | sample MGYA00514754_ERZ651768 | MGnify/ENA metagenome assembly ERZ651768
CGAGTTCCTCGCAGACCTCCGCGACTGGCTGGACAACCCCGACGTCACCGAAATAGAAGCAGCCGTCGAGGAAGTCCCGAAGTTCGTCGGCAAAGCCGTCCCCGGTTCAACCTCCTTCGTCCTCGGATACCACTACGGTTTCATCGTCGGCGCCTTCCGGGCCAACGAAATCCCGGTTCACCTCTACCGCCCGCAAGTGTGGCAAAAGGGTCTAACCGGCGTCAAAGCCGCCAAAGGCGCAGCAAAGAAACGAGTCCTCCGCGACCACGCCACCCGGCTCTACCCGTCCCTACGCCCAACCCTCGCCACAGCCGACGCCATTCTCGCAAGACAGTGTTGAGGAGCTTGCTGCTTACCGAGTGATCTTCGCGACTACCTCCGGTACAATCACGATGCAATTCATGCCCGAGATTGCTCCTGAGCACGTCCGAAACTTTTTACGACTCGCTTCAGCTGGCGTGTTTGATGGGATGTCAGTCCACCGGGTTGTTAAAGGGGCGCTCATCCAGACTGGATGGCTTGGTAGCCGAGATCGCCCCCTGGACGAAAACCAACAGCGCCTCGTTACGAACCTTCAACCAGAATTCTCTACCACTGCTCACGTTCGTGGAATTGTTTCCATGGCCAGGGGGGACGACCCGGCCAGTGCGTCCACCTCTTTCTTTATCTGTACAGCCACGGTGAGTTCACTCGACGGGGAATATACCGTGTTTGGCCGAGTAGTCGACGGCATGACGACCTTAGACTCCATCGAATCGCTGCCGCTGAACGGCGAGACGCCCTTGCAGCCAGTTGAGATTCTCGCTGTGCAGGTCGCACGCTAATGGCAGAGACCGTTGTCACGAACTAGACCAAGTCAGTCAATCAGATACACTCCAACGAACCCATTCATCCACTAGAGGGGCTGACCGTCACTATGTCTAGGCCTTAATAGTTTGGGTATGCCACCTTCGGCCACGTCTTCTCCGTTTAGCGCAGTTCAACCTGCTCGGCTCCCCATTTTGGCAACAGTGGCCGCGACCTTCTAGCTGTGCCTACCAATGCGAACATCACACGTTCATAAAACGTTACGGTGTTAGCGACGAATCATAGTTCATCATAAAGGTAAAGAATCTGGAGACCTCTACCATGTCATCACCAATGAACCGAATCCGGTGCGAATCGACCCGCTCAACTTGTGGCAGGTAGGCTAGGAGCTGCGACGGACGGTAGTTCTTAAACGTTACGTCGAACTCAATGGGTGTTGACGGATTGTATGGTGAGAACTCCAAGATACGGTTAACGGCATCGCGTGCCTTCTCTCGGATCAATGCACGTCCGGCTGAAGGATGGAGCGTGCGAGCCGAATGAAAACCGTAGGACCACTTCACAATAGCTCCCTCGACGTCACCGATCACCGACCGCACCTCTTCCACAGCCGCGTCATCACCGGAGACCATGATGACCGGTACGCCGAAGTGGCCAGCGATGCTCGCGTTGAAACTACCTTCGGTCATCTCGGTGCCGTTGACGTGTACTGCGGCGAGCCTGGCACTCGAAGTAGTGTGGGCGCGGACACCGTTCGGGTTAGTTGTGCTCGAGTGGTAGCCGATGAAGATGACACCATCGAACGTCTCGTCAATCCCTTGCATCATGCCGAGGGGACGAGGAAAAGACCGAACGACCTGGACATCCTCGGGAAGTTCGTCAATCAGCAGGTTCTGGCCGTTACCATGGGAGTCACTCACCAAGATTTGGTCAGCGCCTGCTTCGCGAGCACCTTCAATGGCAGCGCTAACTTCCTCGGTGAGGAACTTCCTAAAACGCTGGTATTCAAATCCGCCCGGTCCTAGCTGTTCACTACTTACTGCTCCGGTGACACCCTCCATATCGGCGGAGATATAGATTTTTAGACCTCCTTGCTGCCCGTGCGCATGCCCCGCGATCATCAACCACAGTAAGAGCGCCAGTGAAGCGTCTCGGATTCGTGCTCCTACATTCATTTCGCACCCTCCTTCAGTCTCAGTCCGACGAAAAGTATTTAGTTATGACCTCGTTTCCCCCTAGTCAGGTAATTAGCGTAACGGTTCGCACGCGGTCTTGCCAGCATCTCGTTACCATCTGCGGTCAAATCCTCTCACCCGACTGGTTTATCGGGCTTGTTTCGGTCTCGGTAACGAGTAAGAGGAGACATCGGGAAAGACTTCAACTATGGATTTATCCAGTGACGTTCGCTCCCCGTGCCCACCACTCAGGTATAGTGGATATTCTTCTATGCTGGCCATTGAGATATCCAAGCCGGGTGGACCAGAAGTTCTCACCGCGGTCGATCGGCCGAAGCCGACACCAGGCCGAAGCGAAATCTTGATTTCTGTGACGGCAGCTGGTGTAAATCGGCCCGACATCATGCAGCGGCAGGGAAAATACCCGCCACCGCCCGGAGCGTCAGACCTGCCGGGGTTGGAAGTCTCAGGAAGCGTAGCCGAGTGCGGAGCCGATGTTAACCACTGGCGCGTTGGTGACAAGGTTTGTGCACTTGTTTCCGGAGGCGGTTATGCGGAATATTGCATTGCCGAAGCGTCGGTCGCGCTACCGATTCCCACCGGTCTTGATCTCATTTCCGCTGCCGCGTTGCCCGAGACCTACTTCACGGTCTGGACTAATGTCTTCGACCGTGGGCAGCTAAAACCTGGAGAGCGTGTCCTTGTGCATGGCGGGTCCAGCGGTATTGGGACGACCGCGATTCAGTTAGCGTCGGCGTTTGGCGCTCAGGTGTTTGCCACGGCTGGTACGTCCGATAAGTGCGCCGCCTGTAAGCGCCTGGGCGCTGAGCAGACTATCAACTATCGTGACGAGGATTTCGTCGAAGTAATTAACACTGTCACTAGTGGCAACGGTGTCGATGTGGTACTGGATATGGTTGGTGGTGACTACACACCTCGCAACATTCGCGTGTTAGCCCCAGGTGGTCGTTTAGTGCAGATTGCGATTCTTGGCGGGCCGAAAACAACAATTAATTGGATTCCGATTATGCAGAAGCGACTAGTGCTGACAGGATCTACACTAAGGCCCCGTCCCACCGCTGAGAAAGCCGCGATTGCACAGGCTCTACATCAGGCTGTGTGGCCTCTTATCGAGCAGGGTCAGGCGCAGCCAGTTATTTATGCGACGTTTCCTCTGAGAGAAGCCAGTGAGGCGCACCGACTGATGGAGACTAGTGCGCACATCGGTAAAATCGTAATGACTTCTTAGTCGGCCATCACTTAAGGCGCCGGGCAACTGCATTAACGATGGGTAGACCTAGGGTTCACTAGTCAACGTCGCAAGCCGTACGCGGCCGATACCGTTTTCAAAAACAACCGTCGTTCCAAATGGTTCAGACAGTCTCGCGATGTCGCCTATGATTTTCTTGCCGAGTTTATCGTCGGCAAACATCGGACGACCCCGGACTGTCCGCGGTGCGCCGAACCCTAATGTGATTGGGTGGAGACGGAGTTCCGCTAAACGTTTGCCGTTCCATTCAGCAACGGCGACGACCGATTCCCAGATTTCCCGCTGTGCGGGGAACCCTCTCGTATCATTGTTATAGCGCCGATCATTGAAATCAGCGACGTGTGCGTTACCGTCTAAATTGTAGGGCTCATAGTTTTCGCTTGGCAGTCGCAGCAACGTTTCGTTTTGAAAGAGGAAATTCGCGAGGCTGTAGATAATCGGTTTACCATTCCGGATTTCAATCCCACGCACAACGTGTGGACCATGTCCAATGAAAAGATCGGCACCCGCATCGATCATGGCGTGCGCGAAGGTGGTCAGAAACTGTGCTGGCACAAACCGGTTACTGTCACCTTCGTGAGCATGGATGGTTAGGATGGTGTAGTCGGCCTGCCGGCTGGCATTGGTTACGACAGCTGAGATTTCTTTCACGTCTTGGGGATGTGGTTCGGTTAACACGTCCGGTGCGTCGCCGACGATAAAACGGTTGCCACGGAATGTAAGCTCGTCATCTGCGGTGGGCGCGGTGAATCCCAGTTCCTGCACGGTGTCTCGGAGCGATTCGAATCGGTCACGCGTGACAACGTAGGTTGTTGAAAAGCGAAGAGGGTTGAGGCCAGGTCTTGCCGGTACATCGCCGCGTGTTCGCCCAGCCCGTGAATGATCAGGAAACGTTGAAGCAACCGAGATCAGTGCCACACGAGCTTCGGCCGTTTCGAGGAATCGAGCCTCACGTGCCTCGGCCAGACTATGTCCGACACCAGCCTGCGTGAGTCCTGCGGCCTCAACATAGCGCGTGGTCAAGTCCATGCCCAGTGTGCCGTAGTCTCCAGTATGGTTATTCGCACGGGCAACCATGTCGAAGCCCGCCCAGACCAGTTCATCCACTAGAGCCGGCGCGGCACGCATATAGGTCCCCCCGCTCTGGTGCATCGGGTAGGGTTCGTAGTCATGGAACAGCATCTCGAGGTTTGTAAATGCAATGTCGGCCCCACGAAGAAGCTCTACCATGCCCAAGAATTCTGGTTCTTGATAAACCGAGAGACGCCGAGTGATGATGGAATCTCCGGTAAGAGCCATTGTGAAGCGGTCTTCATTCGTGGGCTGAATCGAGTGTGAATCTCTCCAGCCCGGCGCGGCTGCCAGCGTGGTTGTAGCTATCGCTACGGCGATGAGCGTAAGCTTGCGGAGCGGCATTGGATGTCTCCTTGGTCGGCCCGAGTGTTTCGAAATGATCAGATCGGATTGTAGCGCAGTTTTCAAGAATCGAAAGAGCATTGCGAGAGGGGAGGAAGAACAGTTATGAAACCGGTGACTTGGGAAGATATTTCAGTCGAGCGTATCTCCAATTCCGTTCAACGCCGCGTTTTGTGGGGAGATAAGGGCACCTTTGCCCAGTTGACCCTTGCCAATGGTACCCACGTTGCGAAACACCGGCATTCGGCTGAGCAGTTCACGTGCATCATCAAGGGTGCGATACGCCTCAACATTGACGGCCAAGCGGTGTTGCTTAGAGTGGGAGAAATGCTCGTCATTCCCGCGAACGTCGAGCATGAGGCATGGGTGGTTGAGGACTGCGTCGTGTGGGACTTTTTCACCGAACGGCGCGACGATTGGCAAGAGGGCATCAACCAGTACCTGGATAGCGACTGACCAGCTGTTCAACTGTCTACCGGTCCCTAACAGTTCCAACTTGGAACCAGTTCACGGGCCTTGGGACAGCCCGGTCGATTAACAGGCCGGTGATGATGAACGGCAGCGCCGGGAGGCAGCAAGGTTATCGTTATCGCGCGTCGGCGCCGTTGACGATGTTGCGCAGGATGCCGACTCCTTCTAGTTCTACTTCAACGACGTCGCCTGGTTGCATTCCCCGGGTCTCTCCAGGCGTTCCCGTGTAGATGACGTCTCCAGGCTCTAGCGTCACGAATTGACTGACGTAACTAACGATTTCCGATGAATCGAAAAAGAGGTCACTTGTCCGCTGTGACTGACGGGCCTCACCGTTCAACCTAGTCTGAAGTAACAGATCGTCTGGGTTCAAACCGCGCACGAGGACTGGCCCAAGGGGACCAAAGGTATCGGAACCCTTTGCTCGAAACCATTGGAGATCATTGGCCTGCCAATCCCTTTCACTAACATCGTTTCCGGCCGTCACGCCGAAAACATAATCCAGTGCTTCTTCCCGGGACACGTGTTTTGCACGCCGGCCGATCACGAGCACCATCTCTCCCTCGTAGTGCACGTTTCTGGCTCCAGGAGGGAAGACGATCTCTTCACCCGTAGCAATCAGTGACGTTGGGTATTTGGCAAACAGTCCGGGATACAACGTCGGCTTACGCTCGCCAAGATGACTCCGATAGTTGAAGCCGACTGCAATGACTTTAGATGGTTGAACGGGAATGAGCAGTCTTGCGTCGTCTAGCGGCACAGTCTGGCCGGTAAGTTCCACTGTTTCAAAGATGTCACCGCGCAACTCGTGAATTTCTCCGTCTTTAAGCACCCCATAGGACTCGGTCCCTTCGTAGGCGTAGCGCACGTACTTGGTGATGTCCTGGGCTGTGAGGGATGCGGTACAGATGAAGCTGATGCAAGCCGTTGCAATGAACTGTTGCATGATTTCTATTTCCTTATCTCGAAAATATTCGTTCCATATACCATCAATAACGCCTGTCTAGCCCAAGGTGTCCGACAACAGTGCAAAATTAGTTGCGGGAAACGCTTTATGGTCAGCCGATATCACGTCGTGTGGCCACGCCGCTCACTGTGTCGTACACGACGTAGCTGGCTACTCCTGTCAGCCCGCCATAGACCTCTCCAGGGTTCAGTATCAAGGTATCACCATTCGTCTCGATCGAATGCTTGTGGTCATGACCATAGCAGACGAGGTCGTAGCGATCGGAGGCGGCTAATGCCCTAGCCATCTCAGGAAAGTGGTTTACGGCGATACGCTTGCCATCACAAGTGAGTTCAGCAAACTCGCCGTGTAATGTCATGTGGGAAAATCGACTTGCCTGCTGCGTAATCCTAAAAAGGTCGCCATCGTTGTTGCCGAAGACCACATGGATCGGTTTAGTGAATCCCTCACCAAGTTGTACGACAATGAAAGGCGAGCACAGATCACCACAGCAGATGAGTGCATCCGCATCTGTTACTTGGCTGAGGATGACGGCGAGATGGTCACCCTGATCATGAATATCCGAGATAATGGCGAGTTGCATTTCCTACGCTCCAGATCACCAATTGTCATTGATCCATTGGTGTCTGTCACTCGGTCAATCCTATTGTCTCGTGGTGCCAGCATATAATCCCCTTTTTAGTTTTCTTTTCTAACACCGTCCACTGGGATGGCTCGGAACTAGAGATGTCACGTATTCACCTACCTTCGACTTCAGACATCGTTGTTATCGGCGGCGGCCCTGCCGGTGCCTCAGCCGCGCGTATTTTGGCGGCGTGGGGCCACGGTGTGCTGCTCTTAACGAAGAACCAGTCACACGTGCCAACGCTCGCTGAATCCTTGCCGCCTAGTTGCCGAAAGCTTTTTCGGGCCATCGGTGTCTTAGAGGCTATCGACGAAGCAGGGTTCTACCGTTCGACGGGCAATACATTTTGGTGGGGTAATGACCAGATGCGGTCGGAGCACTTCGCGGACGACGAACGTGGCTACCAGGTTGTCCGGCGAGAATTCGATCACTTGCTTCGGGACCAAGCTGAAGCCGCGAATACCACTGTTGTGGAGAGCACGGTGAAGCGAGTTGAGTTTGATACTGACGACACCGCAACCGTGCATGTTGCGACCGATAGTGAACGCCGCACCACGGTCGAAGTAGAGGCCCGTGTTGTGCTCGATTGCTCTGGCCGATCCGGAATCATTGCTAGGCGGGGCTTCCGACGTCAGGGCGCGATGCCGTTGACATTAGCCATCGCCGGAGTGTGGGAGCGGTCAGAGGGGTGGTCCCTAGCCGAGCCGACTCACACGTTAGTGGAGGCTTACCATGATGGATGGGCCTGGTCGGTTCCGGTCAGCACGTCGCGGCGCTATGTAACTGTAATGGTTGATCCGCGTGAAACCGACTTAGACAAAGCTGGGCAAATTGCGGCAACCTATCGCCGAGAACTCGTCAAGACCCGAGAGATTTCTCGCCTCACACATGATGCGCAGCTTTCTGAAGAACCATGGGCCTGTGACGCGTCGGTGTATTCTGCCAGTCGTTGCGCCGGTTCCACGTTCTTACTAGTTGGAGACGCAGCCTCGTTCATTGACCCGTTGTCATCGTTTGGGGTGAAGAAGGCTATTTCCTCAGCTTGGCTGGCAGCCATTGTGGCTAATACCTGCTTAGTGAAACCTGATATGGGTGAGGTGGCGCGCAGCTTTTACACCGCCCGGGAGATGGAGATATTTTCAACCTACGCGACGCAAACCGCCGGCTACTTTCGCGATGGAGCGACTATGCATGACCATCCGTTCTGGACCGGACGATCCGAGCTCAATTATGACCTGGATCATAATGCTCCGTCGGCCATTGACCTGGATTCTGTTCGTCGTGATCCGAAGGTACAGGCGGCGTTTGCCGAGTTGAAAAACAGCGCTGAGATCGCCTTGATTCCTGGAGATGGCCTTGAGATTGAACGTTGGCCTGGCATTGCCGGGCGGGAGGTGGTGCTCGAGGAGCGCCTTGGGCTGGAGACCTCCGCTATTAATCGAGTGGCGGTGAGGTTTGTCAGGAATGTTGATTTACCAGCGTTAGTTCGAATAGCGGGCCACCACCGGCACGTCCCTGACTTGTTCGAGGCCTACAATCAACGGTATTCCCCGGTGAATCTTCCGGACTTTCTCGGAGCTTTGTCGCTTCTGCTCGCGTCTGGGGCACTTATCAATGGTTTTGGTAAAGAGGCCTAACTCCTCCAATTGTGCTTGTAGGGTCCTTGTGTTAAAAAGGGGCGTCCTTTTCGATATTCTTAGATAGTCAAAGTCATAATTATGCGCATTTTTACGGCCCTGGCCCTTGCCTTTTGGGTATCGGTTTCCTCGGCGTTTGGTCAGCCCGACCCGGAAGGCGCTGATGGAATTTCAATAGACAATCAAACGGTTATTGAGGCTTGTGGCATCTGTCATATAAGTGACGAGCCGGGAATTTTGTCTCGAATTTCATACCGACGGACGACTCCGGAAGGGTGGCAGCGGACGATCAAGCGGATGGTTAGTCTCAACGACATGATTCTCGATCCGGATGAGGCACGGGAGATCGTAGGGTATCTTTCGAATAACCTAGGGCTCGCGCCGGAAGAAGCACGAGGCGGGGCGTTTGAAGTCGAACGTCGGCTCATTGAGTATGAATACGAGGCCGACCGGGACACCGAGGCGACCTGTAGTGCCTGTCACTCAATGGGGCGGATACTTAATCAGCGCCGCACCAAGGAAGAGTGGGCACTGGTGGTGGCAATGCACCGAGGGTATTACCCCTATGTTGACCGACAAAGCTTTCGAGAAGGCGGGATGACGCGACGTGACCCTCCAGCTCCTGATGAGACGCCCGAGCGACGACATCCGATGAATCGGGCGATTGATCATCTGGCCGAAGTGTTTCCGTTACATTCGTCCGCGTGGGCCGCGTGGTCGGCGAATCTCCGCGCGCCGCAGCTTGAAGGGTCTTGGATGCTTTCAGGGAACCACCCCGGCAGCGGTCCCGTATTCGGGAGGATGACGATCAGCGCCGGGCCGAGCGGCAGTGCTGAGTTCACCACTGACACGACGTTGGTTTACGCTCGTGATGGACGGTCCGTGACTCACACGGGTCAGTCCATCGTCTACACGGGGTATCAGTGGAGAGGGTCGTCTGAAGCCGATGCTGCTACTTGGCGCCAGGTGATGTTTGTCGAACGGGATTGGACTTCGATGTCTGGACGATGGTTTCGAGGTGCGTGGGATGAGATTGGCCTCGACGTGACGCTTACACGTGTCGACGAAGGGCCGAGTGTTTCTGGGGTCTATCCTCGGGCGGTGCGTACGTCGACTAGTGGTCAAGAGGTGAGCATCTACGGTGCAAACCTTCCCGAAGAGTTAGCGCCAGAGGATGTCAATCTTGGTGCGGGGGTCAGGTTGTTGGAGGTTGTTAATGTCACCCCTAATGTGGCCTCGGTGCGAATTTCGGTGGAGGACGGCGCGAGCGTTGGCGATCGAGACGTTTTCGTAGGCCGGGGAATGTTGGAGCGTGGGATAGCGGTGTATGACCAGATGGACCGGATTACGGTTGAGCCCTTACGCGGCATGGCCCGAGTAGGCGGTGTTATCGTGCCGAAGCAATATGAACAGTTTGACACTGTGGCGTGGCACGATGGCCCTGACGATACGCCGAACACGGATGACGACTTAAATCTTGGCGTGGTCGCGCCCAATTGGAGTCTAGAAGAGTACGCCGCGACCTACGGTGACGAGGACCTTAAATATGTCGGTTCACTGGGCCAGAACGGGGTCTTCACCCCGGCGGTGGACGGCCCGAACCCCGACCGAGTGGGTAACCGGAACAACATTGGGGACGTTTGGGTTGTCGCCACGTATACACCTGCGGGTGCCGATACGTCACTTAAAGCGCGTGGGCACTTGGTAGTGACTGTGCCAGTTTATATGCGGTTCGATTCGTGGGAGGTGGGTCGTTAAATGACGATGCATTTCCGTACCGCACATTTGCATCAGTTCGAAGCGTCTGGAAAACCGTTTCTCTATCTCCAGAGTGCAGCAATTTTTACACTTGATGACGCGAGTCAGTCAATTCTCAAACTGCTAGATGTTGGGTCGCGTACACGCGAGGATATTCAAGGGATGCTGGGGACGCGCTTGTCTGCGGCCGAACTCGACGAAGGGATGGATGAACTTCTTCGCGTGCAGGCCATTGTGCCTGTGAACGAGGCTCCAAAACCAGTTCCCAAGGTAATTCCGCTTGAGCCTTTTCCGTTGACAACGATGGTGATGAACGTCACCAACCAGTGCAATCTCGCCTGCACGTATTGCTATGAATACGGGGAAGATAAGATCGTTGACACAACGAACGGAAAACAGCCGAAGTTCATGTCTGAGGAGACTGCTAAACAGAGTGTGGATTTTATGTTTCGCGAGGCGGGGCCAAATAAGGTCGTGCACATGACCCTGTTCGGGGGCGAAACGCTCCTGAATTTTCCTGTACTGAAGATTGCAATTCCCTATGCTCGGAAGCGCGCAAGCGAAGTTGGTAAGCGAGTTGAGTTTAATCTAACAACGAACGCAACTCTGCTGAGCCCTGAAATTATTGATTTTCTAATTGAGAACGATATTGCTGTAACAATTTCAATCGACGGCCCGCAGGACATGCAGGACAAGTTTCGTGTCTTTCATAACGGAGCCGGCAGTTATGACGTGGCAATGCCGAAAATTAAAGAGTTGCTACGCCGCCATCGTGCGAAGCCTATCGGTGCCCGTGTAACACTCACTTCGCAAACGCTGGATGTACAGCGGATCTTCAAGCATTTGACTGAGGAAATTGGCTTTCGGGAAGTAGGCTTTGCTCCCGTTACGACGTCTCCGAGTCAGCAATACGCAATTGAGGATGGCGGGTTTGACAAAATGCTTGGGCAGTTTCGGGGTCTCGCTCATGAATTTCTTGACTACGCAGTGGAAAATCGGCATCACGGGTTTGCAAACGTGAAGGACACCCTGGAGGAGATTCACAAGGGTGCAAGTAAAGCGTATCCGTGCGGGGCCGGCCTCGGGTTAATGGGTGTTGCTACGGACGGGCAGGTGGCGTTGTGTCACCGGTTCGCCGGGTCAGACGACCACTCGTTGGGGACGGTGGGCGAAGGCATTGATCGGGAACGACAAAGTGACTTTCTGGACCGCCATCACGTTGAGAACAAGACTGATTGTCGAACGTGCTGGGCGAGGCCACTATGTGCCGGTGGTTGTTATCATGAAGCCCATACCCGGTATGGAACGACCGAAGGGCCGAATCTGCACTACTGTGACTGGATCCGTGAGTGGACTGACGTATGTCTTCGTATCTACGGTGAACTCGCTGAGCGTAATCCTGCGTATCTTGCGCGTTTTGAAGGACGAGTGACTAATGAAGCATCTCAAACCAATTAATCAGAAAGCCGACCGGATCAAGCAGCATCTTGAAGGTCAGACCAAACCCGGAGGTGACGTCGTAGCGTTGCAGCAAACTCCGCTACGTCCGGACACTCAAGTTCCTCTGGGGTGTTCGTTCGTCTTCTTCCCGGGTTGGGAGGTTGACGTCGAAGGTGGCACCGCAGGGCTCTGTTCTCCGGTCGAGCGGGATTTATTCGACTGTCATCTCGGGTGTTTCTGGCCGGCGCAGGTGCCCGACCAACTGAATCATGCACCTGACTGGACGGCAACTTGTTCTTCGGCTCAGAAAGACTGGCGGAAGATCGACCTTATTTTCCCGTGATTTTCGACCTACGGTGAGTGCGATGATGAACCTGTTTCACCTGGCGTGGTTGGTATTGGTCTTGGTTAGTGTGCCATTGCACGCTCAGGACAACGAAGGTGCGACCCTAAGGGGCGGCGAGGGTACGCTGTTCATTGGCGGATATGCGCATGAGATCTATGTCATCGACGAAGCGACCGAGCAGGTTGTCGACACGATCCAGGTTACATCAGGGATTCCGAGGAGCCTAACGCTCTCGACGAACCGCGAGCATTTTTACTTGAATGACATGACGGCGGAGCATTTCGAGATCATAGATATCGCGTCCCGCTCAACGCTAGACACGTTTTCACTGAGTGGAGGAAACACGAGGAACCGGATTGAAGGCTTCGTTGTGGATCCGCAGGAACGATACGTTATTCTTCTGACGCGCTCATTAACAAAGCTCGTCGACCGGTTTGAGATTGGTCCATCGGAACTGTCGCAGTACGACTTGTCAACTCATGAGGTCATTCGAACGATTCCCTTTCCTGATGGCAAAGAGCGACAGCAGCTGAACATGCTGATCTCGCCAGACGGTTCACTTCTGTATTTTTTTGTGGACCAAGTCGTAATCTATGAAACAACTAATTTCACTGAAGTTGACCGATGGGACCTGTCGGAACCGTTTGAACCAGGACTCGGTTCGTTGAGGTTCGGTTTCAGTGGAGGCCTCAATCAACAGTTTGGGATCTACACTGGTCTTTTCACGGTGCGCTCGCCTAGGCGGGATGGGCGGCAGATGGGCGTGGCTCGTGTCGATCTCAATGAGAAAGAAGTTGACTATTTTTACATGCTTGGGCCAGCAGCAAGAGTCGGTTTCAGTATGACGGCGGACGGCACAAAGGCGTACGGTTTCGTCAAAGAGGCCCCAATTGGGCATTATGAGCTCTGGGCGTTTGATCTGGAGAATCGCCGTCTCGGTCCGCGACAAATATTTGACCGTGGTCGGCCGAGAATGCAATTGACACCAAGTTCAAATGGTCAGCTGTTGTATGTGTGGCAAGCTGGCCAGACGATCGATATTCACGAGGCTAGTACATTCCGATACTTGCGAACGCTTGACCTTAAAGCTGATTCCACGACCAGTTTGATTGTACTGCCGCCAGACTGACGTCAGATGCCTGACGTCGGACGCTTTCCTTGTTAGAGCCCCAGTTTCGACGCGCGCTTGCCTACGTGGTGCCGTATTGGCGCCGGCTACTGCTGGTCTTTGTGCTCAGCTTGTTGAGCACAGGCCTTGCACTCTACGTACCTTACTTATCACGAAGTTTGGTTGATGGTGCGTTGCTCGGTGGTGATGGCAATGCACTTCGCCGGATTGTGCTCACGTTCGCGTTGATTACGGTTGCAAGCTTTGCGTTAAACGTCGTGAGCGGTCTACGGTACACACGTGTTTCGGCGGACATTTTATTTGATATGCGCTTAGCGCTGTATCGACACCTACAGCGTCTGTCGCCGAGATTCTTTGCGAGCACCCGCCTTGGCGACATCATGTCGCGCATCAACAATGACATTAGTGAGATTCAGCGGGTCGCCTCGGAGGTAGTACTTGCCACTCTTGGCAATGTCATTTTTCTCGCCGGCTCGCTCGGTATGTTGGTCTGGTTGGATCTACGACTTTTCTTGGTGAGTGTATTGTTCTTGCCGCCAAGCCTCTGGGCACTCGTCCGCTACCGGCGGCGCCTGGAAGGTCGGGTGCGAGCTGTCCGTGAGCGCAGTGCGGATATTGGAAGCTTCTTGATAGAGACGATCCAGGGCATGAAGCTGGTCGTAACGTCGAATGCCCAAGTCCGCGAAGCCGACCGCTTTCGACAACGTAACGATGCGTTTGTGGAAGCTCTGATGTCGATGCAATGGGTTACCTACTTATCGGGCGGGCTACCCGGGCTAATCCTTTCTGGTAGCACGGCGATCATCTTTCTTTATGGCGGCAGCCGGGTTATAGATGGCACGATCACAATGGGGACATTGGTGGCGTTCATGGCCTACCAGATGCGAGTCCTTCCGCCTGTCCAAGCATTGATGGGTCTCTATGCAAGCCTAGCTACAGCAAAAGTTTCACTGGGACGTGTCCAAGAGCTTCTAGATGCTAACGTCGACGTCATTGATACTCCCGAGAGTGCTGGACTGAGCCGAGTAGACGGTCGCGTGACCATTGAACACGTTACTGTCACGTTTGATCGCGGTGCACCGTTACTCAATGACGTTTCGATCGAGATTGCCCCTGGTGAGGTGCTGGCAGTCGTAGGCCCTAGCGGTAGCGGGAAGTCGACGTTAACGGAGTTATTGCTGCGGCTGATTGACCCAGATCAGGGCCGGGTGTTACTGGACGGTCGGGATCTCAGGGAAGTTCCACTTCGGGAAGTCCGACGACATATCGTCCTCGTCGATCAAGAGCCGTTTCTCTTTCATGCGTCGCTGCTCGAGAACCTTCGATACGCAAGTCCGGAGGCGACTGACGAAGATCTTGCGGCGGCGGTCCGTGCGGCAGGATTAGAGGCTTTCATTGCTGAATTACCAGAGGGTTACGCTACCCAAGTAGGAGAGGGGGGAAGGGCGTTATCAGCTGGCGAACGGCAACGAATCGCGATTGCCAGGGCATTTCTTGCCGCGCCCACCGTGTTGGTTCTGGATGAACCGACTGCATCGCTTGATCCATCGATGACGAGGCAGGTAATGACCGGTTACGAAGCGCTGATGAGGGGTCGTACGACCGTCGTCGTGTCTCATCGGTTCGAACTTGCACGGCAGGCGGATCGAGTGGTTGTACTTGATGGCGCAAATGTGGTTGAGCAAGGCACACCGTTGGAATTAATGGCTCGCGGTGGCGCGTTTGTTCGCTTGTTTGATACGAGCTCTACCACGAATGCTCCAGAATCGTGATGTGTGGTCTCACCAGCGTATCCGTAGCCGTCGTGGATAGTGGCGTGCACCCCAATCATCCTCACGTTGGTAGTGTCGCTGGGGGTGTAGGGATCGCCATCGACGGTGCTGAGCATGAAGACTTCGTTGATCGCCTTGGGCACGGTACTGCTGTCGCGGCAGCAATTAGGGAGAAAGCCCCGAGGAGTGTTCTCTACGCTGTTAAGGTTTTCGACCAGGAGCTCTCGACGAGTGTTGAGGCTCTGGTAGCAGCGATCGACTGGGCCGTCGGGGCGCGCGTTCGGCTGATTAACCTTAGTCTCGGAATGGTGAATACGGAACACGAAAATCAACTCCGTACAGCCGTGGAGCGCGCGGCTTCGAGCGGCACATTAATCGTCGCACCGGCCGCTGATGCCAAAAAGCAATGGTTACCTGGTAGCTTACCGGGTGTCGTACCGGTTGCCTTGGACTGGAACTGTCCCCGTGATCAGTTCCGGTGGACGAGGCAGTCCGGCACGGTGGTATTCGCCGCTTCAGGGTTACCGAGGCCGATTCCTGGTGTGTCGCCCTCGCGCAATCTGCAAGGCCTTAGCTTTGCTGTCGCCAACCTGACAGGATTTCTAGCGAGAGCAATGGAGGAGAAGAAGATTGTGTCGTGTGACGAAGCCTTGGCGCTACTGACTAAGGGGCAGAAGCCTGCGTGACTTGAGAGAGTTGAGGTAGGTATTAGGCGTTTACCGTTACGCTCATCCAGTCCATATGTGCCATCGATCCCCACGCATTTCAACACGAAGCTCAAGTCCAAAGCACCGAGACAACGCATCGTCATTCAACGTTTCGGTGAGCCGCCCAGCTGCCAACCTCTGGCCGCCGGAGAGTAGCAACACGTGGGTAAAACCAGGAGGGATCTCGTTAATATGATGCGTAACTAAGACAATGGGTGGCGTCCCATGGTCCTTAGCGAGTGAGGCCAGCGTTGCGACCAGCATCTCTCGTCCGCCCAAGTCGAGGCCGGCAGCTGGTTCGTCCAGCACTAGCAAACCAGGGTCCGCCATGAGGGCCCTTGCGACTTCAACCTTTTTTTGTTCGCCGGACGCCAGTGTAATGAACCGACGATCTGCTAGGTCTTCGCAGTTGAACCGGCTGAGTAACCGTCTTGCCTTTGCGTAGTCGTCCTGCGAATAGACGTGCCAACAGGTTGCGAATGCCGCGTGTTTGGCAGTGACGACCACATCTGTCGCGGTCAGCCCAGGTCTCAGCATGCCGGTCAACTGTACGCTCATATAACCAATCCGCTTCCGAAGTTGCCTGACATCTGTGCGACCGAACGTCTCGCCAAGCACTCTTACCGTGCCGCTCGTCGGGTGCTGATACATAGATGCCACTTGGCAAAGCGTAGTCTTACCAGAGCCGTTTGGTCCGAGAACGATCCAACGTTCGTCAGGTGCTACAGTCCAGTCGATACGCTTGAGAATCAGTCGGTTGTCCCGTCTGACGGTAACGCCTTGGAGTTCAAGGGTTGCAGTCATGAGTTCTAGTGCCGTGGCGAGGTGGTGTGGAGTGGTAGTAGCGAGTTTCAGATTTCAAACCGTAAACCAATGGTTACGAACACTTGATATTGTAACGAGCTTCCCAAAGCATAAGAGTCGATACCCAGCACAGAACGCGAATTTCCTGAAACTATTGGCTGAAAACCACGTCCTCGAATGGTCGGACACCAAGTAGGTAAACCGAAATCCGCTTGACGTTGTCAGGTGGGGCAGGAAACTTAGCCGATACGACGAGCGGGGCGTCCGGTGAAATGGTCAAACTCCTATCGTCTGAGTGGATATTTGTAACTGGTTGACCCGTGTTGTCTTTGATGACCATGTACTTCTTCTTATGGACACGGTCGTAAAGATAGGCATCACGCGCCAAGTCTAATGGGTCGTCACCAGCGTCAAGGCGAATACCTTCAATGACCCTGGTCCGGTATTGCCACCGAACGGTGATTGCATCAGCTCCTGTCCTCGAGATATTAAGCAACTCGATGCTGACGCCGTCAATGGCGTACGCTGAGACAGCGAGCGGTTCCAATTCTGGCGCTGACGCGATCACCGCCTCCGCCGGTCTACCAGCGGCACTTCCTACATCGGACTCAGAATCGGTCGGATCAACTACCGAAGCTCCGCCGCACGAAAATTGAACCGATGTGATGATGAATAGCGTGAATGCGGCAAACAGTCGGTTTAACACGATGTCCAATTGTAACGTAATGGCAGTGTGCGTCATTGATGATCGCGGTGGTCCTTTCAGCTCTACTGGTAAAGGTGTTCTGGTCGACGTAGGTTTAGCACCTGGGCCAGATGCTCTGGTTATAGCCTACGCCTTTCTCGCTCTTGTGACCGTGATAGTCTGTGGTGTCTTACGGAGAATCTTTGACGAGCGATTAATCTCATGGAGTATGTGAATCTCGGTTCGACCGGATTAAAGGTGTCCAGAATTTGCTTTGGGACGATGACTTACGGTGACCCCGCCTGGCGGAACTGGGTGCTATCAGAGGACGAAAGCCGTCCATTCTTTAAGCGTGCGTATGAACATGGCATCAATTTCTTCGACACGGCTGATATGTACTCTATCGGCGTAACCGAGGAAATCGTTGGCCGGGCGCTCAAGGAACTTACCCAGCGCGACGAGGTCGTTCTTGCAACCAAGGCGTTTTTTCCCATGGGTGATGGACCAAACGATCGAGGTCTATCGCGAAAACATCTATTCAGTGCGATTGATGCTTCCCTACGCCGACTTGGTGTCGATTACGTTGACCTATTTCAGATTCATCGGTGGGATCCCGACACGCCGATAGAGGAGACTCTCTGCGCGCTGAACGATATTGTAGTGGCAGGCAAGGCCAGGTATATCGGCGCTTCGAGCATGTACGCTTGGCAATTCATGAAAGCGCTCTGCCTATCAGACCAGCGCGGCTGGGCACGGTTCGTTTCGATGCAAAACCACTACAATCTTGTCTATCGTGAGGAAGAGCGGGAGATGATGCCGCTTTGTCGTGAGGAAGGGATTGGTGTAATTCCTTGGAGTCCTCTGGCGAGAGGGTTTCTGGCTGGAAATCGGCGCAGAGATGACTGGGGGACAACTAAACGGTCTAAGAACGATAAGTATGCGCATAACCTTTACTACACGGATGCAGATTTTGACGTCGTGGACCGAGTTGTTGAAGTGGCCAAAGCGCGTGGCGTGTCGGCAGCCCAGATTGCACTAGCGTGGTTGTTGGCGCAGCCTGGTGTAACGGCCCCGATCATTGGTGCATCTAAGATGGAGCAACTCGATCAAGCGGTTGAGGCACTTGACATTCAGTTAGACGATGCGGAATGCACGGCGCTCGAGGAACCGTATCAGCCACAGCCCGTGCGCGGCCACGAGTAGGGCCGTGTGATGTGATGCCTTGTAGTTTGCGTGAATCATTCTCGAACCTCCTTATAGCTTTCAGCCATTGGGCAATCGATGCGTGATTCGCGGTGCTTGCAGCATCAATGGAGAAATGAGAGGACGGAGATGTATCACAGAACGGAACGCCGACCGGTGAGCCGTCGCTTGTTAGCCTGTCATGCCATGCTGGCAGGCTGCCTCATGGTTGCCGTGTCAGGCTCAACGGTGCTTTCCCAAGAAACCGCGCTGCGAGGTTTTCTTCCTGACGAAGTGTCGGCGCAGCACGAACGCGAAAAGACGTTCAGAGCCGTGCCCGATCCCGAACGTTTACGTGAGTATATGAGGGTCATTACTGAAGAACCGCATCACGCAGGCTCCCCGGGTAGTCGCAAAGTTGCGCACTACATGGTGGAACAGCTCAGCAGTTGGGGTCTCGAGGCACGGATCGAAGAACACGAAGCGCTGATGCCGATGCCCGTTGAACGCATTGTCGAGTTAGTTGAGCCAACGCGTTTTCGCTTGAGTCTCGAGGAACCAGAGATTACACAGGACAAGGATTCTGGAGATGCAGGAGCGCTCCCAAGCTATAACGCCTACTCGGCTGATGGCAATGTGACAGCAGAATTAGTCTACGTTAACTACGGTATCCCAGAGGACTACGAACGACTCGAAGAGCTTGGCATCGAGGTGGCAGGCAAGATCGTTATTGCTAAGTACGGTCGGAGCTGGCGCGGCATTAAGCCGAAGCTTGCCTGGGAACATGGCGCAGTAGGGTGCATCATCTATTCCGACCCAAAGGAAGACGGCTACTATCAAGGCGAGGTTTACCCTGACGGCCCCTTTCGCCCAGCGTTTGGCGCGCAGCGGGGTAGCGTGATGGATATGCCTGTGTATCCTGGGGACCCGCTGACGCCTGGGTGGGGTAGTGAACCGGGTGCACGGAGACTGAACCGGGCGGACGCGGCAACCATCCTGAAGATTCCTGTGCTGCCAATCTCCCACGCTGATGCACAGCCGTTGCTTGATGCGCTGGAGGGACCGGTGGCCCCTGAGGACTGGCGTGGTGCCCTGCCTATTACTTATCGGATTGGTCCAGGCCCGGCCAGGGTTCACATGAAACTGTCATTCGATTGGCAGACACGGCCGCTATACAACGTGGTAGTACGCATTGATGGCTCCGATTTCCCTGATCAGTGGGTTCTTCACGGTAACCATCACGACGCTTGGGTTAACGGTGCAGCCGATCCCACTAGCGGCAACGTGGCGCTCATGGAGACGGCACGGGGTCTCGCCGAACTTCTCCGGCAGGGTTGGCGGCCGAAGCGGACGATCATCCTTGCAGCGTGGGACGGCGAAGAGTGGGGGCTGTTGGGTTCAACTGAGTGGGGCGAAAAGCACGCAGAAGAACTGCGCGCAAACGCCGTTGCCTACATCAACACCGATAGTACAAATCGGGGCTGGTTGTCGGCTGGCGGGTCACACTCGCTGCAGCAGTTCGTCAACGAGGTTGCACGAGACGTTCCTGGTCCGCGGGGTGGTGGGTCGGTAAGAGAGGAACTCTTGGCGCATCGACTGGAGACGGCCCAAGACGATGAGGCGAGAGCCGCCGTTGAGTCATCAAATGAATTTTCCATTAGTGCGCTCGGATCAGGCTCGGACTACACGGTGTTCCTCGATCATTTAACCGTTGCTTCATTGAATCTGGGCTTTAGCGGCGACAGTTCGAGTAGCGGTGTCTATCATTCGAAATACGACTCGTTCGACTGGTATACAAGATTCTCGGACACAGACTTTTCCCACGTTCGCGCGCTTTCCCAAACCGTGGGAACGAGTATTCTGCGACTCGCCGACGCGACGGTGCTACCGTTCAACTTCGTCGACTACGCAAACACGATTGCAACCTATCTGGAAGAGATAGAAATGCTTTACCAGTCGTTCAATGAGCCGCCGAGCCTTGACTTTGAGCCCATTCGCGAGGCGCTAGCGAGACTTGAGATAGCCGGCTCGGCATACGAGCTGTCGCTCCGCAGGCTGGATCAGACCGACTCCGCAACGGTCAGAGCCAGAATAGGCGATGTCGCTCGGTTAAATCGGATGCTCTTCACGTCTGAGCGAGCACTAGCCTCGCGGGTGGGGCTACCACAGCGCGACTGGTTTAAGCATCTAATCTACGCACCGGGCCTGTATACAGGCTACGGCGTGAAGACGCTCCCGGGAATTCGCGAAAGCATCGAGCAAGAGGAGTGGAACCAAGTCACCGCTTTCGTGACGAGTGTGTCCGAAGCTCTTGAGAGGTTGGCTGACCAAGTTGATGACGCGACGGTATTAATGCACCGAGTGGCTGGTTAGGGTGCAACTCACGCCACGATTCCGACCACAAGATACAGTGTGAAGGCTACAGTTCCCGCAACCAGAGCGTAGGGCAACTGTGTCCGCACGTGGTCAATGTGGTCGCTGGCTGCTGCCATCGATGAAATGACGCTCGTGTCACTGATCGGTGAGCAGTGATCGCCGAAGACACCACCGCCGAGTACAGCGCTCACCACAAGCGGTAGAGAAACCACAATCGCTTCAGCGTTAAATGATGCGGCGAGTGGCACGGCCAACGGCAACATAATGGCAAACGTGCCCCAACTCGAACCCGTCGCGAATGCGATGAAGGCACTTACCAGAAATACAAGAGGCGCCACTAAAGCTGGGGTCAAGAATGGCTGAACCTGTCCGGCTAGGAACGGACCGGTGCCGACCGCAGCACAGGTGCTACCTAGGGCGAGAGCGAGCACCAAAAGCACCGCCAGTGGAAGCATTCCACCCGCCCCCTTGAACGATAAATCGACAAACTCCTGCACCGAAAAGATTCCCTGGGCTAGACTCATGAGCGCCATCACACCAAGCGCAAGAAGTACGGCCCAGAGCACCGACGTTGAGCCCGATGCCTGGTTGAGGTAGTCCATCAAGCCAGGGTTCTCGATGCCCATTGCCCGCACGCCGGCTGAGCCGGTGATGCCGATGCCACCGATGACCATGAGCACCATGAGCATTAGAGGCACGAGCATGTTGCTTAGTCGGGGCGGCGCCTCGGGTTTTCGTGGTGTCATTATCACTTGGTCATCAACGACCGGACGGGCGTTGTCGCGGAGGACCTTGCCTTCCACTTCGGCGCGGCGCTCTGCCTCTTTCATCGGACCGATATGCCAGCCACTTACGGCAACAATAAAGACTAGGAGGATGGCTATAATCGAATAAAAGTTAAGTGGCACGGCAGCCATAAACACAGTAAGCGGTCCGGCGTCGCCGAGGTTACCAAGCGCGGCTTGCGCGCCCAGCAGGCCAAGAACAGTGGCGCCCCAGCCGTTGAACGGGATCAACATACAGACCGGTGCGGACGTTGAGTCGCAAATGTAGGCGAGCTTCTCTCGAGAGATCTTTAAGCGATCGAACAATGGGCGAGAAACGGTTCCCACTACCAGGCAGGTGATGTTCGACTCGATAAACACCCCGAGACCTATGAACGAAGCCATAAGCTGTGCCCCTCGTCGGGTTTGTGACCATGCCCACCGGCTGACCCAGGCAAGGAATCCATCGATTCCCCCACCTCGCTGCATGAGGATGAGTAGGGAACCCATCAACAACGTGAACACAATGACACGGGTTTGGCCAGCGTCGACGAACACATTGATTATGGCTGTGATGGCTGCACCGGTTCCGGTCAGCGGATTCCAGTCGGCATGTATCAGCCAGCCAACCCAAATACCGGCGACTAACGAAAC
>ERZ651768.898-NODE-898-length-21977-cov-9.922100_pt1 | contig 21977 bp, 17 predicted proteins | sample MGYA00514754_ERZ651768 | MGnify/ENA metagenome assembly ERZ651768
GCTGCGGCCGGGTTGTTCGGCTCGTATCTCGTCCTGTTTTTCTCCGACCGCCTGTGGGACAGCCCGGGCTGGCTGCGACTTGGCCTGCTCGCGACCGGCATCGGCATTACGGCAGGCTCGGTCATCTGGTGGATGTCGCGCTGGGTGTTCCACAGGCGAGACACGCGCGCCCTGGCCAGGCTGGTCCAGAGGCGGTATCGGCGGCTGGGTGACCGGCTGCTCGGCATCGTGGAATTGGCTGATGAGAAAAAACGCCCGGCTATCTTTTCCCCGTCACTCTACCGGGCGGCGATTGGACAGGTCGCCGGTGAGGCGCTGAAGCTCGATTTTAAGCAAACGGTCAACCCGCGCCCGGCGCGGCAACGGGCCGTTGTTGCGGCGGCACTTGTTGCGGTGGCGGTGGCCGCCTGGGGGATCATCCCGCAAGCTGGCTGGAACACGCTCAAGCGCTGGGGCCAGCCGGTGGCCGATATCCCAAGGCACACGCTCGTGGGACTCACCGGGTTCACCAACGAGATGGTTGTGGCTAGGGGCGAGCCGTTCGACGTGAACGGTGCGGTCGAGTATCGCTCGTTCTGGAGACCCGCCACCGCCTGGCACCGGTTCAACCAAAGCAAGCCGGTCCGCGCCGACATCGCCGGCACGAATGTCAACTTCACCGTCTCCGGCCAGGTTGAGGACGGTGACCTGGCAGTGAATGTTGGTGACGCTAGGCATGAGGTCGCAGTTCGCCCGGTACAACGGCCGGCGATGCGCGAGCTGCACGCCCGCATCGAGCTGCCTGCGTACCTGCGACATCCGGAGCGCAACGAGACGGTGCAGGCTGCTTTCCTGCCGGTGCTGCGCGGCAGCACGGTGTCGTTCCATGGCCGTGTCTCGCGCGACCTCAACCAGGCGGAGGTGGCCATCGACGAGGTGGCCAGGCCGATGAGCGTTCGCAACGACACTTTTTCCAGCCCGGCGCATGAGGTGGGCGGCACGTCGCACTTTGCCTTCACGTGGCTTGACAAGTATGACCTCGCCGGGGCTGCCGCGTGGCAGTTGAACGTCGAGGCGATCGACGATCTCGCGCCGCGACCCGACCTCGGCACGCTAGGCCGGGACCTGGCCATCCTCGAGACCGAGGTGCTCGAGCTCAACGCGACCGTGCGCGATGACTTCGGCGTGAAGGAGACTGGCATCGAGTGGCGCGCGCTTGGCCAGGCGGAGGAGCCGCCGCCACAAATCGCTGCTGCACTTACGGCCCGGGCCAAGGGCACGCAGGAGACCGAGTTCGAGACCGGCTTTCACTTCAGCCCGGCGGTGCTCGGCATCGGCAAGGACACCACTGTCGAGTTGGCTGTCTGGGCGACCGACCATCTGCCCGGCCGCAAGCCAAGCCGCACGATGCCGTACCGGCTGCACATCCTCGGCACCGAGGATCACGCCGAGATGGTTCGCCAAAAACTGGAGTCTATTCTGGAGAATCTCGAGGAGGTTTCGAGAACTGAGGAGGACATCGCTGAGGACACGCGCGAACTGGCTGACTCCGACAACGACACCTTGGCCAAGCGCAAGACCACCGAGAAGATCGAGAAAACCGCCGATGAGCAGCGTGGCAACGCCGAGGAGTTGAAAGACTTGGCCCAGGAGGGCGCCAAGGCACTGATGGAGGCCATGCGCAACCCGGCCTTCGACGAGCAGACGCTGCGCGACTGGGCCCAGAACCTGCAAAAGATGAACGAGTTGGCCGACCAGCAGATGAAGCAGGCGCAATCCAAGCTTGGCCAAGCGGCAGAGGGTGGCGAGCCGCAGGAGAAAAAAGAGAACCTTGCCGAAGCCCTCGAGAAGGAGGAGGAGGCGCTCGACGAACTGGCCGATCTGCAGGACAAGGTGAACAAGGATCTCGACAACCTTCAGGCCCTCACGCTGGCCCAGCGGCTGCGCAAGATCAGCAAGGAGGAAATCGCGCTACGTAAAAAAATCAAGGACATCATCCAGGAAACCATCGGCCTAACGCCGGAGGATTTGCCGGAGCGCTACACCCGCGCCAACACCCGCTACACCAAGTCGCAGGGCCGCACGCAGGCCAAGGCAGTCGAGTTGCAGGGAGAGATCAGCCGCTTTTACGAGCGCACCGGCAAGGGCCAGTACGGCGAGGTCAGCCGTGAGATGGAGACCGAGAAAACCGGCGAGTCGCTCGAGGAGATCGAGCAGCAGATTGCATCCAACATCTCCATGCTGGCCATCCGCAACCTCGGTGACTGGTCCGGCAATTTCGAGGAATGGGCGAAGAAACTCGAGCCGCCCAAGAAGGATTCGGACAGCGGCGGCCAGGGCGGCGGCCAGGGCGGCGAGAAAAAAATGAACGACCTGATGAAACTATTGTTCTCCATGCTGCGCCTGCGCGAGAGTGAGCTCCGGCACAGGCAGCAAACCGTCCTGATCGAGCAGCAGAAGGCGGAAACCGGTATTTACACAGGGGGCGTTGAGCGGCTCACGCAGATGCACGCCGACTCGATGCTCGAGCTGAACCGGATGCAGTTCGAGATCACCGAGCCGGCCATGCTCGATCCGTTGCAGGAGACGTTCGACTCGATGGAGATCACTGACAATCTGCTCGACAAGCCGCAGACCGACTCGGTCACCACCGACGCCCAGACCGGCACTATCCGTTTCATGTCCGACGTCATCAACCTCATCAACGAGGAGGTCAAGCGCGACAGCGGCCAGCAGGGCCAGTCGCAGGCCCAGCAGGAAATGGCGTTCATGATGGCGATGATGGCCATGAAACAGCAGATGGGCCAGGGTATGCAGCAGAACCAAACCGGCGGCGGTAGCCAGGCTGGCGGCACGACCAGCCAGGCGGCCTCGGCGCTAACCGGCGACGCTGTAGGCCGCGAGGAGAGCGAGCGCTCTATCAGCAGAGGCAGCGGCGCAGCGGCGCGGCTGCCGGAGGAGTTTCGCGAGGTGTTGCAGGATTATTTCAAGGCGGTGGAGGCTATTGAGGGAGACGGGAAGCGATGAGGCGGACGCGGCTGTGGATTCTCATCGCGATGTGCCTTGCGGTGGCCGTTCCGGTCCAAGCGCAAAAACTGTTTGAGGAGTCGAGCGACCTGTTGTCCAAAGAGATCGAGCGCATGTACTCAAAGGGTCTGCAGTTTCTCGTGCAGTCCCAGCTCGCCGGCGGCAATTATAAGGACAAGCCGTACGGCACGTCGCCGGCGGTGGTCGGGTTGGCGGTGGTGGCGATGCTCGCGCACGGGGACGATCCGGTCCACGGCCCGTACAGCCAGCCGATCAAGCGCGGACTTAACTTTATCGTCAGCCGGCAGAACAAGGCCACCGGCTACATCGGTACCACGATGTACAACCACGGCTTCGCGACGCTGGCCTTGGCCGAGGCGTACGGCGCGGTGGAGGACGACCGGCTTGGCCCGGCACTCGAGAAGGCCATTGCCCTGATCATAAACGCGCAGAAAAAAAACCCGCGCGGTGGCTGGCGCTACTCGCCTGAGAGCACCGACGCCGACACCACCGTGAGCGGCGCGCAAATGGTTGCCCTGTTCGCTGCGCGCAACGCTGGCCTGGCCGTGCCGGAGTCGGCCATCCAGACCGGCCTGCGCTACTTCAAGTCGTGCCAGACTCCCGAGGGCGGTTTCGGCTACACGTCCAACCGCGGCCCCAACGCCGCCCGCTCGGCCATCGGCACGCTGGTGTTTGCCCTGGCCAAGGAGAAGGACAGTCCGACCTTCAGGAAATCGTTCGGCTACCTCCGCAAAGCACCGGAGACCTCAAGTTATCGGCAGTATTATTTGTACTATGGTGCGCAGGCCTACTTTCAGGCCTCGCCGGCGGAGTGGATCAAGTGGAACCGTAAAAACATCGCCACTCTCAAGCAGAACCAGAATGCGGATGGAAGCTGGAGCGGCCAGTTTGGCACCACCTTCGGCACTGCCGCCTCGCTGCTATCGCTGGCGTTAAACTACCGCTTCCTGCCGATTTATGAGCGGTAAACCAGCCCAGCCAACGAGAGGGTTTCGCCGGTCGCTTGGCTTAGCGGCAGTTGCGCTTTGCTTTGCTCAGGCGCTTGGCCAGGCGGCTGGCCGGGATGACCTCGTGCGTTTCCTCGACGGCTCGATGCTCCACGGCGAGTTGCAGCAAGTCAGCCTCGGCGACGGTGTCCGATGGGCACGGACAGATCTGGCCCAGCCGGTCGATTTCCGGCCGGACAATCTGGCTTGGATTCGCTTCGAGGGCGCGCGCCCGGTGAAGCGCCAGACCGAGCCGACCGTGCACATCCGCTTTCACAACGGCGACGAGGTGCTCGGTAACTTGATCGCGCTGGATGGGCAGCGCGTCCAGTTTTCCACGTGGTTCAACGAGCAGTTGTCCGCGCCCCGGGACGTGCTTCAGTCGCTTGCGTTCCTCTCGCCCGGCTTCCGTATCCTTTACGAGGGGCCGACGACCATGGCCGGCTGGCGGCTGGGCCGTGATCCCAAGGCATGGAAGTATCGCGACGGCGTGTTCATCTCCGAGGGCGTCGGCGTGCTGGGCCGTGACTTCGGCCTCAAGGGCTCGTCGCGCATCGAGTTCGATCTGCAGTGGAACGGCACGTTCAGCCTGATCGTGCCGGTGTACACCTCGTCGCTCGACCGGTTCGACTACCGGAGCAACTCGTATATGTTCTACATCAGCCGTGGCTACGTCAGTTTGCAGCGCGTGCAGAGCGGCGCCGGAGTCCGCAACCTTGGCCAGGGGCAGATTCCCGAGATGCAGACGAAGAACCGCGTGCAGGTCGAGATCCGCATCAACCGGGACAAGGCCGAGATGGAACTCTACATTGACCGCAAGCTTGTTCGCAAATGGCGCGACACAAACGGCTTCGCCGCCACCGGCTCAGGCATGGCATTTTTCTCGCAGCTCAACGGCCCGATCGTGCGTGTGAGCAACCTGCGCGTGTCGGCGTGGGACGGCCATTCCGACCCGATCCAGCTCGCCGTGAACGACGGCTCTGAGGACATAATTTTTCTCAAGAACCGCGACGAGGTGCCGGGCAAGCTTAAATCGATGGACGGCCGGACAGTCGTGATCAACTCGCTCGGCGCGGATCTCACCATTCCACTCGAGCGCATCACGCGCGTGGCCCTCACCAAGCCGCAGGCCAGGCCGGAGGCCAAGCGGCCGTGGGAGGTGCGCGCGCACTTTGCCGGCGGCGCGGCGGTGTCATTCGACCTCAAGCAATGGGAGGGCAGCACGCTCACCGGTCGCAGCCGGAACTTCGGCCCGGTGACGTTCGAATCGCAGTATATCCGGCGGCTGCAGTTCAACCTCGGCACATCACAAAAAACCAGCGAGACCAACGCCGGCGGCGCGGACCAACTTTGGCCATGGGATGATTGACGCAACGAACCAGCTCCCGCTTGGCCAAGCGCGACCCATCCGCTTGGCCAAGCCATCCGTTCACATCCCTTGGCGTTCCTTGGCGGTTCAACTGCTACTTGTCGCCGCACTCGCCTGGCCGCTTGTCTTTGGCCAAGCCGGCTCGCCTGGTGAACACAAATCGATCATTCACTTCAAAAACGGGGACTGGCTGCGGGGCAGCCTCGCTGCGTACGACCAAGGCGCCGGCGTGACCTGGCGCCACTCCGACGCCGCGGTTCCGCTGCGCTTCGACATCGGCCAGGTCACCGGGATCACCCTCGATGGCACAGCTGTCGGTCAACTGGCTGCCGGTAACCTCTGCGAGGTGCAACTCGTCAATGGCGACCACTTCCGCGGCAACCTCGCCGGTGCCACGGAGCAACATTTCCTATTCGACACCTGGCACGCCGGCCGGATGCAGTTGTTGCGCAGTGCTGTCCGCAAGATCGCACCGCTGCCCAAGGGGCTGAGGACGATCTTTCGGGGCCCGGAAAACGATGAAGGCTGGACGCACGGTAAAATCAACAATGAGACCATCGGCGAGTCCGGTAACTGGCGTTATCACAACGGCGGTTTCCACGCCAAGGCGGCCGCCTCCATCGCCCGTGACCTGAATCTGCCGGATCGCTCGCGCATCTCGTTTGACCTCGAGTGGAGCGGCGCGATGCACCTGGCCTTCGCGCTCTACACCGACTCGCTGCAGCCGATCAGCTTGTCCACAAAGGAGAACGAGCCGGACTTCGGCGGCTTCTACAGCGTGCAGGTCAACAGCTACTCGGTGAACCTGCTTCCGGTCAAAAAACACGAGCCGCTCACCTATCTTGGCCAGGCAACTGTGCCCGGCTTTCGCAACAAGTCGAAGTCGCGCCTTGAGTTTTTTACCAGCAAGCCGCAGCGAATGATCGCGGTGGCGATCGACGGCAAGCTGATCCGCAAATGGATCGACACAAAGGGATTCACCGGCGAGGGCAGCGGCGTGCGCATCGTTCACCAAGGCCGGGGTGCGGTGCGTATCAGCAACCTTCGCGTCGAGGAATGGGACGGCCGATTCAAGGGGCCGCCGACCCACCCCATTGGCGCAAGGGATGACCTCGTCAAGCTGATCAACAACGACCGCATGCAGGGCCGGGTCGCCGGCGTCGATGGCGACCGGCTCAACGTCACCACGCCCGAGGGCGGCTTCCCGGTGCCACTCGACCGCGTAAAACAGATCGAGCCGGCGACGAGCAAGACCGCCGCCACCGTGCCGATCGAGAGCCGGGTGCGCGCCCACTTCAGCGACGGCAGCCGGCTTTCCTTCTTGCTGAATCGCTGGGCCGCGGACGGGGTCGAGGCGCAAAGCCCATGCTTTGGCAGCGCCACCTTCAAGCCTGGCTCTATTATGCGCCTCGAGTTTCAGGCGGGGAAAAGTGGGCAGTGAGCGGTTGGCAGTTAGGCTCGTTCCCGATCCTTACGATCTGCGGCCCTCTGCGTTTAACTCACCCGCCGGTTTTCCAATACGCGGCGTGGTTTGTCGGGATGCCTTGGGCGTTGAACACCTGCTCGAAGTCGGTCACCAGTGCCTTGAGTGACTCGGGCGTTTCCGTCGGCTCAAACCCCGCCGCACCGTTGAACACCCCCAACATCTGCTCGAAATACTCAACGTTGTCCGTTCGCAGATAAACGGTGCCTTTGTCTTTGAGCAGGCGTCTGGCCAAGGGCGGGAACAGCTCGCTGATCAGTCGGTTTTTGTGGTGGCGCTTCTTCGGCCACGGGTCGGGAAAGTAAACATGAATCGAGTCCAGCACTCCTGGCAACAGCAGGTGCTCCAGCAGGTATGCCGCCTCGGCCCGGAGCAGTCGGAGGTTTTTTAAACCGGCCCGGTGCCCCTTCCGATCCAGCTTGGCCAAGCGGCCAAGCAGTCGCTCAAGCGCAACGATATTCCGCTCGGGATGGGCCAGGGCGTACTGCAGCGTGAATGACCCGTCGCCGCAGCCAAGTTCCAACTCGAGCGGCTGCTCCACCGGGAACAGCTTGGCCAAGTCAATCGGCTCGATGGCCGAGGTAACTGGGTGGATCAGTGACTCATCCGGCGGCAATGACTTTTTGCGGCTCACAGCTTGGCCAGGCGCTTGGTTTGCGGATCAGCGGTAGTCGTCGCCGTTGAGGCTCTTCACCACCGACTTCTGCCAGGCGGCCAAGCCGGTTTTCATTCGGGCAACCCGCTTGGCCAATTTTTCGTTGTTGCCGAGCAGATTTTGCTGCTCCCCCGGATCGTTCCCCAGGTGGTAAAGCTCGTAGGCAAACTCGCCCTTGTTTTTCTTCACAGGCAGGCGGTGCAGCTTGTAGTCGCCGTCGATCCATGTGGTGTGCCCCGGCAGCGTGTCGGTCGGATACTGCCTGTCGATTTGGCCCTCAGGCTCGGCCGGTTTTTGGTTGCCGGCGAGTTGTTCCTGCCGCAGTTCCTCGAGCATTGCCCGGCTTTTGCGGCCATGCCCCTTGGCTTGGTACGTCCAAAAACCCATCGGTTTTTCACGCCGCATGGCCTTGCCGTTGAGCAGCGGCACGAGGCTCGTGCCGTCGAGCACCGGCTGGTTTTTTGGCAGTGGCGCGCCGGCCAATTCCAGCAGTGTCGGGTAAATGTCCGACGTGTTGCCGTTCATGTTCGTGATGCGGTTCGACTTGATGCGGGCCGGCCACTCAATGATCGCCGGCACGCGGATGCCGCCCTCGTAAAGGCTGCCTTTACGCGCACGCAGGCCGCCGGTCGAGCCCCTTGGGATCGCGCCGTTGTCGCTGCAGTACCAAAGCACCGTGTTGTCGGCGACGCCGAGTTTGCGGATGCCTTTTCGCAGCTCGCCAAGCGCTGCGTCCATTGCCGTGATCTCGCCGTAAAAATGCGCCGCGCCGTCCGGCTGGTCGGCGTACATTTTTTTGTATTTATCGACCGCGACGTGCGGGCTGTGCGGATTGCCGAACCATATCACCGCGAGGAACGGCTGATCGCGCTTCGCCGCGTTGGCGATCCAATCCAGCGCTAGGGCGGTGGTGACGTGCGAGCTTTCGCCGTCGGTCTCGATCACCTGCCCGTTATGGCTGAAGAGCGGGCTGTTCTCGTAAAAGTTCGGACTCGAGAACCAGTCGTCGAACCCGCTGTTGCCCGGGCTTGCCGCGCCGTCGGCGCGCATTGAGCCGATATGCCACTTACCAAAATGTCCGGTCGTGTAGCCGGCTTTCTTGAGCGCCTCGGCGATGGTGATTTCCTGCGGTCGCAGGGTGTAACCCCAAGCGAAGCAGCCGAAGCGGTTCGGGTTGCGCCCGGTCATCACACTCCCGCGAGTCGGCGAGCAAACCGCCGCGGCGGAGTAAAAGCGGTCGAAACGCAGCCCGCTCCGCGCCATCTCATCCATCACCGGCGTCTTGAGGATTGGATGCCCGTTGTAGCCGGTGTCGCCCCAACCCTGGTCGTCTGCCATGCAGAGAATAAAGTTCGGCCGCTCCGCCAACGGCTTGACCATGGCGACCGCCGCAAATAAAACCAAAATGAAGTTACGTTTCATGAAAAATTGCCCGATACAGTTCGCCGGGGAGACTCGCTGCCTGGCGGCGAATAGTCGAGTATTGAGGCCCTCTTTACCCTTGCCTGGCCAGGCAGTAGGCCGGATGCTTTTGCCGCTCAATTTCACGATGAAAGCCAGAATACTCCCCTGCATTGTCGCGCTTGGTTTCAGCCTGGCGCTTGTTCAAGCGGCCGATTCGATCAAAGACCGCGTTGCCGCAGCCGTTGATAACGAGCTGCCCTCGCTCGTTTCGCTGTACAAACATCTTCACGCCAATCCGGAGCTATCGTTCATGGAGGTCAAGACAGCCAAGCGCCTGGCCGCTGAACTCGGCGAGGCAGGGCTGCAGATCACCCCTAGTGTCGGCGGCCACGGCATTGTCGGCGTACTCAAGAACGGCGACGGACCGACACTGCTCATCCGTGCCGACATGGACGGCTTGCCGGTGCAGGAGGAAACCGGCCTGCCGCACGCCAGTAAAAAACAGATGGCCGACGACTTGGGCAACACGGTTTACACTATGCACGCCTGCGGCCACGACGTGCACATGACGAGCTTCGTCGGCACGGCACGGTTGCTTGGCCAACTGCGCGACGCGTGGAGCGGCACGCTGGTGATGATCGGCCAGCCTGCGGAGGAGCGCGGAGCCGGCGCGCGTGCGATGCTCGCCGACGGGTTATTCAAGCGGTTCCCGGTGCCGGACTACTGCATCGCCCTGCACGTGGCATCCGACCAGCCGGCCGGCACAATCGGCTACAACTCCGGCTACGTGTACGCGAACGTGGACTCGGTGGACATCACCGTGCGTGGACAAGGGGGGCACGGCTCGCAACCACAGGCATCGAAGGACCCGATCGTGCTCGCGTCGCAGATTGTCATCGCGCTGCAGACGATCGTCAGTCGCGAGGTGCATCCGCGCGAGCCTGCCGTGGTCACCGTCGGCTCGATCCACGGGGGCACCAAGCACAATATCATTCCCAACGAGGTGAATTTACAGCTGACCGTTCGGTCGTACACCGACAAGGTTCGCAACCAGATTCTCGCCGCCATCAAGCGCATCAGTCTTGGCACCGCGCAGGCCGCAGGCTTGGCCAAGAACCAACTGCCGATTGTCACCGTGAAGGACGAGTTCACGCCGTCGGCCTATAACGATCCCGGCTTGGCCAAGCGAGCCACCGACACGATGGCCGACTGGCTCGGCAGGGGCATGCTCATCAAGCGGCAGCCGACAATGGGCGGCGAGGACTTCGGCATGTACGGTCGCACCGAGCACAAGGTCCCGATCTTCATGTTTGCATTGGGCACCGTGTCGTCCGACCTGATCAAGCGCTTCCGCGCCGCCGGCAAACCGTTGCCGATGGTGCACTCGAGCACCTACGCGCCGGACATCGAGCCGAGCCTGCGCACCGGTGTCACCGCCACCGCCGCCGCCGCCCTCGATTTGTTGGGTAAACGATAAGACAGTTTATTAAAACTGGCCACCCTGGCTCACAAGTCGATCAATCCCGAGGCGGCACTGTATCTCACCCTTTGATCCCGGTTCAAAAAATAGCTTGCACACCGCTGACGAGTGGCTACGCTCGCATCACTGTTTCCAACAAACGAAAGGAACATCATCATGAAAAAAATAATCGCATTATTTGCAATGGCTGCTGCGGTGGTCGGAGTTCAGGCCGCAGAAATCAACCTGAAAGTGGACGGAATGGTTTGCTCAATCGGTTGTGTCAGTAAGATCAAGCAGAGCCTGACTGCCGTCAAGGGAGTCGATATCAAGGGCACTAAGTTCGCTCTCGGCAAACAGCTGGGCGAGGTGAAGGTCTCATTCTGTGACAAGACCACTTCGAAGAAAAAGATCCTGAACGCCATCAAGAAGGCCGGTTACAAAAAGGTAGCTGTGGTTCCCCAAAAGAAGGCTAAAGGCAAAGCCAAGACCAAGAAGAAGGCTTAATCTTCCAAGATTTTTCAATCGGCGTTCCCTTACGGGTGCGCCGGTTTTTTTGTACTCCCTCCGCTTGACCAGACGCTTGGTTTTTCCTTTGCATCGGTGGGCTGTTGCCGTTTGCTCTTGCGGAGCGCTTGACCCAAGCGACTCCTGATTTCCCATGAGTACCCTGTTGATTGCTCTGCTCGCCGGTGTCGGTTTTATCGTCGCCTACCACACGTACGGCCGTTGGCTGGGCGGCAAAATCTTTCGCCTCTCCGCCGATGCTGTCTGCCCCAGTGAACGCCTCGAGGATGGTGTGGACTACGTGCCGACGAGCAAGTCGGTGGTCTTTGGTCACCACTTCACCTCAATCGCCGGTACCGGCCCGATTGTCGGCCCGGCGATCGCCATCATGTGGGGCTGGGTGCCGGCGCTGTTGTGGGTGGTGCTCGGCTCCATTTTCATCGGCGCAGTGCACGACTTTGGCGCGCTGGTGGTGAGCCTGCGCAACAACGGCCAGACCGTCGGCGACATCGCCGGCCGTGTGCTCAACAAGCGCGTGCGGTTGCTCTTCCTGTTCACCTTGTTCATGGCGCTGACGGTGGTCTTGGCGATCTTCGGCTTGGTAATCGCCGCCGTGTTTAAGCAATACCCGGCTGCCATTTTCCCATGCGTGGTACAGATTCCGATCGCCGTGGCCATCGGCGTGCTGCTGCACCGCAAGGGGGTGGATTTGCTGGCGCCGTCGCTCATTGCGCTGGGGGTCATGTATATGACAGTTGTTTTCGGTAACGGCGGTGTGCTGGGCGAATTCAACACTGCCCTCGCCTCCTGGCCAATCTGGCAGTGGGTCGTTGTGCTGCTCGTGTACTCGTACATTGCCTCAGTGCTGCCGGTGTGGACGCTGTTGCAGCCGCGCGATTACATCAACTCGCTGCAACTCATCTCCGCGCTCGCGCTGATCGTGCTGGGCCTGCTCGCCGCCGCGTTCTTCGGCTTCACGCCAAGCGGAGCGGATAGCAGCCAAGCGCTGGAGTTTGTCGCCCCGGCATTCCAAATGCATCCCGAGGGTGCGCCGATGATTTTTCCGTTTCTATTCATCACGATCGCCTGCGGGGCGATCAGCGGCTTTCATTGTCTCGTCTCGAGTGGCACGAGCAGCAAACAGTTGAAGTGCGAAACCGACGCCCGCTTCGTCGGCTACGGTAGCATGCTCACCGAGGGTTTTCTCGCCACGCTGGTCATCCTCGCGTGCGGCGCTGGGCTTGGTCTCGGCTTGATGAAGGACGGGGCGCTACTCACCGGCGAGGCCGCCTGGCAGGCGCAGTATGCCTCGTGGAGTGCTGCCGGATCGCTCGGGGCCAAGGTTGGCGCGTTCGTCAACGGCTCGGCGAATTTCCTGCAGGCGCTTGGGTTGTCCGCCGCCGTTTCGATCGCGCTCATGGGCGTGCTCGTCGCGTCGTTCGCTGGCACAACCCTCGACACCGCCTGCCGCCTGCAACGCTACGTCGTGCAGGAACTGGCCGCCACGCTCGGCGGCGGGCCGTTTGCCCTGCTTCAAAACAAACACGGCGCCACCATTTTCGCGGTGGTGATCGCCACTGCCATGGCTGCGGTGCCGCCTGGAGGAGCCGAATGGAGCTTCGCCAACGCCGGCAAGGGCGGGCTCATCCTCTGGCCGCTCTTCGGTGCGACCAACCAACTGCTCGCCGGGCTGTCATTTATCGTGATCACGTTTTACCTGTGGCGGCGTGGGCGCACGGTTTGGTTTCTCGTCATCCCGACGGTGTTCATGCTTATCATGCCGTTATGGGCGATGATCCACCAACTTTTCGTCTCGCCCGGCTGGCTGGTAGCGGACAAGCCGGACTACCTACTCGGCGGCATCGGTCTAGCCACCATCGCGCTGGAAATCTGGATGATCATCGAGGCGGTGAAACTATTCCCGAAAGCCAAGGGCGTGATCGAGGAAAACGCCCTCGACCGGCAGCCGGCATAAGTCCAGTTCACTGAACGCTGAAAACTTTACGCTCAATCGGTATCTTTGGCGGTTCGTTTGATCCGGTGCACAATGCCCATGTGCTGGTGGCCCGGGCGGCGCTGGAGGAACTGTCCCTCGACCGGTTGTTCATCGTCCCGGCAGCCCGGTCGCCGTTCAAACCGGAGCAACAACCGGCAAGCGCCAAGGTGCGTTTGCGGTTGCTACGTTTGGCCTTTGCAGGGCAATCCAATTGCGAAATCGATCTGCAGGAGTTGAATCGTGATGGCGTCTCCTACTCGGTCAATACTTTGCGCGATTACACCGAGCGCTACCCTGAAGCCAAGCTGCATTATTTGATCGGCGCCGACCATGTGCCGATGCTGCCGCAATGGCGTGATGCCGACGACTTGGCCCAGCTGGCCGAGTTCGTCGTCGTTCCGCGCCCCGGCCAGGCGGTTGAAAAATTTCCAGAACCTTTCAGGGGCCAAGTATTGCGAGGTTGGCCGTTTGAGGTGTCCTCCTCCGCCATCCGCGAGCGTCTTAAGCTTGGCCAAGCGATCGACGGCCTGGTGCCCCCCGCGGTCGCCGAGTCGCTCCAAAACGACAATCCCTACACTTAACCGGCTTTGGCTCGCGTTGGGTGTGGACATTCTCTAGGTTGCCGTTTCGCCATGTCGTTGCTGAAACGTTTTTTTTGTCACTTGCCAGCGCTCGGTTTTATAGCGCTTGGGCTTGGTCTGCAGGCGGCGGACTGGCCGCAGTATCTGGGGCCGGGGCGGGATGCGGTTTATCCGGGCCAGGTGTTGACGCGCGCTTGGCCAAGCGGCGGGCCGAAGGTGTTGTGGCGTAAGAGGGACATTGGCGCGGGGATGAGCGGACTCGTCGTGGCCAAGGGCAGGGTCATCCTGTTTCACGAGGTAAATCGTTACGACACGATCGAGTGTCTCGACGTCAAGACCGGCAAGTCGCTCTGGAAAAACAACTACGCCTCGAGCTTCGTCGCCGGCTACGGGAGTGGTGCCGGGCCACGGGCCACGCCGGCGATTATCGGGGACAGGGTTTACACGATGGGCGGGCAGGGCATCGTGGTCTGCACCGACTTTGGGGCCGGCAAAACGATCTGGAAAGTGGACACGCAGAAATCGTATCGCGCTTCCGACGGGTTTTTCGGGATGGCCTGCTCGCCGCTTGTCGAGGGTAATGCGGTGCTGCTCAACATCGGCGGCGAGGCAGGGGCCGGGATTGTTGCGCTCGATAAAAACTCCGGCAAGCTGCTCTGGAAAACGCTCGACGACGAGGCCAGTTATTCCTCGCCGGTGTTGGCCATGCTGCACGGCAAGCGCCGCGCTGTATTCTTCACTCGCACCGGCCTGGCCGTGATCGACCCAGCCAGCGGCAAAATCGATTTTCAAAACCGTTGGCGTGCGCGAATCCACGCCTCAGTGAATGCCGCCGCGCCACTGGTCGTTGGTGAACGAATTTTTGTTACGTCCAGCTACAACACAGGCGCGCTCGTGGTGCAGGCGGCCACCGACGGCTACAAGACGCTCTGGTCGAACGACACGAGCCTCTCGAGCCAGTACACGAGCGTGATGCACAGGGATGGTTTCCTTTACGGCACCCACGGGCGCGCGGATGCGCCACCAACACCGGCATTACGTTGTGTCGAGTTGGCCACAGGCAAAGTGCGCTGGAGCGAGGACGATTTTGGTGATTGCCTGATGATGCTCTGCGGCGACCGGCTGCTGGCGCTGATGGAAACCGGTGAATTGGTGCTTGGCCAAGCGAGCCCGGCCGGGTGGAAAGAGATCAGCCGCGCCCAGGTTGTTGGCTCCGGTGCGCGCAGCCAACCGGCCCTGGCCAATGGCCGGCTCTATGTCCGCGATCGAAACCAACTCGTTTGCCTCGAGATGCCGTAGGCCAGGGGCTTGGCCAAGCGGAAGCCGGATTCAGGCGGTGATACCCTGTGCCTTGGCCAGGCCGGAAAACACCCCCGCCTGCGCCATCAATTCATCGAAATTCCCCTCCTCGATGATTTTACCATGGCTCAGAACGATGACCCGGTCCATCGAACGCAGGGTGGAGAGTCGATGCGCGATGCAGAGCACGGTGCGATTTTTACTCAATCGGTCGATGGCCCCCTGCACTTCGCCCTCGGCATTGGAATCGAGCGCCGCGGTGGCCTCGTCCAGCACAAGGATCGGTGCGTCCCGGACGAAGGCCCGTGCGATAGCCAGCCGCTGCCGCTGGCCCCCAGAGAGTGTCACACCGCGCTCGCCAATGCGTGTGTCGTACCCCTCCGGCAGTGCGGTGATGAACTCGTGCGCGTGCGCGTGCCGTGCCGCCGCCTCGACCTGATCTCGTGTGCAGCCCGCTTGGCCAAGCGCGATATTCTCCGCCACGCTTAGGTCGAACAACACCACCTCCTGGCTGACTAGTGCCATCTGCTCGCGGAATCCCCGAATGCTCAGGTCGCGGAGGTCGTGCCTGTCCAGCCTGATGGCGCCTAAGTCGGGATCGTGAAACCGGAACAGCAGATTGATGAGGGTGCTCTTGCCGGAACCGCTCTCGCCGACGATGCCCAGCTTGGTGCCCTTCGGGATGGAGAGATCGAGCCCGATCAACACCGGCTCATCCTCGTACGCGAAGGAGATGCCATCAAACTCGATGCCCTGCTCGAACCCGGTCACCGGCCTGGCCTCGGGGCGCTCAAGAATGTCCGGCTTTTCGTCGATGACATTCATCAGGCGCCGGGCGCCGACGCTTGCCTCCTCGATGCGCACGTGAAGGCGGGCCAGCTTACGGATGGGCGTGTAAAACATGATGATCCCGGTGAAAAACACCACCAGGTCCGGCATGCTGCGCTCGGTGTGGACGACGTACAGGATCAGCGCGCCGATACCGATCATCGATATCGTCTCGACCAGCGGGCCGACGATCTCCCGAGAGCGCACGGTCTTCATCGTTTGTCGGATCAGCTGCCGGGACAGTTCCCGGAATCGGTCGACCCGGGCACCCTCGAGCCCGAACGCCTTGATGACGCGCATACCGGAAAACATCTCCACCGCGAGGCTGGACTGGTCGATGTTGGCAGCGATTCGTTTGCCTGTTGCCTTGCGGGCTTTTTTGCCAAAATAAACGATGGGGATGACGCAGATCGGGAACAGCACCAGCATGCCGAGGGTCAACTCCCAATCGATCAGGCACAGGCCGGTGAATATGCTGATGATGGCCACCGGCTCGGACACGAGGATGCCCACCCCGGAGGCCAGGCAGGTTTGCAGCAAAAGCGCGTCGCCGTTGATTCGTGTGATCAGGTCGCCCGTGGTTGCGCGGTTGAAGAAGGGAATGGACAACCGGCTCAGGTTGTTGAAAACCGTGACACGCAGGTCGTTGATCACCCGTTCACTGGCCCAGGCCAGACAGTATGCGCCGAGGAATTTTGAGGAACCCCGCAAGCCAACCAACAGCGGGAACACCAGCAGCCCGCCAATGATCTGTTCCGTCTCCAGCGGCGCGCCCATCCTCGGCAGCCACGGATCGAGCGTGTTGAGAATGTTGGACTGGATCGAGGCAGCGGTCTCTGTAAACCAGTTCGTGGCCGTCTCGGCCGTTGTAGCCGTGGCGGCATCCGGGGGCACCAGGCGGTCGAGCATGGTCTTGGTTGCCCACAGGACCAGCCCGTTCGACGCTCCGAAGAGAATCCCGAAAAAGACACCGGCAACAATCCGGCCCCAGTACGGTTTCAGATAGGGCGCCACGAAGGCGAAGATTTGCCTTAATTTGTGCATGTCGCGATTCCGGTCGCGAGTTCAGTGCCCACGTTGGGCGGCGTGTCGGTTCAGCCGGGCCGGCAGCAGGTTATTTGCCCAGGGCCAGCCGGTTGGCCAAGCGCTCGGGCAGGCCGGCTTTCAAAATCTTGGCCTGCGTTTTCTTGAAATCGTACTCCAGCCGGCGCAACTCGATTGTCCCGGCCTTGAGGTCGTAGATGGCGTATCCGGCACGGTGATCACCGTCCCGTGGCTGGCCCACGCTGCCGACGTTGATGAAATATTTCTTGCCCTTCTCGACCGTCAACGTGTCGTACTTGCCGCCGGTAACGGAGTTGCTCTCGCGGACAAAAGCCAGCGGCACATGGGTGTGGCCGAAAAAACAGACGCCCGTATTCTGGTAGGTGAAGCTGGCCGCTGCGTCGAGTTTGCTCATCACATAGCCCCAGCGCTTGGGCGCGTCGAGCGTGGCGTGCACGATGGTGAAGTTGGCAATCATGCGCAGGTACTTCAGCCGCTGGAGCCAGTCGCGCTCTTCGTCGCTCAACTGGTCGCGTGTCCATATGATGGCACGGCCGGCGTGCGGGTTGAACCCACTAAGGTCGATGTCGCCGGCACAATACTCGTCGTGGTTACCCATGATGCACGGCATCTCCATGTCACGCACAATCTTAATGCACTCACACGGATTCGGATTGTAACCAACCACGTCCCCCAGGCACACGTAGTGCGTGCAGTTGTTCTTTTGCGCATCCTCGAGCACCACCTCGAACGCTTCGAGGTTGGCGTGGATGTCAGCTATCAAAGCGTACTTCATTCAGTCCAACGGAAATCACCCCGTGATTTCAAACCCTCTAAAATTATCCTCACCTTCACCAAATACGACTTCCTCGTCCCGGATGTTACGGCGCAGGCCCGAGTCCCGAACCGCCTGCAGGAACTCCTCCAACTCAGTCTGCTCGCCCTCGGCGATCAGTTCCACCCGGCCATCAGGTAAATTCCGGATGATACCGAGGACGTCGTACCCGGGAACCAAGGACTTCACCGTGTATCGGAAGCCCACTCCCTGTACCCGCCCCGAGTAGTGTACATGGACTCGAACCAGACTCATATTCAGAGGAGCCGGACTGGTTTGGCTCCGGTCGGGGCAACGGTTTGTCGCCATAGGAGCGCATCACCCGTACGTCACGGGCGGGAGATGAAGCCACAAACACCCCATCCCGGCAATCCTTTTGTGAGCGATTTATGCCTGTGGCGCCACGCTTGGCCGAGCCCTGAATATGCTCAATCCCGCATGATCCAGCCACCTCCCACCACGAGGTCGTCCTGATAAAAGACACACGCCTGTCCCGGCGTGACCGCCCGCTGCGGCTCCCGCAGCTTCACAATTGCCCGGTCCTTTTCGCCCGGGATCACCGTCGCCTCGGCACCGGGGTGGTTGTACCGGATCGCCGCCACCGCCTCGATCGGCTTGGTCAAGCGGTCAAAGGGAATCCAGTTGCAGCGCTCAATCCGCAACTCGTCCCGAAGCAGCAACCCCTCCCCGCCGACCACCACCCGGTTGTGTTCCGGATCCAGCTCGACCACGTACATTGGCGTCGACGACGAGAGACCCAGGCCCTTTCGCTGGCCAATGGTGTAAAACTCGATCCCATCGTGATGCCCGAGCACCTGGCCGCGGGTATCGACGATCTCGCCCTGGTGCTCCTCCACCAACCCGGCGGTCGTCAGGAATTTCTTGTAGTCCTTGTCCGGCACGAAGCAGATTTCCTGGCTCTCCTGCTTTTCCGCCGTCTTCAGGTTCACGCACCGGGCGACCTCGCGTGTCTCGCTCTTCTGCAGGTCGCCCAGCGGAAACATCATATGTGCGAGCTGTTGCTGCCCAAGCGAGAACAGGAAGTACGTCTGGTCTTTTCGCGCATCCCGGCCGCGCAGCATTACCGTTCGGCCGTTGCGCTTCTCAAGTCGCGCGTAGTGGCCGGTGGCCACGTACTCCGCGCCAAGCTTCCGGGCGCGGTCGATCAGGTTGCCAAACTTGAGCTTCTCGTTGCACATCACGCACGGGTTTGGCGTCCGCCCCGCCTTGTACTCCGCCGCAAAGTAGTCGATCACGTCCCGCTGAAACTCCCTCGATTCATCGACGAGATAGTACGGAAAGTCGAGTTTGTCCGCGACCGAGCGGGCGTCCATCACTGCCTGCGGGCCGCAGCACTTGTCCTCGGCGCGGGCCACACAATCCTGCGGCCAGACCTTGAGCGTGATGCCGACGACGTCGTAACCTTGCTCCACCAACAGCGAGGCCGCCGCTGAGGAGTCCACTCCACCGCTCAGGCCGACGACCACGCGCGTTTTGTTGTTGTCAGCCATCACAGTGGCCCGTCTGGCAAAGCCGCAATGATCATTTGGCGATCATGCCGCTTTCGCGGGCGAAGTTGAACAACCCGCCGGCATCGATCACCGGGCGCACCTCGCCCAATGGCTTGATCAAATGTTCCGCACCGGTGGAAGGGTTAATCACCGTGCCGGCGTCAAGATCGACCCTCACCTCGTCGCCGGTCTTGAGAACGTCGCAGAGCCGATCCGTGATGTCGCACGGGTAAAGCTCGCCGGTCGCCACGCAGTTGCGGAAAAAGATGCGGGCAAAGCTTTCAGCCAAAACCAGTTTGCATCCGGCCGAGCCCAGTGCGATCGGTGCGTGCTCTCGGGAACTGCCGCAGCCGAAATTCCGGCCGGCGACCACGATCGGGTAGTTCGAAGCCATTTCGCCCTCTGCCACATAACGCGCGGGGTACAACGGCTCCGGTAGCCCGATCAGCGCGTAACTGCCGAGCTTCTCGTATTCCTCCTGGATCGTCGGGACAAGGTTCAGGTACAGGGCGGGGATGATCTGGTCGGTGTCGATGTTATCCCGCACTACGAAAACCGGCCCTTCAATGACACTGCTCATGGCCGGCATTTGGGCGCAGAAACAGGCATTTTTCAATTCAAAACGGAACGGACTCGTACTGCCCACCGGCAAACCGCCGGTGGTGCGTGAAGCCGCTGCGCTTGGCCAGGGCGATCGCCTGGTCGAACTGCTCCCCGACACGGCCCGGCCTGTGTGCGTCCGAACCAAAGGTCAGCCCAACGCCAATTTGCGCCGCCATCTCCAGCAGCGCCGGTGACGGGTACATCTTCCCACACGGCTTGTTTAGGCCGTTGGTGTTGATCTCGATCGCGATGTCCTGACGCTTCACTTCCTCGAGAAACGGCCTCCACATCGCCGCGCAGTCGCCGCTCGGTTTGTCGCCGAAAACCTTGATCAAATCGCAGTGACCAATGATATCGAACACCCCCAGCGCGGCTGACTGCCGCAGCAACTCGTAATACTCCGCCCAAGCGGCATTGATGTCGCGGCCGTTCCAAGAGTCGCGATGATTAGGATGATCAAAACTCCACTTACCTCCAAGATAATGCACAGAAACAATCAAATAATCCCATTTAAAGCGTTTGGCTAAGTCGCGCATCCATTCCTCGTAGCCCGGCACAAAGTCAATTTCGAGGCTCTTTCGGACGGTCACTGAGGGGTTTTCGGCCGCCGCCTGGTCGATTTTTTTTATGTACAGATCCAGGTCGCGCTCGAGCATCCGCCAATCGTCAAAATCATCGCCCGGCATCGGCGCATGCTCGGAGAAACCAATTTCGGTCAAGCCAACGCGTGCCGCTTGGGCAGCGTACTCGGTCGGTTCACCCTCTGCATGACGGCAGAGCGGTGTGTGCATGTGATAATCCGGCGGAAATCCCACGGACACAAACTAGGGAAGATTGAGCAGTTGGCCAAGCTCTTGGCTAAAGTTTGGGCTACAATACCCAGCCTTTGCGGTACTCTTTGTGGATGAAGCGGTTGGCCTCGCGCACATTTTTGACGCGCATTTTCTTGGCGTCCCACTCGATCTTTTTGCCGGAGCGCAGCGCCACCAGGCCAAGCAGCATGGCCTCGGTCATTGGCCCGGCATAATCGAAATTAGACCAGGCCGGCTTGCCTCCCTTGCAGGCAGCGATCCACTCCAGGTAGTGGTGCCGATTGAAGTCGGCCGGTTTCTCGATCGTCTCCGGCACATTTTTAAAGTCTGCCTCCGTCGCGCCGGAGAGGAAGGTGCCCTTTCCCCAGTACATGGGGATGTAGAGTGAATCCTTGCTGCCGATGAGGATCGAGCCGTTGCCGGGCAGTGATTTCTGTCTGGCCAGGGCTGGATCCGGCTTTTTGCCGCCGTCGTACCAGACGACCTTCACCGGTTTGCGTTTGCCTTCCTGTGGGAAATGGTAGGTGATAATCGACCACTTGGGCGCCGTCTCACTGTTAACGCCGGAGGAAAGAGCCTCGAGCGTTTTGGGGTTGCGCAGGTTGAGCGCCCAATAGGCCAGGTCAGAGTTGTGGCAACCCATGTCGCCGACGGCCCCGGTGCCAAAGTCCCAAAAGCCTCGCCACTTGAACGGATGATACGCCGGGTGGTACGGGCGTTCGGGAGCCGGGCCAAGCCAAAGATCCCAGCTGACATTCTTCGGCACCGGCGGGGTGCCGCTCGGCCGACCGATGCCCTGCGGCCAGATGGGCCGATCCGTCCAGATGTGAACCTCCTTCACGTCACCCAGAGCGCCGGCTTGAATCAGTTCAACGTAGCGCCGTGAGTCGGGATTCGAGTGCCCTTGGTTTCCCATCTGCGTGGCGACCTTGTGCTTACGGGCGAGCTCGGTCAGCACGCGCGCCTCGAAGACGGAGTGGGTCAGCGGTTTTTGGCAGTAAACATGTTTGCCCAGGCGGATGGCCATCGCAGCGGCCGGGGCGTGGGTGTGATCGGGAGTGGAGACCGTCACCGCGTCGATGTTTTTGTTTTCCTTCTCCAGCATCTCGCGGAAGTCGGCATACTTGGCTGCCTTCGCGTGCCGGTTGAACATGTGCGCCGCCTTGCCGGGATCCACGTCACAAAGCGCCACGATGTTCTGGCTTTCGCAGCCGTCGATGTCGACCTGCCCTTTGCCGCCGGAACCGATCGCTGCGATATTGAGCCGTTCGTTCGCGCCGAACACCCGGCGTGGTACAACCATCGGGAAGGCAATCGCGCCGGTCGCCACAGCTGTGGTTCTCAGGAATTCTCTACGACGAATGGGAGAAACTTGTGGAGTTGTCATAAGCCAATAGGGTAGCGGAAGACTCCCCTTCGGCAGCCTAACCGTCAAGCCAAGCCGGTGGCCTGACTGACGGCTTCGACACAGCGGGTGCAGAGGGTGGCGTGATCGTCGTGCGAGCCGACGGTGGGTTCCCAGCGCCAGCAGCGTTCGCATTTTTCGCCCTCGGCATTGGTCACGCCGACCTGCAACTC